>Ga0306920_100003942_pt1 | contig 18948 bp, 13 predicted proteins | sample flu12Cox44000170_FD_204666 | JGI IMG/M metagenome (GOLD analysis project Ga0306920, IMG submission 204666) | Lab enrichment of tropical soil microbial communities from Luquillo Experimental Forest, Puerto Rico - flux4day.12C.oxic.44.000.170 (v2)... | ecosystem: Environmental > Terrestrial >... | reverse complement strand
GCACAAACGTCACGTTGTACCGTCGTGCCGTCGTTTTGAACTCTAATAACGATTCAACGTCTTAAACTCGCCCTCAGCTCTCCTTTTCGGCTTTGGCAATACCGAGTTTCTCCATCAACTCGTAGAGGGTTGGACGGCTGATGCCCAGATCGGCCGCGGCAGGTGCTATCTTGCCTGAATGCTTTCGCAAAGCCCTTTCGACAACATCGCGTTCAGCGGATTCTCGAGCTTCTTTTAGGTTCAAGCTCTGCTGTTCCAGTCCAGCTACCTCCAGCTCCAGATCAACGGCGGACAGTCGTTTCCCTTCGGCCATGATCACGGCTCTTTTAACACGGTTTTCGAGCTCACGCACATTGCCGGGCCACGAGTGGGCTTCGAGGGCCTGAACGGCATCCTTGCCCAGGCTCAAGCCTTCTTTTCCGCTGGCGACTGCGTTCCGGCGAAGGAACTCCTGGGCGAGCAATCGAATGTCGCCACCACGTTCGCGCAGGGCGGGCAAATTCAGCACTACCACAGCAAGCCGGTAGTACAAGTCCTCGCGAAACCTGCTTTCAATGATGGCCCTTTTCAGGTCAACGTTAGTCGCTGCCACAACTCGAGTGTCGACCTGAAGTTCCTGCCGACCGCCCACGCGTTCGATGCGCTGCTCCTGCAGAAACCGCAGCAGCTTGACCTGGAGCTGAAGCGGAATCTCGCCAATCTCGTCCAGGAACAGCGTTCCACCACTCGCGCTTTCAATGCGTCCCTTACGCTGCGCATGCGCCCCTGTGAAAGAACCCTTTTCATGACCGAAGAGCTCACTTTCGAGCAAAGTTTCGGGAATCGCGCTGCAGTTAATGGCGACAAAAGGGCCATCCTTGCGTGGGCTCCTTCGATGGATAGCCAGAGCTACCATCTCCTTGCCGGTACCGCTTTCACCGAGAATGAGGACGGGGGCGTTTGAACCGGCAACCTTGCGCACGACCGTAAAGACTTGTTGCATCTGCGGACTGGTGCCGAGCAAACCTTCAAAGGTTTCAGTCTGGATGCGGGCCTGGAGTTCGCGATAGTCCCGCTCCAATGCTGCTACGTGAAAAGTTCGGCGCAGGATCAACTTGAGCTCCTCAAGCTCCACGGGTTTGGTCAGGAAATCGTAAGCGCCGGCGCCAATCGCGCGCAGGGCGTTATCCTTCTCTCCTTGACCGGAAACGATAATGATTTTTGCCAGGGGATTCTGGCCGAGCATTTCGGAAAGCAAGGCCAACCCTTCCTCGGGTGTGCCAGGATGAGGCGGCAGCCCGAGGTCCAACAGTGCAACTGCTGGCCGACGTTCCTGAAAGACGTTGAGGGCGCTAACACGATCTTCTGCCAACAACACTTCGTATTCATTGGCCAGGGCCCATTTCATTTGGGTGCGTATCTCCTCGTCGTCGTCTATTATTAGCAATTTGGGATTCATTTCGAATGAAGCAGCCGAATGGTGCCGCGAGTGACGGTTACTGGATTACGATCTGCCGGGAGTGCCATTGCCCGAAACAGCGCCCGACTCCAACGGCAGAAGGATCCGGAAGGAAGTTCCCTTGCCCAACTCGCTTTCGACCTCGATGCGGCCGTGATGGGCTTCTACGATCATTTTGCAATGGAACATTCCGATGCCAATGCCTTTTTTCTTGGTGGTGCTGAAGGGACGAAATAAAAAACGGTTTAAAAATTCCGGGCTCATCCCGCAACCATTATCGGAAACGCCAAGAACGGCCCAGCGATTTCGTTGACTGGTCTCGATACGAATTATTCCACCCCCGGCCATTGCTTCCCTCGCGTTCAATACCAGATTGGTCAGGACCTTTTGAATTTGTGCCGCATCGACCCAGACCTTTGGTAGAGGGCGCAGCTCTTTGAGCAATTGAACGCCGGGAAGCTTGTCCTGCCCATTGAGGGTCTGGTTGACCAGATCATTCAGGTCGCATCCGGTGGCTTTGACATCAAGGTCATGACGCAAAACTGTGAGACGGCTGATGAGGTCGTTGATATGCTCGACGGTTTTCGAAATACCCCGCAAGGCATCTTCTCTGAACCTCGGATCCTGGTAATGCACGGGCAGGTTCTTCAACATCAACGAGAGCGTGGAAGCCGTGTTCTTGAGATCGTGAACGAAAAATGCCGACATCGCCTGGAAGGCCTCCAGCTGTTTGGCCTGAGAGAGCCGTTGCGACAATTGGATATTCAGCAAATTGGCGGCGGCCTGGTCGCTCGCCGACTTCAGCAAATCGAAATCCTGGACCGAGAAGGAAATCCCTCCAACCCGGTCGCCGAGAACCAAAATCCCCAGCAGCTCATTGGCGGCGACCATGGGCACGCAAACCCGGTTTCCGCCTTTGCGAAATTCCTCCGGGTGAGATCTCCTGAGAGCGGCGGCCCATATTTCCTGGCTTGAATCCAGGTCGACCGGTTGGGGATGTGCGGTCAACGCCGCGATAACTTCCGTGGCGTCGCCCGGCTCCATTGTTAGATCGCCCGCTTTAGCCAGAGAAAGGAACGTTGAGGCGGCAAAAACGAGCTTTTCTTTCCTTTCATCAACCACCCAGATGCTCACTGAGAGAGCCTGGAACACTTCGGATATGAGTTTGACGACTTGATTGCAAAGATCGGCTTGCTCCACACGCGAGGCGGTGGCTTGAGTAAATGTGCGCCAGACCGTTCTGTAGTCATAGAGCGGTCTTTGAAAATGGCGACTTATAAAACGCTTGCTGTAGAGCCTGACCCGATCCGAAAGCAAAACTACCGTCAGCAAAACTATGGCCGCGAGGACCAGGAATGCCTTGCTTTCGAATGACCAATCGACTCGCAGAAATTGAACAACTTTGGCAAGCGATCCGACGATGATGAGGTAAACTCCGGCCAGAAGTACGGTCAGCGAATTGTGCAAAACCGCATGTGAGGGATAAACATTCAGGTCGAAATGACCAGCGCGGAATAAAGAACGAAGAATCAAAAGGCATGCGAGCAAAAGCGCGCCGGAGTTGAGCTCGAGAAGTGTCAGGTGAACGGAGCTAAACAGGAGCAACTGAGTACTGGTATAGGCGCGGACCGCGAAAAGCACCCCCAAACCCAGGATCATAAACTTGATCCGCCAGCGCATAGTGCCGACGGTCGCTCTAAAAGTGCTCTCAAGGTTCATGATCACCAGCACGGAGCTGAGCAGAAACGTTAGAGCAAGCGCCAGACCCGGCGTTCCCAATCGAAGCAACCAGACGTCGCTTGTCTCTTGGTTGGGAAATACATGTGTTTCTCGGCTGGGAAATACAAGTCCGGAATAAAAAGTGATAGATAAGCCAACGGGCAGCAGCAAGGATGCCCCTAGTAAAATCCGCCATCTCAACAAAAATTGGAGATAGTTTCCGCGGCTGTACGTCAGGCTGAAAAGTAACCAGGTAAACGGCAGCAGAGCCATCGAACAAAAGGCAAGGCGTTCCCAGTAGACCACGCGAGCTATTAGCAACGGATCTGGTGCCACTGTCGCCGCTATGGGCACCGCCCTGTCGGCCACTATGGCCGAACAGAAGCTCTCGAGGGCCAGGAGTCCCAAGCCTGCGCTGAACGCCCAACGCGCAAGCGAGGCCTTGGCTCGGAACGCTGTCGCAAATGCGATAATGCCGGCCAGTATCGCTCCGCAGAAACCAAGTACAACACCTAGGCTCATGTCCCCCTCCCAGGGTGCCACTCGCCAAAACCCGCCTTGACCAGCTTGGCGCTAAAGTTTTCCATGTGGTTCACCGATGAGTTTGCGACAGCATCGCTTGCGTGTGCGACGCATGCGCGTGAATGATAAATGTAAAGTCAGATTACTACAATCTCAACGAACTGAGCGCCCAGGACCAATCGGCCTGGAATGGCTTCATTAAAGAGTTCAGCCCGCCACACTTCGAGCAAACAACGCTTTGGGCAATGGCTCGCCAGAGTGTCGGATGGAAAGCATCAGTCCAAATCTTTCGTCGAGGAAATGAAATCATCGGTGGCGCGCAAGTGCTGGCTCGTCGGTCACGCTACATAGGCCAAATTGGATATGTCAGCCACGGCCCTCTTTTGAGAGACAGTGCCGAGCGCGATCCTTTATGGCTCGGAGATCGGATGCGAGAGCTTGGGCGACGGGGAGGATTTACTTATTTGGCTTTGGACCTCCCGTACGATGGCGAAGCAATGGCTGCGTCACTGCAGCAGGCAGGATTCCGCCCGCACCTGCAGCAGTTACCGCCCAGCGGTTTGCCGGAGGCAACGCTCCTCCTCGATTTGCGCGTTGAGGCGGACTCACTACTTTCACAAATGCGCAGCTCAACGCGGTATGAAATCCGAAGAGGCATCAAGAAAGGGGTGCAGATCCGAAAAGGGACTAGAGAGGACCTGCCATTGTTTTGGAACATGCTTGTTGAATTATGCGAGCGCAGACAGAGCACGCCGAACGTGGCAGGCATCACGTTTCTGAACAGTTTATGGGACCATTTTTCGCCCCAGGGCGGCATTGATCTTCTCTTGGCTTGCGCCGAAGGCCAGCCAATTTACTCGATGGTCTTGCTCAAACTGGGTCGCTGGAGCTGGGCCTGGAGAGTCGGCGCCACGGCAAGGTGTTCCAGCTACCACGGAGCACAGGTAACCTACTGGGAGGCGATCAAGCTGGCCAAAGATCAGGGCTCGCAGGTTTTTGATTTCCTGGGCATTTACGCTGGACAAGATGGAAATATCTCAGATAAGCAGGCTCTTGACGGCAATCCTCACCAGGGAATCACGTTTTTCAAATTGGGTTTCGGTGGGACAACAAAGAAACTTCCAGGTGCATATGGAATTTTCCCTAACCCGCTGCTGCGCTGGGCGATCCTGGCGGGGGGAGAGCGATTTATTAAATCGAAAGGTTTTGCGCGATTGCTTGGCCGTTTGAATCGAACAGCGTAAAAGAAGGCCGAAAGCCAAAACAAAGTTGCCGTACCGGTGAATCTCCAAAGCATGCAGGCCAAAGCCCATTAGAACAAGAAGAACGGCAGGACTGTTAAGTCCTGCCGTTGAATTCGAAAGAACCGCGTGTTCTGCTGGTTTCGAAAAACCTGGCTTCAGCCAATTAGGCCAAACGGCGGCGTAGGCTCTCAAACCCGACAATCGCCAAACCGAGCAGCGCAATCGTCGAGCCACCATCCGGCACGGGGACGATCCCCAGAAGGTCTTGGCCGACTGTGTTGTCGGAAGGATGACTCAACTGAATCACAGAGACTCCGAAAGCTCCACTGGAGGCGTTTCCAGCCGAAGCACCCAAGATACTCACTGCGTCTATTACGTACGGATTCGAGGAAGAGATGTTGTAGCCTGCAGCATCACTGGAAGGGTTCGCAGTTTGTCCCTGAAAGAACCAGATGGCGCCCTGCAACATGCCGGCTTGAGTCACGTTGTGTGCGTATCCCGGCAAAGAGTTGTTGCTGAATTGTTCGAACAACCAAGCGGTTCCCAGCTTCAAAGTGTTTCCGGAATGGTCCGTCTGGCCAAGTGTGTAGGTGTAATTCAGCTCTGTCGCGAGGTCGACATGACTCTCGATGCAGAATGTCTGAAACGTTCCGGGACCCTGGGTCTGGAGCCCAAGAATCTCCGTTGGAGTAGTTTTCGCGGTCAGTTCGCCGCCGGCAGAGAAATGCGCACCAGGCGTCTGCGTGACGCTGATGGTCGCAGCCATCGCGGCAGGCGTGATGGCTAAAGCCACCAGCATTCCGATTATGTTAGCTCTTTTCATGTTATTGATTTGTCTTTGTTTTTCAACACACCGCAGTTAAGCGGGTCTCGAATTTGACCTCTCAAACGCATGAATGGTGCCAACCGTGTCTAGGAATCTGACGGCCGAATAGCACATTATTACATGTTGCTTATCATCAATATCTTACGCCAGATTTGCAGTGCCCACCTTTTGGAGTCCGTTTGCCCATGAAATGTAGAGTGTAAATGTTACCGACGTAGAAACTAAAATTCGCATCGTAGTTATGAGATAATAAGTTCACTATCAACATATTACATCACAAAATGCGGTTCCGTAATTACCGCCGACACTTTACTACGAACCTCATGGGGTAAAACCCTCATTTTAGCTCGGAAAGGACCTTCCTGGCGTCCTCGGCGAGGTCCGCAGGCAGATTGAACTTAAGGGCCTGCTGCAGCGAAGCCTTGCTTTCGGATTTTAACTTCAGTTGGTATTGCGATTTCCCCAGGTAATAGAGAAGTATACCATCCTCTTTAAGCGCCTTGTTGCTTTCCTTCAACAACCGAGCCGCGCGTTCGTAATCACCCTTGCGGTAATAAAGGACGCCAAGGTTTCTTGTAGCGGGCGCAAACAAAGGGAAGCGCGAGAGTATCTGGTTGTAGATCTCGGAAGCTCGCTGATAATTCCCTTGACCTTCCTGAGCGAGTGCCGAAACCATCATTGCGGGGACATAGTTAGATTCGGTGGCAAGGATCCTTTGCGCCTCCGGCGCGGCGGAGCTTGCGGAGACAGGATCTTTGGCCGCAGAAACCATGGTGAGGAATCGGTTGGCCTCATCTGCTTTGGTGAACCCGGAACCAGCCCTCGATGCCATCTGCATTTGACTCTGCGACTCGGGAACTCGACCAATGCTATAATAGGCCCATGCGAGGTCAAAGGCGACCTGCGGATCAGCGGACATCTTTCTGGCGCTTTCTTCCAACAGGTTGGCGGCCCATTTGAAATCACCGCTCTGATAGACAAGCCTGCCGAGAAGGGCCGAAACATTGGCATCATCGGGGGCCAAATCGTGGGCGCTCTTGGCGAAGGTGAGGGCCTTTTGAGTGTCGTTCAAACGAGAAGCATAAAGCTGGGCCAATTTTATGGTTAAAGCAGCGTCCGAAGGATTGGCTTTCAGAGCGCTTTCGTAAGTATCGGCAGCTTTACCAAAGGTTCCCTCCCGTTCTTGTAAGCCGCCCATTCGCTCAAGTGCGACCGGGTCACGAGGGTTTTCCTTTAGCGCCTTCTCAAGTTCGGAAATTGCGGCGGCGTCGGCGGTTTGAGGGTCAATGGCCAACAAAGCGAGGCGTCTGGCTGCTTCATCTTTGCCATCCCTGCCTTCGTAACTCTTGGTGCCCAGCATCGCTTTCTGAAGGGCCACACGTGCGGCAGCTTCGTTGCCAAGCATGTATTGAGTCATCCCTAGATGGAATTGGACTTCGGGTTCATTAGGCAGCTTGGATGCGCTTTCCTCGAGCAAGCCTACCGCGTGGTTGTACTCGCCGCGCCGGTATAAGACCCAGCCAAGAGTGTCCGCAGTTGAAGGATTGTCAGGAAGGAGCTGTCGGGCTTTATTGGCCATTTGGTAGGCTTTATCGAGTTCGTTGAATCTCTCCGCATAGAGGTATGCGAGGTTGTTAAGAGCAGCGCTGAAATTGGGACTGATCGAAATAACTTTTTCATAAGCCTCCCGGGCGGCGGAGTAATTCTTCAAACTCTCCTGTATACTGCCAACTTGCATCAAAGCCATGACATCATTGGTTCTCGCGTTTAGGCCGTTCAAAAGTTCCAGGGCGTTCTGTTGTTTCCCTGCAGCAACGTACAGGTTCGCAAGCATCAGCAACGGCGCGCTGAGATCCGGGTTCAACTTAATCGCCTTCTGCAAGGCAGCCTCCGCCTGGCTAAACTCAGGCTGCGCAGCGGGCACGTCTGCGAGTTTGAGTTGCGTGGAACTTGATGCATTTTTTTTGTTCTCGGCGTTAACGTAGTTTTGCGCCCGGACAGTATGGATCCGTGCCATCAAGACCCACGGTTCGGCAGCCTTTGGATTTTTATCGATCTGACTTTGCACCCGAGCGGTCGCTTCGGCATACCTTTGCTGCTCGAGATCCAGGTTGACGAGCTGTTCGGTTGCCGCGAGCAAATCAGGCGCAAGCTCGAGTGACTTTTCAAATTCCTTCCGAGCTTCGTCAGGCTTGTTCTGGCGAACCAGCAAAGCACCAATAATCATTGGGACCTCCGCCGATTTGGGAAAAGCCTCCGCCATCCGCCGGCAGACAGCGAGTGACTGGTCGAGGTCTTTTTTGGCCACGTACGCGTCTGCCAGCAGCAAGTAGACTTGTGGAATTTGTGGTTGACTCTTGATCAACTCATTTAGAAGGCGAATCGCCTGATCCGGATTGCCCTTGCGGATGTTGATGTTGGCCAGCAGCAGGACCGCGTCGACAAAGTTTTTGTCGGCCGCGACCGCCTTTTGCAGGCAGGGCATCGCCTTAGCGACATCGTTGGTCAAAAGGTAGGCGCGCGCCAACTGGAATTGAACCTGGGGAGAACGCCCATAAATATCGGCCATTTTACTGAAATTCGCAATGGCTTTGGCCGCGTCGCCTTTGATGTATGGAATGCTCCCGTTGAGCATTAAAGCGTCGTAATAACTCGGATCCTTTCCCAGCACACGCTGAACAATGGCGTTGCAGTCGTCGTAGCGCTTTTCACTAAAGGCTAGCTGGGCAAGAAGATTCCATGCCGGCAAATAATCCGGGGCCTCTTTGCTGATTTGTTCAAGGGTATGCCTGCCATCCTCGACTTTGCCGCTCGAGAACTGAAACTCGGCATACTTCAGCCGCCTGAATGAACGAACTGGAGAGAGTTCGGCAGCCGACTTGAGAGCCTTCTCGGCTTCAGCAAGGTCCTTGCGAGCCCAGTAAATGGATCCCAAACCACCCAGGGCTGCGGAGCACTTCGGATCCAAAGCCAGTGCTCGCTTGAACTCCATTTCGGCGTTGGTGACTGCTCCGCTGCGCAAAGCCAGGTCTCCAAGAGCAACATGATATGAGGCGCGGTCACTGTCGGCCTTGTGCAACTTCTCGACCTGTTCAATCAGAGATTGGACGGCAGCCGCGTTGGTCGGCGTTGCTGACAAAACCTGCAACGCTTCGATGTCTCCAGGACGCTTTGCCAAAACCCAGTTCGCCTGATCGGCCGCAAGTTTGAGATCGCCTATGGCCACCGCATTGACTCCGAACTTGAGATGGACATCTATGTTGTCTGGATCCAACTTCGCTGCGTTGCCTAGAAAAAAACGGGCCCGCGGCAAATTCCCTTCTTCCTGGTAGATGATCCCCAAACGGCTCATGGCCGTGGGGTTTCGTGGAGCAGCTTTCAAGACATTGAGGTACTCGATTTCAGCCTGTTCATAGCGCTGTTCCTGGAATGCAGCGTCACCGCGCGATAAGTGGCGGGCTTTTCGCAGTTCCTTGGTGCAGCCGGAACCAGCCAGGAGAGCACTGCAGATGGCGAGCAAAAAGCAACTCCTAAAGTTTGATTTGGTCATACGCACAGGATTGGATTTGCTGATCAATTTCGAACGAAGCGTGTAATCACTTTACGCAGGCTCGGGATTGCAAAGGCCTTTCGGTAGGCAAACCTGAGGAAATGGTTTGGAACAAATATGCGGTCTTCAGGTAATAACACCGGCCGGTCACCGTGGCTCAAATTAATAAAATCTCGAGCCTTGCGCTGTTCATCGGAAAGCTCCTCACCCTTCAAAAGCGTGACAGCGATATCCTGCCGCAAGGCGGCGAAATCAAAGAATTGATAGCCAGTTTTGCAAGCCCACTCGACTGCTTCATGTTGAAGGAGTTGATGAGGGTGGCGCTCGCGATGCGTGCCTGACCATCCTTTCTTCCAAAAGGTCACGCGCGAACCGAAGCAGATGCAAAAGCCTCCGGCCACAGGTTCACCTTCAAATTCGGCAAGAGTTAGCCTCGCCTTGCTTTGGGAATGGAAGGCGCGCCAAACCGCAAGTAGAGCTTCAGCGGAGGCAGGCGCCGGATGGGTCTGTTGACGTTGGCAGGTCGCGAGCATTAAACGAAAGAAGGCGGGGATATCCTGCTCTCCACCTTCCCGAATCGTAATGCCTCGTCGCTGAGCTTTGCGGATCTCCGCCCAGGTGCTCCTGCGGATGTGCGATCCAATCGCGTCCATGCCACGCGTGAGATCCACCAACAGCGTCGCACGGATAATATCCAGGACGTGGTTGGCAACGAACCCATGTTCCGCCAGGAGCTGACCGTCGATGGTGCTGCTGTCGGGTGCTTGCAACACCAAAGCTCGAAGGCCGGCAGCAACAGTGGCGGATTTCACCACTTCCAACGCAGAATGGATCGCTTCGGGCTTTTCACTATCAACCACCGGACCTTTGTAGATATACCCAATCTTTCCGAGCCGAGTGCGTCTCCAGAGGATTTGGAATCCACCAACCAAACGGCCCTCCTCCGTGAGCACCATCCGGAGCGGCTGCCAGCCTTCGGCATTCTTGGCAGAAGCCCAGAGGCTTGATTGCTGAAAGTGCCCGAGAGGACTTGCTGCTAAGAAATTGTCCCACTCGGCATCGGCGGCCTCGGAGGACCGTTGCCATTTGGCCGGCGCAGAATCTGCCGCGCTTTTAGCATTCGGCTGAGCTCGAGGCGTCTGCGCACTCGTTTGTGGAGCCTCAATCATTTCGAGCGATTGCGCAGCCAAATCAGAAACAGAGCCAGGGGAATAAGCGATAGAGCGAAGAATAAAGGCCCGCCGCGGGTATGAATTGGCGATTCAATCATATCCGGACTGATATGAACACAGAGTTCGCCAATGGTCCAAATGCGAAAGGCGTTACGGAGAATACCCAAAGGGATGACGGCAAGAGCCAGCAGCGTGCGCGCCGTAAAGCTACGAAGAAAGAGCTGGCCGGCCACTAAACTCGAAATGAACAAAACGAGAGTCGAGTGAATGCCGCTGCACTCGGGAGCAACTTCCAGGTGTATGCCGGGGAGTTGGAACATAAGCCCCTCCCGAATGAACGACATGCCGCTCAGGCTAAAAAACAGGTGCGCGCAGAGCGCCGAGGTGTATTGCAGGAAAGTTTCTATGGCATGGACCATAAAATGCGGAAATGGGGCACTGAAAAGTAGAAACCCCAGTGGAAACGCAACCGCGCTCAAGGTCGCCCTATCCAGACACCAAAAGCAGACACCAATGAAAAAAAGGACGAAAGAGAACGTGGTCCAGGCCAGGTAATCCAGCCGACCGGCGATAATACCCGAGCGGGCGCCGAGCCAATAACCGATGAGAACGGCCAGCCCGGCAGCAGCCCAACCAAACGCCGCTCCTCTAGACATCGGCGCACCGGGACGAAGCGAATCTCTTTTGAGCCAGACCAAATAGGCGCTGATAAACGGGATCAGCAATACATGCGAAAAAAGGTCGCTTCGCACGGCGAACCGAATCAAATCATACAGCGGCTTGCTAAAGCAGAGAACAAGCAGACCCGTGAACAGGGCCAGCTTCCTGATTTGAGGATAAGAAAAGAGAGTTTGCACGGCAGCCGAAGGCGCTACGGAGGAACTGCTTTGCTCGGGACGGGTTAACTCGGGATGGTTAGACATGTTGTTTTGGCGCTAAGAGATTGAAAACGGAGTCTTCCAGGACCTGGTTGTCAGGTTGCCAAACCCCGGCTCCCAACGGCGCAATCTGTGGAACGGGAGCCTCCCTGCGGACTAGAAACGGTAAGCCAGCGAAAGCCCACCCTGGGTGGTCGTGTAATTGTACAATCCTCCACTCGCGGAACCTGAGTTTGAGTTTACAAAAGTCTGTTGGAAGAAGACCGAAACCGTACCGCGCCTTAAGAAGCCAGTTCCAAGTCGAAGGTCGTACGATGTATAGTCGTAATTGGCCACGCTGTTCGGGTTAACAAGGCTGCCTGCCCCGTGATACGTTGTTGTGGAATAACTGGCTGTCGCTTCGAACAGGAACTTTTTGAGAATGCGTTGGTGTAATCCAGCAGTGACCGTCGTTGCTTCTGAAAGAGCGCCGGAGTAATAAGAAGGCGAAACTGTTCGTTGCGCTGTCGCTGAAAGGCTCGTGTTCTCAAAAATCTGGTACAGGCCCGTGAACGAAAAAATGGGGGTAATCTTGTCGGCAATGGACGTGTTCAGGAATTGGCGATCCTCAACACCTCCCGCCAGGGTTAAGGTCAATTTGTCCGTAGGACGCCAGTTGACACGGCCCTGGTAAAGCTCGGCGGTCATGTCCGGGCTTGAGGTGATCTGGTCATACGTGAAACCCACGCCAACTCCAAAAGTGAGCCGAGGAACCACCTGATAATTCAACCAGTTCATCGTGGACCACTCGCGGGTATCGGTCAGCTGAAACGTCTGGCCGATCGGCTGACTGACGAATCGGAAGACCTGATTCGCGCCCAAATCCAAGGACAATTTGCTGTTGAAGGTATGCACCGCCGACAGGCCCGTAGCAAACAATTCCTGTTCGGTCTGGCTGCCCGTCTCAATGAGTGGTTGGGAGGTTTTCGAATAGTCCTGAGATAACCCAAAAGCCCAATCCTCGTAGGTTGTCCCGCCGCCAAAATGCACAACGTGGTCCACTCCATTCTGGAGGTTAGGCGTCGAGTAAAAGCGCAGAGTGGGGGTATAGTCAACCGACCAGTGGGAACCCAGACCCAGAAAAATACCCGGCGACAACGTGTTGATGAGGGAATCCGTACGCTGACCTGGCGAAGACTGCAAACCATTACCGTAAGATACTTCGTAAGTAAGATGGGGATGGAAAGAAACCGGTCCTAACTGAAAGAGGCCGCCCCCGGTCGGAAAAACTGGCGAAGGACCAACTGAGAGTTGGCTGGTACCAGCAAGGGGCGTGATAGGCGAAACATATGTCGAACCTGCCGCAGAACCAGGCGCAAATCCCGAAGAGGTCACCGGGCCCGTTTCTATCACGGGGCCTGTTTCAATGGCAGGAGCTTGTTGCTCAGCCGGTTGTTGCTCAGCCGGCGCCGTAGTTGCGGGTTCAGTCGGCGTCGGCACTTCGTCCTGCGCAAAGGCCGCATTCAGAGGCAGGCCTGAGAGAAGCGGAAGAGCCAGAGGCATCCGAAGGTACATGCGAAAAACCGGCAGACGAGAAACAGCCAAAGGTAAACGCCAAAACGCTGAACGAGTATTGGTTCGGGTTCCGGCACGGAACCTCCGACGGTGTTTAGGTTGCATGCTTAAATTGCTGTAAGAGTTGAGCCAGCCGGGACGATTTGTAAACGATTAATTGACAGGCTGTCACCAGCACTCAGGCTTAGGCCAGTGTTTTTAGCACTCGGGAGGCGTGAGGCTGCCACTTGTGCAAAGATCTTTCGATCGCCTCTTGCACAGGACAAAGCTTGATGCCTGTTTTCTCAAGCTTGGCGATATCGAGGATGCAATCGGAGCGGGGAGGTTTTGGTTGCCCGGAATCCCCGTCGCTTTCATAAACCAGGAGTTGGAACTCGCGGCGCGGTTTAAGAATACGGTGAATCATTTGGACCACGTCATGGGTCCGAACGGCACCCGGGTTCACGACATTGTAAGTGCCAAAAGGTGCACGGCGATCCCAGAGGTCTAGGCAGGCGCTCACACATTCATCTAGCTGAGAAAGGGAATTGATCGAATCATGAAGATGCGAGTTGTTTTGCAGTTGAGAAAGAAAGTTTGCGCGGTCGTCCGTCTCGTTAAACGGCAACCGCAGGCGCCAAATGTAATTGCGGGATGAATGAAGAGATTCCTCCGCCAGAGCCTTGGTGCCACTGTAAAACGTACAGACCGATTTGAAAGAAAAGTTCGGTTCGTCTTGTTCGGAAAAGCCGCGGAATCGCTCAGGATGTGCTGCGAACAGACGGCGAACCGAATCGAGACTCAGGTCTTCCTCGACCGAGAACTGGCCGTTCTGTCCAATTTTCGCACCGCAGTAAATGCTGCCCGACGAGATGTGACCCCAAGGAGTGTTGGTAGCACCGCAAACGCGAGCGATCGTTTGTGGCAGCACCGTATTTGCCTGCAGCATCTCCATACGCTCGGTTTCCGCCAATTCCTGTCCCGGCGTTTCGTCGTTGTCGTCAGAGTTGATCAGCAGGTTCGGGTTGATTTTCCGGACGTAATCAAACAGAAACTCGAACCGGGAGTAATCAAAAGTACTCCGTGACAAAGGAATAAAGGCATCTTTGCGCCGGCGCAGTGCCCTGGCGAAAGCTTGCCCGATGTAGGAAGTGGCTCCGAGTAGAAGAACCATAAGACGGGACCGGATAATTTGGTGGAGGCGAGAGGGGTTAAACCTCTATTTACGACCCCTTTGCAGGGCCGTCGTTTTTTCGTTTAAACTACACCCCCAAAGCGATTGGCAGCTTGCGGCTTGCCTTCTGCAGTGCCTATGGCATCAGGCGTTGGGTGGTCTCCGTCGCCCCCCGCGGCAGCGTCCTTGCCACCTGCGCGACCATACATGCGCTCGTACTGTTTGGGCATACAGGCGATCAGGAACGCCCTGGCGAAAGGGTTCACGTGCAAAAAGGCCGGTTGGCTGACTACTTTACAACCCCGCGTCAGGTAGAACTCGTCTACACTCGCGTGGCTTCCCACCTTGCGCATGCCAACGAAGACCCGTTTGACATCCTGTGCGGCCGCAGCCTCTCTGACAAAGTGCAGCATGCAGTCAGAGATGTGCTGTTTCAATAACGCCGTGTCACAGAAAAAGCTGGCGTAGACCACCGTCTCTTGGAACAAAAACGAAAGACTCACAGCGCCCAAAGTGTCTGTCCCGGCGCCAAAAGCGCCCAGGATCGCTACTTTTGGCATCTTGAAAAGGCAATCTGCCCATCGGCCGAACTGGCTTGCATCGCGCCGGTGCGAGGCATGCTCGTACTTGGTCCGTTCAAGAAAGGAAAGGTAGACCGGATAAGCCTTTTCTTTGAATTCAGCAGGGCTGGTAATGGTGCGAACTTCAAAGGCTTTTGAAGAGAGCTTGATCTGACGACGCCTGTTATAATCCAGAGCCGATGCCGCGTAGTGGTGGGCGTCTTGGAATATTAATAAATTGAGAGATGAATTGGAGCCCTGAGCTGAAGGAACAGCGTGCTGAAAGGCACCTAATAAAGCGCCGGGCGGAGGAGGGCTCGAGCCGGGTGCAAAGGCCTGGAACGGCAGCAGAGGCCGATAAAAGAACGGCCTAATCCGCAGCCACGGCACGCCATTCAGCGTCACGGAGCGCTGCCCTGATGCCTGACCGAAGGCGTTGCACTCCTCTGCATTAGCGGCTATCCACTGAAATCCCATTAATGACCCTCTGGTTAAACAAAGACCTGGCTAAAGCGATCAGGGAAGACTGCGTTCTGCTGAGATTGAATTAAAGACCCAAAATAGATGCCGAACTGGAGCGAATTGCTCCTTTAGTCTCCAGGAACGCCGAAAGGCGCCAGAGCTGACAACCAGCCGTATATGTCAACGCACCCGTAACAACCTGAAGGACTAGCAGGGCCAGGTTGTTATCAATTCCTATCAATTTGATACTCATAACCACTGTGCCCATCGCCACAGACAACCCCAAATAAGGCAATAAATCCTGCAGCTGTTCCCACCACGAATAAGAAATCAAACGGACCGTGTAAAAAGCATTTAGAAAGTAGCACACAATGGAAACCGCCACCTCTCCCAGGATCATTGCTTTCACGCCCCAGTGAAAAGTCAGCAGGATACCGAGGACGACGAGGCATTTTTTGATCACCTCAAGCCGGAAGTACAGGTCGGAACGGCCTTGAGCGACCAGGGCGCTTAAGTGTATGACATGCAATGGGTAAAGAGCCCCCGCCGCGCAAAGCAGTTGTAGCAAAGGAGCGCATGGGAGCCATTTGTCGGTGAGCAGCAGTCTCACCAGCGGCACGGCAACACAGGCTAGTCCCGTCAACACAGGAAAGTTGAGAAAAGCCACCGAGGTGAGAGCTTTGCGAACGGCTCGTTTGAGATGAGGCTTGTCACCTTGAACGACTGAAAAGAGGGGGAAAGAAACCCGATTAACGATACTGGAAAGACTCTCAGCGGGCAATTGTTGCATGTTCTTGGCTCGGGTGTAAAAACCCAGAGCTCGAGCATCGAAGAATTTGCCGATCAAAAGGGTGTAAATGTTTTGAAAGATCGTGTTGAGGAAGTAGGAGGCCAGCAATCGTGAGCTGAAACCAAACATTTTTCTGACCGAGTCAAAGCTAAATTCCGCCGCCGGGCGCCAGCCATGCGCCAACCAAAGGAGAACCGTTCGCAGGGAATCCCCTACCAATACCTGTACGGCCAGGCTGATAACTCCGTATCCACGGGCGGCCATGACAATGGCAACAACACCACCAACCACAGTCGAAATGACGCTGACTTTCAACTGTGTCTTAAAGTCCATCTTCTTCGTAAGAAGGTTGGTTTGGATGACTCCGAACGCATTAATGAAGACCAGCCACGCCATGACCCGGGTCAGGAGGATCAATTGAGGCTGATGATAAAACGAAGCAATGAGGGGCGCGGCCCCAAACAGAATAGCCGCTCCCAGGAAGCCCAGGACCACACTGACATAGAATACTGAGCTTTCGTCCCTGTGTGTCGCATCCTGCTTTTGGATAAGAGCCTGGCCAAACCCGCAATCGGCGACCATGCGCGCCACACTGATAAAGATGGCCAACATGCCGATCAGACCGAATTCATCCGGCCTAAGCAGCCGGGCCAAAATGACCCCGATGACGAAGCGCGCCCCTTGATTGCTCAAGTTCTCGGCGGCGCTCCAAACGACAGCGCCCAACGCTTTGGCTTTGAGTGTGGTGCTCAAGCAGATCGCAAATTAAGCTTCGGCCGGGATAAACACGGAGTGTCCCCCGCGGACCAGGGTTCGTTCACGTTCGGCGAGTTCCAGGTCCGCCTCAACCATTAATTTGACCAGCCCATTCAGATCGGTTTTTGGTGTCCAGCCCAGTTTTGCTTTAGCTTTGCTCGCGTCGCCCAGCAGGATGTCGACTTCTGTTGGCCGGTAATAGGTCGGATCAATGTCGACAAACTCCTTATAGTTCAACCCCACCATGCCGAAAGCCTTCTCACAAAACTCCCGAACCGATTTGGTTTGACCGGTGGCGATGACATAATCGTCACCGGACTCCTGCTGCATCATCATCCACATAGCTTCCACGTACTCGGCGGCATAACCCCAGTCGCGCTGGGCTTCTAGATTGCCAAGCCGCAGCCGCTTTTGTAGCCCGCACTTGATGCGTCCTACCGCACGGGAAATTTTGCGCGTGACGAATGTTTCACCCCGGCGCGGGCTTTCGTGATTGAAAAGGATTCCGCACGAAGCATGCAGACCATAAGCCTCCCGGTAGTTAATGGTGATCCAGTGCGCATACACCTTCCCCACACCATAGGGCGAGCGAGGGTAGAAAGGTGTCGATTCCTTTTGCGGGATTTCCATTGCTTTCCCATACATTTCGGAACTGGAAGCCTGGTAGTAGCGGACCTGGCTTCCCGAATTATGCTGGAAATCCCGAACAGCCTCGAGCATCTTGACGGCCCCCATCGCGACTGTATCCCCGGTGTAGACAGGTTCGTCGAAACTGATGCGCACGTGACTCTGCGCCGCAAGATTATATACCTCGGTGGGCCGGCAGGCTTGAATGACTTTCGAAAGACTATTGGCATCGGTCAGGTCGGCATAATGCAGCATGAACCGGTGGTTCGTTTCAGAGCCATGAGGCAGGTGATCGATGCGACCCCGGTTGAAGGAACTGCTTCGGCGCACCAAACCATGAACTTCGTAACCTTTACCGAGCAAAAACTCCGTTAAATACGATCCATCCTGCCCTGTGACTCCGGTAATTAACGCACATTTTCGATTCATAAAGGGGTCGGATTCCCAAGAGCGGCCGAGACGGCTAAAAGTTAAGGGTGGCAAGCGTCTCAGAAGGTGGCGCCTCACTTTCGGTCAGAAGCGCAGGCTCAAGAATTCGTTTCCATGTCCAAGTATCGGCTAATTTACGGCTCTTGCGTCCTGCAGCCTCCCGGTCAATTCGAGAGGCGCGCTCGATAGCCTCAGCCAGACTGCCGGCATCTCCGGACTTGAACAGCAGATTATCCGTTCCGGCCAGATAATCGGGAAAAGAACCGTGGTTGGGAGCAATTAACAACCGGCCGAATGTACCGCCCAATCCGACCACGCCAGAGCTCAGGTCATTGAGCCGGGGGATTACGATGGCGTCGGTCGCCTCAATGTATCGATGCACATCTTCTTCCGGAATGAAAGAGTTCACGGAGACGGCTCGGATTTTTTTCAGCCACAAATTCCACAGAAAAATCTTTTTACGCGATCCGGCCCTGTAGCGACCCGCCATGAGCAACCGTTTGTTTGCGACCTTCGCTTTGCTGTAGCCCTGGTAAATCAACAGGATCTCCTCCGTCTTTCGCAAGGCGCCAAAAACAAGCAGCACAAACTCGTCACGGTTGAATCCGAAGGACCCCCTCGCCGCCTCGCGATCCAGTTTCGCGGGCAAATAACGATCGTAATTGAACATTGTGGCCACCACATTGCGGCGGCCAGCCGAAACCGGAAACTCGCGGTTGACCAACTCCTTTGAAGCGCGGCTGTGGTGCAGGATCGTGTCGCAACGGGCGTAGAACATCTCGTACAAAGCTCTGAACTCGCTGCTGTCCTCCTGGCAGTGTGGCAGCAGGTTATTGACAGAAAGCAGTGTTCGGGTCGAGGAACACCACCAGTCCAGGCTTTGCCTGATCAGCTCGAGCTTCGCCTGAGAGGGCACTTGCCAGTCGCTGAACTCTTCAGGCCAAAGAAAATGCACCAAGTCGTGCTTGCTGGCGCGGAGAAAAAAGTTTCGCTTGCCGGTAACCGCCTCGTAGCCCAGCTGTTGATACCCTTCCACCAGAGCAGGAATGATTTCCGGGTCGTCGGTAGGAATCAGAACGCGCATGGGAAGCTTTCTTTGGCGCTACGCGGCAAGTTGAAGGTAACCGATAAGCTGGCTCCCTTCCTGCTGGCCGAATTCGTAGCCCAGGGATTTATAAAGGTCAATGCCACGAACATTTTCTCGATGGACCTTAAGCCGAATTCGCTTGGCACCGCGACGGAGAGCTGCCGCATGAAGAAAATGCATG
>Ga0306920_100003941_pt1 | contig 18948 bp, 13 predicted proteins | sample flu12Cox44000170_FD_204666 | JGI IMG/M metagenome (GOLD analysis project Ga0306920, IMG submission 204666) | Lab enrichment of tropical soil microbial communities from Luquillo Experimental Forest, Puerto Rico - flux4day.12C.oxic.44.000.170 (v2)... | ecosystem: Environmental > Terrestrial >... | reverse complement strand
GATGCTCTCAACGCCGTTCATTGGACCCGGGAGGTTGTAATCACATAACACTAGATCTGGACACAAGTCTTTCTGCTGGATCAGGGTGACCGCGTCACTTCCGGTCGGAACTCCAATGACGCCGATTCCCCTCAATGTAAGCATCCGACTGAGCGCAGACCGTAAGGACCTCTCGTCTTCGATGACGAGGACAGTGCCGCGGAAGAACTCGCCATCAAAATCGGACGTTAGTATTGGTTCAGGGACACCGACGCCTGCTCCGCCCCGGGGAACCTCAATGGAAAAGCCCGTGCCCTTGCCCGGCGTGGAACGGACATCAACTGTGTGGTCCAGGATTTCTCCCAATCGTTTGACGATTGCCAGACCCAGTCCAAAGCCGCCGCGCTCAGCATCGCAATAATATTCTTCAAATATGTGGGGCAGCTGATCTCCGGGGATGCCAATACCAGTATCCCAGACTTCGATCCGAACGTTGTCGCCTGCGCGTCGACAACCCAGCAGGATTTTCCCTCGATCTGTGTAGCGGATTGCATTCGACAATAGATTACGGATCATCTCCTCGAGCATGCGCTTGTCGCTGTGGACCAAAAGATCGGACGGCACAACGCGCCATTGCAAGTCCTTTTCCTCGAGCGGGCGAAGTACGTCGGCTGCTACCGAACTGAATATTTCATTGACGACGAAATCGCTCTTCGACGGGCGGAGATTTCCACTTTCGAGTCGATTGATATCGAGCAGGCTCGATAACATGCCGGACATGGTATCAATTGAGTGGCCTATTCCCGCGACAATCTCTCGCCATTCGCCATCCAGATGCCGCTGTTCAAGTGCCCCCTGCAAGAATCTCAACGTTTGTAGAGGTTGTCGCAGATCGTGACTTGCAGCAGCGAGAAAAATCGATTTGGCGCGATCTGCCCGTTCTGCCAGCTTCTGTGCACGCGAAATGTCTTCTTCGAACCGCTTACGCTCGGTGATGTCGGTCGTCAGGCCCCGGATGCGCACCGGCAATCCCTCTGAATCGAATTGGGCGGTGGCAACTTGCTCTAACCACACTTCGCTATCGCTATCCCCTCGGCGGCAGCGGTACGTCACGGAATAGGAGGGTTTGCTGGGGTTGATGCCACGTAGGCTTGCTGTCACGTGCGCGCGATCATCCGGGTGGACTTGTCCTAACATTTCAGAGCCGCTGAGAAAATCCTTCGAGCTGAATCCCAGGATTAGCGCCGCGTTCTGGCTATGACGCACCTGGTCGGCAGCGAGGTCCCATTCGAAGGCCATCACACCTCCGGCCCGAAGCGCCTCCTGGAGCCGAGCCTCCCTCTCGAGAAGCGCGATCCCTTGAAGCCTTCGCTCGCTAAACAGCGCAGTAAGAACCAGCGCGCCGAACGAGATTGCCAAAATGCTCGCTTGAGCAGACTGGATGCGTTGTTCAAACGACAATCGGGAATCGCCAAAAATGCCGATGGCAAATGTTGTTGTCGCGACGATGGTGATGGCGCAGATGAACGTTGCTGCAGTGGTAATACCTGGCGGCAGGCGCGCCGCGATCCAAACGAACAGAGGGCACAGCGCGATAGTAGCCAGCTCGAGGGTCCACGGCTCATTTGGCAAGAACACTAGGAATGCGCACAGGACGCATACCATTGCGAGTGCCAAAGCACTTTCTGCCCATTCCCGTATCGACGGCACGTTGCGCATCAATGATGCTAAACCGATCACGAGCGGTGCGACCGTGAGGGTGCCAAGCGCGTCCGAGGCGAACCAGTGAAGCCATATAGTTGGGACGGATGCGGACGCACTGTGGAACCAGACGAACCCCATCGTGCCGACAATGCCAGAAAGGGCAGTTCCTACGGTCGTCGCCACAAACAGCCCGATCACGCGTCGTAGCGTGTTGAGCTCAAATGGCGAGCCGTACCATCGCTCGATAAGGCCCGCAACTATGGCAGCCTCACCGGCATTGGCGACAGCGAAGAGAATGGAGCTCCAGACATTGCGATCGCCCAGGAGATTAGCCACGATGGTCGCGGCCATCACTCCGACGATAACTGGCCAGCGAGCCGCAGAACCCGCGACTATTAAGACGCCGGAGGCTATGCCCGCAGCCGGCCAGAACACGGCAACGCCGTCAGGCTTCTCAAGGAGGGCTAGGCTTAGCCGAGCTGAAAGGAAATATGCGACGGCGACTGCCACCGTTGTGACGACAGAGATAGCCCACGGCGGCCTCGCCTTATTCTTGCGCACAACGGCCCAGGTTCGTTCCAGCAGCAGAACCATAGTTGACTGCCCGGTATGACCGGCAAATTCTATAATGACCACGTTACCGGTCGTTACATGTATTGGCCACAATTGTCTGCGGACTGCCGCCTGACGGATGACCCAGCTAAACCAGACGCTGCGCTACGCGTGTCCCAACGAATCGCGTCCCACGAAGACTAGAATCTTCAACTCTGCGGCTCCGAAATTACGGTTCCCACATTGGTACCCAATCCAGCGTCACCTAGGAGTATCTACCGTCACCTACCGGATGGGTGATCTCTCCTAAATGGTTGTTTTAGGTGACGCTGGGTGATCCTGGGGTGCAATTTGCTGAGGGTGAAAATCCGCGTGTCGGCAGTTCGATTCTGTCCCTCGCCACCATTCAGATCAAAGCGTTATCAAAGAGTGACACGGTCGCAAAGCGTCCAATACTTAGCAAGATTTCGGCGGAACTCGCGGAGCCACCGAGGTGTGAGGCGATGATCGTTGCCGGGCTACGTTTTTATTTCTGGCTGTGCTGCCTTCTTCTCGCCGTGGAGTCGTTTTGTGGCACGCCGCTTTACGCTGCCGATGCTGTGGCCCGGGATGCGGCGGCCGAGCACTTCCGGATAGTTGCGTATGTCGCTGGCTGGTCCGTGCCGCCGGTGATCCATCCGGAGAAGCTGACACACATTAATTTCGCATTCGCGCGGATCACGCCCGGCGGTCGGGTGGCGCTTGCGGGTCCGCAGCTGGAGGCCGCTCTCGAGCGCTTGGTCGCGCTGCGGAAAAGCAAGCCGGACCTCAAAATCATCATCTCCGTCGGAGGGTGGACGGCCGATGGGTTCTCCGACGCGGCGCTCACCGATGCCTCGCGCGAGACGTTCGCTGCCAGTGCGGTCGAGCTCGTTCGCATGTACTCGCTCGACGGGGTTGACATCGACTGGGAGTACCCGGGCCAGGGGATCGCCGGCATCAGATATCGCGCCGAGGATCGCCAGAACTTCACGCGCCTACTTCAGGCATTGCGCGCCAGCCTCGATGTGGCCAGCGGGCAGGACGGCCGCGCGGGCGACGGTCGTTACACGCTAACCATCGCGTCCGCCGATCGCGAATACTTCGAGCACACTGAGATGGAGAAACTGCACGTCTGTCTTGATTGGCTCAACGTGATGGGTTACGACTTCTTCAACAGCCTGACTCCGACCACGGGGCACCACGCGGGTCTGTATAAGTCCGCGCTCGCGGCTGCCAGCGATCGGAATGCCGACTCCTCGATCAGGCAGCACCTCGCCGCCGGGATACCGCCAGGGAAGCTCGTGTTGGGTGTCGCTTTTTACGGCCGCGGCTTCACGGGAGTGAGGCCGATCAACCACGGAATCAATCAGCCCTACGCGCGGTTCGAGGCCGAGCACAGCTACGCGGAACTCAGCCAGAAGCTCATCAGCGGCGCAGGATTCGTTCGCGGTTGGGACGATCGCGCAAAGGCGCCGTATCTGTGGAAGGCGGCTTCGAAGACCTTCATCACCTACGATGATCCGCAGTCGCTGGCGATAAAAGCGGACTACGTCAGGGAGCATCACCTAGGTGGGATGATGTTCTGGGAGCTGAGTCAGGACTACGATGACGAGCTGCTCGACGTCATCGTGCGAGGGATGCGCGGGTAGCGCGTACCAGTCAATCGGCGGAAATGCGTGATGAAGATGCTAGTCCGCGACAGGGCAGCTCAGACCCGCAACGAGGAGAGTTGCGCAGCTGTGAAATGTATTAACTGTCCAGATCTATCTAATTCAGTAATTCAGTCATCTAACGGCGCGTGCCTGTTTCCACTTCGGTGTCCAACCCACCAGAGCAGCTACCCTCACGTATCGACGGGCTGATCCCTCCTAAATGGTTGTTTTAGGTGAAGCTGGGTGTTCCTGGGTGCAGATTGGCGAGGACTGAAAATCCGCGTGTCGCGCCCTGGGAGCTTCGAGATCACGAGCCTGCCAAGGTTCGTGTGCTGCGTTACGCCCCGGCGGCGGGCGATAAATCCGCAATGCATCCTCACCCCGAGGCAGTCGTGGTCGTGCTGAAGGGCGGGCGTGTACGCTATACGTTCCCGGACGGTACACAGAAGGTCATCGAACTGAAGACTGGCGACGCGATGATTCGTCCGCCTGTCACCCATCTAGACGAAGCGATCGATCCGGTTGAGAGCGTCTTGGTGGAAATCAAGCACTGAAAAACGCATGCACAACGCTGCGAACTACGCACGCACCCCCAGCGGGTCGAAGTTCCGAATGCCTTCAGCTTTGGCTATCTCGTACAGCACGCCGATGGCCTGCCGCCCCCTGGGCTGTGAGAAATCTCCCGCGAGCTGACCAGCGATCGACGCAGTCGAGGTTGTCACCACCCCGGCCTGCCCGAGCCGACGCAAGGCCGCATACTCGGTGCGGTGAGACAGACCGCCGCACGCATCGACGACGATCTGCACGTCGTAGCCTTGTGCCGCCGCGGAGAGTGCCGAGTGTTGCACGATGATTTCGGTAGCTACGCCGGCGATGAGCAGCGTTTTGCGCTTCGTCTGCGCAATGGCCTCACGCGTTGCCGCGTGCAGGAATGCATCCGTCGTCGTGCGAGTGTGCGATGCAAGCACGCCTAACGCTGCAGCGATCTCGGGGGTGACGCATGGCTCGCCCGATTCCGCGGCAGCCGTGGTGACCACCGTGGGGATCTGAAAGATTTGACTCAGCTTCGCAAGAGCGCCGACGGCACGGCGCAAGCGCACTGGCTCACAAGTGGCGGACAGCTCGAGAATTCCCGCCTGCAAGTCAGCGAACAAGACTACGGCGTTCCTGGGATCAAGAGGGACGTAGTTCATCGTCTTTCTCCAATCTCGCGAGCGCGCGGCGTATTTCGTCCCGAATTCTGCTCGCCGCCCAAGCGTGACTCGACGACCGTCCAAGCGCCGCCACCCGGCAACAGGGAGCACTTGCTCTCGTCAATGAGTGCCGTGAGAACTCGAGCACGATCGACGAGGCGTGCCATGCGCACCAACGCAGATCCCAAGAGGGAAGCTGAACCGTCCGCTGCGCTAAGTCTAGCCAGCCGAAGTGTTGTCGCGGTCGAGAAGACAGTCGATGAAGGCGCGTAGCGCGGGCCGCGTGTAGCGCCGATGGGGATAGTAGAGGAAGAGCCCCGGAAAGGTCGGTGACCAGTCGGCAAGCACGCGCTTAAGGCGTCCATTCTGGAGTGCCTCCAGGACGAGATCATCGTTGTAAGCGTAGAGAATTCCCAGTCCCTGCAATGCAGCTTCGACAACGATGTCCTGAAAGTTCGCAATGAGCGGGCCCTCGACACTGAGTTCCAGCTTCTTGCCTCTCTTCTCAAGCTCCCACCGATAAATGTTCCCGCTGCCGGGAAAGCGCCAGTTGATACAGGCGTGCCGATGCAGATCAGCCGGAGTCTTCGGTACTCCGTGACGCGCGAGGTACGCGGGTGAGGCCACGGCCAGCATTTCCATGTCCGGCGTCAGCCGGATGGCGATCATGTCTTTCTCGAGACGCTCACCGACGCGGATGCCGGCGTCGCATCGTGTGGCGACGACGTCGCTGAGTCCATCATCAATCACGAGATCGAGTACGACACCGGGATTTTCTCGGTGGAACCGGCCGAGCCTCGGGGCGATGAGCTTCTTCGCGGCCATGCCGGGCGTATTGATGCGCAGCGTTCCCGCTGAGCGCCCGGTGGAAGCCACTGCCTCCGCAACCGCAGCATCAAACTCCCCGAGCATCGGTGCGATGCGCTGATAGAGCCGTGCACCTGCCTCGGTTGGGGCGACACTTCGGGTCGTGCGATTCAATAGCCGAACGGCTAGACGGCTTTCGAGCTGTCGGATCGTCTGACTGAGGGCCGAAGCCGACAACCCGAGGTGGTCGGCAGCTCGAGCGAAACTTGCGCGCTCGACGATGGCCGCGAAGGCCTTCAACTCCGCAAATTCCGATCCGCGCATTATGCATCGGATTCTAAATAGCCTAGTTCAATTATCCTCGATTATCTCAGCTGTCGGAAGTCGTAGCTTTAGCTCCCATCAACTCCGGAGACCGCCATGGCTGAAAAATCCGATCTCACCTCCTACCGCCTCCTGGGCCGCTCGGGACTTAGAGTTTCCCCGCTGGCCTTGGGCACCATGACTTTCGGCAAGGACTGGGGCTGGGGCGCGGAGGAGCCTGAAGCGCACCGCATCTTTGACAACTATTTCGATCGGGGCGGCAATTTCATCGATACCGCCAACGTGTACACCAACGGGTCGTCCGAGCGCCTCGTCGGCAAGTTTGCCGAGGGCAAGCGCGATCGACTCGTGATCTCGACCAAGTACACGATGGCGACTCGGGCGGGAGATCCCAACTCCGGCGGCAATCACCGCAAGAGCATGGTGCGCTCCGTCGAGGAGAGCCTAAAGCGCCTCAACACCGATTATATCGATCTCCTCTATTTGCATCAGTGGGACGCAAGAACGCCGGTCGAGGAGATCCTGCGTGCCATGGATGACCTCGTGCGTCAAGGCAAGGTCCTCTACCTCGGCATGTCAGACGCTCCTGCGTGGCAGATATCGCGCATGCAGACGATTGCCGAGCTGCGCGGCTGGGCGCCTTTCATCGCGCTGCAGAGCGAGTACAGCCTCGTCGAGCGCACGCCCGAGCGCGATCTGATTCCCATGGCGAAGGAGGTGGGACTCGGCGTCATCCCGTGGTCGCCACTTGCCAATGGCGTGCTGACCGGCAAGTACAGTCGTGCCGACTTGAAGCCCGGCGCCCTGAGCTCGCTCGAGGGCTCGCGCAAGGACATGGCTCTTGGCTACGGCTCGCTCTCCGAGCATAGCCTCGATATCGCCGAGTCGGTCAAGGCAGTGGCGAATGAAACGGGCCATACTCCGGCGCAGATCGCCCTGGCGTGGACACTGCTCAATCCAGCAGTGGCGGCGACCCTGCTGGGTGCGCGTACGATCCAGCAGCTCGAAGACAATCTCGGTGCCCTCGGCGTGTCGCTGAGCGAGCAGCAACGCGGGCGGCTCGAACAGGTCAGCGCCATCGCGCTCGGGTTTCCTCACGACCTGCTACGTCAGCCGTCGATCGTTCAGTCGCTAACCGGCGGGACGGTGCTGCCGACGCGAAGCTGGTGAAGAAGCCGACATACCGATGTACACACCTAAGGTGATCCACCATGAACATCAATCTTCCGGAGCCGATTGCAGCCTACTTCGCGGCCGAGAAGTTGAATGGCGAGGCCGTGGCGCGCTGCTTCACCAACCGAGCCATTGTCAAAGACGACGGCCATACCTATACGGGTCTGGCTGCCATCAAGCGATGGAAGGCGGATGCTGCGGCGAAATTCCAGTATGCGATCGAGCCGCTCTCTTCGGAGCAGCAGAACGGGACGACGGTAGTCATGAGCCGATTGACCGGCAACTTTCCGGGCAGCCCAGTGACACTGCAGTTCTTGTTCCGCCTCGAGCGTGGGAAGATCGCGTCCTTGGAGATCATTCCGTGAGCTTCGATCTCGAGCTCACGGGCCGCCGCGCCCTCGTTACGCGCGGCACGAGAGGCATAGGCGCCGCCACCGTCAAAGTAACCGCTGTACGCTCGTCCCCCGCACACTGAGTGTCTCAGCCACGTGGCGGTGTCGAGTGCGGGGCGAGGAGAGCTCGGGCTCTTTTACTCCGAGGCTCGGTTTCCATTTTGGTTGCGGCAATTCAATCCGGGAACTTGAGTGCCCGCTGGATAGCCTGGAAGCGCAGCTCGTGTCGGTCTTGAGGAGCTCGAGCCCCGGGTCACGCAAGCGCATCGCGGTGTCGAGCCACTCGAGCGCCTTGCTAAGCTTGCCCCACTGTGCGTAGATCGTGGCGTATTGGTACGCCCCGGCCTGCCCGAGCGTTGCCCTGATTTTCTTCAGTTCGACCTCCGCATCGGCGTGCCGTCCGAGCTTGTGATACACGACCGCCAAACACTGCTGACTGACCCAGTAGTCCCGCTTCGTCTCGCATGACGCACGCGCGCTGTTCAGGTCCCCGAGTCCGTGGAAGGCGAGCCCGCGCTGGCCATAGGCCCCCTTGTAGCCGGGATTGAGGCGGATTGCTTCGGCGAAGGCGGTTGTGGCCTCCGCATATCGCCGCGTCATATACAACGCATCGCCGAGAGCCGTATGGCTGCGGCGATCGAGCGGGTCGAGGACGACCGCGCGGCGCAAGGCAGCACTGCCGGTGTCGAAATGCCCCATGTAGGACGCAAACAGGCCGCTGAAGCGCAGCACGTCTGCATTGCCGGGTGCGAGCGCCACGGCCCGCTCGTATTCTTCGCGCGCCCGTGCAAAGTTGAGGCTGCCAATCTCGAATACATGCGCGAGTGCGAGGCGCGCCTCTGCCAGTTCCGGAGCGAGCGCGATCGCCCGCCGCGCATCCGCTTCGGCGGACTCAAAGGCGGCTTGGACCGCAGTTCCCGTCGCTACCTCTTCGGCGTACACGCTAAGAGCGAACGATCGGCCCGCGAATGCAATCGCGAAGTTTCCGTCCAGCCGGATCGCCTCGGTGTACTCTGCTATCGCGGTTTGAATGTCTTTGGGTTCATCGCGTCTTGATCGAAACGCCTTCGAACCCCGGAGGAACGCATCGAAGGCGGCGGGATTGCGCGTGCCGCCGAGCTCGATCTTCTGCGGGATATCCCCGAGCAGCGTGATCTTGAGGGCCTCGGCGACTGCGGTAGCGATCTCGGTCTGAAGCTTCAGCACGTCACCTAAGTCCCGGTCATAGGTCTTCGACCACAAGTGAAACCCGGTGGTCGCGTTGATGAGCTGGGCGGTCACCCGCACGGTCTGCGCGAGCGGCGCACACTCCCCTCGAGCACCGACGCGACGTTGAGCTTGTGTGCCACGGTGACGATGTCGGGGTGCTCTCTGAAGGAGAACGAAGACGTGCGGGCCGCCACCTGCAGATCCTTGATCTGGGCCAGGGAATTGAGCAGTTCCTCGGTGAGCCCGTCGGAGAAATACTCCTGCTCCTTGTCCCCGCTCAGGTTCACGAACGGCACAACGGCAATCGAGCGCAGTGGCGGGTTGAACGCGGTAGTGCCGGGTGAGTCGGTTTGTGGCCTGTTCGAGGCCGCTCCCTCGATCACGACGGAGTGCCGGGATACCCATAACCGATCGAGGGCGAGGTAGCTCAAACCAACGGCCGCGAGCGCCGCGATGCTCGCGGCTGCGAGGAACGCAGCCGGCCGAGACCGGGGCTTGCTGTCAGCGCCGAGCCCGGCGAGGAGCGATTCCACTGCGCCGGTCCGAGTGTCACGGTCAAAAGCCAACGCGCGCGCGAGCGCCGCATTCTGTTCCCGCGATAGCGCCTGCAGCGGCGGCATCTGCGCAGCGTCTTGCCGAGCCTCGAGCGCGGTGATGTCACCGAACGGGCGCTCCCCGCAGAGCATCTCGTAGATCACGCAGGCAAAGGAGTAAATATCATCGCGTCGGTCGGCCTCCTTCCCCTCGAGCATCTCGCAGCTCGCGTAGGCGGGGGTGAGCGCGCGCGGTCCGGCCGGGGCGTGCAGCAGCGGACCGCGCGACACGCGCGCAATGCCGAAGTCGAGCAGTTTGGTCCTCCCGGAGGTTGTCACGAAACCATTCGCCGGCTTTAAATCGCTATGGATCACATTGTGATCGTGCGCGTTGCCGAGCGCCGCGCCGACGTCCTCGATGATTGGCCAGGCGTGGCTAAAGGCCATGCCGCGGCCAATTTCCTCATTGAGCAACCACTCGAGCGATTTGCCCTCGAGGTACTCCATCAGTACGTAGAGCCTCTGGCCGTCCACGTTCACCGAATGCACGTCGACAATGTTCGGATGGCTGAGCTTGCGTGTCTTGCGAACCTCCTGCCTGCGTCTTGGGAAGCCCTTGCGCGGGCGGTCCTTCATCGGCACAGGGAGAGAGTTGCGGATCGACTGCGGTCCCGCGGGGCGAGTCCTCGGTCGACGTGGGTACGCGGCGGTTATCTTCTGCAGTCATCGGGTCTGCCATGCGCGCCGTGGCGTTTTACGAAAAGCATGCGCCCAGGCGGTCAATGACGGCAAATCCGACCGGCAGAACTGACCACCGGAGTCTCCGTAGGACTGTCATATCCGCGCGGGCGCAACATTTCAGGGGCCGTCGCTGCCGTAACTCCCGAGGCCTGAAGACTGTTGGCCCAACCATCGGTCCTAACCGCACGATGCCTACTTAGGTCGCCGCGATCTGGCTGGCACGCGCGTTGCTCGGTTCCAACGCGTTGGGCGGATCGAACTGTTATTTGGATGACTGAAAATCTGCGTGTCGGCAGTTCGGCTCTGTCCCCGGCCACCATCAAATCTAAAAGTTCGGGTTCGGTCTGTGCAATATGAAGCAGTGCTTGTCGGTCAATCTCGTCTTGCCGTCTGCACGCGGATTTTGAACGCATAATCCGCACGCGCATCGTGATCGCCCTCCGGCTCCTCTCCACTTTCATTGGCTCTGGCGCTTGCGATCACGAGTACGGCTGGCCCCATGGAGGAAGCGGCTGCCGCCGTTACCCGAACGCCCGCACCTGTCAGGAACGAGCGCCGACTGAGTGACTGAGAGACCTGATCGGCCGCAACGACCTGTTCCGTTTCAACCTGAGCTGGCCTGGTTAAGGTTGATGTTAGACCACTCATATTGCCGCCCCGGTCGTATTGCCGATGGACTATGCGATTTGGTGTCGTTGAGTCACGCCAGCTGGACCATACACCTTCGCCGAACTGCGACGGGTTATCAATTGTGGTCCACTCTGCGGGCAACCGGGGGGGCACGCAGCATATTTCCCCCACACCAGTACGAGGCCCTGGTGACCGTCACTTCGAGTGCCGAGACTGAATCGGGGCGTCGCTTAGAGTGGGGACTCCTTCACTCTCCTTCTTTCCGCCGCACCTCTATGGAGCCCTCCACCAGAATCTCGTGAAACACGAGGCCCCCGGTGGTGAGGACAGCGGTCGTTCCCGATCCGCCTCTGTGCACGACAATTGCGAAGGGAACGTTGGTGCCCGCGCCGAGCCCTGTAATCGTCGCCGTACCTGTGAGTGTTGCGGTATCCCCGTTGACAACCGCGCCCGTGATTCGACCTGTGACATACATGGCGTTGACCGTGAAAGCGGCGCTCCCGGTTCCCGTCGGGGTTTCCGGTACACGGGCAAAGCATTCAAAGTCGCCCGTCACAGCTCCGCCATCCTCTTCAGCGTGGAAAGCCAGCGTGGTAAACACCGGAATAGGGGCTACGCTGCTCGCCGTGCCTCCCTCAATGATGGTCGTACCGGCGCCGCGCGCGATGAGGGAGCCTTGTGAAGTGTGGCCCAGCGCCGACGGTGCGAATAACGCTACCACCAACCCGAGCCCCAACAGTGACGCGGGGGTCCGCAGCCCCGAAGACTCAAAAATAGATCTTTTGGTCATGGTTGTCTCCTACTTGCGGTTGCGAGTAGCCTGAAAGGCAGCTTGCGGCGCGCTGCCATCATCGCGCCGTGCACGCAGCGCGACGGTCGGTCCGGTAAGAGCAGGACCTGGTCCGGTGTATTCAACCTGCGGCTAGTTCTCATAGTGAATGATCTGAAGGGCGCGATTCGCGATGATGGCGAGCGCCCTGCCGCGGCCCGATACGCCCACCGCCAAGCAACGTGTTTTTGGAACGCGAGCACTACGCTGTTGCAACTTCCCTCGGCGATCGCTGCACTGCACCGCAGCCAAGGAACCGCGCTTCGGCATTACAACTTATGACGGTCGTCTGCGCGGTTGCGCTGCAAATGTGGCGACACGGCGGTGCGGAGAAGTGGTTCATCCTCGAGGAGGTACGAAAGCAGTCGCAACGCAGCAAACGTCGAGGAGTTGCGTGATAGTGGTAGCACACAGGGCAAAGCCCAGGCTCTCGCATTTTCAGAGTCGCGCTTGACAAGAGCATGCATGGCGAGCAGATTTCGCGCGCGTTTCCGCTTCGCCTCATCCACAGGGCTCAGTTGCCCACTGAGGACAAGAGCTTATTCTGGATGTGAATTGCGGCCGCCCCGGGGCATGGCGACGATGCGAAAGACACTCATGCTGCGGGATGACGGTGGGAAGGGAGGCGGTCGGCCGAGCATACCCCGGAATGTCCTGGGGGACCGGCTCGAAGTCTGCTCGATTAACCCCATGACTGGGTTCTATCGGGACGGCTGCTGCGACACCAGCCGAGGGGACATCGGCAGTCATAGTGTCTGTGCCGTCATGACCGAGGCGTTTCTCGAGTTCTCCAAATCCCGCGGCAATGATCTTTCGACCCCGGTACCGGAATTCGGCTTTCCAGGCCTAAGGCCTGGCGACCGTTGGTGTCTGTGTGCGCCTCGTTGGCAGGAAGCCATGGAGGCGGGACAAGCGCCCCGGGTGGTCTTGCGGGCCACTCACGAGGCCGCACTCCGCCACTGCTCGCTCGCCGATCTCAAGAGTCTGGCAGTGGACCTGGCCTGACAGTTGGTGATGTGGTCCGGCGCCGCTATCGATCATAAATTGCGGCGGAAGCGAACGTTAGTCGCTAGGCACATCGAGATTTCTGATAAGAAACGCATAGACGCTGGCGCTTTGCTCGACCGCCTGAGAGGTGGTGTTCCCTCCCCCATGGCCCGAGGCGTCCTCGAGGAACAGCAGAACCGGCGCCGCGCCGGCTTGGGCGGCTTGCAGGCTCGCGACAAACTTGAAGGAATGCATGGGCATCACGCGGGTGTCGTGATCACCCGTGATAATGAGCGTCGCCGGATACTTCGTTCCCGAGCGGACGTTATGCACAGGGGAATACGCGTACAGCGCCTTGAAGTCCTCTGGGTCCTGCGCACTGCCGTAGTCTCCCGTCCAGCCGGCGCCCTGTCCAAATTTGTCGAAGCGCAGCATGTCCATGACACCCACGGCGGCCACCGCGGCACCGTACAGCTCGGGTCGCTGCGTTACGCAGGCACCGACCAGCAGCCCACCGTTTGAGGCCCCGAAGATCGCAAGCTTTGGAGTCGAAGTGTAGTGCTGCGCGATGAGCCACTCGGCCGCGGCGATGAAGTCATTGAAAACCACCTGCTTGTGAGTGCGTATCGCCTGGCGATGCCACTTCTCACCGTACTCACCACCGCCGCGAAGATTGGCGATGGCATATACGCCACCGAGTTCGAGCCAGGCGATGCGCGGGGGATAGAAGGCGGGCAGTATCGAGATGCCGAAGCCGCCGTAGCCGTAGAGCAGGAGGGGGTTACGCCCGTTGAGCTCCAGTCCCCTGCGGTATGTCAGCAGCATCGGGATGCGTGTCCCATCCTTGCCAGGATAAAAGACTTGGCGCTCCTCGAACTGATTACGGTCGAACGCCACTTTGGGCGCACGGAACAGGGTGCTTTGTCGGGACCTCAGGTCGAAGCGATACACCGTCGGCGGCGTGATGACGTCCGCAAAGGCGAAAAAAGTTTCCTCCTCTTGCGGCCGACCCTCGAAGCCGCGTGCGGTGCCGGTACCCGGGAGCGGCACTTCGCCATGCAGGATGCCGTCGAGGCCATAAATCAGCACCCGGTTGTGCGCATCGTGCAGCGTCCTGACGAGAAGCCGATGGCCCACGAGCGTGACACTGGTCTCGGTCAGACTGATTGCATCAGTGCCTTCGGGGATGACCTCTTTCCAGCGAGCACGTTCCGGATGCTGCGGGTCGATGCTGATGACGTGTCCGTTCGGAGCATTGAACGTGGTGAGGAAGTACAGCCGGCCGGCATCGGCGCCCACGTAGATGTAGGCGGCCTCGAAGCCTGAGGTCACCTGCACGGCTTTTAGCACGTCTGCCGCGATATCGATGAGATAAATGTCCTCAACGCCCTTGTCGCCGACCTCTCCCTCGCCGCAGGCAATCACGAGCCAGCGACCATCACTCGAGAGGCGCGGCTCGTACTGCCGATCGGGATGTGCGGCGTCGGAGAAAATCAGTCGGTCAGTGCTCGCGGGTGTACCGAGCGCGTGGTAGTAAACGGCGTCGCCCGAATCTCGAGTTGACAGCTCCTGCCCGACGCGCGGCGCCGGGAATGCACTGTAGTAGAACCCCTTGCTGTCGTGCGTAAACTGTGGCTTGTAGTACTTCGTGTAACGCGCCACATCGGGCAAGTCATGGCCACTCGCGAGATCGCGTACACGCCATTCGGTCCAGTCGGAGCCAGCCTCCGACACACATAGGCGAGGTGCTGCCCGTCGCGCGCCGCCACATAATCGGTGACGATCAGTTTGCCGTCCGGCGATAGGGCGTTGGGATCGAGCACTATCGTCGCTTCATCGCCGAGGCGCTGGGTCGCGTAAAGAACGCTCTGCTCCTGGCTCCCGGAGTTATGTGTATAGAAGTAGCGGCCACCCTCGTGGAAGGGCGTACCGAACTTCTCGTAGTCGTAGAGCGTCGCTATGCGCCTGCGCAGCGGTTCACGTGCCGTGATCGACGCGAGGTAGTCATCCGTAAGCTTGCCCTCGGCGCTCACCCAGGCGCGGGTCTGCGGCGAATCGAGGTCTTCCATCCAGCGGTAGGGATCGGCAACTGCAGTGCCGTGATAGTTGTCCACGACGCTGCCGCGCTGGACCGGAGGATATTGCAGCGATTGATCGGCGGCCAGCGCTGTACAACAAAGTATCGCGCTCAGCGCCGCTGCAAGAGCCCGCCTCGCGTTTGGCTTTCGGGCTGTGGACCTGTGACACGCCATGTTTTTGTTGCTCCCGACCTGTGTCAGGGTTGAAAAGGAACCGATGGCCCAGCCATCACTGCAGGTACTTCTCGAACCACCGCAGCGTCCGCTGCATGGCATCCTCCGTGTGCGCGGGATCACGTAGCGTGTGCCCTTCCCCGGGGTAGATCATGATCGAGGTCGGCACGCCGACCGCTTTCATCGCGTGCCAGAACCCCACCGTCTGCGACGCAGGACACTCGATGTCGCGTTCGCCGACATAGGCGAAGGTCGGGGTGTGTGCGTTGTGAATGAAGTTGATCGCCGAGGAGCGTGCGTAGACCGCGGGGTCGTCGTACACCGAGGCACCAAAGTACGGCAGCAGCCAGCCGTCGATGCCGTTCTCGCCGTAGTACGACTCCCAGTTGCTGATGCCGGCCGCGGCGACGGCTGCCTTGAAGCGGTTGGTCTGGGTGATGGCAAACATGGTCATGAAGCCGCCGTAACTCCCGCCGGTCAGCGCGAGGCGCGCGTCATCTATCGGCGCCAGGCGTTCCGCAGCGTCAATTCCGGCAAGAATATCCCGCAGATCGCCATAGCCGAAGTCGCGCACGTTGGCCGCCGCAAAGCGCTCCCCCTGGCCGAAGCTGCCGCGCGGATTGGGCCGGAACACTGCCCAGCCGCGCTCGAGCAGTGCCCACTGCACGCCCGGACCGGAGAAGCCCGGAACCGCGGCGGCGGCAGGACCACCGTGCACAATGGTGACCATCGGTGTCTTGCCCGTCCCCTCTTTCGGGAGCAGCAGCCAACCCTGTACGTGAAAGCCCTCATTGGTCCAGGCAACGCTCACCACATTCATCGCTGCGGTAAGTCCCTGGTTCACGGCCGTCAGATCGCTCCAGTGTCCGACCGGGCCGACCTCGATCTCCGGCGGCGCGGTAAATGATTCATGCGAGCCCGCCAGCACCGCCGCGGGACACGCGGCCGGCGTGATCGCATCGCCCCCGCCGACACTCTCCGCGCCGCTCCACAGGACTCTCGGTCTCGCGGGCGCGGTGCCGCGCCCGAGGTCAACGATCTGTTGCTGATCGCCGGCGAGTAACAGTGCGCGCAGGGTGCCGGCGCAGCTCCACGCGAGCACGGTCGCCGCCGCCTGGATCTGTGGCGTGATGTTGGTTGCCGGACCGCCGCCAGTGGGCACCGTGAGCACATCGCCACCCGTCGAGCCAAAGTCGCTCATGATTCCCGCGATGAAGGCCACCGTGCGTCCGTCGGGCGACACCCTGGGGTGGGCGAGCTGCTGCTGGGCGTCGCGCGGCGTATAGAGTATCTGCGCTGGCCCCGTCGCTCTGCCGAAGGCGTAGAGCTTTGCCTTCCACCAGTTGTTGTCGCCGTCGCCGGGTGCCGCGGTGCCAACGAACCCGCTGCCGTCGGGCAGCCAGTCATACTCGTAGACGAACAGCTCGGGTGGCGAGACCCAGTGCAGCGCGGCACCCTCGAATACTGCGATGCGCTGCTCGGTGGGCGGCGCATCCAGGTCCCCGGCCACGGCTGCTCCCGCCTCCGTCGCACCGACCTCCTTGCGCGCACTCTCAACCGCCAGCATCGCCAGCCTGCCGTCGCGCGCGTACCTCAGGTCCTGCAACGTGCCGTTGAAGTCCAGCAGTTTCGTCAAGACCGTCCTCTCCGGCGCGACCGTGTACAGAGCGTAGCTGTGACTGCCCGGTGTGCGCAGCGTGAAGGCAAGGATCTTGCCGTCGGGTGTCCAGGCGAGGGAGCCCGGCCAGCATTGCGACACGCGCCCGCAGGGCAGCGAGATCCGCGTCTCGGACTTGCCGGTCACGCGCCGGATGACCAGCTCGCGCGCGTCAGGAAGGACGCCGCCCCGGGGAGAGTCCCCCTCGATGGCGGCGACGTAGGCGGCGTCCGGAGAGATCCGCACCGCGAGATAGCGGTGCACGGCGCGCTCGGGCGGCGCTGCCGCAGCCAGCGCTGCTGCGGGCAGCACGAGAAGCCCCAGGCCCATGAGTACACACCAGCTACGCTGACAGCTCATCGCCACGCTCCCGCAGGTCCCACCCGAGTGAGCGGAAGCATAACCTGACCTCAGGACTGAAAAATCCGTATGGCGGCGCCCGCGTCGTCCCCCTGTCAGTCTCCTGTGGCTCAGTGCGACGATCGACATTGCGAGCTGCTCTCGAGTACGCGACGCGAAACCGCAGCGCACCTCCCGCGACGGAAGCTTGAACGTGCCGTGCCAATCTACACAGAGGATGGGAAATATCCGAGCCTAATTGCTGGCAGGAAAGGAGAAGGGCGATGCCACCGGGCGGATCCATGCGTACGCAAATCGGCGAGCTCGTCATCGCTACGAGTATCGTTCAGCTTGCCAACGGCTTCTTTGGCACCTTCGTCTCCCTGCGAGTGGCAATCGAGAACTTCGACGCGGCTGGCTTGGTGCTGAGCGCCTATTTCGCTGGCTTCACCGTGGGCGCGCTTCGCTGTGGCAAGGTCATCGAACGCATCGGTCACATCCGCGCGTTCGCCGCGTTTGCCGGGTTTGTCGCTGGCGCGACTGCTGTCATGCCGCTGCTGGTCGGGTCGCTGGCCTGGGCGGTCTTGCGGGCAATAGTGGGGTTCGGCTGTGCCGGTATTTTCGTCACAACTGAAAGTTGGCTAAGCGCCAAGGCCTCGCCATCCGAGCGCGGGCGGGTCTTTTCGATCTACATGGTCGGTACGTTCCTCGCTCTTGCACTGGGTCAGCTTCTGATAGCTCGAGCGGATATCGAGGCAGCGGCGCCGTTCAATGTGATCGTGGCACTGTTCACCGTGGCATTGATCATAGTTACCGCAGCCCGAGCCGAGCCGCCTCGCGTGAGTGCTTCGGCCGCGCTGCCCTATGGCGTGCTCACCCGAGCGGCGCCCATCGCCGTCGTGGGCTCCGCGGTGAGCGGGCTCGTCGGCGGCGTCTTCTATGCGCTCGTCCCGGCGTGGATGCAGGTCCAGGGCACGACACAAGCCACCATCGCGCTGTTTATGCTCGTGGCGGTGCTCGGGGGTCTTGCTTTCCAAATACCGGTCGGCCGCCTCTCCGACCGCTTCGACCGTCGCATTGTGCTGGCATTTCTCAGTCTCGGCTTCGCGGTCACTGCGCTGGTAATGGTGCTCCTGCCGCACCCCCTGCCGACGATCCTGCCAGCCGCGGTTTTGCTCGGTGGCTTCATGTCAACACTGTACCCGGTGTGCGTCGCCTACGCGCATGATTGCATGCCACCGGACCGGGTCGTGGCGGTAAGCGCACGGCTCATTCTGGTGAGCGGGGTTGGTTCGGTACTCGGGCCGCTGATCGGTGCGAGCCTGATGGCACACTTTGAAATCAACGGCGTCTTCTACTTCATGGCTGCTGCCGTACTGCTGCTGGCGGTTGTGTCCGGCCTCGGTGGTTTGCTGACGCCAGCCCCCATGCGACGGGAAGTTCCTTTTGAGATCCTGACACCTCAGGCCGGGCCGCTCGCGCATGATCCGCTCGACGCCTCGGACGAACCATCCCAGCTCAATGATCGACTGTGAGCTGGATTTCGGTCTTCGATTCGATCAAGTCATCGCGACACGGGCCCGCAGCTACGCGTGCTGCGCATGCTCGGCGATCCGCAGGCTCAGCCTGCCGATTCGCCTGAACTGCTCGATCAGGTCGTTGACGAGGCGAAATCTCAAGACGTCCTGCACATCGGCTAGCTTGATTCTGTCGAGCACGCTGTGGCGCGCGGCGAGCGCGAGACTCTCCATTTCCGCCTTCGTTGCCGCAACCGACACCGACTTGGCGGTATTGGCATCGCCAAGTATCGCGACAGTCTCTTCGAACTTCTCGGTGATGAAGGCGGCGAACCTCGAGGTGCTGTCGTCGCGCAATGATGCCAGATCGACTCGCTCCGCCAATCTCTGCTGTCCGGTGGCGAGCAGATTCGTCGACACGACATCGCTGATGCTTTCAAGGTCGTTCACGATTTCA
>Ga0306920_100003940_pt1 | contig 18949 bp, 15 predicted proteins | sample flu12Cox44000170_FD_204666 | JGI IMG/M metagenome (GOLD analysis project Ga0306920, IMG submission 204666) | Lab enrichment of tropical soil microbial communities from Luquillo Experimental Forest, Puerto Rico - flux4day.12C.oxic.44.000.170 (v2)... | ecosystem: Environmental > Terrestrial >... | reverse complement strand
CGGCTACGACGATCCCCGGGTGGCGACCATCGCCGAGCGGAACCGCCACCGCGAGCTGACCCAGCAGATCATGGCCCGCGTCTACGAGGCGGCGGCGAAGATGACCACGGCCGAGGCCATGGCCCGCATGGAGGCGGAACGGGTGCCGTGCGGGGTGGTCCTCTCTCCGGCCGAGCTCGCCGACGACCCGCACGTGCGCGCCGTCGGGCTCCTCGTCGACGACGTCCACCCCGTCGCAGGCCCGGTACGCCAGCCGCGACACCCGACCCGGTTCCCGGCCACGCCGGCCGTCCTCGGCGGTCCCGCCCCGGCGCTGGGCCAGCACACCGACGAGATCCTCGGCGAGCTCGGGCTCGGCGACCAGGTGGCGTCCCTCAGGGCGGCCGGGGTGGTCGCCTGAACGGTCATCCGCTGTCGGGCAGCTGGGATTCCCCCTCGTCGCTGAGCCAGTCCGACTCGACCCAGACGAAGAACAGCATCAGGCCGGCGGTGATCACGAGGCCGGCCAGCACCTGGAGCACGAGCGGCACGCCGCCGAGCGACCACCACACGGCGATGCCGGCGGCGATCGCCGACAGGATCAGGGTGACCATGGTCCGGCGGGGCCCGAGGATCGACGTCGAAGCCCGGAGCCAGGCGGCGAACCGCTCCACGGCTTCACGATAACTGCCGGCCGCAGCAGCTCCGGGGACCCCAATCTGGTCCGATCCGGCTTGGCCGGTCGGACGAGGATTTTGAGCGCGGCCGCAGGCCGCACCTTCAGCTCGACCGGCAACCTCCGGTTGCCGGTCGAAGGATCAGAAATCCCCTGTCGCGCGGCGGAGCTTGCGCAGGAGCCGGAACAGATCGTTGAGGTCGGTCTGGGTCAGGCCAGTGGCGGCGAACACCTTGTGGTTGAGCTCGACCGTGGCCTGCGCCATCACGTCCCGGCCGGCGTCGGTGATCTCGGCCAGGGTCGTCCTCCGGTCGGTCGGATGGGGGACCCTGCGGACCAAACCCTGCGCCTCGAGGCGGTCGACGGTGTTGGTGACGCTCGTCGGGTGGACCTGCAGCCGCTGCCCGACGACGCTCAGCGGCAGCGAACCCCGGCGGCTGAAGCTGAGGAGCACGAGCGCCTCGTAGCGGGCGAACGTCAGCCCCAACGGCCGCAGGAACTCGTCGACGCGCGCGAGAAAGATCTGCTCGGCCCGCATCACCGACGTCACCGCCGCCATCCCGTCGGCCGCGTCGGCCCACCCGTGCGCGCTCCACTGACGGCGGGCTTCCTCGATCGGGTCGAACGGCAGCCGGCCGGCCATCCTGCGCCCTACACGTTGCGGCGGTACTGGCCGCCGACGTCGAACAGGACGGCCGTGATCTCGCCCAGCGTGCACGAGCGGACGGCCTCCATCAGCACGGCGAAGAGGTTCTCCCCCCGCAGGGCGGCGTCCCGCAGGCGGGCGAGGGCGGCGGGCGATTCGGCGGCGTGGCGGACCTGGAAGTCGCGGAGCCGCTCGAGCTGGCCGCGCTTCTCGGCTTCGGTCGAGCGCGAGAGCGGCAGCGTGACGGGAACGGCGTCCCCGTGAGGGTTGCGGAACGTGTTGACCCCGACGATGGGCAGGGTGCCGTCGTGCTTGCGCGCCTCGTAGCGCAGCGACTGCTCCTGGATCTGGCCGCGCTGGTAGCCGGTCTCCATGGCCCCGAGCACGCCGCCCCGCTCGGCCAGCCGCTCGAACTCGACGAGGACCGCCTCCTCCACCAGGTCCGTGAGCTGCTCGATGACGAACGAGCCCTGGAGCGGGTTCTCGTTCATGGCCAGGCCCCACTCGCGGTCGATCACGAGCTGGATCGCCAGCGCCCGCCGCACCGAGTCCTCCGAGGGGGTGGTGACGGCCTCGTCGTAGGCGTTGGTGTGGAGGCTGTTGCAGTTGTCGTAGATGGCGCACAGCGCCTGCAGGGTCGTCCGGATGTCGTTGAACGCCATCTCCTGGGCGTGCAGTGACCGGCCGGAGGTCTGGACGTGGTACTTCAGCTTCTGCGCCCTCTCTCCGGCGCCGTACAGGTCCCGCATGGCGACCGACCAGATGCGGCGGGCGACCCGGCCGAGCACCGAGTACTCCGGATCCATGCCGTTGCTGAAGAAGAACGACAGGTTGGGGGCGAACTCGTCGACCTCCATGCCCCGCGCCCGGTACGCCTCCACGTAGGTGAAGGCGTTGGCGAGAGTGAATGCCAGCTGCGTGATCGGGTCGGCGCCGGCCTCGGCGATGTGGTAGCCGGAGATCGACACGGCGTAGAAGTTGCGGACCCGGTTGGCGACGAACCACTCCTGCACGTCGGCCATCAGGCCGAGCGCGAAGTCGGTGGAGAAGATGCAGGTGTTCTGACCCTGGTCCTCCTTGAGGATGTCGGCCTGCACCGTGCCCCGCACGGTGCGCAGCACGCGCGCCCGGATCTCGGCCAGCTCGTCGGGACCGGGATCGTGGTCGAGGCGCTCGACCTGCTGGTCGATGGCGGTGTTGAGGAACATGGCGAGGATCGTCGGAGCCGGCCCGTTGATCGTCATCGACACCGAGGTGGCGGGATCGCAGAGGTCGAAGCCGCGATACAGGTCGCGCATGTCGTCGAGCGTCGCCACCGAGACACCCGAGTTGCCGATCTTGCCGTAGACGTCGGGCCGCGGGTCCGGATCGGCGCCGTACAGCGTCACCGAGTCGAAGGCGGTGGAGAGACGGGTGGCGGGCTGGCCCTCGGCCAGCAGGTGGAACCGCCGGTTGGTGCGGGCCGGGTCCCCCTCGCCGGCGAACATCCGCGCCGGGTCCTCGTCGTCGCGCTTGAACGGGAAGACGCCGGCGGTGAACGGGAAGTGACCGGGCAGGTGCTCCTCCCGCAGCCACCGCAGCAGCTCCCCGTGGTCCTCGAACCCCGGCAGCGCCACCCGGGGGACGGCGGTACCCGACATCGACTCCCGGACCTGGCCCGGGTACGCCGCGGCCGTCGCCGGCCACTCATCCAGCAGGGTGGTCGCCGCCGGATCGAGGGCCGCCCCCGTGGCGTCCCGCAGCCGTTCGAGCTCGTCGGTGGGCCCGCCGTCGGCCTCGACCATGGCCCGCACGGCCGACAGCTGCTGGTGCCGCCGCGCCAGCGCCGACTGGGTGGCCGTCGCCCGGTGATAGGCCCGCACCGCCTCGGCGATCTCGGCGAGGTAGCGGGAGCGGGCCGGCGGCACGATGGCCGCCCGCCGGGTCGAGGTGCGGCCCGCCGCCACGGGCAGCACGCCGGCCGAGGGCAGACCGAGCCGGTCGCGCAGGTGCTGGTAGAGCGCGGTCACGCCGTCGTCGTTGAAGCGGGCGGCGATGGTGCCGAACACGGGGAGGTCCGCGGCCTCCACCCCGAAGACCTCGCGGTTGCGGCCGACGGCCTTGCGGACGTCGCGCAGCGCGTCCTCGGCGGCGGGGCGCTCGAACTTGTTGACGACCACCGCCGCCGCCAGGTCGAGCATGTCGATCTTCTCGAGCTGCGACGCGGCGCCGAACTCCGGCGTCATCACGTACACCGGCACGTCGACGAAGGGAACGATGCCGGCGTCGCCCTGGCCGATGCCCGGCGTCTCGACGATCACCAGGTCGTGCCCGCCGGCCACACAGGCGGCGATAATGTCGGCCAGGCAGTCCGGGACCTCCGGCGCTCCACGGGTGGCCATCGACCGGAAGAACACCGGAAGCCCGCTGGCCCCGGCCCCGGCGGCGATGGCGTTCATCCGGATGCGGTCGCCCAGGAGCGCGCCGCCTGAGCGACGGCGGGTGGGATCGATCGCCACCACGGCGACGCGCACCTTGTCCTCGGTGTCGAGCCGCACCCGCCGGACCAGCTCGTCGGTCAGCGACGACTTCCCGGAGCCGCCGGTCCCGGTGATCCCGAGGGTCGGAACGTGGCGGGCGGACGCCGCGTCCCGCAGCTCGCGGCGCTGCGCCTCCGGGAGCGTCCCCTCCTGCAGGCACGTGATCACGCGGGCGAGGGCGGCCTGTTCGCCCGCCCACACCCCGCCGAGGGACGGCGGGGGGACGGCGAGGTCCACGTCGCAGTCGGCCACCATGGTGTTGACCATGGCGGCGAGTCCGAGGCGCTGGCCGTCGGCGGGGGTGAAGATCCGGGCGACGCCGCGGGCCTGCAGCTCCTCGGCTTCGGCCGGCACGATCACCCCCCCACCCCCGCCGTACACACGGACGTCGGAGAGGCCCGCGGCCCGCAGGGCGTCGAGCAGGTAGCCGAAGAACTCGAGGTGACCCCCCTGGTAGGAGCTGACGGCCACACCCTGCACGTCCTCCTGCAGGGCGGCGGTGACCACGTCGTCCACCGAGCGGTTGTGGCCGAGGTGGACCACCTCGGCGCCCTGGGCCTGGAGGATCCGCCGCATGATGTTGATGGCGGCGTCGTGGCCGTCGAACAGCGCGGCGGCGGTCACGAACCGCACCGGGTGGGTCGGCTGGTGCAGCCCTGTCATCCCACCAGCGTACCCATTTGATCGGACATACAACTATCTGTCGTCCAACCGGGTAAGGACCTGAGCCCGGATGCCGATGGGAGCGACGTGAGCGCCCTGCTCCGAGCCCACCACGCGCTCAAGGACGCGCGGCTCGACGGCGGGCGGGTGCAGGGGGCCCAGCTCGAGCGGATCACCAACGCCCTCAACGAGGTCTGGCGCTACGGCCCCTACATCCTCCGCATCAATCCCCGCCCGGGGGCCACCCGCCTCCAGCGGGAGGCCCACCTGCTCCGGACGCTGCCCCCCGAGGTCCGCGCCCCGCGGGCCGTGGCGACCGGGGCGGCGTCGTGGGGTGAGTGGATGGTGGCGATGTGCATCCCGGGACGGGAGCTGAGCCGGGTCTGGCGCGGCCTGCGACGCGTCGAACGGAAGCGGTCGATCACCGAGCTGGCCGGGTGCCTCGAGGCCCTCCACCACGTGCCGGCGACCGGCGAGGCGCCCGGTGGCGACGAGGACAGCCCCCACCCGCTCCCGGTGGCACGCCTCGCACGACTCCTCGATGCCGCCGCCGCGCTCCCCGGGATCGAGGCGGGGCCGATCGCTGCCGCGCGGGAGAAGCTGCGCTCGAGCGCGGACGCCCTCGACCCCAACCCGACGACCCTGGTCCACGGCGACCTGCACCTCGAGAACGTCCTCGCCGACGAGCCGGGGTCGGTGAGCGGCCTGCTCGACTTCGAGTGGTGCCGCGCCGGCTCGCCGGACCTGGATCTCGACGTGCTGCTCCACTCGCTCGCGGATCCCGCGCTCCACGTCGAGAGCGGCGACGGCGGCGCCCTGCAACGACGGGACTTCGACGAGGTCGTGAGCTGGTTGCGCGCCGCCTATCCGGCGCTGTTCGAACATCCGAGGCTGCCCGAGCGCCTCTGGATCTACCGACTCGCCTACGAGGTTCGCAGCCTCATCGCCGAACCGCCGCGACCCGGCGCCGCCGGGGGATCGCTGCCTCCTCACCACCCGTACCAGCGCATCGTGAGGCTGATCGAGGGGCGCAGCGATCTCAGCTGGTTCGTCGGCGCCTGAGCTACCGTCCTGGCGTGGATCGCATCCAGTGCCAGTGGTGCAAGGCCCAGAACCCCCCCGAAGCCACCAGCTGCCAGACCTGCGGAGCTCCCCTCGACGTGAGCAACCTGGTCACCGACTCGGGCTGGCGCGAGGCGCCCCGGCTGCGCGACATGACCGAGTTCGCGTTCGGCGCGAGCACGTGCCAGGTCGAAGGGGAGATCGTGCCGGTCGCCGAGATCAACCTCGGCGGGGGCGACAGCGTGTTCTTCGAGCATCACGTGATGCTGTGGAAGGACGAATCCGTCCCGGTCACGACGCAGATGACCGGCGGCGGCATGAAGCGGATGCTGGGCGGCATGCCGTTCATCGTCACCCTGGCCCACGGACCGGGTCGCATCGCCTTCTCGCGGGACGCGACGGGCGAGGTCGTCGTGCTGCCCCTTCACCCGTCGATGGAGCTCGACGTCCGGGGCCACGCGTTCCTGCTGGCGTCCCACACGATCAGCTACTCGTTCGTACAGATCAAGGGCCTCGCCAACGTGCTCCACGGCGGCGAGGGCATGTACATGGACCGCTTCGTCACGTCCGACCAGCCGGGCATCCTCCTGCTCCACGGGTACGGCAACGTGTTCGAGCGGACGCTGGGTGACGGTGAGAAGATCCTCGTCGAGCCGGGCGGCTTCCTCTACAAGGACTCCTCGGTGCAGATGAACACGGTGCAACAGCAGGTCAAGACCGGCCTGTTGCGGCACGGCATGTACCTCGCCGAGATGGTCGGTCCGGGTCGGGTCGGCATCCAGTCGATGTACGTGCACCACCACGGCTGATGGCGGCCTACACCTGCCCCTTCTGCCGCCTCGAGAGCGACGGCACGGCGACGAGCTGTCCGCACTGCGGCGCTCCCGTGGACGTCCGCGTGCGCGTCAGCGACTCGGGTTGGGAGGAGCAGCCGCCCATCGCCAACATGGCCCGCATCCAGTTCGGCCGGTCCACCTGCCAGGTGGAGGGGATGTACGTCCCCGTGGCCGACATGAACCTGGCCCCCGATGACTGGGTGTACTTCTCGCACCACGTGCTGCTGTGGACCGAACCGACCGTGGGCATGGACGCGATGCCGATGGCGGGCGGCTGGAACCGGATGTACGCGGGCATGCCGCTGGTGATGATGCGCGCCGCCGGGCCCGGCCACATCGCCTTCAGCCACGACGATCCGGGGGAGACCGTGGCCATCCCGCTCGCAGCCGGGCAGGCGATGGACGTGCGGGAGCACCGCTTCCTCGTGGCCACCGGCAATGTCTCCTACCAGTGGTACGACCCGGGCATCTGGTTCACGACCAGGAGCGGCGACGACACGGAGACGCACTACCCGCTGGGCCGCTTCGTCGACCGCTTCCAGGCCACCGGACCCGGTCTCCTGCTGCTGCACGCGCCCGGGAACGTGTTCGTCCGCGATCTTCAGGCGGGACAGGCGATCTGTCTGCAGCCGAGCGCGCTGCTGTACAAGGATCCCGGCGTCGGCATGCAGTTGCACCTGGAGTACCCGGGGGGCTCGATGGGCTGGGGCTCCTACACCAACCGCACGGTGTGGCTGCGGATGTGGGGCCCGGGGCGGATCGCCGTGCACTCGGTGTTCGAGCGGCCCGAGTCGGCCAACAACATCTCGAGCACGTCACCGGCTACGGCGCAGCGCTGGGGTTAGACCAGGAGGCGAAGAGCGCCGCGTAGCGACCGCCGCGCGCGAGCAGTTCGTCGTGGGTGCCGAGTTCGAGCAGGCCGCCGTGGTCGACGACGGCCACGCGGTCGGCCCGTTCCGCGGTCGAAAGACGGTGCGCGACCACGACCACGGTGCGGCCCGCCATCAGCGACTCGATGGCCTGCTCGACCTCGTACTCCGTCCCCGGGTCGAGGTTGGAGGTGGCCTCGTCGAGGACGAGGACGCGAGGGTCCGAGAGGAAGGCCCGGGCCAGCGACACGATCTGGCGCTCACCGGCCGACAGCCGCGAGCCGCGCTCGCTGACGTGCGTCGCCAGGCCGTCGGGCAGGGCGCCGAAGCGGGCGTAGGCACCGAGCGCCCGCAGGGCATCGGCGACTTCGGCGTCGGTGGCGCCGGCCCGGGCCAGCCGGATGTTCTCGGCGATGGTCCCGCCGAACAGGTGGCCCTCCTGGGGAACGACCACGATCCGCTCCCGCAGCGAGTCCAGCGTGGCGTCGCGGAGGTCGGTGCCGCCGAACCGCACCGCCCCCGTCACCGGGTCGTAGAAGCGGGCGATCAGCTTGGCCAGGGTGGACTTGCCCGCCCCGGTCGGGCCCACCAGTGCCAGGCGCTCGCCCGGCGGGATCGAGAGGCTCACGTCGCGCACCACCGGTTCGGTGTCGGGGACGTAGGAGAACGTGACCCGGTCGAGCCGGACCTCCCCCGTCATCGGGAGATCCACCGCCGCTGCCCGCTGGCGTACCGGCGACGGGGTGTCGAGCAGGCCGTAGACCTTGTGCAGGCCGGCGCCGGCCTGTTGCACCAGGTTGTACAGCTGGGAGACCTGGTTGATCGGCTCGAACAGGCCGGTCAGCCAGAAGAAGAATGCGCTCACCGTCCCGACGGTCACGATCCCGTCGTGCACGAACAGGCCACCCACACCGGCGGCGATCGCCATCGTCAGCACGCCCGAACCCTCGACGATCCCGAAGTAGACGCAGGACAGTCGGGTCGCCCGCAGGTTGGCGTCGCGCTGGGCCCGGTTCTGCTCGCCGAAGCGCAGCACCACCGACTCCTCCCGGGAGAAGGCCTGCACGACCCGTACCCCGGACAGGCCCTCCTGCAGGCTCGACAACGTCGCGCTCACGGTGTCGCGGACGTGGAGGTAGGCGCGGTTGGACACACGCCGGAACCACACGCTGGCGACGATCACGCCAGGCACGGCCACCATGCACACGAGGGTCAGCTGCCACGATCGGATCGCCATCGCACCCAGCGTGAACACCAGGATCAGCAGGTTGGTCACGAACACGACCAGGCCCTGCTGGACCAGGTCCTCCATGGTGTCGATGTCGGAGGTCATCCGAGCCACCAGCCGCCCCGTCTGCTCGCCGTCGAAGAACCCCAGCGACATCCCGAGCAGGTGGTCGAAGGCGCGTGTCCTTGTGTCGCGGAGGAAGTGCTCACCGACGCGGGTCACGATCAGGATCTGCGCCCGCGAGAGCACCCAGGCGGCAGCGGCGACGGCGACGAGCACGATCGCCATGCGGTCGATGTACGCGAACGTGGCCGGACGCGCCGCCGGGTGCTTGAGCGCCACGGCCACCCGATCCACCACGAGGGCGAACAGGAGGGGGGGCGCAACGAGGCAGGCCGTGGCGCCGGCCATGACGATCACCCCGATGACGACCTGCGCGCGGTAGGGCCGCAGCTGGGTGACGGTGCGACGCAGCACTCGGGCGGCGGCCTGGCGGTCGAGGCGGTCGTCCTCGGCGTGGGCGGAGGCGCGGATCCAGGCCATCAATCGCCGATCTCTTCGAGGTCGCTGTCCGCCGGTTCGGCGCGGGCGAGGATCTCGCGGTACAGGGCCGACGACGCCAACAGGCCGGCGTGGGTCCCCTCGGCGACGACTCGGCCGTCTCCGAGCAGCACGACCCGTTCGGCGAGGGCGATGGTGGCCGGCCGATGGGCGATCACGATGGTCGTGCGGCCGGCCATGACCTGGCGCAGGGCGTCGCGGATCTCGTGCTCCTTGGTGGGATCCACCGCGCTGGTCGCGTCGTCGAGGATCAGCACCCGGGGATCGGCGATGATGGCGCGTGCGAGGGCCAGGCGCTGGCGCTGGCCGCCGGAGAGGCTGAACCCCCGCTCACCGATGACGGTGTTGTAGCCGGCTTCCAGGTCGACGATGAACTCGTGGGCCCCGGCCAGGCGGGCTGCCCGCTCGACCTCGTCATCGCTCGCCTCGGGGTCGGCGAAGGCGATGTTGTCGCGCACCGTGTCGGTGAACAGGAACGTGTCCTCGAACACGATGCTCACGGCCCGGCGCACGTCCCGCACCCGCAGGTCGCGGAGGTCGACCCCGTCGAGGAGGATCCGCCCGCCCGACACGTCGTAGAACCGGGGCAGCAGCTTGGCCACCGTGGTCTTGCCACTGCCGGTGCCACCGACGAGGGCGATCGCCTCGCCGGCCCGGATCACGAGGTCGAGGTCGTCGAGCACCTCCGATCCGGCGGCCGGGTCGTACGAGAACGACACCCGCTCGAGGCGGATCTCGCCGCCCCCGTCGGGCATCTGCCGAGGGTGCACGTCGTCGACGATGGCCGGCTCGGTGGCGAGGATCTGGTCATTGCGCTCGGCGGCGGCGACGGCGCGCCCCGACTGGGCCACCACCTGACCGGTGAGGCGCAGCGGGTTGATCAGGGCGAGCACGTACAGGTAGAAGGTCGTGAGCTGCCCGAGGCTCAGCTGGTGGGCGAGCACCTGATGGCTGCCGTACCACACCACGGCCGTCACCCCGAGGGCGGGGACGAAGTCGAGGGGCGGCAGGTAGTTGGCGCGGACCCGCACGACGTCCATGGCCCGGCCGTAGACGTCGCCGGCCTGGTCGCGGACCCGTTCGGCGAACACCGGCTCGGCCCCGAACCCCTTGACGACGCGGATGCCGCTCACGGTCTCCTCGGCCAGCACCGAGAGCTCGGCCAGCCCGGCCTGGAGGTCGAGGGACGCCGGATGGATTCTCGACGCGAAGCGGCGGGCCACGATCAGGACGAACGGCAGCGGGACCAGGGTCAAGATGGCCAGCCGCCAGTTGATGTCCACGAGGATCACGGTGACCGCCACCATGATCGTGACGTTGGCAATGGTGATCGGGATCATCGTGTTGAAGTTGTTGATCTGCTGCAGGTCGGTGGCCGACCGGGCCAGCAGCTGACCGGTCTGGGCCCGGTCGTGGTAGGCGAAGTGCAGGCGCTGCAGGTGCGCGAACAGGCGCTGGCGCATGTCGGTCTCCACCCGGTAGGCGATGGAGAAGGCCTGGTAGCGGCGGAGCCCCCCGAACACCGCCTCCACCACGCCGGTGACGGCCAGGGCGAGCGACCACCGCAGGAGGGCCCCGTTGTTGCCGGCCACGATGCCCTTGTCCACGGCGCGGCCGGCCAGCAGCGGGACCAGGAGCTTGCAGCCGGTCCAGACCAGACCGAATGCGACGCCGAGCAGCACGGGCCGGCGCTCGGCCCGCAGAGCAGAACGGAGGACCTGCCAACCCCGGGCGCGGCTGCGCTCGTCGACCCCGGGCATGGACGGCGAGGCTAGGTCGGGGTCGGCTCGGCGGAGGAACGATTGCTAGGTTGCGGCTCCGACCCGGCCGCCGATCGAAGGAGCCCCGTTGAGCATTCTGGGAACCCGGGTCCTCCGGGTGGAGGACCCCAAGTTCTTGACCGTGGGCGGCACCTACACGGCTGACCTCCCGCTCGACGGCGTCGTCTACGTCACCTACGTGCGCTCACCCGTGGCCCACGCCCGCATCACCTCGCTCGACACGTCGGCCGCGGCCGACGCGCCGGGAGTCATCGGGGTCTACACGGGGGCCGACGTCGACCTGGCGCCGCTCGTCGGCGTGATGGGCATGGCCCCCCCGGCCATGGCCCGCCCGCTCCTGGCGCGTGACGTGGTGCGCTTCGTCGGCGAGCCGATCGCCGCCATCGTGGCCGAGGACCGCGCCCAGGGCGAGGATGCCGCCGAGCAGGTCGTGGTCGAGTACGACCTGCTCGATCCCGTCATCGACGCCCCCGCCGCCGCGGCCGGGGGCGCGCTGCTGTTCCCCGACCACGGTTCCAACGTGGCCATCAGCATCGCCGCCATGGGCGGCAGCACCGAACCCGACCCCAACCTCTTCGACGGATGCGAGGTGCTGGTGCGCCAGGCGATCGTCAACCGGCGGGTGGCGCCCTGCCCGTTGGAGGTCCGTTCGGCGGCGGCGCGCTGGGAGGCCGACGGGCGCCTGACCTTCTGGGTGTCCACCCAGACGCCGCACGGCGCCCGCAACAAGGTGGCCGAGGTGTTCGGGCTGGCACCGGAGCTGGTCCACGTGATCACGCCCGACGTCGGCGGCGGGTTCGGTGCCAAGGTCGGCGGCTATCCCGAGGAGCTGCTCGTCGTGTGGCTGGCCCGGCAGACCGGGCGGCCGGTGTCGTGGACCGAGACGCGCTCGGAGTCGATGGTGGGCCTCGGGCACGGCCGGGCGCAGCACCAGGTGGCCGAGCTGGGCGGCACCCGCGACGGCAGGATCGAGGCCTACCGCCTGGTGATCACCCAGGAAGCGGGCGCCTACCCGGACATGGGGTCGTTCCTCCCGTTCCTCACCCGCTCCATGCTGCCGGGGGTCTACGACATCGCCCGCCAGGAGTGCATCTGGACGTCGGTGGTGACCAACACCACGCCGGTGGTCGCCTACCGGGGCGCGGGCCGGCCCGAGGCGGCCGCCGCCATCGAGCGGATGGTCGACGTGTTCGCCGACGAGATCGGTGTCGACCCGACCGAGGTGCGCCGCCGCAACCTGATCGGCAACGACCGGTTCCCGTTCACCACACCGGTCGGGTCCACCTACGACATCGGCGACTACACCACCGCGCTGGACAAGGCGCTGGAGGCGGCCGGCTACGCCGAGCTGCGGGCCGAGCAGAGCCGGCGCCGGGCCGGCGGTGACCGGGTCGCCATGGGCATCGGCGTGTCCGTCTACGTCGAGGTGACCGGTGCCGCCGGCCCGACCGAGTTCGGCGCCGTCGAGATCCGTCCCGACGGCAGCGCCGTCGTCCGCACCGGCACGTCTCCGCACGGCCAGGGCCACGCCACCGCGTGGGCGATGATCGTCAGCGAGCAGACGGGGATCCCGCTGGACCGCATCACTGTTGTGCACGGCGACACCGACCTGGTTCCCCGGGGTCAGGGCACCATGGGTTCGACCTCTCTCCAGCACGGCGGGGTGGCCGTGCTCGAGGCCAGCCAGAGCGTGGTCGAGCAGGCACGCGAGCTGGCCGCCAACCTGCTCGAGGCGAGCGTCGAGGACATCGTCCTGGACACCGGCGCCGGCCGCCTGCACGTGGCGGGCACGCCGACGGCGGGCAGGACCTGGGCGGAGCTGGCCGAGGCCGCGCAGTCGCGCGGCGGCCTGGCGGCCGAGTCGGACATGACGTCGCAGGGCAACACGTACCCCTTCGGCGCCCACGTCGTGGTGGTGGACGTCGACACCGAGACCGGCAAGGTGGTGGTGCAGCGGGTGGTGGCCGTCGACGACGCCGGGCGGATCCTCAACCCGCTCCTCGTCGAAGGCCAGATCCACGGGGGCCTGGCGCAGGGCATCGCCCAGGCCGTGCTCGAGGAGGTCCGCTACGACCCCGACGGCAACCCCCTCACCGCCAACCTCGCCGACTACACCTTCGTCTCGGCGGCCGAGCTGCCCAGCTTCGAGACGGTCGCGATGGAGACCCCCACGCCCCTCAACGCGCTCGGCGCCAAGGGCATCGGCGAGTCGGGGAGCATCGGCTCCACGCCCGCCGTCCAGAACGCCGTAGTGGACGCCCTGTCGCACCTCGGTGTCCGCCACATCGACATGCCGACCACGCCCGAACGGGTGTGGGCCGCGATCAGGGAGGCACGTCCGTGAAGGTCACGATCACCATCAACGGTCAGGATGAGTCCCACGACGTGGAGCCCCGCCAGCTCCTGGTCCACTTCATCCGCGACACGGTCGGCCTCACCGGCACCAACATCGGCTGTGACACGTCGTCGTGCGGCGCGTGCACGATCCTCCTCGACGGCGAGAGCGTGAAGTCCTGCACCGTGCTGGCCGTGCAGGCCGACGGTGCATCGCTCACCACCATCGAAGGCCTGGCCGCGGCCGACGGCACGTTGCACCCGGTGCAGCGGGCGTTCCACGAGAACCACGGCCTGCAGTGCGGCTACTGCACCCCGGGGATGGTGATGGCGGCAGTGTCACTCATCCAGGAGCAGCCCGGCCTCACCGAGCGGGGGGTGCGCGAGGGCCTCGAGGGCAACCTGTGCCGTTGCACGGGCTACCACAACATCGTCAAGGCCGTGCTCGCCGCGGCAGCGGAGGTGGGAGCGTGATCCCGGCTGCGTTCGACTACGTCCGGGCCGGCTCGGCCGAGGAAGCCGTCTCCCTCCTCGGTGAGCACGGCGACGACGCCAAGCTGCTGGCCGGGGGCCACTCCCTGCTGCCGCTGATGAAGCTGCGGCTGGCGGCTCCCGCCGTCCTCGTCGACCTCGGCCGTGTGCGCGACCTGTCCTACGTGCGCGACGACGGCTCCCAGGTCGCCATCGGGGCGCTCACGCGCCACGTCGACGTGCAGCGCTCGGAGCTGCTGAGGTCCGAGGTCCCGCTGCTGCCCTACGTCGCCGGGCTCGTCGGCGACCCCCAGGTCCGCCACCGCGGGACCATCGGCGGCTCGCTCGCCCACGGCGACCCGGCGTCGGACCTGCCGGCGGCCATCCTCGCCCTCGACGGCACCCTGGTGGCGCAGGGCCCGTCCGGCTCCCGCACCATCGCCGCCGGTGACTTCTTCGTCGGGTTCCTCGAAACCGCGCTCGGCCCCGACGAGGTGCTCACCGAGATCCGGGTGCCGAAGATGGGCGGGGCCGGATGGTCGTACCAGAAGTTCAACCGCCGCGCCCAGGACTGGGCGATCGTCGGCGTCGCCGCCGTCGGCGCCCCGGCGGGCGGCGGCATCGCCCTCGTCAACATGGCGTCCACGCCGGTGCGCGCCCGGGCGGTCGAGCAGGCCGTCGCCGGGGGCGCCGCGCCCGCCGCGGCGGCCGGCGCGGCCGCCGACGGTCTCGATCCACCCTCGGACCTCAACGCCAGCACGGAGTTCCGCCGGCATCTCGCCACCGTGCTCACCCGGCGGGCGCTCGAGGAGGTTGCGGCGGGGCGTCCCTAGGCTGGCGGGCCGATGACCCCCGACGACGTCACCGCCGGGCTCGCCGCGGCCGGGTACCTGGCCGACGAGGGCCTGGCGACGGCCGTGCTCCTCGCCACCACGCTGCACCGACCGCTGCTGCTGGAGGGCGAGGCCGGCGTCGGCAAGACCGAGGTGGCCAAGGCGTTGTCGCGCATGACCGGCGGAGAGCTGCTCCGCCTGCAGTGCTACGAGGGGATCGACCTGGCGCAGGCGGCCTACGAGTGGGACTACAGCCGTCAGCTGCTCCACCTGCGCGCCGTCGAGGCCGGCCACGGCGACGTGGCGACGGCCGAGGACGAGCTCTACTCGCCCCGGTTCCTCGTGCGACGCCCGCTGCTGCTGGCGCTGGGCGGCGGCGATCCCGCCCCGGTGCTGCTCATCGACGAGGTGGACCGCTCCGACGACGAGTTCGAGGCCTTCCTTCTCGAGTTCCTCTCGGAGTTCGCCGTCACGATCCCCGAACTGGGCACGATCCGGGCCACCGAGCCGCCCGTGGTCGTGCTGACCTCCAACCGCACCCGCGACGTGCACGACGCTCTCAAACGACGCTGCTTCTACCACTGGGTCGAACACCCCGACTTCGAGCGCGAGGTGGCGATCGTGCGCCTCCGGGCGCCGTCGGTGCCCGAGCGCCTCGCCCGCCAGGTCGCGGCCGCAGTGGAGGCCATGCGCACGATGGAGCTCTACAAGCCCCCGGGAGTGGCCGAGACGATCGACTGGGCCACCGCCCTCGCCTCGCTCGGATGCACGGAGCTCGACGAGGGCGTCATCGCGGCCACGTTGGGTACGGTGCTCAAGTACCGCGAGGATGCCGACAGGGTCCGTACCCACGGCTACGCCGCGCTGGTGGCAGCCGGCATGGCCGGCAGTGCCTGACGCGCCGGCTGCGGGGCGGACGGCGCTCGAGGATCCGCTCCGCCTGCCGGTGGCGTTCGCCCACGTGCTGCGCCGCTGGGGACTGACCATCCCCGTGGGTCGGCTCCCGCTCTACGCCGAGGCCCTCGGCGTCACCGGCGTCGCCTCGCGCCAGGCCGTGTACTGGGCGGGTCGGGCCACCTTGGTGAGCCGGGCCGAGGACATCCGCGCCTACGACGGCGCCTTCCACCAGTTCTGGGAGGGCGGACCGCCGCCCACCCCCAGACTGACCGTCCCCACGCCGGTCGTGATCGAGCTCCCGACGACCGATCCCGACAAGCCCGGACCCGACCCGGCACCCGAGCGTCCGGACAAGACCGAGGTGGTGCGCTACAGCGCGGTCGAGACCCTCCGCCAGAAGGACTTCGCCGCCTACACGGCGGAGGACTTCGACGCCGCCCGTCGGCTGATGGCCGCCCTCCGGCTGCGACCCCCGACGCGTCCGTCGCGTCGGTTGCGCTCGGCGCGGGCCGGACGGCACCCCGACCTGCGGCGCACCGTCCGGCGGGCGTTGCGCACGGGCGGCGAGGCGGTGTCGCTGGCCTGGCGGGCGCCCGGGTCCCAGCCCCGCCGCCTGGTGCTGCTGTGCGACATCAGCGGTTCCATGGAGGCGTACTCCCGGGCGTTGCTGCGCTTTGCCCACGCCGCCGTCGTGGGCCGGTCCCGGGTCGAGGTCTTCGCCCTGGGGACGCGACTGTCGCGCCTCACCCGCCAGCTGTCGTCGCGCGATCCCGACACCGCCCTGGCGGCGGCGGCGCGGGCGGTGCCCGACTGGTCCGGGGGCACCCGGTTGGGCGAGGGCCTGCGGACCTTCAACGACCGCTGGGGCGTGCGCGGGATGGCGCGGGGGGCGGTCGTCGTCATCCTGTCCGACGGTTGGGACCGCGGGGACCCCGCCGAGCTGTCCGAGCAGATGGGGCGGCTGCACCGGGTCGCGCACCGCGTGATCTGGGTCAATCCGCTGAAGGCGGCGCCGGGCTATGCGCCGCTGGCCCGGGGCATGGCCGCCGCCCTCCCCTGGGTCGACGCCTTCGTGGAAGGCCATTCGCTCGACGCGCTGCAGCACCTCAGCGAGGTGATCAGCGGCTTGGACGAAGAGAGACCCGCGGTAGCCTGACCGGGTGGAGCTGACCAACGAATTCCGGGTGGGCGTGCCGATCGAGGACGCCTGGGCCATCCTGACCGACGTCGAGCGCATCGCCCCCTGCATGCCAGGGGCCCAGCTCGAGGAGATCGAGGGCGACGACTACCGCGGGGTGGTGAAGGTCAAGGTCGGGCCGATCACCGCCCAGTACAAGGGCGTGGCCCGCTTCCAGGAGCGGGACGTCGCGGCCCACAAGGTCGTGCTCAAGGCCGAGGGCCGCGACACACGGGGCCAGGGCAACGCCAACGCCCTCGTGAGCGCCACGCTGGTGCCCGACGGCGACGGCACCAAGGTCTCGGTCGTGACCGACCTGACCATCACCGGGAAGGTCGCCCAGTTCGGACGGGGCGTGCTCGCCGACGTGTCGGCCAAGCTGCTCGGGCAGTTCGTGGACAACCTCGAGCGCGACGTCCTGAGCGGGCCCGGCGGCGGCTCCGCCGGGGCGTCACCCGAGAGCGCCGCCGCCGGCACCGCCACGGCCGCGGCCCCCGCCGCGACCGCCACGGCCACGGAGACCGAGCGGCCGGCCCCGTCGTCCAACGGGTCCACCGGCGTCCGCCGGGTCGACCACCCCGATGCCAAACCCGTCGACCTCGTGGCGGCCGCCGGCTCGCCGGTCGCCAAGCGGGTGGTCCCTCTGGTCGGGGGGTTGCTGGTGGTGTTCCTCGTCTGGCGGTTCCTGGCCCGCCGGCGCCGCGACACCGACTGACCCGCCGTTCTTCCGGGCTTCAGGCGCGCGGCAGGGCGTGGCTGCCCTTCCCCCGCGTCGGCTTGCCCTCAGTGACGAAGCTGGTGAACGCCGTCTGCAGGCAGTCGAGGAGAACGTCGGGCTGGACGATGGCGGCGGGGTCGAGTGCGATCCCCATGTCGAGGCGGTCTTCGTTTCCGAACGCGGACACGTTCATGGGACAGCCCAGCCGGGGCCCGAATGGGAAGCTCTCCTCGATCGTCGCCTCGCAGATGTGTCGTACTCCGGCAAACCCGGGCAGCGCGGTGACCGCGAAGTCGACCGAGTCGGCCTGAGCCTGGAGGAAGGGGACGATGAGCCGGGTCGGGAGGTGGCCGATGCCGGACGCGAGCGTGGCCGTGAGCCGGAGAGCGGGCTCGCCACGCGCTCGGGCCAAGCGCTCGGCGATCACCCCGAACTGAGGCCCCGGGTGATCGGCCGAGGTCGGGACTTCGACGCGTATCGGAGCGAACCAGTTCCCGCCGGCTCTGCCCGTCCGACGCAGGCTGATGGGCGTCGCGAGCCGCAGTTCGGGGCAGGGCTCCCCGAGACGCTCGTGGTAGAGGCCCAGGCCGCAGGCGACGACCGCGACGAGAAGGTCGTTCCGGCTGCCGCCGAGAGCAATCGAGGCCCGCCGGGCCCCGGGGCCGGACAGGACCTCGAATCGGCTGGTCACCGACCGCGAGGACGTCAGGGGCGACAGGGGCCCCTCTGCGATGAGGACCTGACGGGAAACGGAGTTGGCGACGTCAAGGCTCCGCTGGAAGGCGTGCACGACATCGTCGACGGCGTCGACCGGCGCAAATTTCATGGCGGCATCGACCCCACTGGCCAGGGGCCTGATCGCGCTCCTGAGGTCGATCGTCACCGTCCCGGGGCGCCGGGTCGTCTCCGCGTCCCCAGCCCGCGGCCTCGGGGCTCGGGGGTTGGTCGTCGCTTTGGCCCGCCCCTGCTCGTCGAGGAGCAGGCGTAGGAGAGAGATGCCGCCGAGACCGTCGGCCACGACGTGATGGCCGCGCAGGTACAACGCAGCCCGCTCTCCTTCTAGACCGTCGACGAGGGTGACGTCCCACGGCGATCGGTCCGGGTCGAACGGCAGCGGTTCGATCAGCTCGACGAGATCGAGGACCTGACGCAGGTCACCGTGCGAGGGGACGGTCATCGTCCTGACATGGTCGCTCGCGTTGAAGTTGTCGCAATCGATCCACTCCGGGCGCCGCCGGAGGCGGGTCGGATCGTCGGGCCGCCTGCGAAGAACGGGTGCCTGCGTGGCCGCTCGTGTGAGGCGTTCTACCAGCGCTTCGCGGCTGGGCTTCCGATCGAGCATCATGAGAGTGCCGACCGTCATGCGGAGGGTGGTGTCGTTGCCGACCCGCCACATGACCGCCTCGATCGGGCTCAAGAGGTCGCTCACCGGATCAGTCTGCCACCTGGTGCTGACGGTGTACACCGTGCGGCAGAGCGGCGACTGACTCGCAGATGCGTGCGCGTGATCCGTTCCCGTCGGGTCGCGATCGCGGCGGACCGGCATACAATCCCGATGTGGCTCCCCGGAGGCGGACCAGCCGCTCGGCACGAAATCGCCGCCGAGGCGTGCTGGAGTCCTTGGTCTCTGAGGCGAGCAGCCTGTTGCAGTCTGTCGCCAATGAGGTCACCCCGGTGGTGGTGGAAGCCGTGGACGTCG
>Ga0306920_100003937_pt1 | contig 18954 bp, 19 predicted proteins | sample flu12Cox44000170_FD_204666 | JGI IMG/M metagenome (GOLD analysis project Ga0306920, IMG submission 204666) | Lab enrichment of tropical soil microbial communities from Luquillo Experimental Forest, Puerto Rico - flux4day.12C.oxic.44.000.170 (v2)... | ecosystem: Environmental > Terrestrial >... | reverse complement strand
ACTGGACGGCTTCACGATCAACGGCTCGGTGGTCCGGTTCAACGACGGCAAGCCGGACCCGTGGGGGAACTTCTGGGCGGGCACCTGCACGCTGGCGGAGAAGGGCCCGCCGTGCAGCCTGTACAAGCTCAGCCCGGACGGCGCGGTCGCCGAACTGTTCGGGGACATCGGCCTGTCCAACGGCCTGGACTGGTCCGACGACCGGGAGACGTTCTACTTCGCGGACAGTTACGGGGGACTGGACGTGTTCGGCATCGACCCGGACACCGGGGCGCTCGGCGCCCGCCGGCGCTTCGTGGAGGTTTCCGGCGGCCTGCCCGACGGCCTGACGCTCGACGCCGAAGGCGGCCTCTGGCTCGCCGTCTGGGGCTCGGGCGAACTGCGGCGCTACCTGCCGGACGGCCGCGTCGACGTGGTGGTCAGCCTGCCGGTCACGCAGGTCACCTCGGCCGCGTTCGGCGGCGCGGACCTGAGCACCCTGTACATCACCACGGCCCGGGAGAAATTCACCCCCGCCGACCTCGCCGCGCAGCCGCACGCCGGCGACATCTTCGCCTGCACCCCCGGCGTCACCGGCCGCCCGCCCTTCCTCTTCGGCCACTTAGCAGCAGGACGCACCTTAACCGTTAGCATCGCCTCTCGTGGAACCTGACTCCCCGCGGCTTGTGCTGGCCGCGCTCCTGGACCGATACCAGCCGGAAGGCGACGCCGAGACGGCCGATATCCAGCGGGTGCGGACCCTGCTAACGACCTCCGGCGACCCGTACCGGCGGGACCTTCCGCTGCACGTCACCGCCTCCGCGCTGATCGTGCACCCGCCCACCGCCCGGGTGCTGCTGCGCTGGCACCAGCGCCAGAATGCCTGGCTGCAGGTGGGTGGCCACGGCGATCCGGGGGAGACCGATCCTCTCGCCATCGTCGCCCGGGAGGCGGAGGAGGAGACCGGCCTAACCGACCTGGTGCCGTGGCCGGACGCCGAGATCAAGCAGGTGGTCATCGTCGATGTCCCGCCGGGCAAGGGGGAGCCCGCCCATCAGCACGCCGACGTCCGGTTCTTCATGGCCACAGCCACCCCGGAGGCCATCCGCGCCGAGAACGCCCAGGCCCAGCTGCGCTGGCTGACTCTGCCCGCCGCCCGCGACACCACCTCCGAGCCCAACCTCAGGGAAGCCCTGGCGCGGATCGAGCCGCTCCTGGCCTGAGTCAACCGATAGTGCTGTGGTCGTCCACGAAAAGCTTCATCCAGGCCAGCATGCTGGCTTCCTTGACATCGACGCGGACCTGAGAGTACCCGGCCAGACCCAGATCGTGCCTGATCACGCTTTCGTAGATGAACGTCGACGAGATGATGCCCAAGCCGGCCCGGGCCTCGTCCATCGCCTGCTTGAACAGCGGAGCCTCCACCATCCGCGCCGTGACGATGATGGCCTCGCCGGAAGCACCCAGGGTGTCGGTGGCCACCGGTCCGACGTGGATGGCGACCCGCAGCTGGATCCGGGCGGAATCACGATGAGCGCGATTGTGCTCCTCAAGGGCCGCCGGCAGTTCCTTGTGCAGGTGCGCGATGACCTTCGCGGTGGGAACGATCGGCGGCACCACCGTCAGCAAGCCGTCACCGCGGTCGTCCCATGACCAAACGTCGGGCAGGTCCTGCAGGGCGGTGTGCGTCATGCTGAACAGTGCTTCCCTGATGACACGGCGGTCTTCGTCGGTACGCGTGCGCGCCCCGAATCCCACGACATCGGTGAGAATGACGGTGCAGTTCTCGCCGGTCAGGTGCTGCCGGGGCTGCGCCGGATAGTCGGCGTCCGGCCCCCATCCGGCTGGATCTTCGGTGAGCCGGTCGTAGAGCTGGCCCTCCACGATGGCGAGCACGCGCGGGTGCGCGCTGATGAAAGCCGCGAAGTCTGGTGTCCGTACGACCAGGGCCTGCACTGTCCCGAGCGCGATCACGCTGGCGGAACGAATGCTGACCTGCAGCGCGCCGCGTTCGCCGACCAGCTGGCCCGGCCCGCGCTCGGCGAGGACGCGCTCCGTGCCGTTCTCCTCGATGCAGATCCTGGTCCGGCCGCTGAGGATCACGACCACATGGTCCGCCGGATCGCCTTCCCGGATCAGCCGGGCGCCGGCTGCGAACGTGCGTGAGAAGGCCACTGACCTGAACGCCTCCCGCTCGGTCGGATCCAGCGCGGCCCAGAAGCTGATCGCAGATGTGTGGCGCCGCCGCTGTACCCGCAGTTCCCTGGGGCCGGGCCCGGTGTACTGGCCCGGATAAGACGTGCCCCGGAGAGCGTGCGGAACCATCTGTGCGCCGGCCGGTGACGCCAGCCGGACGACTCGCAGCAGCTCGTCGCGGATTCTGGGCCGGACCTGCGCCTCCTTGAGTGCGGACGACACCGCCTCGATTCGCGCTATCTCGAGCTTGCACTTGAGCATCAGGCCGCCGATCGTGACCGTAAGGTTGCTCAGCAGTCCGCCGCCTCTGGCGGGTTCATGATCCGGCGCCCTGTCCTCTGTCGGGCGCTGGCTGTCATGCCGCTCGGGAGAACTGGTAGACATGCCTCCTCCTTTCGCGACATCGGCGGCGAGTGCCGGTATCGGACGTGAAGGAGGCTCCCCGGATTCCCGCCCTATGGGCGGGCATCGTAAATGGAATCCTCGGAAACTTATCCGCCGAGTGGTGCATCGTGCAGTCGCGGCGTATACTACCCATGCTGCATTGGACAACTTGCCCGGTAAAACAGAAGGTAGTCGCGGCCATATCCGGTCTGGTTCGGTTCGGCGTAGCGGATGCCTTTGACGTGCTTCGATGGCCGTCTGACGCCATATCGACGCCCTTTCCGTGGTGAGAAATCCAAGGTGGTCTCTGGGGTCGCCCCTATTCTTTTCGATCCGTGGCTGCCAACCGGCTGATCGATGAGCAATAAGGGGCGGCCCCGCACTTTTGCGGATGTCGGTCATATTTGTGCTTGCTGCGTCGGGATGCCTCCTGCCTATACTCTCGGGGCGAGAGTGACTTTCGTGCTTTTCGTGGTCTCTGTTGTAGTTCGTCACCCTTTGTATACAACCTGGCGTGCGCGCTGGATCGGGCAAATCGCCCTCAGAATACCATCTCGACCTGGCACGTTCCATATAGGGACAGTGCGGCATGTGACACAGCAACTTGCAAGGTTGCAATCTAGGCGCTAGATTCGGACTCCAGTACCGCAACGTAACTGCGCTCACGCTCGGAGAAGAACAGCAGAACGCGAGACATGATGACTTGCTGCACGCTACAGTGTCGTCTCTCGTTATGTGATATGGCAGTCCGCCAGCTTGTGCTCAGCAGGATCTGACTACAGAAGGTAATGACCCGTCATGGCAACTGATCATGGACCGGCCGTTAATGGTGCTCAGCTCCGCGGCGAGCTAACCCGCCTACGGCGGGCGAGCGGGTTTACCCAGCAGCAGATTGCCAACGAGCTTCAGTGGTCGACGTCCAAGCTGATCAGGCTCGAAGGCGGGCACAGCGGGATCACCCTGGTGGATCTCGATGCCCTGCTCGCCAAGTACGGCATTACGGAAAAGAAGGAGCTCGATCGTCTGCACGAGCTCCACCGGGCCTCGCGCGAGCCCGCCTGGTGGGACGACTACCGAGACTCCATCGCCCCGACGTACATCGATTACCTGGGTTTTGAGGCGGGAGCGGCGTCCATCAGGCAGCTTCAGATCGGGTTCATTCCTGGTCTGCTGCAGACCGCCGAGTACGCCGAGGCCGTTACCATCGTGGGCAACGTAGCCCCGGAGAACGTACGCAAGATCGCTGGGCTGCGACTTCGGCGTCAGGAGGAGTTGGCGAAGCGGTCGGCCCGGCCCCGGCAGTCCTACGTCATCGACGAAGGCGTGATCCGGCGGCACGTCGGCATCAGGAAGGACCGCACCATCATGCCGGCGCAATTGCGCGCCATCGCGGATCGCGCGGAGCAAGACGAGTTGCTGACCGTACGGGTCATTCCTTTTGATGCGGGGGAGCATCCCGGCCTGTTCGGCTCGTTCACCCTGATGGAGTTCGAGGGAGACGTGGCTGACGTCCTGTATCTCGACTCCGGCCGCGGGCTGATCAACAAGATCGACGCCGAGGATCCGCAGATGGCAGAGTACACGGACGATTTCGACGAGCTACTTGACGTGGCGCTGTCAGCAGAGAAGTCAATCGAGTTCATCCGCAGCGTGGCGCAGAAGATGTCATAGCGGTTTTCACGCTTAGCCTGCTCGCGGATTCTCGCCCGCTATGCCACAGGAACCTCACTAGCCACAGAGTGGCGTACCTCTCAATGGCCGGGTAGATGTCGTGCGCCCGCACGTATGGTCCGGCAATGCGTGGCCGCCTACACTCTACGGCGAAGGATTTCCCCTAGCGTGGTGGTTAGTTTGTGCTTTGCGAATTATTATGTTCGAAGCCGCCGCCCCGAAAGTCGGGAACTTCGAGACGACCGGCGAACAAAGGATTTGTTGCATGGCAGCACGGCCGAACCGGGACTCGACCCTTGTCTGGCGCAAGAGCAGGGCCAGCGGACCCAACGGCGGATGTGTCGAAGTAGCCAAATCGGGATCGTCTGTGCTGGTCAGAGACTCACGTGATCCTACGGGTGCCATGCTGCTGCTGACCTACGCCCAGTGGCGTGGGTTCGTGCGGGACATCAAGGACGCGGCGGCGGATCCCGCCCGAGGCCGCGACGCCGGCTGAGCCGCGACCGGCACTCCGGACTCCTGCTGTCAACAGTCACAGCTTTATCATCGGGGCCATGACAGGTATCCGGCTCGCGGACCGCATGGCCAGGCTCGGCACCGAATCCGCCTTCGAGGTCCTGGCCCGCGCCCGGGCCATCGAGGACGCCGGCGGGAAGGTCATCCACCTGGAGATCGGCGAACCGGACTTCCCGACCGCGCCGCACATCGTGGAGGCCGCGGTCAAGGCACTGCGCGCGGGCCATACCCACTACGTGCCCGCGCCCGGCATCCCGCCGCTGCGCCAGGCCGTGGCCGCCTTCCTGGAACGCACCGGCCGGATGCGGGTGACGCCGGACCGTGTCGTCATTACGCCGGGCGCCAAGCCGATCATGTTCTTCAGCATTCTCGCCCTGGCCAACGAGGGCGACGAGGTGCTCTATCCCGATCCCGGTTTCCCGATGTACGAGTCGATCACCTCATTCGCCGGGGCGGTACCGGTGCCCGTCCCGCTGCGCGAGCGAAACGGCTTCCGCATCGACACCGGCGAACTCGAGCGGCTGATCACCGGCCGGAGTCGGCTGCTCATCATCAACTCTCCGCACAACCCGTGCGGCAGCGCGCTCACCCGCGAGGACTGCGAGGCGATCGCCGATATCGCGCTGCGCCACGACCTGACCGTGCTGTCCGACGAGGTGTACTGGGCCATCCGGTACGGGTACCAGCACGCCAGCGTGCTGGACGTCGACGGGATGGCCGACCGGACGATCCTGCTCGACGGCTGGTCGAAGACGTTCGCGATGACCGGCTGGCGGCTGGGCTTCGGCGTGTTCCCGCCCGCCCTGGTCGAGCCGGTCACCCGGCTGGCCATCAACTCGGTATCGTGCACGTCCGCGTTCAGCCAGTACGCTGCGATCGCCGCGCTGGAGGGCCCGTGGGATCCGGTCGATCAGATGGTGGCCGAGTTCAGCCGCCGCCGGGACATCATCGTGGCTGGGCTCAACGACATCCCCGGCATCACCTGCCTCGAGCCGCAGGGCGCGTTCTACGTTTTCCCGAACATCACGGGGACCTCGCAGACCTCAGCGGATCTGCAGGCCAGGTTGCTGGCGGACGCGGGGGTGGCGGCCTTGTCCGGCACCGCGTTCGGCCCGTGCGGCGAGGGATTCCTGCGGTTCTCCTACGCCAACTCGGTCGAGAACATCCGGCGGGCGCTCGAGACCGTCAGGGCGCAGCTCACCTGAGCCGCGTGAGCAGCGGCTATGCGGCGAAGCGCGGTCAGACCGGCTCGTCCTCGTCCTCGTCGTCGGGGAGCTTGAGAAACTCCTCCGCGGCGACGCCCATGGACAGATCACCCGGCTGGAGCCCCTCGCCGAGACCTGGCGGGCTATCCGGGTTGATCTTGATGAAGGGCGGCAACTGCGGTTCGGACCAGACGACCTTCTTGCGCTTGCCCATGACCCAGCGCCTTATCCTGACCATCCCCCCCTACTACCCACGACACCGTCTCTAACCGCGGCGCGCTGTGTCTCATACAAGAGTCGCGTTATGCAAAACCCGCTGAGGTTGCTGTCCGTGCGACCGGCACCGACTGCTCGCGCAGGCCCAGAAGGCCTGCACTCGCGGCCGGTTGTTGCCTAACGCTCGGGCCTGTCCTGGCGCGATTTCCCGGTCCGTCCCGGGCTCCGCCGGGCGGACCCGCGGCGGCTGGACGTCGCAGCGGGTGACGGCGAAGTAGCCGACGAGGATGGCGGTCGCGATCGTCACGATCACCGCGACCCGTCCGGAGCCGAAGCCGATACCGCTCAGCGAACGCGCCCGGCCGAAGTAGTCCGCGAACGACGCGCCCAGCGGACGGGTAACCACGTAGGCGAACCAGAAGGCGGCGACCGAGTTGAGTCCGAACCGCCACCAGGCCACCGCGGGAATCAAGATGATGAAGAAGAACATGATCGCCGACGCGAGATAGCCGAGGCCGAGGACGCTCGCCGTGAAGTCGCCCAGGGCGGTGCCGAGCGCGAAGTGGCGAACACCACGGCCCAGTAGTAGGCCTCGCGCCGGCGCGTGACGATGCTGTGGATCGACAGCGTGCCCTCGCTGCGGTACCAGAGCCAGAAGGCCAGCGCGAGCACCACGGCCCAGAGCAACGTGGTGCCTGCGTACGGGATGCCGACGAACAGGTGCAGGGCGTCAGACACCCCCGTGCCGAAGATCGCGATCGCGTAGGCCAGGGACCAGTAGGCGGCTGCGACGTAGCGGCGGGTCCTGAACTGCCACACCAGGGCGATGACCAGCAGGCCTGTCTCAATGACCGCGCCGACCTGCCTGTTGCCGAGGGCCAGGTAGTCCGACACCGCCTCGCCGCCGCAGGTCGTGAGGAGCTTGGCCACCCAGAACAGGAAGGTGATCTCCGGCACCTTCGCGGCGAGCGGCTCCGGGAAGAGCCGGGCGCGGCGGGTCTCCGAGCTCACCCGCCGCGTCCCGCGTCGAGCACCGCGACCGCACGCCCCGGCTGGCCCAGGTCCACATCCGACCAGGGCGGCGGTTCAGCGGGCAAGTCCCCTCCATCCTCAGACGGCGTGAGGCCACGCTATGCCGCGGCCCGCCGCCAGCGGGACATCCCGGAGGACGAATTCCGGCTCGCCCGCCTCATCCTCAGGTCGGAGACGCATCCCCGCGTACCCGCCGCTACCAGCGACGATGCCAGGCATCCCGTGACCGGCCTGACAGCGGCCGGGTACGCTGCCGGTAAGCCACCACGAAGGACGCACATTGGGCACCACGACCAGGCTTCCCGCCCCGCCCCTGGCCCCTGTGCCGGCCTGGCCGCCGGAGCAGCCGCCCGACGAGATCACCCGCGGGCTGTTCGGCCAGGGGCGCTGGCTGATGCGTACCCATCCGCTGGCCAGCGACGCGCTGCTGGCCGCGGTCCTGCTCGCCCTGTGCTCGGCCTGGCTGTCCTGGTCGAGCTGGGCCAGCTACCGCGCCGCCATCGTGCAGACCGCGCTGATCGCGACGCTCATCGTCCGCCGCCGCCACCCGACCGGGGTCTTCCTGGCCGCCAGCGCCATCGCGTTCGCCCAGTGGCTGCTTGGCTACCCGCTGCTGGGGGACGTGGCGCTGCTGGTCGCGCTGTATACGGTGGCGGTCCACGAGTCGCGGATCCGCGCCCTGCTCGCCACCGGGCTGCTCGAAGCCGGCGCGATCATGGCGGCGTTCAAGTGGCAGCTGGCCGGCACGGTGCCGCGCTCGCTGCTGTTCCTGTCCGCGATGGTGCTGGCCGCGCTGTTCGCCGGGCTGACAGTGGCCTCGGGCAGCAGGTACCTGGCCTGGATGGACGAGCGCGCCCGGCGGCTCGAGACCGAGCGGGACCAGCAGGCGGCGATCGCGGCGGCCGCCGAGCGGACCCGGATCGCCAGGGAACTGCACGACATCGTCTCGCACAGCCTGTCGGTGGTGATCACCCTGGCCGACGCGGCGGCCGTGGTCGGCCGGTCCGATCCCGTCCGGGGCGTCGAGGCGATGACCGAAGCATCCGAGGTCGGCCGCTGCGCCCTGACCGACATGCGGGCGATGCTCGGGGTGCTGCGCACCGACGAGCCGTCCGCCGGGCTGGCCCCGCAGCCCGGCATCGACGACCTCGGTGCGCTCGTCGAGCGGATCCGGGCGACCGGGTTGCCGGTGACCCTGTCCGTCGAGGGCACCCCGTTCCCGATCGGCGCCGCGACCGAACTGACCGCCTACCGCATCGTCCAGGAGGCGCTGACCAACACCCTGCGCCACGCCGCGGCCCGCCACGCGACGGTCACCATCGCCTACGACCAGCCCTATTTCCGGGTGCGGGTCGCCGACGACGGCACCGCCAAGGTGCCGGAAGCGCGCCGCGGCCACGGCATCGAGGGCATGCGCGAACGGGCCGCGCTGCACGGCGGGACGCTGCGCGCCGGGCCGAACCCGGATGCCCCCGCGGGCTGGCTGGTCGAGGCCACGCTGGGCAGACCCTGATGAGCGTCTCCATCTTGCTGGCGGACGACCAGCCGCTGCTGCGCCGCGGGTTCCGGATGATCCTCGAGGCCGAGGACGACCTGACGGTGGCGGGCGAGGCTAGCGACGGGGAGGAAGCCGTCGAGCTCGCCCGGCGGCACACGCCGGACGTAGCGCTGATGGACATCCGGATGCCGGGCATGGACGGCATCGAGGCGACCCGGCGGATCACCGCCGCCGGGCCGCTGCCCAAGGTGCTGGTCCTGACCACCTTCGACCTGGATGAGTACGCCTTCGGCGCGTTGCGGGCCGGTGCCAGCGGCTTCCTGCTCAAGGACGTGCGCCCCGGTGAGCTGGTCGCGGCCATCAGGACGGTCGCGGCCGGGGACGCGGTCGTCTCGCCGCGCGTGACGCGCCGCCTGCTCGAGGAGTACGCCCAGGTCCTGCCGCTGGCCCCGGACCAGCGGGAACAGCAGTACCCGCAGCTTGCCGCGCTGACCGAGCGCGAGCGCGAGGTGCTCATCGCGGTGGCCCGCGGCCTGTCCAACACCGAGATCGCGGCCTCGCTGTTCGTCTCCGAGGCCACCGTGAAGTCCCATGTCGGCCGGATCCTGTCCAAGCTGGCCCTGCGCGACCGGGTCCAGGTCGTGGTGCTGGCCTACGAAGCCGGCCTCATCCAGCCCGGCGTCCGCTAGAGGCGAGCGTCACCGGCCGAACGGATGGGTGACACGCCGCCAGTTCGGCACCGCGGTGCGCGGCTCAGATCCCCGGCCCGGATTCCGGCCCTGTGTCCAGTTCCGCCCACACGGCCTTACCCGCTGCGGTCTCGCGCACTCCCCAGTTGCTGGCCAGCGCCTCCACCAGGATGAACCCGAAACCTGACTCGTCGAACCCATCCGGGATGCGCGGCTGCGGCCAGTGCCGGTCGGTGTCCTGGATCTCGATCCGCAGCCAGGTGCGCCCGGCATGCAGGTCCACCGTTATCACATCAGTGCCCCTGGCGTGCCGGACTACGTTGGTGACCAGCTCAGACACCAGCAGGGCAGCAGCTTCGTCCACGTGAGTCAGCTGCCAGGCGGTCAGCACGGCGCGGGTGGCGTACCGGGCCAGCCGCACCGATTCTTCGACGGCTGGCAGCGTCATGCGCAGCTGCCGGGGGCTATCCGCCCCGCTGGGACATGCTTGAGCGGCGTAGAGCCCGCCATTTTCAACGGTCATCATGTTCAAGCCTCAACCCTCTTATCCGCCGGGGTGCCCGGCACTGCTCACGGCGGATGCGACCGCGGGCTCGTGGCCCCACGGCAGCTCTCACGGTCATGGGCGCCGCCCACGACGCGCGTTTCCCGTGCTCTGCGTCGTCTCAGAATCGAGCCTCGAGCTAGGCCGGAACTGAAGAGAGGCTTACCGTTTCCACCAGATCTACCGATTAGTAGCTAAGTGTCGGCTGACTGCGAGCTGACCATCATGGGCACGCGCTGCCTCCGGCTCATACGGCGTGGATGTCCCAGCCATGTCGTTCACACGACGTGGATGTGGCATCCACGCCGTTAGGGCCTTGTGCGTAATCGTTTGAGTCTGGTACGGGGCAGGGCCAGAGTGACCAGGGTGACCCAACACCACATCCGTGAACATCACCAGCTATCCCCGACCGGTAAAGACGGCGGAGCGGCACGGCCTGCATCGGGCCATGCCGCTCGGTGTCCGGGAACCGTGGAGGCGGAGACGGGAATCGAACCCGTGTACAGGGCTTTGCAGGCCCTTGCCTAAGCCACTCGGCCACTCCGCCACAAGGGGCCATGCCGCAAGGGCATCCGACCTCCGAGAGCGGACGACGGGATTCGAACCCGCGACCCTCACCTTGGCAAGGTGATGCTCTACCAACTGAGCCACGTCCGCGTAGCACCCTTAGGGTGCGATCAGAACTGTAGCCGATCCTGCCGCTCGCGCAAACTCGGAACCCTGTCATCCTTCGATGCTGGTCGAAAAATACTTGAGCTAGCGTCGAGATATGACCGAACCGGCCGAAACCCTTCAGCCGCTTCTGTACGACGCCGACATCGCGTCGGCCGCGGCGCTGATCGCCGACTCGACCCGGGCCGCGATCCTGCGGGCGCTGCTGCCGGACCGCCCGCTGGCGGCCGGGGAACTGGCCCGGCTGGCCGGGGTGAGCGCGGCGACCGCCAGCTTCCACCTGGCCAAGCTGCTCGAGGGCGGCCTGATCACGGTCGTCCGGCAGGGCAGGCACCGTTACTACCGGCTGGCCGGGCACGAGGTCGCGGCGGCCCTCGAGGCGCTCGGCCTGATCAGCCCCGGGCTGCCGGTGCGCACCCTGCGGCAGTCGCGCGAGGCGGTCGCGCTGGCCGAGGCCAGGACCTGCTACGACCACCTGGCGGGGAGGGCGGGGGTGGAGCTGCTGGACGGCCTGCTCCGCCGCGGCCTGCTTGAGGAGAAATCAGGCCGAACGGACCGCGGTGACACGTCCTCCCATCGCTTCGAAGTCACCGGGGCCGGAGCGAAGGAACTTGGCTCGTTCGGCCTGAATCTCCTCCAGATCCGCCGCGCACGTCGGCACTTCGCCGGGACCTGCATCGACTGGACCCAGCGCCGCAGGCACCTGAACGGCGCGCTGGCCGCGGCCATCACCAGCCGGATGTTCGAGCTCGGCTGGATCGAGCGCGGGTCTCCGGGTCAGCGTCGCCGCAGCGTGCGTGTCACCCCGGCCGGTACCGAGGGCCTGGCCTGCACCTTCGGGGTGGGTCTTCCCTAAGCTACCGATCATGCGAGATGTGGTGGTAGACGGAAGCGCGCTGACCATAGACGACGTCGTCGCGGTGGCGCGTGAGCAGGCCCGGGTCAGCCTGGGCGGCGACGTGCCGGAGCGGATGGAAGCGAGCCGCTCCGTGGTGGTGGAGGCGCTGCGCGGGGACGCGCCCGTGTACGGGGTGAACACCGGGTTCGGCGCGCTGGCCGACACGCCGGTGGGGGAGGCCGACCTGACCACGCTGCAGGGCGCGATCGTGCGCTCGCACGCGGCGGCCATCGGCGCGCCGCTGGACGACGAGACCGTACGGGCGCTGCTCCTGCTGCGCGCCCGCACGCTGGCGGCCGGCTACTCGGGCGTGCGCGCCGACCTGCCCGCCCGGCTGCTCGAGCTGCTGGCCCGCGACCTGCTGCCGGTCATCCCGGGCAAGGGCTCGGTGGGCGCCTCGGGTGACCTGGCCCAGCTCGCGCACCTGGCCCAGCCGCTGATCGGGGAGGGGCGGCTGCGGTCGCCCGGCGATCCGCCGGACGGGCGCGCCGCGGCCGAGGTGCTGCGCGAGCACGGGCTCGAGCCGCTGACGCTCGCCCCCAAGGAAGGTCTTTCGCTGGTCAACGGCACCGAACCCATGCAGGCCCTGCTGGCCTTCTCGGTGCACGACGCCGTGATGCTGGTGCAGGCGGCCGACGTGGCCTGCGCGCTCTCGGTCGAGGCGCTGCTCGGCACCGACCGGCCCTACGACCAGCGGGTCCAGGTGATCAGGCCGCACCCGGGGCAGCTGATCAGCGCGGCCAACCTCCGCGGGCTGCTGGCCGGGTCGCCGCTGCTGGCCAGCCACCGGCATAGCAGGCACGCGGTCCAGGACGCGTACTGCCTGCGCTGCGCGCCGCAGGTGCACGGCGCGGTCAGGGACGTGCTCGCCTTCGCCCGCCAGATCCTCACCACCGAGCTGGGTGCGGTGGTGGACAACCCGGTCATCGTACCGGACGGCGAGGTCATGACCACCGGGAACTTCCACGGCGAGCCGCTCGCGTTCGCCGCCGACATGCTCGCCATGGCCCTGGCCGAACTGGCCTCGATCAGCGAGCGCCGGGTGGACCGAATGCTCGACCCGGCGTTCTCCCGCGGCCTGCCGCCGTTCCTGGCCCCGGCGGCCGGCACCAACTCCGGCTTCATGCTGGCCCAGTACACCGCGGCCTCGCTGGTCAGCGAGAACAAGGTGCTCGCCCACCCGGCCAGCGTGGACACCATCCCGACCTCGGGCAAGCAGGAAGACCACGTGTCGATGGGCTGGACCGCGGTCCGCAAGCTGCGCGACGTGGTCGGCAACGTCCGTGCCTGTCTGGCGGTGGAGATCTGCTGCGCCGCCCAGGGGATCGACCTGCGGGCATCCGTGGCCGAGCCGAGCGTCCCGCTGAAGGCCGTACACGCCCTGGTCCGGTCCGCGGTGCCGCGGATGGACATCGACCGCGAGGTCGCGGCCCAGCTAGCCCTCGTCGACGACCTGCTCCCGCAGATCTGCCAGACCGCCACCGAAGCCTTCCCCGCCTTCCAGTAAGAGAAAACGGACATCCAGTCACTCCGGCGCTGCTCGTACGGATCGTTGTGGATGCCACATCCACATCGTGGGCGCCATGCCGCTAAGCTTGTTGGTGCCGCGATAGCCGGGCAGGCGCGAGAGTGGGACTTTGGCCACTCTGGCACCGCTCGTACCAGATCCTCACGCGGCCTAACGACGTGGATGCCACATCCATGCTGCTGGAACGGCGTGGATGTGGCATCCACGCCTTATTAGTTGGAGGCGGGTGCGTCTCACCAGTCCCGGCAGCGTGCCGGGAGCGCAGCGACACCAGAAGGCAAGGTCGGGGCGCGGCCCGCCTGCCCAGGACCAGCCTCAGCTAACGGCATTGCGCCGTAACCGACCCGTCCACTGCGGAGGCTCGCGTCGGCTTTGGGCGGGTTCGTCACGAAAAGTAACCCCAGTCCGCTACAGAGGAGCGGACCGGGTCGGTTCGGCCAGCAGGGTGGCGGGCCGAGATGCCTTGTTACGCGTTACGGAGTAGGTCGTTCAGCTCCGTCTCGATGTCGATATAGCGGCTTTCCTGGCCAGCCGGGACGATTTGATAAGTCCGCCGCAGGAAGGCCGACATAGCCTCGGCCGGCGCCTCAAAGTGGGCCCGGCCGAATGGCGATGACAACTCGATATTCAAGACCGTTCCCCGGGTTCCCTGCGGCTCCGCCAGGCCGATCGGGTCCAGGTCGCCGCTTTCCGCGACCGATACCTGGGAGGGCCACACCTGCACGTCTCCCTCGCCCTGCCGCGACTCGATCCCGGCGGCCAGCAGTTCCCTGGCGAAGATCCACTCGACTGGCTCGTCGGTGCCGACATGGAACGCCATGCGCACCGCGTAGGGGTCGCCGCCGCAGAAGTACATACTGGCCACAAGGGGGACAATCGTTTGCTGCGGGACAACGAGCCTTAGACCGAGCTCGGCCGAGATCGTGGTGCCGCTGCTTCGGTTCATCGCCTACCCATCCCTACCTAGCCAGACCCGGACAAACCGGGCTTTTCCCTCTGAAGCGGTCGGCGGGCGACTTATGACGCATACGGAAGGTGAAGCTTTCACAGGTGGTAAGCACTCCGTTTTGCGCCTTTCGTTCCCAGCCGGAAGACGAGCCCTCATCATTGCCTTGAGCTGGACAAATGCCGTTTGGCTCGGGGCGATGACGTTGATGCAGTTTAGTGTTTCGGCACGTGGATTGCATAGCCTGTGACGCTCATCTCACGCATTTATCTACGAGGCGTTCCAATAACTGTACTGAGCGTAATTAATGACGTTCCGAAGCGCACGTTTGCAGGATTTGACCATTACGCAGAGTGATCTAAGTCCGGGCGAGACGCCTCCGCCGCGCCTGACGTGCGGCGCGCCGTGAGGATGCGCTACCCTATGGGAGCGCCGGGACGGTCTTGGCCCGGCGGCGGGCGATTGGCTCAGCGGGAGAGCGCCTCGTTCACACCGAGGAGGTCACTGGTTCGATCCCAGTATCGCCCACCAGGTCAAGCGGCTATGTCGATCTTCGTCGAGATCACTCTAGGAGCCATTTCTGTAGCCAAGTGGTCAGCCTCCCGGTACGCTGCCGGCCATGACCGGCAGGCGTGGCTGGGGCGAGGACAGCATCTACTTCGATCACTCGGGGGAGTGCCGCGACCCTGAGGCCCACCGGCATTGCCCGGGCCGCTGGCGTGGCGTCGTCAGCCTCAAGCCTGGCCCTGACGGCCAGCGGCGGCGCAAGAAGGTCTCGGGAAGGAACAAGACCGAGGTCCGGACCAAGCTCGCGGAGTTGCACGACGAGCTTAACGACGGAGTAGTCACGAACGCTGTCTACACCGTGGCGCAGGCGATCAGGGAGTGGCTGTCCGATGGCCTTGCTGGCCGGGCGCCGAAGACTGTCAGCACCCAGCGGGAAGTCCTGGAGCCGCTCATTGGCATCATCGGGGCGGTGCCGCTGCGTGGGCTCACGGCGGCTACCGTCCGGTCGGCGCTGAAAGAGCTGGCGGCCACCCGCGCTACGCGGACGGTGGCCATGGCGCATGCCGGGCTCACGCGGGCCATCAGGCACGCCGAGGCTAACGACAAGGTGCGCCGCAACGTCGCCATGCTCGTGGACACGCCGGCCGGCCAGGAAGGCCGCCCGTCCAAGTCGCTCACCTTCGGGCAGGCCGTTGCCCTGGTCGAGGCGGCACGCTCGCACGGCTTGTATGCCTACGTTGTCTTGAGTCTTCTGGTAGGCGTCCGGACCGAGGAGGCGCGGGCGCTGCGATGGGATCACGTCGACCTGGACGGCGGCCCGGACGCCGACCCGCCGGTACCTCCTCACGTCGACGTCTGGCGCTCCGTGCGTGTCCACGGGGACACCAAGACGAGGAAGTCCCGACGCTCTTTGGGACTGCCCAAGATGGCGGTGGAAGCGCTCGGCGAGCAGCTCCAGCGGCAGGCAGCTGCGCGGCAGCGGGCAGGCGATCTCTGGCAGGACAACGGGCTCGTCTTCACGACAGCGCTCGGGACTCAGCTCGATGCCGCGGATGTGCGCCGGTCACTCCGGGCGATCTGCAGGAGAGCGGGCCTCGCCGAGGAATGGACGCCGCGCGAGCTGCGCCACACCTTTGTCTCTCTGCTGTCTGACAACGGGATGGCGATCGAGGAGATCAGCCGCCTTGTGGGCCACAGTTCATCGACCGTTACCGAGATGGTTTACCGCCACCAGATCCGGCCCGTCATCACCATCGGGGCCGAGGCGATGGACAAGATCTTCGCCAGCGAGCATTGATCTCCCGCGCGGCAGTAGGACGGGGTCCCATGGGTCTGTTCGAATATCAGGCGATTCTACTAGGTGGCTGGATGATGCCAGACGTGGCTGGACGTGCCTTCTGACCAGGCATTACGAGGCCTGATGTGGCTGGGCACGGCTGGGTGACTGTGGCTGTTGGCAGCCAGTTAGGCTTCCAGTTTGGCTACCATGCGGCAGTTCGCCGCGGCTAGCAGACCGGCTAGCTCCTCGACTTTCGCGGCGTCCGCCGCGCTGACAGACATGCCGAGCATGACCTTGCCGAATACGTCGGGTAACGCCGTCGCGACGTGCTGAACGAGGTCGACGGCATGCCGTTCCCGGTAGCCGCCGAAAACGTTTTTCCGCAGATCATCGTGACTGAAGCCCGGGTGGCGCCCCTGCGCCTCCGCTGCCCCGATCGCCACGAGGGTGCGCGGGACGAATCGCACGGATGCTAGAGGTACTTGCCGTAGAAATCGGTCAGCTTGGCGACCACCTGCGGGACGTATTGCGGCCTGTCGTACAGGTCGATATGCGTCGCGCCTGGAATGATGACCAGCTCCTTCGGCTCCCCGGCCTTGTCGGTGGCTTCCTTGCTGAAGTACATCGTGTCGGCCTCAGACCCGGCGATCATCAGCAGGGGTCGCGGGGAGATCGTCTCGACCTGCTCGAAGGCGAAGAACGCCATCTGCAGGCCGAGGCTGGTGAAGACGTACCTGCCGGGCGCGTTCGGGTGCTGGGCCCTGGGCGTGCAGTAGTAGTCGTAGCCTTCCCGATAGAGCTCCGGGGTGTCCGGGGTTATCTCGTCCGCGGAGGCGGGCACGAAGTTGATCATCCGCAGCGGCTCGCCCCGCGCTTCCCTGCTGCGCTGCGCGCCGATCTCTTCCAGCCGCTGGACGCGCTGTTCGTGGGTGATGAGCCCGCGCGGGACCCCCTCCCGACGCGCGGATCCCACGTCGAATGCGCTTATGGTGGCGACCGCCTTGATCCGGTATTCGGTCTGGGCAGCGTTGACGGTGTAGCCGCCGCCGGCGCAGATGCCGAGAGCGCCGATGCGGTCCGGGTCTACCTGGGGCTGGTTGCTGAGGTAGTCGACCGCGCAGCGGATGTCCTCGACCCGGTCACCCGGGACCTCGTACAGGCGCGGCTCGCCTCCGCTCTCGCCGTAGTGGGAGGCGTCGTAGGCGAGGGTGATGAATCCCTGCTCGGCGAGGTGCCGCGCATACAGGCCGGAGGTCTGCTCCTTCACGCCGCCGAACGGATGCGTCACCGGGAATGCGGCGTACTTCTTGGTCTCGTCGAAGCCGGGGGGCAGGAAGAGGTTCCCGACCACCTGATGGGTGCCGTGCGGGAAGCTGACCTTCTGGACGGTCACGCTGGTGTTCTGGCTCATGAATCAAGGCCTTTCCGTGCGAGGAATGCCGACGCCTGGTCGGCGATCTGGAGGTTGTTCAGGTCCGAGAAGAGGAAGTGCATGTTGCCGGTGATGCCGATCTCTTGCAGGTGCACCAGGGTGGCGTCACCGCCGTGCCGGTTGACGGCGCGTCCGCCCAGAGCCTGGCCATTGCGAACCGGACCCTCCAGTTGTCCCGCCCGGCGATGTCGGTCGGCTCGGCGGGATGTTGTCCCCGTAGTACACGACGATCGGCGCGCGTGAGCATGACGGCCAGAGCCTCGTAAGTGCGTTTCGGGGGCTGGGCCGTCAGATTTACCCGACGGTTCAAACCGTGCCATCGACCACGGCGCGTGCCCATCGCATCCGCACGACCGCGGTCTCCGGATGCTCGCCATACGCCTGCGCGACCCGGGCCGCGCAGCCTCGAGCGCCGAATATGCGAATGGCTGCGGCGATCGCCTGCCGGATCTGCGTCGCGCTGGGTCCGTCGGAATGCTGCAGTGCCGATGCGAACAGGGCGTCAGCCTGGGCGGTTTCGACGGTGAAGTGGGAGGTAGCTGACCGCATCCTGGGCCCCCTTATTGGTGGCTCCATAAGCCCGACCGATGAATCTATGTTCCTATATATGAACTATTGATCGTATATAGGACCAGTAACGGAACCTTAGGCGTGAAACCTCGCGATGTCAACCCTGTTCGCCACGGCGTCGGCCGCGTTTCAGCAGGTGGGCTCATGCCGGCCCACCACGGCGTCGCCTCACCCGCGCCCAAGCCGGACGTCGCCTCGGTAGCAAGCTCCAAGGAGGGATGTCTCGAAACTTCAGATCGGCTCTCATGCGGCAGTGGTCGACCATTAGCGCCAGGACTCGACGCGGTGCTGCAGCAGCTCGCTCAGGCTCTCCACGGTTCGCGCTGAGACGCGCTACGGCCACCCGGCTGTCCGCTTGACCGATCCGCACAGCATTGTTACTGTGATCCTAATTAGGAACGATCATTCATATATCCGAACATAATAGTTGGTACGAGCGGGATCCTGAGGCAGGCTGAGTCGACCACCGAGGAGGCCGGGTCGGTGGGAATGATCAGCGGGGCGCGATCTTGATCAACGGCGGGAGCGCTGCCGACGTGGACTGAGCCTCGACGGCCGCGGCGGCGTTGGTGGACTGGCTCAGTCCTCCAGATGCCGAGCGCGCGGAGGTACTCACCCCGAATAGCGAGGCGTTCGCGGTGCGGATCCCCGCGACGATGCCACTGGCGAGCGCCGCGCCGCTGAAGTGCGGGGATCCGATGCACTCGCCGACACGCGGCGCGGGCAAGCGGGTGGCGATCATCGGGTTCGGCGGGCTCGGCCACGTCGGCGTGCAGATCGCCACTGTGATGGGCGCGAGCACCACGGTAATCAACCATATGGAGCAGCAAATGGACGACGCGAGCAGGTTCGCGGGCGAGAGAAGCCGGAAGGGTCGGCCGACGTGAGCCAGAGCGCCAGCACCGGGCAGGCGCCGGAGAACCTGTCGCTGACCATGGCACGGTACGCAGCCGGTACCTCGGTCGATGCCGTCCCGCCCGACGTACTTGAGCGCGCGCGCCAGATCGTGATGGACGAGCTCGCCTGCGCTGCGTTCGGGCAAAGCCGCACTGCCGGGCAGCTCGCCGCTCGCTACGCATCGGCGACCGGCGGCTCCGGGCCTTGCCGGGTCCTCGGTACCGGGGTGCGCACGACCGCGCCGTACGCCGCCCTGGCCAACGGGACCGCAGGACACGCCGACGAGGTCGACGGG
>Ga0306920_100003936_pt1 | contig 18956 bp, 22 predicted proteins | sample flu12Cox44000170_FD_204666 | JGI IMG/M metagenome (GOLD analysis project Ga0306920, IMG submission 204666) | Lab enrichment of tropical soil microbial communities from Luquillo Experimental Forest, Puerto Rico - flux4day.12C.oxic.44.000.170 (v2)... | ecosystem: Environmental > Terrestrial >... | reverse complement strand
CCGGCCTTGATGGCGGCCAGCTTCACGTTGGGCGCGACGCCGACGATACCGATGCCGTTCTTGGCGGCCGCGATCGTGCCGGCCGTGTGGGTGCCGTGCCCGTTGTCGTCCATCCACGCTGCCGGGTTGGTGTTCGCGACGCCACCGACACAGGACGCGCTGTCCGCGAAGTCGACGTTCGGCGCAAGGTCGGGGTGCGTGAAGTCCAGGCCGGTGTCGATGTCGCCGACGACGACGCTCGGGCTACCGCCGGTGATGGCGTGCGCCTGCGGCGCGTTGATCTGGTTCATGTCCCACTGCAGGCCCGACAGGTGATCGCTACCCGGTGCAGGGGCCGACCCGGTGACCGGACCGCTGTTGGCCATCACGTCGCCGAGCTTCGTCCCGAACCCATCGGTGCGTGCTGCACCGCCGACTTTGCTGTTCTGCTGCACCGTCGCAGCGAAGTTCGGGTCGCTCGACCGGGCAATCACCACACCGATCTGCGAGTAGTTGGCGACCAGCGTGCCGCCGGCGCTGCTCACGGTGGTCGCCGCGTCGGCCGATGACGCGCCGTCGTTGTACAGCACGATGTAGGTCGAGTCCGCGCCTTGTGTGGCCGCCGACGCTGACGCGGCGGTGGCTGCCGATGCCGTTGCGACGAGCAGCGCGACGGATCCGAGGACTGCTTTGACTCGAGTTGGCCTCCCGCTCATGGGCCTCCTCCTAGATTGAAATGTCGAGACGGCGCAGCGGAAGGCTGCGCCATGAGCAGACCTAAGCACTGCTGAGAAGCGGCTGCAAGGGCTTCTGCCGGGAAAGCTGCAGGCCGACTCAGGTGGATGCCCCCGCACGGTAGGGGCGGCGAGGCCTGCCCGGGGTGGCTGATGTGGTTGGTCGGCTGGCGAGCCCGGTGGAACGCTGATGACCATGAATGACAAAGACCACCTGCCGGGCCCGGGCGCCGGTGCTGACCGCGCTGGGAACGAGCCGGGTCGCATGGCCGAGTATGAAGCCAGAACCCGGGAGCCGCTTGACCTGCTGGCCCTGGCCACGCTGTGGCTGGTCGTGGTCCCCGTGTGGGACTACGGGCACGGGGTGAAGTACATCGTGCTCGCCTTCCGGATTGCCCTGTCTGTCGTTTACGGGATCGACCTCGCCATCCGCAGCGCCCTGGCCCCCCGTCACGTTCGCTATGTGCTCGCCAATCCGCTCGCCCTCGCCTCGGTCCTCTACCCGCCGGTGCGCGTGTTCTTGAGCATCCGGCTGGTCCGGTCGGTGTTCCGGCGCGGGCACCTGGCCCGGTTCCTGACGGCCGCCACGGTGCTGGTCCTCAACGGCGCGGTCATCGTGTACCTGTTCGAGCGGCACGCCCCCGGCTCCAACATCCATACCCTGAGAGACGCGCTGTGGTGGTCCTTCGTCACGGTCACCACCGTGGGCTACGGCGACTTTTACCCGGTCACCGCAGGGGGTCGGGTCACCGCGTGCTTCATCATGGGCACCGGGCTACTCACGCTGGCAGTGGTCACCGCGCAGGTGGCGTCCAGTTTCGTCGCTCAGGGCCCCAGCCGGGCCAGGCCTGCCCGGCCAGACAAACCCGTCCGGCGCGAGGTGACGCTGGCCGAGCTCGACCAGCGGCTGGCCCGGATCGAACACCTGCTGACCGCTGCCCATCCAGGAAACTCCCCTGGCGCCATCGACGATTGACGGCGACATGGCGGCAACAGCCGCGACCGCCGGCCCGGCGCAGGCGAGGAAACCACACCGCCAGGGTGATGCCACGCAGCGGTGACAGCGTTACCGTCATCCCCAACCTCACTAGCTAGGGACGCGGTGAACCCGGCCACCACGCTGGTGACCGCGGGCGATCTCGGCTACTCGCGCCACGATCAGGTCGATGTCGGAGCGGGTGGTGCGGAAGTTGCTGACGCAGGCGCGCAGGCCGGGCCGGCCGTCGAGGCGTACCGAATTGAGAAACGCGGTGCCCTCCTCGTTGAGCCGGGCGAGTGCGGCGGCGTGGCCAGCCTGGGAAGCGTCCTTGATCCGGAAGCAGACCGCCGTGAGCGGCACGGGGGCCATGAGCTCCAGATCCGGCTCCGCCTCGACGAGTTCGGCCATGTACTGGGCGAGGTCGAGTGTGTGGTCGATCGCGGACTTGAACGCTTCGACGCCGAACGTCTGCAGGGCGCTCCAGATCTTGAAGGCCTTGAAGCCACGGGACAGCTGCGAGCCGTAGTCCATGAAGTTGACGATCAGGGGATCGTCCTGGACGGTGACGATCGATGGAGAGAACCCGAAGGCCCGGGTCTGGTTGGTTCGGTCGCGCACCAGCAGGCAGCCGGCCTCGTAGGGGGCGAACAGCAGCTTGTGCGGGTCAACGGCGATGGAGTCCGCCCCGGCGCAGGCCTCGAACGCGTCGTGCCTCCGTTACCGGGGTCACGGCGGTCGTGTAGGGCGCGATGCTCGAGGTACGGAGGCGGAAGCCGTTTCAGCCTCCGGCCGACCAGGACACGATGTGCGCCGGGACGATCGTGACGATGGTGCGCAGGTCCGGCCAGTCGGCAATGTACCCCTCAACGCCCTCGGGGAGGATGTAGCGGCGGGTGATCGCCCGGATCTCCTCGGCGGTGGCGGCGTCATCTGCCGTCGCGACGGTCGCGCTCCCGCGCATCATGACCGCCGGGTAAGGTTCCTCGAAGGTCTGGACGGAGAACGCAACCCTCGGGTCACGCAGCAGGTTGCGCACCCAGGCACGCGTTTCGGTGGTCCAGATCGTCACGGCGCCCGTGTCCCACCGAAACCATACCGGGACGATGTGTGGTGATCCGTCACGCCGCAAGGTGGCAATGACGCCAAGTGGGGTGGGAAAGGTCTGGGCGAGGAACGTTTCCATTTCCGCCGTGCCCATGCTCATGATCTCGTACCTCTCAGGGGCTGCCCTAGCTGCCTGGGGTCTCTTGATGCCTCCGCAGAACCATCGAACGACAACCTTAAGGGGTTGCCGGGACCGGCACCGGCTGGTGGAACATACGCGAATCGTGCGGCGTGTTCCCACCACTGACCGCACCAGCTCGGGTGAGGAGCGCGACATGAGCAGGATCGCAGACGTCAGCGAGCCCGCCAGCGAAGTGGAACGCATGATCGCCGGGCTGTCTGGGTCCCGACGGCTGGTCTTCGTCTTGGCGAAGCTGGAGGCCTGGCGGGCGCTGCGCGAGCGCTACGGCAACCGCGACGAGTCCAGGGTTGATCGAGGCGCCCTCCTGGCCCCCGCTGCATCGTCAGCGCGCGGCGCCGTCAGCCTTTGAGCGCCTCCTGCAGCTCGCTGCTGATCTGGTCGGTCGTGGCCTCCACCGTGCGCTTCACGACCTTGGTGGCCTTGGTAAGCGCCTGGTCGACTCCTTTTTCGATGGTCGGCTCGCCGACCGCGATGAGCCCTGCCTGGTTAGCGGTAAGTTGCTCAGCCGCCTCGTGGAGTTCCTTGCGGGGCAGCGTCCCGCCTCCGAACCACTCCGGGATGACGCGGACGTACGGGCGATCCATCCGCTTGACGACGTGGGGTTTGCCATTCTCCTGATCGATCACGGCCGCGTCGTACTGGCCGATCATCTCGTCTTTGTGCAGCTGCTCGATGGAATCCAGGTCCGCCAGCGCGGCTTCGACGGTGTCGTACGCCGCGGCGTAGACGACCAGCGTCTTCTTCTCATCCATGGCATCTCCTCAGGCCGGGTTCATCCGATGGACGCGTTCAACGCTAGTTCGCTGTCGCGGGCATCTCTAGAGGGAGAGTCATCTCGGCCCCGGAGCGCCGATTGTTCACCGCCAGGCCGGCTTCCGGCCACCACGCGGGTAGCCTGGCTGACCGATCATGGCATGTGCACGGCGTACGCCGCGGAGGGTAGGACGAAGACATGACCGAGGCTCCTGTTCCGCCGCTCCAGCCGATCGCCGCGGTCCTCGCGGACGTGGACGGGACCCTGGTCACCAGGGCCAAGGTGGTAACCGAGCGTGCGATCGACGCGGTCGAGAAGCTGCACGAGCGCGGTGTGCTGTTCGCGATCACCAGCGGCCGCCCGCCGCGCGGCATGCGGATGCTGGTCCACCCGCTGGAGATACGCGGCCCGATGGCCGCCTTCAACGGCGGGATCATCGTGCAGCCGGACCTGACCATCGTCGACGAACGGACCGTCCCGGCCGACCTCGCGCCGGCGGTCATCGACGCGATCCGCGCGCATGACCTGTACCCCTGGATCTACCGCGGCGCCGAGTGGTACGTCACCGATCCCGATGCGCCGCACGCGGCGCATGAAGCATCGACCGTCCAGTTCCCGCCGACGGTCGTCCCCAGTTACGACGGTCTGCTGGACCGGGTGGTCAAGATCGTCGGGGTCAGCGACGACTACGACAAGGTGGAGCGGTGCGAGGCCGTGGTGCGGCAGCAGTTCGGGACGCACGTCTCAGCCTCCCGGTCGCAGCCGTACTACCTCGATGTGACGCATCCGATGGCCAACAAGGGGGTCGTGGTCGAGCGCCTGTCGCACTACTACAAGATCCCGCTGGAGCAGATCGCCACGCTCGGGGACGGCGCGAACGATGTGCTGATGTTCCAGCGGAGCGGCTTGAGCATCGCGATGGGCAACGCCAGCGAGGAGGTGCAGCGGCAGGCCACCTGCGTGACGGCCTCCAACGAGGATGACGGCTTCGCCAAGGCCGTTGAGCAGTTCATCCTGCCGCGGGCGGTGGCCGCCCCGGTGCTGCCCCAGGCCGGGTAGGTAACGAAGGCGGCGGTCGTTCGGGTTATCAAGCCCCGAAGTTCCGAACGGGTGCCAGCCTGCCCAAAGAACGGCATCCAGCACTTACCGTCCCGCGAGGACCGCCTGCTCCTGCTCAACGGTGAAATCTCCGGCCAGCGGCGGCTCGCCGCCCGTATGGTCGGAGCGGTTAGTCGCGAATCTTCTTGACCTCATCCGATGTCAGCCGGGCGATGACCGCAGCCCGCGTGGCGGGATCCAGGGCATCAAGCTGATCCTGGATGTTCTGTACGGCCGCCTCAGCCTCCTGGTGCTTTTCGCGGAGCAGGAAAGCCGCAGCAGCCAGCGCCACAGCGGCGGCCGCCAGTAGCGCCGCCCGGATGACCCGCGTCGATGAGCCCATGTATCCACCTTCTCCCGATGTCGCTGATCGCCATCCTGCTGGCCCGCAGCCCTCTGGCACGTACACAGCCTGCATCGTCGCTATCATCGCGACCTCCGGGATCGGGTGCCTCATTATCCGCGGGTGATCCTGACCGCCCGCTGGCGGTGACCAGCACTAGGGCACCCGCCCGCGTCGAGAACGAAGCGGTGTCTAAACATGTAGGAGGCGCTGAACCTTCGTCACGCCCGCCGCGCTAGGGAGCCTACGGCTACCGGGCCGACTACATCCCGAACAAGGAGAGATCATGGCAAAGGTAATTTTCGGAAACCACTCGGCGCTTCGAGTTCCCCGGGCAGAAAAGGACAGGATTCGTGAATTCTATCGCGATGTCCTGGGTTGCAGGATCACGAGAGAGGGTGATCAAAAGGACGACTTCCTTATGGGAGACAACTTCTATATCGCGTTTCTCTACGAGGACGAGGGCGTCGCCCTGGATGAGAGCGAGTTTCTGAAAGCGATCTACCTGGAGCTGAAAACCGACAACGTCGAAAAAATGAGGCAGAAAATCGTCGCCTTCGGTGTCAGGGTACTTGAAGTGCCGGATCCGCACCTCTACTTTCAAGCGCCGGGAGGACAAGTCCTGCGGCTGGTCGGAATCAACGAGGATCTCTCCAGGTATGAGGGAACCGAGCACGGCGAACGGTTCGTCGGGCGGGCGTTTGAATGAGCGCACGAACGCAGGCGAGCTCAAGTCCGGATCCCAGCTCGTCATGGCCGCGCGGCAGGGCATCTCGCAACCTAGCCGCGCCCTGGCTCGTTCGTCTCAGACGACCGCGTTCTGCCGCGCGGCCTCTCGGAGCCACTGCGCGCTGACGACCTTTGCCAGCAAGGGGTTGCAGTGCTTCTCTGGTAAGACCGTCGGTGATCCGGGGGGTAGCGCCCTCGGGAAGGAGGGCTGGCATGTTCGAGGCAGAAAACATCCGGGATTGGCGCGGTCACGATGTGGTCGACGCCGACGGTCACAAGATCGGCGAGCTGGAGGCCATCTACGTTGACACCGTTACCGACCTGCCGTCCTTCGGCACGGTCAGGGTCGGGATGGTGGGCCGGCACCGGCTCGTGTTCGTGCCCTTGGACCGGGCGACCGTTGGGCCCGGGTATCTCAAGGTCGCCTTTGGCAAGAAGCAAGTGAAGGATGCGCCGTCGATTGATACCGACGGCGAGCTGGTCGCGGGCGACGAAGGGGCGGTCTTTGGTCACTATGGCCTGACGTACGAGCCGGGCGCTGGCGGTGAGCGGAGGCTGGGCCGCCGCTGAGGTCGGATCACACGGCCAGGCGACCAGGCCGTGTGGGCCTGTGCCAGAGACCGGTAACCAAGCGAGCAACTATCCCTCACTTACCGGCAACGGCGGAGCGGGGCCTGCAAAATACGCTGCCCTGAATTGCACGACGGGGTCCAGGTCGCCTGCCCCGCGGGGCCCGCTACCACCCGCGGTGGGTGATGTGATGCGCAGGTCGTCATGTCAGTGTGCTTGCCGACGATCTAGCGGTGTCTCCCGGGCTCGGAAACAGCCGGTGAGCAGGAGGAAAACGACCGATGAATAAGAACGGATCCGGGTCATGACCAGCACCAAGGCCCTGCCGGTCACGGCCAGGGCGCTGCGGAGGATGCTGCTGCCGCTGGCCCTGGCCCAGTTCATCTGCAGCTTCGCCGGCTCGAACATGAACGTCATGATCAATGACATCAGCCACGACCTGCACACCACCGTCCAGGGCGTGCAGGTGTGCATCACCTTGTTCCTGCTGGTGATGGCCGCGCTGATGATCCCCTGCGGGAAGCTGACCGACCTCTGGGGCCGCAAGCGGTGCTTCACGATCGGACTGGTGGTCTACGGGATCGGTGCCGTGCTCAGCGCGGTCTCGCCCGGACTCGGCATTCTGATCCTGGGCAACTCGATCTTCGAGGGAGTCGGTACCGCCCTGCTGATCCCGCCGGTCTACATCCTCACCACCATGCTCTTCCACGACATGAAATCGCGGGCGCGCGCCTTCGGGGTGGTCAGCGGCATGGGCGGGATCGGCGCCGCCACGGGGCCGCTGATCGGGGGCGCGATCACCACGGAACTCTCCTGGCGGGTCGCGTTCGTCTTCCAGGCCCTCATCATCGTGATCATCGTGGTGCTGGCCCGCAACGTGGTCGATCCGGTGCCCGCGGACCCCAGCCACCCCTTCGACACGGTGGGAGCGATCCTGTCCGCCGTCGGCCTGGTGGTCCTGGTCGGGGGGATCATGGCGGCCGACAGCAACCTTGCCCTGATGGCGGTCCTGATCGTTATCGGGGCGCTGATCCTGGCCGGGTTCTTCGTCTGGATCCGCCGCCGGGAGCGCGCCGGGAAAGAGGCGCTGCTGTCGACCAGCCTGTTCCGCAACCGCACCTCGAACCTGGCCCTGGTCACCCAGAACGTGCAGTGGGCGGTGCTGATGGGCACGTCCTTTGTCGTGTCCGCCTACCTGCAGGTGGTGCGGAAGTACGACGCCATCCAGACCGGCGTGATCTTCACCGCCGCCACCGTGGGCATCTTGCTGTCGTCGCTCGCCGCCGGTCGCCTGGCCAGAAGGTTCCGGCAGCGTACGCTCATCCTGGCCGGATTCGTGACGACCATCGTGGGCATCATCGCCCTGCTCGCCATGGTGAAGGGCCACCCCGGCGCCTGGTACTTCGCCCCTGGGTTGTTCCTCATCGGCGTGGGCCTGGGTGTCATGCTCACTCCCTCGGTCAACGTCGTGCAATCGGCCTTCCCGGAAGACCTCCAGGGGGAAATCTCCGGGCTGTCGCGGAGCGTCTCCAACCTGGGGTCGTCGTTCGGCACCGCGATCGCGGGCACCATCCTGGTGGCCGGCCTGGCCGAGCCCACCAGGGCCTACGGGATCGCCATGATCGTGCTGGGCCTCATCGGCCTGATCGGCCTGGCCGCAACCTTCATGCTCCCGACCGCCGAACCCGCACCAGGAACAGGTGTCCCGGCACCGGCCGCCGAACCCACCTCTGGTTAGGCGGCCGGCGTGAACCTCAACCAGGGACTGGCGGACCTGGTGGCCGTGGCGCTGGTGGCCGCGCTCGCGCCGCGACCGCCCGCCCCTGACGGGTGATGCGGCTTCCGCCCGCCTGGCCGATACTGAGGCCTGTACCACAGGTCCGCAGATGATCGGGGTGTTGGCATGTTCGGCAGGAAGAGACGTGAGGAACGGCGCTTTGACCAGGAGGCCACGCGCTACCAGATGCGCGAGCGCATGATCTCCATCGGCGACGACTACGAGATCGAAAACGAGCGCGGCGAGCGGGTGTACAAGCTCGACGGCAAGGCGCTGCGGATTCGCAAGACCATCGTGTTCAAGGACATGGACGGGCGCGAGCTGGCCAAGATCCAGGAACGGATGCTGCACATCAAGGACAGCATGGAGATCGAAGGGCCGGACGGGAACCGGATGGCCATCGTCAAGAAGGCCTTGATCACGCCGCTGCGCGAACGATGGGTCATCAAGGTCGAGGATGGCGAGGACCTCGACGTCCACGGCAACATCGTCGATCACGAGTACCAGATCGAACGCGGCGGGGCGAAGGTCGCCGAGGTGTCCAAGCGATGGTTCCGGGTCAGGGACACCTACGGCGTCGAGGTGGCCCCGGGCGAGAACGACATCCTGATCCTCGCTTCGGCCGCCGTACTCGACACCATGGCCCACCCGGCCAAGTAACCCCGCGTCGGGCTACTCATCGCCCGGGGCCGGGGTTTCGGGCTCTTCCTCGCCGGAGGCCGTGTCCCCGGACGGCTGGCGTGCCGGGATCCGGCGGGCGGTGAACAGCGCGATCAGCGCGATGAGGGCGAGCAGCGACAATGACGAGCGCAGCCCGTCGATGCGGGCGGTGGCGTTCTCGGCGACGATCGCGTCGGCGGTCTTGGCGGGTACGTTGGCCTTGGCCAGCGCGGCCTCGAGGTCCTTGTCGGACAGGAACGGGATGCCTCCGGCCAGTTCCACCTGTGCCTGGGCGGCGACGTCCTTGGGGACGTCGGGGTTGTTCTGGACACCGGTGAGGAACGATGTGGTCAGCGCCGAGATGAGCACCGCGCCGGCCAGGGCGGTCCCGATCGAGGCGCCGAGGTTGGTCACCGTGTTCTGGATTCCGCCGACTTCGCCGCTCTGCTCGTCGGGAACCGCGGACACGGTCACGCTCCCGAGCTGGGAGGCCAGCGCGCCGACCCCGAGGCCGGCCAGCAGCATCGGCCAGGTCACGATCTCGGGTCCGGCCCCGGCGTCCAGGGCGGCCACCATGATGACGATCCCGGCGAACAGCGCGAGGAACCCGATCTGCACCACGCGCCGGGGGGAGGCATTCGGGAAGACCTTGGGCACCCCCGCGGCGGCCAGCAGCAGCGTGATCGACAGCGGCAGCAGCCGCACTCCGGTCGCGACCGCCGACAACCCGAGCGCCACCGACAAGAACAGCGGCACCGAGAAGAACAGGCCGGCCTGGAGCAGGTACTGGAACAGGAACGAGATCAGGCCGCCCCGCAGCGTCCGGTTCCGCAGCATGGCCGGGTCGACCAGCATGGCGCCGCCGCGGGCCCGCTGGTGAAGCTCCCACCACATGAAGATCCGCAGCACTATCCCGCCGGCCAGGATCAGCCAGATCACCGGCGACAAGCCCAGCCATTCGGGGGCGCCCGCCTTGGGCTGGACGAACCCCCACGTTCCGGCGCGCAGGATGCCGTACACGATGAGCCCCAGGCCAACCGCGGACAACACGGTGCCTATCAGGTCAAGCCGCGTGCCACCTTCCGCGGGCGTGTCGGCGATGCGGCGAGTGAAGCTCAAGATGACCAGTACGACGAGGACCTCTCCGGCGAACACCCACCGCCAGGACGCGTAGGTGGTGAACAGGCCGCCGATCAGCGGCCCGGCCGCCACCGCGATCGCGCCTGCCGACGCGACCAGCCCGTACGCCCGCGGGCGTTGCGGGCGAGCGAAGTTGGACGCCACCAGGGCCACGATCGCCGGCATGATCAGCGCCGCGCCGACACCTTCGAGCACCGACCAGCCCAGTATCAGCACGGCGAGGTTCGGCGAGAGCGCGGTGATCAGCGACCCGCACCCGTAGATGACGCAGCCGATGGCGAAGGCGCGCTTGCGGCCGAGGATCTGGCCGAGTTTGCCGCCGGTGATCATGAGAGACGCCATCACCAGCGTGTAGAAGGTAATCGCGGTCTGAATCCCGGTCACCGTCGTGCCGACGTCCTTGGCCACCGTCGCGATCGACACGTTCATGACCGAACTGTCCAGCGTCATCAGGAACTGCGCCGAGGCCAGCGTCAGCAGCACCATCCCGGTTCCGGCAGCGGCGCTCTCTCCAGCGCGGCTCGCCTCCGCCTCTTGGCTCAGATCCATGACCACGCTCCCTTCCGGACCGCTGACCGGCTCCTGAATCAAATCGGCCAGGTTGAAGCAGGGCATCACCCGGCAGAGGGTGATGATACCCGGAGCTAGATAGCTCTCGTCCTCTCGCGGCCTCACCCAGGCGGCGAAGACCTCGGATGCGGGAACACCAGGACCCGCCACCGGGAGCCCACGCCGGCAATGCCCGCATGCGGTGGCCGCCCCGCCGGCCGGTTCTGGGCCTTGCGGATACCCGACCGGACGCGGGACACTTCCGTTCTCCAGCTGCCGAAACGGAAGGTTTCCCGTGATTTCGCTGGCGGCATCGGCCGCGCAGGATGGTCAGTCCCCGGGCCTTTTCATGCTCGCCTGGGGGTTGACGGCCTCTGCGTTCGGCTTGGCCGCGGCCACCAACTTCCGGGGCTTCGCCGACAACTTCGCGCGCCGGGCCGAGGCTTCATCGGCGGGACTGCGGAAGCTGCCGCCCTGGAGATGGCAGCAGCCCCGGAAGCCGGGCGAAGCGGCCAAGCTGGTGCGGCTCGTCGCGATTCCGTTCGCGATCATCGGGCCGATCGTGACCGTCGCCGGGATAACCTCGATCAGCCATGGACGGACCGGCACTTCCGGGCCAACCGCGTCGCCGGGCCCTTCTGGCTACCTGTTCATCGCGGGCGCAATCGCGGCGGTCGCGTGGTCTTGGCTGTCGCCCCGCGGGTGGCTCCGCCCGGCCGCCCGGCGCGGCGGCTGGCGGCTTGCCGTCGCGCTGCTCTCGTCCCTGGGCGCGCTGATCTGCGGCATCAGCATCGCTATCGGCCAGATGACGATCGGAATCGTCGCGTTGTTCGCCGGCGGGTTGCCTGCGCTGGCTCTGCTGGCGGAAGACAAGCCGACCGGAACAGGCCCGGACGATGCCCGTGATCCGGAAGGCCATAACCAGGACCCTTCTGGCCCGGGTGGCCCCGTGGCATGACCACGGGGCCACCCGGCCCCCGGCCCGCATGGACCTGTACCGGTCAGCGGGCCATGGGCGCCCCCCCATCGCCCTATCGGCTGTCCTGGCGAGCATTACGCGCTCCAGGGCTGCAACTGCTCTCCGGGCAGCCTCGGACAAACAGGCTAACTCCGTAGCCGAAACAACCGCCCGCACCAGCGGGCTATCAGGCAGATCCTTGCCAGGTCCCGATCGGCCCATGCAAGAACTTGCATGCTCCGCCGTGCGGGACGTTACGATGTCACGGCCCCGTGACCCGTGTCGCGACGTCGCTATAGCCATTACGGCGGCACCAACTCAAAATGTAAGATGCATGTTCGCCGCACCAGCGGTAAACCACCTCGGGCGTCATCTTGAGCTCATGGTTATGCTCGCGCCGGGCCTTGATCAGCGGACCGAGGTAGTCCACCATCTTGGCGGCGGTGTCGTATCCGACATGCGCGGTGCTGGCGAGCGTGTCATGGTTTACCGCGCGACCCGAGGCGATCGCCCCGGCCAGCCGGGCCGCGGTCGTTCCCCTGCCCTTTTTGAAATAGGCGTGAATCCGCATGATGTCCGGCGGGCTATTCCCGGGAGGAAACCGGGAGGCATCCAGGCGGCCCCCGCTGACCGCGATGTCGATGGCCTCGATAAGCGGCGCAGGCCCCGTCGCCTTGCGGTAGATGCCTGCCACCTCGGGCTGCTCGACCGCCTCGTCCAGATGATCGCGCTCGCGCCCATGACCTTGCGCGGCGAAGATTACCGGCGTCTGCCTGCCCGCCTGACGGAGCGCATTCAGCACGTCGAGCCCATCGAACGAGTACTCGACGGCATAGTCCATCCAGGTAAGGTCGGTAACGACCACGTCAAATCTCAGCCGGTCACTGATGGCGCGCTGGACCGCGGCCTTATCCTCGGCGATCCGTATCGTGGCGTCAGTCAGGGACTGCCGCAAAATGGGTTCGATGATCTTTCCCAGCGCGGCGGCGATTAGAATGCGTGGCCCGTCTTGCATTGATCTCCCAACTGCAGATCAAGATTATGCCACGCACCCCCCGGGCCTCCCGCCGCACCTGCCGGACCGGCCGGGCCACAGGCGGCCGCTCCGGCCGTTCCTCCTCGCCCGCCGGCCAGGCCGTCACTCCGGCCGTTACCCTGGGCCCGCCGGCCAGGCCGTCAGTCCGGCCGTCACCCTGGGCCCGCCGGCCAGGCCGTGAGCTATGCCGTTTAGCCGCGTCCGGGCTGTGCCTTCTGGTGTTGCTGCGCTCCCCTCTAACTGCCGTGACTGGTGATACGCGCCCGCCGCTCCGGTGCGCCCGGCGGATAAGGCGTGGATGTCCCAGCCATGTTGTTCATACGACGTGGATGTGGCATCCACGCCTTACACCCTGGTGCGGGCGGAGCCGGAGTGACTGGTGCCCGTTTTCGCGTATGCGGCGCGGGCATTGCGGTAACGCGCTGAACCGGGAATACCGATTCCTCGCTCGCGCGACGGCCCACCGGGCACGTACGGCTAAGCGCCACTACGTTCTGACGACGGTGGCATCCCCAACGGCCTGCTACGGGCGGCGCCGGAGTGGCAGGCGCCGCTCCCACGCGGCGGCCGCCGCGACAAACGCGACAAACGCCACGAACACGACGTACACGACGAGCAAGCGCTGCGCGTCCGCCGGTCGGAAGGGGCGAGAGGGCAAGCGCGTTACGCTGTTAGTGAGTTGTCCTAGCCGGGAGCCCGGGAGGTGCCGGTGGCGATAGGTCCGTGGGACCCACTGAGCGCGGCCGCGGCCAGCGGCCACATGCGCGCGTCCGATGCCGATCGCGACCGGGTGGTCGACGCTCTCAAGGCCGCGTACGTCTACGGCCTGCTCACCAGGGAGGAACTCGCCGCGCGAACGGGCCAGGCGCTCGCGGCGCGGACCTACGCGGAGCTGACCGCCGTCACCGCCGTGCTGGCCGAACGCCGCCCGGCGCCAGCGCCCCTGGTCAGGAAGCCGCCCGCCCGGCCACGGATCAGCCGGAAGAAGGTGGCCTACGGCGCGGGCGCGGTCGTCCTGCCGCCCGCCCTGTTCGCCGCGTTCCTCACCTTCTACGGCGGGTTCATCATCCTGTTCCTGGTGGCGTTCATCGGGACGGTTGTGACCGCGGTGCCGATCGGCTCGCACCTAGGGCGCCCGTCCGGCGGGATGTACGGCCACCAGCAGTAGCGCGTCGAGCAGGCGCCACCAGTCCGCCGCGCTGGCCCGCTTCAGCATCCCGCCTGCGGCGACCCCGCCGCCGGTGGCGACCCCGCCGCCGGTGGCAACCCCGCCGCCGACGGCGACCCGGGCAACCGCGCCGCCGAACGCCGCGTGAGGATCGCCCGGACGGTCTCGAGCGGCGTCTGCCCGCCGCTGTCGATCCACAACCCGAACCCTCCCAGCTCACGCCCCAGCACCGGCCCCAGGTGCCGGAAGTACTCCGCCACGTGCTTGCCCGACCGCCGGGCGTCGCGCTCCCCGGCCACCTCGCCGGGCGGTGCGAGCACGACCAAGTGCAGCGGGTGCGGCGCCACCGCGTCCCGGCAGGCCAGGACCTGCGCGCGCAGGACGATCGCGCCCTCGAGCACGCACACGTAACCGGCTCCGACGTAGTTCCTGGCCATCGCGCCGGCGTTGACCACCGCGAGTTCGGACTGCCGCCGCGTGTCCTCGCCCGGGCCGGCTGGCGGCGCCAGGCCGGTGACCGTGAAGTGGTGGTAGACCATGTCGATGTCGACGTGCGCGGCCCGGTCGAAGTGCAGGGCGAGCAGCCGGGCCACGGTCGACTTCCCCGCGCCGGGCACACCCGAGATCAGGTAGGCCGCCGCGTGCTCCCGCCCCGGCAGCGCCGCAGACGGGGCCAAGGCCAGCGTCTCCGCGCGCAGCCCGCGCTCCCGCTCGGCCACCGTCGCCTCGAACTCCGCGCCGCACCCGCACGGACACAACCTCGTCGCGCTCATCGGTCCGCCGCCGGGCTCACCGCCCGGCCCAACGTTGCCAGCTTCTCGCTGGTCAGGGGAATGTGGATACGGTGGCTGGCCTCTCGGATGGTGAAGGTGCGGGGAAGGTCCACGGCTCGATCATCCCAGTAAAGGGCCGAACGGACGCGGAAGAACCCTCGCCCTCCGTAGCGTCATCGCCCACTTGCTCTGGCATTATCGACTCGTGGCTAGCACCGATCTCGACCGTCTCGCCCAGACCGCCTACGAAGCCCATCGGAAAGCCCAGTCCGGCTCCCTCCCGTCGTGGGAAGACGTCGGCGCCCAGGAGCAAGGGGCCTGGCGGGCCGCCGTCTCCGCGGTCACCGGCCCAGGCGAGTCCACCCTCACCGACACCCCGTCGACCAAGCCGATCATCCTCCAGGCCGGCGGCCAGACGCAGACCTTCCACACCGAGTTCACCGCCGGCCGGCAGGGCAGCCTGGTGATCGGCGACGAGCACGCCTCCAGTCACCACGCTCTGTTCCAGCTGGCCCACGGCTTCTGGTTCGTCCAGGACCTCAACTCCACCAACGGCACCTGGCTCAACAACCGCCGCATCTTCCAGGCCCAGCGCCTCAAGAAAGGCGACAAGATCAAGATCGGCCGCACCATAGTCGTCGTCGTCTCCACCTGACCAGCCGGTCCCCCGAAGCCCCCGCGCTCCCGCCTGCCCACCGCGGTCCGCGCGACGGCTCCCGCCCGGCCACCACAGGCCGCGCGACCCGTGCTCCCGCGCGACCCACGTGCTCCCGCGCGACCATCGCCGGCCACGCGACCGTCTCGCGCTCCCGCCCGGCCATCCCGGGCCGCCCGTCCTTGCCTTTCCTCAGATGCCCGTGAGCCCTGAGAAACGCAAGCGGCTAATGGTGCGCCTGCCCGAAAAAGATCGTGGAAGAAAAGGGCTCTGGGGAAGATCCGGTGCACTATAGACCCCCAAATCCTCCCCAAAGCCCGAATCCTCCACGAAAACCCCGCCCGCGCTCCGCACTGGCGAGCGATTTAAGGGATTGGCGAGGCAGAAGTGCCGCAAATGCAGAGGGTCCGCGTTGATAGGGCTGCAGGGTTGCCCTATCGACGCGGACCCTTCTCGTCCGCGCGACCGCGGCAGGGAAGCGGTCGGCGCTCGTGAGCAAGGAACTCTGATAGAAATCATGCCCAACGACTTACTAGGACCCAACCCCGAAGAAGTTCAGTTGTGGTTAAGATTTCCGGCCGCCCGGGCCGGGGCCGTAAGCCATCCGTAAACCGGCCGTCCCGCGGCCAGGAAACCCCAGTTCAGCCCCGCGCGCCCGCAGGCTGCCTGGTGCTGACGTTGAGCCGGTTGAACAAGTTGGTCGTGGCGATCATGAGGATGAGCGCCGCGAGTCCCCGTTCCTCGTAGTGGCGGGCCGCGGCGTCCCAGATCTCGTCCGGCACCGGGTCGGGCCGGTCGCTGAGCCGGGTGACCGCCTCGGCGAGCGCCAGTGCGGCCCGTTCGGCCTCGGTGAAGTAGGGGGCCTCCCGCCAGGCGGCCACGGCGAAGATCCGCTCGTCGGTCTCGCCCGCCTTCCTCGCCTTGCGCCAGCCGCCGTCCACGCACGGGCTGCAGCCGTTGACCTGGCTGACCCGCAGGTGCACGAGATCGAGCGTGGCCTGCGGCACGCCGCCCCCGCTGATGGACCCGAACAGGGCCCGGATCGGCTTCATGGCCTCCGGGATGATCACCGCGGGGTTGGGCATCCGGGCGGTCAGGGTCTCCATGCTGATGTCCTCCATGTCGCGAACGTCTAACCCGTCTGACCCGCCGCGACCAAGGGATGTGACGCCGCATCGCATCCTGGCCGGCGCCCGCCCTTGCCCCAAATAACTCTTGCTATATAGAGTTATCTTGTGACCAGAGCGAGGCGGCCCTCGCCGCAAACCGTCGCGGTGCTCGGGGCGTTGACGGAGGACCCCGGCCGCTGGCGCTACGGGTATGACCTGTGCGCCGAGCTCGGCATCCAGGCCGGGTCGATGTACCCGATCCTGATGCGGCTCGCCGACCGCGGGCTGCTCGAGACGTGCTGGGAGGCCGAGCAGGCACCGGGCAAGCCGCCGCGGCACCTGTACCGGCTCACCGGCACCGGCCGCGCCTACGCCGCTTCGGCCGTGGCGACCGCGCCCAGCGCGTCCCCGGCCAGGACCGCGGCGGCGCGACCCCAACTGGAGGGCGCGTGATGCCCGTCTTGGTCATGCTCGGCGTGCTCACCGCGGCCGGCCTGCTGCTGGTCCGCGGCGGCCAGGCGGACGGCGACCTCCCGGCGCGGATCGTGGCCGCCGCGACGGCCTGGCTGCCCGCCCGCCAGCGGGACTGGGGGCATGCGATGGCCGCCGAACTCGCCCAGGTTCACGGCCGGGCCGGCCGGTGGCGGTTCGCCGCGGGCGCGCTGCGCGTCGCGCTGTTCCCGCCGTCAGGCCGCGGCCGCCGGGTGCTGGCCGTCGCCCTCGCCGGGCTGCTGACCTCGGCCGCGGTGACGGCGGCGACCGCGGCCGAGATCCCCGACCTGGCCGTGTCCGCCGCGGTGCTCGGCCTGTTGCTGGGCGGGTACGCCACGGTCCGCGCGTCGCGGCCGCACCCGCCGTGCCGGACCGTACCCGGCGTCATGGTCGCCGCGGTGGCCCTGGCCGCGGTGGCGGCGGCGATCGTCTCGGTCGCCCGGATCGCCGTGGCCCACCCGGCCGCGGCCGCCGACAACACGCACGTGTTCGCGGTGCTGTTCGCCGTGGCCCTGGCCGGTTACCTTGCGGTCGCGCTCAGCTCGTCGCGCGGCCACGCCGGTGCCGCCCAGCGGCAGGCCGAACGGCAGGCCCAACGGCTGGCCCAACGGCTGGCCCAACGGCTGGCCCAACGGCTGGCCCAACGGCTGGCACTGTGGTGGGCGCTCGCCGCCGCGCTGGCCAGCGGGGCCATCTGGACGATCATCGACCTGACCACGCCGCTCGAGCCGGTGGGGATCACCGGCTACCTGTGGCCGGTCGGTGCCGCCGCCGTGCTGGCCGCCTCGGTCGGCGCGGCCGCCACCGGCAGCGCCGGAGCCGGCGCCCGGGCCGGGCTGCTCACCGCGGTGCTCAGCGCGCCGATGCACTTCGCCGCCGACCTGACCGCCCTGATGCAGGCCGGTCATTACGCACTGACCAGCCCGTACGACGTGGCCGCCTTCCCGCACAGCGGCTACCCGGACGTGGCCAGCTACCTGCTCAGCGACGCGATGGCCGGCGACGTCCTGGTCGGCCTCGTGGTATATCCCGTCGTGCTGTTCGCCGTCGCCCTGTTCGGCGCCAGCTTCGTCCGCGGTCGTAGCTCTTCGGTAACCAGCATGTTACGGTAGCCCGGTGGTTACCAACGCCGCCGGCGACCCGTTCGAGGCGCTCGGCGACCCGAACCGGCGTGACATCCTCCGCCTGCTCAGCGAGGGCGACAAGCCGGTCAACCAGATCGCCGCGGCCCTGCCCATCAGCCGTCCCGCGGTCTCCAGGCACCTGCGGCTGCTGAAGGAGGCCGGCCTGGTCGCCGAGCAGGCGCGGGGCACCAGCCGGATCTACCACCTGCGGGACGAGGGGCTGCACGCGGTCCAGGAGTACCTGGAACGCGTCTGGGGCGACGCCGCCCGCCGGTTCCGCCTGATGGCCGAGAACACCGTGCCGCCCGAGAACACCCGTGCCGCCCGAGAACACCGTGCCGCCCGAGAACACGGAATGACCGCCCCGTTGCGCATGTCCTTCGACGTGGCCTGCTCCGCCGACCACGCGTTCGCCGTCTGGACCTCGGGCATCGCCGCCTGGTGGCCGCCCGACCACACGGTCACCGGCCGGGCCGAGGTCGTCGTCCTGCAAGGCGGCGTGGGCGGCCGCATCTACGAGCGGACCGCCGACGGCACCGAGCACGAGTGGGGCGAGGTGACCGTGTGGCAACCGCCGGGCCGGCTGGCCTACCTGTGGTACCTCGGCCGGGACCGCGCCGACGCCACCGAGGTGGAGATCCGCTTCCTGGCCCGGGGGACCGGCGCCACCCGGGTGGAGATCGAGCATCGCGGCTGGGAGCGGCTCGGGCCGTCGGGCCTCCGCTGGAGGGACCGCAACCAGGCCGGCTGGGACTCCTTGCTGCCGCATTTCATCAACGCAATCAACAGAGGGGACCACTGATGGCCGCTGGTACGAAGGAAGACCCGTGGGAGCTCAAGACCCCGCCGGGCACCTCGAGTTACACCATGTACAGGGACGAGCGGGCCGACCCGCCGGCGCTGGTCTGCCAGGTCGGCTCGACCACGCTGAAGTACCGGCTCCGGGCCATCGAGGACCTGCACGCCTGGCTGAAGGGCCAGGGCGACTGGGTCCCGCTGGGCGCGGCCGACGAGAAGAAGCCCGCCGCCGAGGGCACGGTGGAGGCGTGGGGCCGGTCCGCGGACAACCCGGTCGGCGGCTGG
>Ga0306920_100003935_pt1 | contig 18959 bp, 16 predicted proteins | sample flu12Cox44000170_FD_204666 | JGI IMG/M metagenome (GOLD analysis project Ga0306920, IMG submission 204666) | Lab enrichment of tropical soil microbial communities from Luquillo Experimental Forest, Puerto Rico - flux4day.12C.oxic.44.000.170 (v2)... | ecosystem: Environmental > Terrestrial >... | reverse complement strand
GGAGGCGATCATCTCGGCGAGCACCATTGCGGTGGTCTGCAGCGCCTCGACTTCCTCCTCGACATAGGTGCGCTTGGCGCGGTTCTGCACCACCAGCACCCCCAGCGTATTGCCGGCGCGCAGGATCGGCACGCCGAGGAAGGAGTGGTAGATTTCTTCGCCGGTTTCGGGGCGGAACGAGAATGCCGGGTGGTTCTGCGCGTCGCTCAGGTTGAGCGGCGAGGCCTCGCTTGCGACAAGGCCGACGAGGCCCTCATGCGCGCTCAGCACCGTGCGGTGCACCGCCTCGCGCTTCAAGCCTTCGGTGGCGTAGAGTTCCAGGGTGTTGTCGACACGCAGCACGTAGACCGAGCACACCTCGGCCACCATGTTGGCGGCGATCAGCACGACGATCTTGTCCAGACGCTCCTGGGCGCTGACCTGCTCCGCCATGGTCTCGCGAAGCCGTCTCAACAGGACGCGGGGGCCACCCGACGCGCTTCGCATGTGTTGTCATCCCCCTCCGCAAGGCCGGCCCGGCGTCTCGTCCGGGGTTGGCGAAATACTCCACAAACGCAACAATTTTATCCAATCGGCGCCGTCACAAACTCGCGGGGAACTGAAGCGAATGTCATTCACCGCTACTCGGCTATAGCCAATTGAGGCTTGCTTTGCCAAGCAAAACGCCTGCCACAGGCGAAGCCGCCCACCGCGCCGAATGCTGCGCTGCCCAAGAGACAGTTAATCAAGAGAAAGTTGTTCTACCCCTGATCGAGATCATAGAGCGTGTGCAGTGTGCGCACCGCAAGCTCGGTATAGGCGGCATCGATCAGCACCGAGAACTTGATTTCGGACGTGGTGATGGCGCGGATGTTGATGTTGCGCGCGGCGAGCGCGGAAAACGCTTTGGCGGCAACGCCGGCATGGCTGCGCATGCCACTGCCGATCACCGAGACCTTGGCAACGTCGGTTGCGGTGTCGAGCCGCGCGTAGCCGATCTTGCTCTTGGCCGCGGTGATGGTGTCGCGCGCGCGGTTGTAATCGGATGCCGGTACGGTGAAGGTAAGATCGGTGAACTTGCCGTCTTCCGAGACATTCTGGACGATCATGTCCACGTTGATATTGGCCTCGGCCAGCGGTCCGAAGATGGCGGCTGCAACTCCGGGCTTGTCTTCGACGTGGCGCACGGAAATCTGGGCCTCATCCTTGGAAAAGGCGATGCCCGTCACGACGTGGCTTTCCATGATTTCCTCCTCGCTGCAGATCAGCGTACCCGGCGGATGGTTGGCGTGCGGGTCGATATCCTCGGGCCTGTCGAAGCTGGAGCGGACGAAGATCGGCATGTTTTGCACCATGCCAAGCTCCACCGAGCGCACCTGCAGCACCTTGGCGCCCTGGGAGGCCAGTTCCAGCATGTCCTCGAACGCGATCTTCTCGAGCCGGCGGGCCTTCGGAACCACGCGCGGATCCGTCGTATAGACACCGTCGACGTCGGTATAGATGTCGCAGCGGTCGGCTTGGATGGCAGCGGCGATCGCCACCGCCGAAGTGTCCGAACCGCCGCGGCCGAGCGTGGTGATGCGGCCGCTCTGCGGGTTGATGCCCTGGAAACCGGCAATGACGGCCACCTCCTTGCGGTCCTTGAAGCGGTGGATCAGTTCCGATCCGTCGATCCCGAGGATGCGCGCCGAAGCGTGGGCATCGCTGGTCTTGATCGGAATCTGCCAGCCCTGCCAGGATCGTGCCTGAACGCCGATGCTCTGCAGCACGATCGCAAGCAGCCCCGAGGTAACCTGCTCGCCGGAGGCGACCACGGCGTCATATTCGCGCGCGTCATGCATGGCTGAGGCTTCGCTGCACCAGTCCGCCAGCTCGTTGGTCTTGCCTGCCATAGCCGACACCACGACCGCGACGTCATGGCCGGCGTCGACCTCGCGCTTCACATGCCGCGCGACGTTGCGGATGCGGTCGATATTGGCGACGGATGTGCCGCCGAATTTCATCACGAGGCGGCCCATGACGACGCGCGCAATTCCTTTCAAAGAGGATAAGTCCTCCGCTCCCGAGCGAAATCCTGCGGCGCGGGGGCCGAAACGCGCGTATACATAGCGATGCAGCCTGGGGCAAGCGGGTTCCGCCCGGAAATGGGCCAGTGGAGCGGATTTGACGTTCGCTATCCTCCCGCGGCGATTGGCTTACGCGAACGTCAAATCCAAAGCTCCACTGGATTAAATAATTTACTAGTGGTCCTCTGATTCTAACATTCGCAAAAGTGGCTCCCCAGATGGGGAGCGAATGTTAGAATCGGACCACTAGCCGCTGCGGCGGAAAAGCGAGGCGAACTGGATGGGGCGTTATATCGACGAGATTCTGCAGCCGGGCGAGAAAGTGCTGTATTCGACCAACGCACACTGGATGTTCTACCTGCCGTCTATCGCCGCCTGGATCGTGGCGGTTGTCCTGTTCATCCTGGCGCGGGCGACGACGATCGAGGGCGTCATTCTGCTTTGCCTGACGGCATCAGCCGTGGTGGCGCTCGTGGGGCTGTACTGGACCGCAAGGGCCTGGTTTCATCGCTGGACCACCGAAACCGACGTCACCAACATGCGCGTCGTGCACAAGACCGGCTTTATCAAGCGGCGGACATTCGAGATGGCGCTCGACAAGATCGAAAGCGTCGACGTCAACCAGAGCATCCTGGGGCGGATCCTCAGCTACGGCGACGTGACGATCATGGGTGTCGGCGAGGGGAGGAAAACCATCAGCACCATCGCTTCCCCGCTTCAATTCCGCAACAACATCACGGCGCGATAGGATCGGGCATTACCATGGCTACGCAGAATATTCGTGCGGGGAACACCGGCGGGGGAGGGTCGACGGTCGACGCCGCCGAGGTCGCCAAATTCTCCAGGCTGTCGGAGGAATGGTGGAATCCCGCCGGCAAGATGGCCCCGTTGCACAACATCAATCCGCTGCGGCTGGCCTATATCCGCGACGCGGCGTGCCGCAAGTTCGAGCGCAACGTCAAAAGCCTGAGCTGCCTGTCGGATCTGCGCATCCTCGATATCGGCTGTGGTGGCGGGCTGCTTTGCGAGCCTTTTGCGCGGCTGGGTGCCGAGGTCATCGGCGTGGATCCGTCCGCCGCCAACATCGCGGCAGCCAAGCTGCATGCCGACAAGGGTCATCTGTCGATCGATTATCGCTGCACTACGGTTGAGGAAATGGACGTGCGCGAACGTTTCGACATCGTTCTCGCCATGGAAGTGGTGGAGCATGTCAGCGACGTCGGCCTGTTTCTTTCGCGTTGCGCAGCGATGCTGAAACCTGGCGGCGTGATGGTGGTCTCGACCTTGAACCGCAACTGGAAGAGCTTTGCGCTCGCCATCGTCGGCGCCGAATATGTGCTGCGCTGGTTGCCGCGCGGCACACATCGATGGGAGAAATTCATTACGCCCGACGAACTCGCCAAGTATCTCCTGGACAACCGGCTCGTCGTCACCGAAGAGAGCGGCGTGGTGTTCAGCCCCTTTACGGGCCGCTGGAGTCTTTCCTCGGACATGGACGTGAACTACATGGTTGTGGCCGAGGAGATGGTGTGAGGCGAGGTCAGATGGCGTGACACATGGGTCCCCGCTTTCGCAGGGACGACAGCCAGAGTTGGGATCGCGCATCCCTGACATGCGTGCTTCCAGTTGACCGCGTACGCTGCGCCCGGCACCTTGCCGGCTCCCATCCGGCAATTTCCCCATGTTCTCCGTCACGACACTCTGGATTCCCTTCACCATCGTTGCTGCGCTCGGCCAGGTGGCGCGCAATGCGATGCAGCGCTCGCTGACGGGGCCGCTCGGCACCTCCGGCGCGACCAATATCCGCTTCCTCTTCGGCTTTCCCTTTTCGCTGCTGTTCCTTGCAGGCGTGCTCGCGGTCACCGGCGAGCGCCCGTCCTGGCCGGTGGCGGCCTTCTGGCCATGGCTGATGCTGGGCGCGTGCAGCCAGATTCTCGCCACCGCCATGATGCTCGTTGCGATGAACCAACGATCCTTCGTGGTGACGACGGCCTATATGAAGACCGAGGCGATCCAGACCGCGATCTTCGGCTTCATCTTCCTCGGCGACCATCTGACGGCCAGCAAGGTGATCGCAATCCTGATTGCGACCGTTGGCGTGGTAATCACCGCTCTTCGACCCGGCACAAGCAAGGCGTTCGGCGACCTACGGCCGACGCTCGTGGGCCTCGGGGCCGGAACCATGTTTGCATTCGCGGCGGTCGGCTTTCGCGGCGCCGTGCTCACCGTACCCGGCGTCTCCTTCGTGACCGCAGCCACCTATACGCTGGTGTGGGGGTTGTTCGTGCAGACGCTGGTCTTGAGCGTTTATCTGATCTGGTGGGCGCCGGGGGTCCTCAAGGCGATCCTCGGCCTGTGGCGGCCCTCGCTGTTTGCCGGCTTTATCGGCGCGTTCGCTTCGCAATTCTGGTTTCTGGCTTTTGCCCTGACGGCGGCGGCGAATGTGCGGACGCTGGCGCTGGTTGAGGTGCTGTTCGCGCAAGCGGTCGCCTATTATTCCCTGAAGCAGCCGCTCTCGCTCCGCGAGATGAGTGGCACCGTGCTGATCGTGATCGGCGTGGCATTGCTCGTTGCCGTCTGAATAACCGCGTGGTCGAAGAAGAATCCGCCCTTGGCCGCGATCAGCAGGCGAGGTCGGAGTTGATGCCTTCGACGCCCACCTTGGCAAAGATTGCGGTCAGCGCGCGGCGAACACCGCCGATAGCACGGCCCAGACTTGCCAGGAGGACGTCAATTGCGGTCGTCGGGCAACACCGGCAGCGGCGACACCTCGACGCCTTCGTCGATCAGCGCCCGTGCTTCCTCCGGCGATGCCTCGCCGTAGATCGGACGATGTTCGATATCGCCGTAGTGCATCTTGCGCGCCTCGGTGGGAAAGCGCTCGCCGACATTGTCCGCGTTACTGACAATGTGATCGCGCAATTCCTTCAGTTTCGCGCGCAGCTCCCGCTCCTGCGCCATCAGGAGCAGCGTCGGCCCGGTGGCCGGCGTTTCCGCCGGCGCTGGTGCCTGCATCGGCGCAGGCGCGGGACTTGCCTTCTCGCGTCCCTTCTTGCTGACGATCCCCGGGGCCATGATGGCCTTCTCGACCTTGACCGAGTTGCAGACGGGACAGCTCACAAGCTTGCGCTTGACCTGTGACTCGTAGGCCGAGGAGTTCTGGAACCAACTCTCGAACGCATGATTGTGTTCGCAGCGAAGTGCGTAGCGGATCATGCCGATCCCCGTACCAGATGCAGATGTTCGGGTCCGGACTTCGGATCGGCGATGGAAAAGCGCCGGCCATGCTGCAGCGACGGCACCATCTTGCGCGCGGCCTCGACCTTTGACGGGTCGATCTTTGCCATGAACACGCCCGGCTCGACCCCACCCTCGGCGAGGATTTCACCCCAGGGCGCGATGATCAGCGAGTGGCCATAGGTCTCGCGCTTGTTCTCGTGCAGGCCGGCTTGCGCTGCTGCAAACACAAAGCAGCCGGTTTCGATGGCGCGCGCGCGCAACAGCACATGCCAATGGGCCTCGCCGGTCTTGCGGGTGAAGGCGCTTGGCACGGTAAGGAACGCGGCGCCGCTCTCGGCAAGAGCGCGGTAGAGCGCCGGGAAACGGACATCATAGCAGATGGTCAATCCGATCCGGCCCCAGGGCAGATCGGAGATGACGGCGGTTTCGCCCGGCTGGTAGTTGGCTGATTCGCGGTAGCTCTCGCCACCGGGCAGATCGATATCGAACATGTGGATTTTGTCGTAGGTCGCAAGCACCTGCCCCTCCGGCCCGATCAGGAAAGACCGGTTGACCGCCTTGTCCGGCGAGAAGCGCAACGCCAACGAGCCAACGTGCAGATGTATCTTCAGTTCCTTGGCCAGCGCGCGATAGGCCTTCAGCGAGAGATCGTCCTCCTCACTAGCAATATGCTCGAACAACGCCTTGCGGTTCACCTGCATCATGTTGCTCACCTCGGGCGTGAGCACGTAATCGGCCCCCTGCGCGGCCGCCTGGCGGATCAGGGCGATACCCTGCTCGAGACTACGTTCGGGCAAAAGGGCGGTGCGCATTTGCACCATCGCGGCTGTGAAGGTGTTATCGCCGCTCATAAAACAGCCTCTCCGCCTGAGAGCATCGCATCGAGCCTGCCTTCGCGGTCCAGCGCATAGAGTTCGTCGCAACCGCCAACGTGGGTTTTGCCAATGAAGATCTGTGGAAAGGTCGAGCCCGTGCCGGCACGATTGTACATTGTCTGACGGACGCTCGGGTCCTTGCCGGCGTCGTACTCGATGAAGGAGGCCTTTTTGCGGTTCAGCAGCGATTTGGCGGCACTGCAATAGCCGCACCCGGGGCGGGTAAAGATTTCGATGTTGGCGGTCATGTCAATCGCTTCGTTAAACGCCTAATTATATGGGAGGTTTGGGGCCATCCACAACCCGGGCGAACACCAGCACGTCGACCTCAGCCGCTTTTGCCCGCAACAGCGCCCGCGCGCAGGCATCCAGCGTCGCTCCCGACGTCAGCACGTCGTCAATCAGGACCACGCGGCGGCCCTGGAGCTCGGCCTTTCCGGCGGCGGAGACGGCAAACGCGCCCTGTACATTGCTGGCGCGCTGCGGCCGCGACAGCCCGACCTGCTGTTCGGTGGCGCGCACGCGCTGCAGCAGGTCGGTCCTCAACCTTACCCCGCTCTGGCGTTCGATCACCCGCGCCAGCGCGCCGGACTGGTTGTAGCGTCGTCGCCAGGCCCTCCGCCAGTGCAAGGGAACGGGAATGAGCATATCCGCGCCATCGAGCAATTGGGTGCCGGCACGCGCCATCCAGCGTCCCATGGTCGGCGCGAGATCGGTACGGTCGTGGTACTTCAGCGCGTGCACCAGCGTGCGCGCGACATCGTCATAGCGCACCGCGGCACGCGCTCGCCCATAGGCCGGCGGATTGGCGATGGCCTCCATCGACAGCATGTCGGGACCGGGATCGTACACGAAAGGGATGCCAAGCCGCGGACAGTGGGGCGGCGTAATGAACGACAGCTTCGACCAGCAGTCAGCGCAGACGCCTTCGCCAGCCACCGGCTCCCGGCAGGCGACGCAAAGCGTGGGAAGCGCGATGTCGAGCGTAAGGCGTGCGGCGCGGTGAAGGGCGCCGCAACAGGCGCCGAGTGCACTCTGCAACCGGCTTGAGATCGAACGAGCCGGAACGATTTCGGCGTCCATGAGAGGGGAGTAGTCCAATTGCAACGCTTGCATCCTGTCTAGCGCGCTCCCATCTCGATTGCCAGAGGCCGGCCTTGCGACGTATCAACCGCCATGGCCGGAAATTCCACCACGGCACCGCTGCTGTTCGATCGCACCTTGCTGGTGCGGCGGCTGCAGCGCGCGCGCAAGCTCGGGCCGGCCACTTTTCTGCTGGATCGCGTGATCGAGGACATGGACGAGCGGCTTTCCGCAGTCAAACGCGAGTTTGCCGTCGTGGCCGACATCTGGACCCCCGGCAAGGAACCGGCACCCGGCCATCCGTTCAAATCCCTTACCCGTCTGACCCTTCAGGATTCGGCGGGCGAAGTCCTTAAGCTTGAGCCGGAATCGTTCGACCTGGTCATATCGGCGCTCGCGCTTCAGTTCGCGAACGACCTGCCGGGCGTGCTGGCGCAAATCCGCCGCGCGCTCAAGCCCGATGGCCTGTTGCTGGCCGCAATGATCGGCGGCGATACCCTGACCGAGCTCAGGCAGGCCTTCGCCGCCGCGGAGGCCGAATGCGAGGGCGGCCTCTCGCCGCGCGTAGCGCCTTTTGCCGACCTGCGCGACGTCGGCGGCCTGTTGCAGCGCGCCGGCCTTGCGCTGCCGGTCACCGATGTCGACCGCATCGTCGTGCGCTATGGCAGCGCGTTTGCGCTGATGGCGGATTTGCGGCGCATGGGCGCGACCAACATCCTGCTCGAGCGCCGGCGCATGCCGACGCGCCGCACGACGGTGTTGCGAATGGCGCAAATCTACGCCGAGCGCTTCGCCGACGCGGACGGCCGCATCCGCGCCACCTTCGATGTCATCTGGCTGTCGGCCTGGGCGCCGCACGAGAGCCAACCCAAGCCGTTGGCGCCGGGATCGGCGCAAGCGAGCCTGGAAGCCGCGGTGAGGAAGGCGGGAAAGACGTAGCTATCGTGTCCCGGGCGCGGTGCAGCGCGTCTTCGGCAGTGCACCGCAGACCCGGGACCTACTGCGTGGCTCGGCCCCGGATCTGCGCGCACCGCGAGCGCTGCGCTGCGTCCGGGGCACGTCACCATCACAACAACAAATCCTGCAAATGCGCGATCAGGGGAATATCGGCCGGTGGCATCGGGTAGTCGCGCAATTTGTTGGCGCGCACCCAGGCCAGCTTCTGTCCCTCGCGCGCGGTCACCGTGCCCTCCCAGCGCCGGCAAATGTAGAGCGGCATCAAGAGGTGAAAGCTGTCATAGGCGTGGCTCGCAAAAGTGAGCGGCGCCAGGCACGGCTCGCTTATGGTGATGCCGAGCTCTTCGTGCAGTTCGCGGATCAGCGTCGTTTCCGGCCGCTCGCCCGGCTCGACCTTGCCGCCGGGAAACTCCCACAAGCCCGCAAGCGTCTTGCCCGCCGGCCGCTGCGCAATCAGCACGCGCTTGTCAGCATCGACCAGTGCGCAGGCGACGACAAGTGTGAGTTTGACGTCGGCCATGCGCGATCGTGCTCAGGATCGGTAGTCGCCGTTAATCGCGACATACTCCTTGGTGAGATCGCAGGTCAGAACGCGATCGCGGCCCTTGCCAAGGCCGAGGGCGATCCTGATCTGGATTTTCGGGTTCTTCATCGCCTCCGACACCTGCCCCTCGTCGTAGGAGGGGTCGCGTGCGCCGCTTTTTGCGACGCGGATGCTGTTGAACGCGATTGACAGCCTGTCGCGGTCGGCGGGCTCGCCGGCCTTGCCGACCGCCATCACCACACGGCCCCAATTAGCGTCCTCGCCGGCAATGGCGGTCTTCACCAGCGGCGAATTGGCTACCGACATCGCAATTCTTCGCGCGGACGACTTCGATACCGCGCCCTCGACAATGATCTCCACCAGCTTGCGCGCGCCTTCGCCGTCGCGCGCCACCTGTTCGGACAGGTCGGCCAGCACCGCATTCAACGCCTTGGTGAAGGCTTTCAGGCGCGGGTCGGCAGCCCTGCTGATTTTTGGCGCGCCCCGCGCGGCAGCGGCTCCCGTTGCAAAGGCAAGCAGCGTGTCCGAGGTCGAGGTGTCGCCGTCGATGGTAACGGCGTTGAAGGTGTCCTCCACACCGTTCCTGAGGAGGGATTGCAGCGCTTGAGCCGAGATCGGCGCGTCGGTGAAAACGAACGACAGCATGGTCGCCATGTCGGGCGCGATCATGCCGGCGCCCTTGGCCATGCCGTTGATGGTCACCTCGGTCTTGCCAAGCTTCACGGTGGCGGTTGCGACCTTCGGAAAAGTATCGGTCGTCATGATCGCCCGCGCCGCGCTCATCCACTCGCCCGGTGAGGCGCCGTTGGCAAGGTGGCCGAGCACGCCGTCGAATTTTTGCGCATCGAGAGGTTCGCCGATGACGCCGGTGGCGGCGAGAAACACCTCGTTCGAGCTGCAGGCAACCGCCTTGGCGGCGATCTTCGCCGTCATCGCGGTGGACTGCCTGCCGGTCTTGCCGGTGAAGGCGTTGGCGTTGCCGGAATTGACCACCAGCGCACGCGCCTTGCCGCGGCCCAGTTTGGCGCGGCACCATTCCACCGGCGCCGAGGGGCATTTCGAGCGGGTGAAGACGCCGGCAACGGTGGTGCCCTCATCCAGCACCGCGAGCAGCACGTCGGCACGGCCCTTGTAACGGATCCCCGCCTCGGCGGTTGCGAGTTTCACGCCGGCAATTGCCGGCATGTCGGGGACATCGGTCGGGGCGAGTGGGGAGACGGACATTTTTCTCTCGTCTTTGCCGGACTTGATCTGACTTGATCCGGCAATCCATCGAATAGGATGGATGCGCGGGTCAAGCCCGCGCATGACGAAATTGCCAATTTACTTCTTGGCGGGCGCCATCTTGGAGTCCTTGGCGGCGTCCGGCTTGGCATCGGGGGCCTTTGCTGTCTCCTCGGGCTTGTCGAAGCGCTCGACCTTGGCGGCCTCGCGCAGCTTGCCGACATATTCGGCCTGCGCCTTGCGCGTCACATAGGTTTCGATCTGGCCCTTGACCTGGTCGAAATCCGGCGGCTTGCGATTGCGCTTCTCCTCAACCTTGATCACGTGCCAGCCGAATTGCGACTTGACCGGATCGGAGATCTTTCCAGGCTCGAGTGCGAAGGCGGCCGCCGAGAACTCCGGCACCATCTGCTCCTTGGTGAAAAAGCCGAGGTCGCCGCCGTCGGAAGCGCCGGGATCCTTGGACTTCTTCTTGGCGAGTTCGGCGAAGTCGGCGCCCTTTTTCAGTTCCTCCACGATCCCCTTGGCCTCATCCTCGGTCTCCACCAGGATGTGGCGCGCGCGGACCTCCTGCTCGCCCGAAATCTGTTTGGATGCCTCCTCATAGACCTTCTTCATGGCTTCGTCAGTGGTCGCGGCCTTGCCTTCGCTGGCAAGCAGGCTGTCCATCAGGAGCCGGTTGCGGGTGAAGGCCAGGCGCTTCTTGAAGTCGTCGGCGTCCTGGACCTTCTTGTCCTCGGCGGCCTTGGCCACGATTTTCATGTCGATCAGGAATGCCAGCACGTTCTCGTCCTTGGTCGCCGGATCCATCTGCGCGAGGCTGGGCCCAAGCTCCTCCACGGCGAGGGCTACGTCGCTCTGGCGGATTTCGGAACCGTTGACCTTCGCCAGCACCTTGTCATCGGCGCGGACCGGGCCTGCAAACAGCATCATCGCAAGACAACCCGCCAAGGCGGCGGAAAGGGCGGGGCGCGGGCCGGCTTTCGTTACCGGGAACGACATCGTCATGGAAAATCCTTCATCTTCGGGAGGGCGTTCGGGCGGCGGGACACTCGCCCAATCGCGTGGCCTTGGCAACGCGAAAGTCTTGTCAAAATGATGAATTCCCTGGTGCTACGGTGCCCCCGTGGCGCCGTTGACAAGGCTCCGCCCGGGCCATATTTGTGCCCCGTCGTGTCAGTGGCAAAAGCGCTTGTTTTGCTGCGGTTTTGGCCGCTGAACCCGGAATTGCCTAATTCCCACTCATTTGGCGGATGCTCAGGGGTCTGGAGACGCCGCAGCGCGTCACGGTGAGTTGATAGGGCGATTTGGCAGACCGCACGCTACACCGCGAAAACAGGAATTCGGCATGATCGGCGCGCTCGCCCGCAAGTTTTTCGGCTCCGCCAACGACCGGCGCATCAAGGGCTACCAGTCCCGGGTCAACGCCATCAACGCGCTGGAAGCGGAGCTGGAAGCGTTGTCGGACGAGGCGTTGCGGGCGCGCACCGCCGCCTTCCGTAAAGAACTCGACGAAGGCAAGACGCTCGACGACATCCTGGTTCCGGCCTTTGCCACCGTGCGCGAGGCCGCCAAGCGCACGCTCGGCCAGCGCCATTTCGACGTGCAGCTGATCGGCGGCATGGTGCTGCACGAGGGCGATATCGCCGAGATGAAGACCGGCGAAGGCAAGACGCTGGTTGCGACCCTTAGTGTCTATCTCAACGCACTGGCGGGCAGGGGCGTCCACGTCGTCACCGTCAACGATTACCTCGCCCGCCGCGACGCGGCCTGGATGGGGCAGATTTATTCCTTCCTCGGCATGACCACCGGCGTGATCGTCCACGGGCTCGACGACAACGAGCGCAAGCAGGCCTACGGCTGCGATATCACCTACGGCACCAACAACGAGTACGGCTTCGACTATCTGCGCGACAATATGAAATACCGCCTGGAGGACATGGTCCAGCGCGGCCACTACTACGCCATCGTCGACGAAGTCGACTCGATCCTGATCGACGAGGCGCGCACGCCGCTCATCATCTCCGGCCCGCTCGACGACCGCTCGGACTTCTACAACACCATCGACACCTTCTTTCCGAAGCTCGAAAAGAGCGACTACGACGTCGATGAGAAGCAGCGCACGGTGACGCTGACCGAAGCCGGCATGGAGAAGATCGAGACGTTGTTGCGCGATGCCGGCCAGCTCAAGGGTGATTCGCTCTACGACGTGGAGAACGTCTCCGTCGTGCATCACATCAACCAGGCGCTGCGCGCGCACACGCTGTTCACCCGCGACAAGGACTACATCGTTCGCGACGGTGAAGTGATCATCATCGACGAGTTCACCGGCCGCATGATGCCGGGCCGGCGCTATTCGGAGGGCCTGCATCAGGCGCTGGAAGCCAAGGAGCACCAGCCGGTGCAGCCGGAGAACCAGACGCTCGCCTCGATCACCTTCCAGAACTATTTCCGGATGTACGAGAAGCTCGCCGGCATGACCGGCACGGCCGCGACCGAGGCCGACGAGTTGTTCGACATCTACAAGCTCGAGGTCGTCGAGATCCCGACCAACCTGCCGGTGGCAAGACTGGACGAGGATGATGAGGTCTACCGCACCCAGAAGGAAAAATATGCCGCGATCCTGGCCGAGATCGAGCGGGCCAATGCGCGGCTGCAGCCGGTGCTGGTCGGCACCGCCTCGATCGAAAAATCCGAGGTGCTCGCCGAATACCTGAAGAAGAACGGCTACAAGCAGATCGATTTCGGCAGTCACGGCGCGCTCGAGAAGCTTTACGCCGCGGCACGCGCCGGCAAGCCCGCAAAACTGTTTGCGGTGTTGAACGCGCGCTTCCACGAGCAGGAAGCCTACATCGTGGCTGAAGCCGGCGTCCCCGGCGCGATCACGATTGCCACCAACATGGCCGGCCGCGGCACCGACATCAAGCTCGGCGGTTCGCTGGAGATGCGGATCGCGCAGGAGACAATCGGTATCGTCGACGAGGCCGAAAAGAGCGCCAGGATCGAGCAGATCAAGGCCGACGTTGAGCGCTTCCGCGACATCGTGCTGAAGGCGGAAGAGACCATCGAGATCGAGCCGACCAAGGGCGGCAAGCCGGCAAAAACCCTGACCAAGCCCGGAGGGCTTTACATCGTCGGTTCCGAGCGCCACGAATCGCGGCGCATCGACAACCAGCTCCGCGGCCGCTCTGGGCGCCAGGGCGATCCCGGGCGCTCGAAATTCTTCCTGTCGCTCGAAGACGATCTGATGCGCATCTTCGGCTCGGACCGGCTCGATTCCGTATTGCAGCGCCTCGGCCTGCAAGAGGGCGAGGCGATCATCCATCCCTGGATCAACAAGGCGCTGGAAAAGGCGCAGCAGAAGGTCGAGGCCCGCAACTTCGACATCCGCAAAAACCTGCTCAAGTTCGACAACGTCCAGAACGATCAGCGCAAGGTGATCTTCGACCAGCGCGTCGATCTGATGAAGGACGAGAACGTCGCCGAGACGGTCGCCGACATGCGCCACGCCTATGTCGACGACGTGGTCGCCAAGCACGTGCCCGAACACGCCTATGCCGAGCAATGGGATGTCGCGGGATTGAAGGACGAACTCAAACGCGTGCTCGACATTGATCTGCCGGTCGATCAATGGGCCAAGGAAGAGGGCATTGCCGACGAGGAGCTGTTGTCGCGCATCGAAAACCGCGTCGACGAGCACATGGCGGCCAAGGTCGCGCAATGGGGCGCCGACGTGATGCGCTACGTCGAGAAGACCGTTCTCTTGCAGACGCTGGACCAGCTCTGGCGCGAACATCTGATCATGCTCGATCATCTGCGCCAGGTAATTGGCCTGCGCGGCTATGGCCAGCGCGATCCCTTGCAGGAGTACAAGTCGGAAGCCTTCAGCCTGTTCGAATCGATGATCGCGCATTTGCGCGAGGCGGTGAGTGCGCAATTGATGCGCGTCGAGATCGTGCCGCCGCCGGAGCAGGCGCCGGTGCTACCGACGATGGAAGCGCACAAGTTCGATCCCAACACCGGCGAGGACGAGATGGCCTTCGCCAACGTCTCCCTGGTGCCGCAGGCCAATGCCGGCCAGCGCGACCCCAAGAATCCCGCAAGCTGGGGCAAGGTCGGCCGCAACGAGGACTGTCCCTGCGGCAGCGGCAGGAAGTTCAAGCACTGCCACGGTAGGCATGTTTAGTAAGCATTTTCAATGAGTTAATCGACTGCGGACTAATAGACAAATCGGGCAGTCGTACTGTCATTTGAAATGCTTTCAATCCGTGCGGTGCTTGCTGATCTTCAGGGGCACCACAAATGGACGGCGCTCGCTATCTTGAAAATTGTAATTAGCAGTAGATACAGTCACCTGGGCAAGGCTACTGCCGAGGTTCAAAACATCTGCCGTCGAGATGTCAACGCGGCCCCTTCGGGTTTCAAGGTGCGCAGATGAACTCGTGGAGGCCGAATACGGTGAGTTTCCTTGAGTGGCCTGTCGAGCATCGTGCATTGAGTAAACAGGCGCGTAGGCGGCGAAAAGCCACTGCGCTTCGGATTATGAAAAGCTTCGCCGATACCTTCCCTGGTGTCGAATACGACTTGCTGTGGAAGAATCCGACAATCAACGCTCAGGCTTGGCGTTTTGCGGAGCAGCGACACGTGACCATTTGCGGAGGTCTCGTCCGACATCCTGCCATTACAGCCTCCGGCATTGCGTTAATGCTTGCACATGAGACGGGACATCATCTTGGAGGACCACCTTTGGATCCAGACCTGCGCTATCTAACTTGGCAGGGGCAAGCTGATTATTGGGCGGCGAAGGAAGGCATGCCCAAAGTATTCGGCGACAACGCGCGTCGGATTACGTTGCGGGGCGCACGTGAGATTGCCGCGCTTCACACCGAATTTCTGGATGATCCGCCCGACATTTCGGCAAACGATCGATCAGCGATTTTTTGCGCTGGCGCACTTGGCGAAAGTCCACCGGCTTGCTTATACGAAGCATTCGATCGTTTGATTGAACTACGCCGTGCCTACTCGAATTTGAATCCAAGTAACACATTTTCCGAATCCAAGTAACCACATTTGCCTGGTAGCGGCTGCAACGAGCTGCTCATTGAAAGAGAGAGGTTTTGCAATGGGTTCTCTGATTAATACTATTGGCACTGGGTATCTGAGTTGGTTCTATAATCACGAGTTCGAAGGGAACTATGCTTTCCATAAATCAAATGCAACGGCGTACGCTGGCAATAATGTCTGGAGCGTGATCACTTCGCTCTATGATAACAACAGACAAATTTTTCCTCTTCTGCCAACGCCTAACCCCTCACTATACGCAAACCTGGTAGCGAGATGGCAGTATTTCTTTACACAAAATGTACTGTCGCAAGCCAATCAGGCTTTATTGTTGAAGGCAATCCACGATGCGCTTGCCAACAATGCAATTACTCAAATTGTGTTCGGTGTCAGACTAGGTGCGAGCCAAGGGATCGACTCGACAACGATAACCACACATACTCAAATAATTAACATAGTGGTGACCGGCCCGATGCCCACCGGGCGGGACCACACCGGTAGAGCGTTGCCTGGCGGCCCGCCGCCAATAGACCAGTGGTAAGCGGGGGCGGCGGTTGCAATTTACGCAACTGTCAAAGCGGGGGCGGCGCCCGACGTTCAGAATGGGCGAAATGAACGGGGTTAGGTACCGCCCCTAACTTGCTCACTGACGAAGAGCCTTCAACACGCCCTAATTCGCCTTAGCGGCGGGTTGGGCATTGCGCAGTTCATCGATCGGAGATTCAAACATTGGCTTGAATATCACCGCACCCGTCTCATGCATCAGGGACCGAGCGTGTTCGAGTTCGCCCTCTCCGAGCATCTTTTGATCAGTGGTTCCTGCAAGGAGCAGCTTTGCATGTATAATTCGGGCAAGACATTCCAGAACGCGGGAATTGCGTTCGGTGGCTACTCTTATCGCCTCAATGACAGTGGACATTGCAATCTGAGCATCGCCATTCAATCGATGTGCATTTGCCAAATCAGCCAAAATACGAGGTTCATTCTCCAACCCAGCCTTGCGCGACCGGGCAAAACGCAAAGCTTCGGACAAATCCTCGATCGCCGAACCCAACTGTCCAGCTACGATATGAGAAAGTCCGCGAGAGGCTTGAGCGTATACGCGGATATAGGGATTACCACTTTTCATGGCGATGACGAACGCTCGGTCAGCATGCTCCCGAGCCAGCGCCACGTCTTCCTCCGCCCACGCAACATCCACATAAGCCATGCTCGGCATAATGTGATCGATAGGGTTTACCTGGCCGGGTTCCAACTGAAGGATACGATCCAGGATCGGTTGGGCTTCTTCTCTTCGGCCCATCATCACCAGCGTTCGGCCGCGCAAACCAGCCAGCCAGATTTCGGGTTCAAAGCCCAGAGTTTGACGGTCGGCTTTTACAATCTCATGAGCTCGGTCTGTCGCCTCAACATTTATTTGGAGCGCCTCTCTCAAGCGGCCTGACAGCCACAGTGCGTGAGAGAGTATGGCCTTGAGGGTTATCTGAACGCTAGGGTCGTTTCCCTCACCGGCGATCGCTATCGCTTCGCGGATCTTTACCACGTATTCGTCTGCCGAACCCCCATTCGCCAGAATCCGGCCGTACGCGGCGTGAATCAGGGCATTGGCTCTCGTGTCCTTCAAAGCCAGCGCGAATTGTTTGGCTTCTTCAAAGTAAACGAGAGCATCCGCGGCTGGAATCCCTTCGCGCCACGCAAAATTTACAATCTGTCCAGAGGCCATCATCTTCAGGTAGTCTATCGGCTGAGATGAGGGCAGGTTTGAAACAAGCTCGCGGACCTTCTTCCAGCTTCGTAGTGCCTGGCTGGGATCGCTCGCGCCGGTCCAAACGGCGGAGCGTATATTTTGCTGTGCCGCTTTCAGGTTCTCGCCAGCTTGTTCCAGGTGATACGCCAGGAGAGAGGCCCTCTCTTCCGCGCGATCCTTGAAGAGATTTTCAATCGCTTGAGCGACCTTTGAATGAAGCTCGCGGCGACGTTCGTGCAGGAGCGATCGATAAGCAACCTCCTGGATAAGCGGGTGACGAAATGCAAGAAGTCGCTGTTCGAAAGGCGGCACATCGTAAAGCAGCTCGGCTTGTCTAAGATGTTGGACCGCTTCCGATAGCTCGGTCTGGCCCAAGCCGGCTATCCGATCCAGAACCAAGATCGAAATTTCGCGGCCAATTACGGAAGCGATCTCAAGCATCTCTTTTGCATTGTCCTCCAGACGATCAATCCGCGCCGCAATAACGGCTTGCACCGTCGAGGGAAGAGGAATCGAATCAATGCCGCCTTTTAAGCGATAAGCTCCCTGTTGACCTTCAAAATCTCCTCGTTCGACGAGTGCGTTGATCAACTCCTCGAGAAAGAACGGATTTCCTTGCGCTCGCTCTATGATGTTTCTGCTCAGCAATGCCAGCGAAGTGTCGCTACCAAAATGGTCCTGCACCAGAACTGCCGCCTGTGCTGGCGAGAGTGGCCGCATGTTGACTTGTCGATAGTGAGATCGCTGCATCAGGGGTGCCGCGAACCCGGGTCTGAAATTAACGACCAGGAGGGTCGTGGTCCCTACAACAGCATCAGCTAAAGCTTCAACGAACTCTTCGCTGGCAGCGTCGATCCAATGCAAATCTTCGATAATAACGACTGCGGTCGGCTCGAGGGGTGAGTGCGGCAAGGTCCTGACAAAGTCGAGCAGCTGGGTTTTTCTGGTTTTTGGATCAACTTTGATCGGTGGCTGCTGCGGATCAGCCAGTCCTAAAAAAGTCAGCAATATAGGCGCTAGCTCCTCGGAGACAGGCAGAGCCGCCAACCGGTCGAGGACGATGCGGCGCGAAACTTCCGCAGCCTGTTTGAAGCGAAGGCCGAAATAATCGCGCATCAATTCCAGAACAGGTTGAAAGGGCGTTGCGCGGCCGTGAGCGAGTACCCGCGCCTCAAAGACGCGGATTCCTTTCCCCCGGCAATTCTCGGCGAATTCGTAGCAGAGGCGACTTTTGCCAATACCAGCCTCTCCTACAACGCCTACAACATGACCTTCACCTCTGATGGTATTTTCAAGCTCGTGAAGAAGAGAGGTCAATTCGTCGCTTCGGCCCGTCAGCGGGCTTAGACGTATTCCGCTACGAAAAACTCCGCTTGAGGGTGCATGCTGAAGCCCTCTCACCTTGAAGATTTCAACCGGTGCCGCGATCCCGCGAATGCTTTGCGAGCCTAGTGGCTCAACTTCAATGAACTGCCTGGCGGCAGTGTAGGTTGCCTTCGAGATCAGTATTGTTCCGGCATCGGCCAATTGCTCGAGACGATTGGCCAGATGTACGTTGGGGCCTGCGGCATCGTAGGTTTGGTACATTCCGTGCTCGATGGTTTGAACGACCACTTCGCCGCTATGAACGCCAACCCGGATTTGCAGCTCGGGATCACTTAGGCGCGTCATTCCGTCATGCATCGCCAGCGCCGCCAGACAGGCACGTACCGCGTGATCCTCGTGGGGTTGGGGGGCACCGAAGATCGCCATAACCCCGTCGCCCTGTGACTTGTTGACGACGCCTTCGTACCGGGCCACGGCTTCTCTCATGATATCGAGAACCGGCTTGAGCCGTCTCATTCCCAATTCGGGATCACCCAGGCTGTCGATAAGACCTGTTGAATTGCAGATGTCCGCGAACAGGATTGTCAGTCCCTTACGCTCTCCGCCTTTGGCGCTTAATGAAGTCAGGACTTGCTGCCACGACAGATCGACGGGCTGCGGAGCGGCTGGTTTCAGGGCAGCACTGCATCGACCGCAAAAGCGTGCCGTGGGTCCATTGAGGTGATGACAGGCACTACACTCAATTCCGAGAGCAGCCCCGCATCCCTCGCAATATTCGTTGGTCGCCTTATTTTGCCGACCGCAACGCAAACATTGCATCAATGGCTCCGCCCCTTAAAACTTAAGGGGATTGCAAC
>Ga0306920_100003933_pt1 | contig 18961 bp, 13 predicted proteins | sample flu12Cox44000170_FD_204666 | JGI IMG/M metagenome (GOLD analysis project Ga0306920, IMG submission 204666) | Lab enrichment of tropical soil microbial communities from Luquillo Experimental Forest, Puerto Rico - flux4day.12C.oxic.44.000.170 (v2)... | ecosystem: Environmental > Terrestrial >... | reverse complement strand
GGGGGGGTAGTCCGCTGGTTGTACCCCAACCGTATTGCTGACATCACCGATGGCACGTCGAACACGCTCCTGGTGGCCGAGAAGCGGCTAAACCTGACGTCCCTGGGTCAGCCGCAAAATGATGATGATATCGGTTATTCTTCCGGCTACGAGGTCGATATTGCTCGAAGAACGGACGACACGCCGGCTCCCGATTTTTATGGAACCAGCGACTATTTTGACGATGGGGGAGAATTGTTCGGTTCCTCACACCCAGCCCGATTCAATGCCGTTTTCGCCGATGGTTCGGTGCGGACCATCTCTTATTCGATTGATGCGGAAGTGTTCTGGCATTTGGGCAACATTTCGGACGGTTGCGTGATCAATTTCGACGATATCTAGATCCACTATAATTGAAATACAGCTTTGTGTTTTGCACCTGTGCTAAAAAACCCGAATTGTAATGTCAATTGTCGAACTCTCCCCTGAAGTGGATGACCGGAAAGTATCGGAAAATGGTTACCACACCGGCAATCGGCCTCGGGTAGAAGGAAAATTCTTTGCGCGCGGCGGGCAAAAGTTTCGCATAAAAGGCGTTACTTATGGGCCTTTCGCCCCGAACCCGGATGGGCATCAATTTCCGCCCCGGCAGCGCGTTCTTTCGGATTTCGTGCTCATGCAGTCCGCTCACATCAATTCCGTGCGCACGTACCACATTCCTCCGCACTGGTTTCTCACCTTGGCCGATGAACACGGGATGAACGTCTTCATCGATGTTCCCTGGCCGAAGCACCTTTGTTTCCTGGATAGTGAAATGGCCAAGGACCATGCCCGCAAAGCTGTCCGGGCAGCTGCGGAACTAGGGCGCAGCCATCCCAGTGTCCTGGCCTATAGCATATGCAATGAGATTCCCACCAACGTCGTTCGCTGGCATGGATCCGAGCGCGTGGAACAATTTTTGCGAGAACTGCGGGATGTGGCCAAGCAAGCCGATCCGGACGGCCTGGTAACTTATACCAACTTTCCCCCCACCGAATACCTCGACCTGTCGTTCTTCGATTTCCTCACCTTTAACGTATACTTGCACGATCCAAAGACCTTCCACCGCTATCTCTTGCATTTGCAAAATCTGGTCGGAGAAAGACCGCTTCTACTGGGCGAAATCGGGATGGACACTTTGCGGCATGGAGAGGAGGAACAGGCGGCCTTTCTGACCACCCATGTCCGCGAATCCACCCTCGTCGGGTTGGCCGGCGTTTTCGTGTTTTCCTGGACCGATGACTGGCACACTGGCGGATATCCCATTGAGAACTGGGCTTTCGGGATCACAAAACGGGATCGGGAGCCGAAGAAGTCCTATTTCGCGATTGCCGACGTTTTCAAGTCCTCCACCGTGGAAATGTTGTCCGAAACACCGCGCGTTTCGGTCATCGTTTGCACTTATAACGGCGGCAAAACCCTCGATCAATGCCTGCGCTCGTTACAGCAATTGAATTATCCGGATTACGAAATCATCGTTGTCGATGATGGCTCCACGGATAACACCCGCGAAATCTTGGAGCGCTCGCCGGCAGTCCGTTCCATCCACCAAACTAATCACGGCTTAAGCCACGCCCGGAACACCGGGCTAAATGCGGCCACGGGTGAGTTAGTGGCCTATACCGACTCGGACTGCTATGCCGACCCCGAATGGTTGACGCACCTGGTGGACCAGTTGCAGCGGACCAACGCTGCTGCCGTGGGCGGTCCCAATTTTTCTCCCGAGGATGGCTGGTTAGCCGCGTGCGTCGCCGCCTCTCCCGGTCAGCCGACTCATATTCTGGAAACCGATCAGGAAGCCGAACACATTCCCGGTTGCAATATGGCCTTTCGCCGACAGGCTTTGCTGGGAATTGGGGGATTCGATTACCAATATCGCAAGGCCGGGGACGATGTCGATGTTTGTTGGCGGCTCCAGCACGCCGGCATGTGGATCACGTTCGCTCCAGGCGCATTTGTGTGGCATCACCGCCGGCAAACTCCCCGCGCTTTTTTGCAACAGCAGGCCGGCTACGGCGAAGCGGAGGCACTGCTCCGGTTCAAACATCCCGATCGGTTTAACACCCGCGGCGGCGGCAAATGGCGCGGCGTTTTGTACGGACCTTCCGCGCGGGGAATACGGGTCGGGAAGCCCATTGTCGAACGGGGTGTCTTTGCAACCGGATTATTCCAAACAATTTACCAGCCCGGCCAGGCTCACTGGGCGATGATTCCCGGCACGCTCGAATGGCATCTGTTGGTTTGCCTCGTCGCGGTCGCGTGGGTCTTTAAGCCGGTCGCTCTGGTGGTTGCGGCGGGCATGTTGACGCTGTCCTGGCTGGTCGCCGTCCTGTTGGCCGTCCAGGCGCGCCTGGCGCCCGAACACGATGGTTTCTTTTCCCGCTGGCTCATTGCCGTGCTTGCTTATCTACAACCAATCGTTCGGTCCTGGAACCGCTATCACACCCGCTTGTTCGATTATCGCCATCCCAAGGCCGACCCAACACACGTAAAAGACAGCCTTCGTCCATTACCTCTTGCGGGGGTGAAAACGGCAGCGTTCTGGAGTGAAACCGGTAATGACCGGACGGAACTCTTGCACCAGGTGATTTCCTACCTCGATAAGCGGGGTTGGGGTAAAACCATCGACTCCGGCTGGTCTGATTGGGATTTGGAGATTTATTGCCATCCCTGGACCATCGTGCAAATTACGACGGCACAAGAAGAACATGGCGGGCAAAAGCATTTGCTGCGGGTCCGCTTTTGCCTGCGACCGAGCTCCTATCTAAAAGCGCTGGGAAGTCTAGCCTTGTTATCCGCTTTCATTGCGGTTGGATTATTTGTCGAATGGCCGGCGCCTTTCGGAGCGGCGCTGTTTCTGATTGCTGCCGTAGGCGGCGCTGCCCTTTGTTTTGCTGCCTGGTGGCGCGGAACCTTCCGAGCCTCTCAGGCCGTCGCGGTTGTTGATGCCATGGCGGCCGACATGGGTTTGATTCCTTGCGGCAAAAACCCCGCACCGAGGGCAAGTCCATGAGTCTCATGCAAAGCCTCAAGAAATACTTTCGGGCGACGGTCTATTTCCGCCTGTTTCCGTACATGCTGCCGTACAAGTTGTTCATGATCCCGGTGTTATTGATCCTGGTGGTGCAAGTCGGGGTCGGATTGCTGGAACCGGTTTGGTGGCCGATTTTGGTGGACAGCGGCCTGGGGAACACTCCTCTTCCCGGCTGGCTGACAAAATCGTTGCCGTTCCTGGCTCCCGGCAATCCCGGTCCCATCATTGTCTTTGCCGTCGTTCTTACCCTGCTGGTCCGGCTAGTGGGGAGCGGGCTCGATATTCTGGCCGAATACCTCAAGTCCCGCGTCAATGGCGGCATGGTACTTTCTTTTCAGGCGGACCTGTTCAACCATCTTCAACGGCTTTCGTTTTCCTATCACGACCAGACATCGGTAGGCGATTCGCTGTACCGGCTCAATGAAGATACGGGTTTTATCAGCACGCATTTATGGGGCAATTTCCGGCATCTGTTGACGGCGGGATTGACCCTTGTCGGCATGTTTTGGGTCGTGCTCTGGTTTGACTGGCAACTGGCCTTGCTGTCCCTGGCTGTCGGGCCGATTTTATGGTTCTCCGTGTGGTTTTACGGCAAATATTTCAAGTCCAAATCGAAACGTGTCAAGACCATGGAAAGTGAGGTTCAAACCGTCCTCCAGGAAGTGCTTTCCTGTTTGCGCGTGGTCAAGGCCTTTGGCCAGGAAGATCGGGAACAACGGCGGTTTGAAAAAAAAGGTTGGGCCGCCTTGTTTGCCCGATTGCGTCTCTCGGTCGAGCAAGCGATCTTCTCATCTACCCTCTCCTTTGTTACCAAACTGACCCGCAGTTTGGTCGCGCTGATCGGCGCCTTCCACGTGTTGCATGGCGATCTGAAATTGGGAATTTTCATTCTTATTATTGACTATGTCGGCAAGATTCACGGCCCCATGGAGGACATCGGCCAGACACTGACCGACATGCAACTGTCCATGGCCAGCGCGGAACGGGTTCTCGAGGTCATCGACCTGCAACCGGAAATCCGGGATAGGGCAGGAGCAATCTCCTTGAAGCGGGTCGAAGGCGGCGTGGCATTTGAGGATGTACATTTCGCGTATACATCGGAACATCCAGTCTTGCAGGAGATCAACTTTACGGCCCGGGCGGGGGAAGTCGTAGCCATTGTGGGCCCAACCGGCGCCGGCAAAACCACCCTCGCCAGCCTCATTGCCCGTTTTTACGACCCCAAGAAGGGCCGGGTGACCCTGGACGGCCTCGATCTTCGGGATCTCGCGGTCAAAACCTTGCGCGACCATATCGCCCTGGTCATTCAGGAACCGATCCTCTTCAGCACCTCGATCCGGGAAAACATCGCCTATGGCCGGCCGGAAGCCACGCAGGCCGAGATCGAGGATGCCGCCAAGGCCGCCAATGCCCATGACTTCATTCTCGAATTAGCGGACGGCTACAACAGCCAGGTAGGAGAACGTGGCGTACGATTGTCCGGAGGCGAACGTCAGCGCATTGCAGTTGCCCGGGCATTCCTGAAGGATGCTCCCGTACTGATCCTGGACGAACCTACCTCGAACGTGGATTCGCGAACAGAACTCGTTATCATTGATGCCCTGGACAGGCTGATGACAAATCGAACGACATTTATCATCGCCCATCGACTCTCCACCATTCGGCGGGCCGATCAAATCCTGGTCATCGATCATGGTCAAATTGTGGAACGGGGAACCCATGCCGAGTTAGTTGCGAAAAAGGGTCTCTATGCCGAGCTCTATGAGATCCAAACTCGCGGCCTACGCCGCGACAAGGAGGATGGGCACGCATGAGGAAAAAAGGCGCCATCGGTCATGGAGCGGAGATCCGCAATGACGGACCGAAGACCAAGACGAAAGAGGCTGGTTTTCGGGCAATTTTGGAAACTGGTTTGACCAGGACTCTCGGGCAAGCGGTCCGCGTCGTGTCCGTCCAGAGAAAACCTCTGGAAAGCCGCAGTACTCATGGTATTGAGCTGTTAATCGTCGCGCTCGAGAACAGCGCGAGCCTTCCGGTTATTTTCAAACAGTTCGATGGTAAGAATGAAGCCAAGGGAAGCCGGCGGGAAGTGCTCATCTATCAACGGCTATTGGCCGGCCGGCGCTTTGGCGCCCCTTTGCTTTATGCTTCGCTTTATGACAAGAACCGCCGTCGGTATTGGTTATTCCTTGAAGATGTCGGGGAATGGACGCTAAACCGCGGAGAAAAGGCGGACTGGATGAGCGCCTTCCGTTGGTTGGCCGAATTGCACGGCTACTACCTGGGAAAAGAAAAGGAACTCCGCTCCCGTGAGTGTCTCTCCGTTCATGATGCCGGTTTTTACCGCATGCTCGCCCGCGATGCCCGCCGCAACTTGCAACTGGCGGGACAAGATCGAGCGGTCAAGTACTTTGATGAGTTGATGACAGGATATGATGACCTGATTGCCGATTTGCTTTGCATTCCCCGGACCTTGGTTCATGGCGATATCTTTCCGGAAAATCTCATCGTGCAACCGGGTCACCGGATTCGACCCATCGATTGGGAAGGGGCTGCCATCGGTTTGGCAGCCCTGGATGTCGTTCGGCTGCTGGACGGCTGGGGCTCCGATAAAGGATTTTTTATCGAACATTATTTGGATACTTTGCCCAGGCAAGGCGCCGCGCGCAGCGCGAAAAGTGAATTCCTTAAATCGTTGGAAAAATGTGAACTACTGAACGAGCTATGGCACCTGGGATGGGAATGGGAAGCCTGTCGGGATGAATTGTTTGTCGACGGGGCGCTTCAGAGAATAAAATCGATCCAGCGAAACCTGAAACGCCGGTCAGAAGCTGCTGGCCGGGGATAAATCGTTTAACCCGGAGCCAGCGGCGACGGCGCCACCGTGAATAATCGGTAACAAATTACCAATAATGACCCATGGCGAAAAACCTCCGCATTGCTTTGGTGGCGCCTGTGGCGTTGCCTGTCGCACCCGAGACAGCCGGCTCCATCGAGCAACTGGTGTGGCGCCTGGCGGAAGAATTGATTCGCCGAGGTCATGAGGTCGCGCTGTTTGCCACCGGCAACTCCCATTCTTCCGCCACCTTGCATGCCGTGTATCCCCGGGGCTATGAGGATGATGACTCTCTGTGGGATTATAAGTTTCATGAAACCATGAACATGGCCAACGCGATGGAACAGGCCGACCATTTTGATGTCATTCATAGCCACGTCTACCATCATGCATTGCCTTTTGTCCGCCTTGTCCCGACGCCAATTGTTCACAGCTATCACGTGCTGCCGGATCCGGACATCATCAGCGCTTTTGCACGCTATCCCGAGGCGCAAATTGTCGCTCTTTCAGCTTACCAGCGGCGGATTTTCAAAAATAATCCGAATGTGACCGTCGTCCACCACGACATTGATGCGCGGGCTTTTTCAACCGATCCAGCTAGCGTGGGGCACGATTCCAACTTGACAAATGGCAACTACCTCCTCTTCCTCGGGCGGATTGTCCCCGGCAAAGGAACAGTGGAAGCCATTCACCTGGCCAAAAAAGTGGGTATGCGGTTGATTATCGCCGGGCCTCGCGATGACCAGGATGAGGGTTACTTCGAGTCTGAAGTTGCGCCGTTGATCGACAATCGCCTCATCGAATACATCGGTGCTGTGAGCTTGAAAGCCCGGGTGCCCCTTTTGGCGAAAGCCGCCGCCCTGTTGTATCCCATAACCGATCCCGAACCGTTCGGCCTGGTGGTGATTGAGGCCCTCGTTTGTGGAACGCCCGTCCTGGCAACGGCCCTCGGCGCTGTGCCCGAGCTGGTTCAAAATGGAGTCAATGGATTTTGTGCTGCGGACTGGCAATCATTGGCGGATTGTTTCCACGAAACCCTCCAGATGGATCGGTCCTCCGTTCGGAAGAATGCAATAGTGCGCTTCGGCAGACGGCGGATGGTCGATGAATACGAAGCCGTCTATCGGCAGCTCGCTGCCGCGGGAAAATGAGAACGATGACGACGAGACCGGTTGCATGATCCAGACGTCCAAACCAGTTTTGATCATTCTAGGTATGATGGGCCGCACTCCGTTTGCCGGAGTTGCCTGGCAAGTCTTGCATTATGTGGAGGGATTCCGCCGCCTGGGTTTCGAGGTCTATTACATCGAGGACACCGGCGATTGGCCGTATGACCCGGAACAAAACACGATCACGGAGGATTGCCGGTACACTACCAATTACATCGCCCGACACATGGCATGGTGTGGTTTACCCGAACATTGGGCCTACCGCGCGGCCTCGCAAAACAATCGCTACTATGGTCTCACGGCTGACCAGGTTGCTGGAAAACTGACACAAGCCGTTGCCCTGGTAAATCTGACCGGAGCGACCGTCCTGCGGGAGGAACATCTGCAAGTTCCTGTCCGAGTATTCCTCGAAACGGATCCGGTTTTGCCGCAAATTGAAGTTGCCCAGGGCCGGCAATTTACCATCGATTTGCTGAATGCACACACGCATCATTTCAGCTACGGCGAAAATTTTGGCGCTCCCGATTGTAAGGTCCCCGTCGGACGATTCAAGTATTTTCCCACGCGCCAACCTATTGTGCTGGAATGGTGGCCGATCACCCCGACCAAACGACCGGGAATGAAGCGGCGCTTCACCACAGTTGCCAGCTGGAAGCAAACCGGAAAAGACATAGAGTGGGATGGGGAAAGATATTTCTGGAGCAAGCATCTCGAGTTTCTAAAATTCATCGAACTGCCTTGCCGGACCGGCGAAGTGCTGGAATTGGCCTTGGCCTGCGGGGATGACGGCGCCATCCGATCATTAACTTCGCATGGATGGCAAATTGTGGATGCACTGAGCCTTTCGCATGACAGTTTTACTTACCGGGACTACATTTTACAGTCGGACGCAGAATTCACCGTCGCCAAAGACCAGAATATTCGCCTTCGGAGTGGCTGGTTCAGTGACCGGAGCGCCTGTTATTTGGCGGCGGGCAAACCGGTTATCACCCAGGATACAGCTTTCGGAAAAATCCTGCCCACCGGGAAAGGTTTGTTCCGGTTCCGCACGATCGACGAGGTTCTGGACGCCATAGAGGCGATCCAGGTGGACTACGATGGCAATAGCAGGGCTGCTCGAGAAATCGCAGCGGAATTCTTCGCTCCTGAAAAAGTGTTAAGGCCATTGATTCAGCGGGCAGGTTTATAATGGCGACGCTGATCGTGATTGAGGATTTGGCCGGCCCTGCCACGATTGCCCGGGGCGGCCAAACCATGCATCTACTGCAATGGTTGCACGGCCTCAAGCGCCAGGGTCACGATGTGCTCTTCATTGAGTTTCTCGAAAAGGATCCGAAAAATCACCGCGACCGTGTTGTGAAGTACTTCCGGGAAACCATGGAATCATGGTGGGACCCGAATTGGTCGGCCCTCATTGTGGAAAAAACCCAAAAATCATTGTTTGGTTTGGACGCCGGAAATATAAGCCGGCTGGCAGACAGCGCCGCTGCATTGATTACGCTGGCGGCACATTATCGCCGGAAACCATTTCCCCTGATCGACAAAATTCGGCCGCGGATTTTAGTCGAGCAGGATCCCGGCTATACTCACCTGTGGGCCCAGGGAGGCGATCCCGCCGATATTTACGGGGAACATGATTTTTATTTCACGGTCGGCACCAATATCGGCACACCGCGCTGCAATCTGCCCACGTTAGGGATTTCTTGGAAGCCCATCGGCTATCCCATGATCATGGATTGGTGGCTCGCTGACAAACCAATCACCCGGGACCGTTTTACCACCATCGCCGATTGGCGGGGCTACGGTTACCTGGAATTCGCGGGCCAAACGTTGGGCCCCAAGGCGGAGGAATTTCGCAAGTTCATCGAGCTTCCCCGGTTCGCCGGAGAACTGGTGGAAATATCGATCCTGATCGATAAGGACGATCCGGACGTGAAGCTTTTGCGAAAGCACGGCTGGATCTTGGAAAGCACCGAGGTCGTCGCTAGTCCCGAGCTGTTTCGGAACTACCTGGCCGGCTCCAAAGGAGAATTCAGTTGCGCCAAGGGCGGCTACGTCGGCACCCGGTCCGGTTGGTTTAGCGACCGTTCGGCCTCGTACCTGGCCGCTGGGCGCCCGGTGATTCTACAAGATACGGGGTTCGCCGACACCCTGCCCACCGGAAAAGGGCTGTTTGCCGTCAGTACTACCGACGAAGCCGCCGCGGCCATTAAAGCGATTCGGAAAGATTATGGCCGCCATTCCCAAGCCGCTCGCCGATTGGCCTGGGAGTTTTTTGATGCAACCAAGGTAGCCGGTTACTTGCTTCGCGAATCCGGCATTTCGAGTTAGGAGACTGGCATGACGATTACTCGGCGCCGATTTTTGACGTATTTGGGCCTCGGAACGTATGCCGCCCTGGTGGACCCCGTTGCTGCGGCCAAACAGGCGACTTTTCCCTTAACACGGCGCAAAGGAAAGCCTCCAGATTTTTTTGAACCGATCCGCCCGAGTAGGGAGGATAAGTTGATCTTGCCGCCCGGATTTCGGTTCGACGTAGTTTGTTGTTGGGGAGACCCATTGGGCTCTAAGAGCCCGCAGGGTGAGCCGGAGTTCTTCGGCTTCAACAACGACTTCACCTGCTTCTTCCCTATAGACGCTCTCGAAGGCGGGAAAACCACCAAAGAAGGACTATTATGGGTAAACCATGAATACCCCCATCCGCTTTTCATCAACAAGTATCCCGGAAAAGGACGCAAGACAGAGCAGCAAATCATCGCCGAAAAACTGAGCGTGGGCGGCAGTGTGCTGCACATTCGGCGGGAAGGCAACGCATGGAAACATCTTCCAGGTTCGAAGTTCACCCGGCGCTTGACTGTTCTGTATCCGCAAATGGCAACGACCGGGCCCGCATCGGTTCGAGTTCCCCGCGCGACCGGCACGCTAGCCAATTGTTCCGGTGGCCGGACCCCCTGGAATACCGTCCTCTCTTGCGAAGAACATTTCGGGATTTATAACGAACCGGATGAAGACGGCATGCGCTGGTCCGATGTTTCCGGCCAGGAAATCGACGAGCACGAATTCGGCTGGGTGGTGGAAGTGGATCCGTTTGGCGAATTGCAGCCAATGAAACACACCGCTCTGGGCAGATTCGACCATGAAAGCGCTGCCCTGCGCATCGGTCCGACCGGCAGGTTGGTCTACTATATGGGAGATGATGAGGAGGACCAGCATTTTTACAAATATGTCAGTTCCGGCTCCTACAATTCCAAAACCCCGCGGAAAGATCAGCGCCGACTTTTAAGCGAGGGGACTCTTTATGCCGCGGATTTCAAGCGTGGTAAATGGTTGCCGATTGACATGCGCCGCAGTGACGACAAGTTGCAGGATTATCAAAACCAGGCAAGCGTTTTGATTCACACGAAGGATGCGGCGGACGCCCTGGGAGCCACGCCACTGGACCGCCCGGAAGTTTGCCAGGTCCACCCATTGGATGGCACGGTGTACCTCTCTTTAACCTATAACACAGCTCACGGCAATCTGTTTGGCCAAGTCATTCGGTTAATCGAGGACAAGGACGATCCCGAGGGAGTATCGTTTCAATATGAGGTCTTCCTTGCCGGGGGCCCGCAAAGCGGCCTGGCATGTCCGGACAATCTGATTTTCGACAAGAAAGGCAACCTCTGGGTCGTGTGCGATATCGAAAGCCCTGCCTTGAACAAAGGAGCCTATAAATCCTTTGGCAACAACGGCATTTATGTCGTTCCCACCTCCGGGCCTTCCGCCGGTGATGCATTCCAGTTTGCTTCCGGGCCGGTGGAATGCGAGTTGACTGGTCCGTCATTCAATGAGGACGAAGGAACTCTCTTCCTGTCGGTCCAGCATCCCGGAGAAGAGACCCAAACCTTGGATGCATTGACCAGCCATTGGCCCGACGGTGGTAATGCCATTCCAAAGCCGGCAGTTGTCGCGATTACTGGGTTTCCTTCAAATCGGTAAAAGGGTAGTGTGTGCAGCAATGAAATCCCGGTTACGTCGCCGTTCGCAAAATCGCGAGCAAAGTAAGATTTGGGTGGAAAGCCGCGATCTTCCTCGATTACTTCGGAAAGTTCAGTCGTACACGATGGTTCCGGTGGAATCAATGACGGCACTGGCAAGGCTGGTGCGTGCCGTCATTACATTCAACATCCCCGGCTCGTTCGTCGAATGCGGGGCCTGGAAAGGCGGCGCATCTTTTGTCATGGCGGATTTGCTCCGCCAGGCAGGCGCGCGCGACCGGAAAGTCTGGGCTTTTGACTCCTTTGAAGGACTACCGCCTCCGCAAGCAGTTGATGGTGCCGAGGCATTGGCCTATGCCCGGAACACGGATAGTCCGGAATATTACGACAATTGCAAGACTTCTCTGGATCAGATGCGCCGTGCCGCCAAGAAATTAGGGCTGAAACCCTATCTCGAAATCGTCAAAGGCTGGTTTGAGGAAACGCTGCCGGCCCGGCGTGAGCGCATCGGACGCATTGCAATCCTGCGGATAGACGGCAACTGGCACGCCAGCGTCCGCTGCTGTCTCGACACTCTTTTCGACCAGGTGGTGCCTGGGGGTTTTGTTCTGTTACACACGTATTACACGTACGAGGGCTGTGCCCTGGCCGCACATGAATTTTTGGGAAAACGCCAATTGGGCTATCCATTGGAAGGGATTATCGGCTTAAACGAGGGGATCGCTAATTTTCAGTCCGCCCTTATTCGCAAGGGCACTACCACCTGGAAGTCGGTGGAGCAGGAATACCTGGCGGCGGAGACCATGGCCGCCGTAATCCCCGCGGGGGAATCTGTGATTCTTGCTGATCAGGAACAATGGGAAAATAAACCCCACGGGCGCTTCCGCCTGCTGCCGTTTCTGGAGGAGAATGGTGAATACAACGGTCCCCCGGAAGATGATGCCGCTGCTGTGGAGAACCTGGAAAAATTAAAGCGGGCTGGTGCCCGGTACTTGGTGGTTGGCTGGCCGGCATTTTGGTGGTTGGATTATTACACTAAGTTCCATCGCCATTTGAGAACTCATTGTAAATGCCTGTTGGAAGATGAACGTCTGCTTATTTTCGCACTGCCGAGGTAGCAACGGGTAGCTCGGGTCGCGGTGGGAAATACGGTTGCGATTCGGCGAGCGAAGAAATTTGTTCTAAAGATGACATGTAGTAGAAGGTAACCGATGGGCTTGGGTTGTTAGGCTGCCAAAGCGGATTGGCAGCCTATCTGTGCCTCCGAGGATCGTCCGAGGACTTACGAGCACATGGAGGTGTCAACGAAACGGCTGAAAAATAGGAACTTGTGATGGCTTTCGATTTGGGATCGAGCGACTGGTAAATGCCGCTCGGAAGCGCTCCCGTGCACTCGGGTTGTTCGGACGGTGAAATGCAAAATTAAAAAATGGCTCTTTTTTCGCAAAAAAAAGTCACCCATAAGCATTGGCTGTCAAGGAGGGGTGACAGCAACCTAGAATGAAACGCAAAATATCGGCTGTTTTGCCGCATGGAAATCGGGTGAGTGACATCTCGCGTACGGAGCGTGACAGGTTCGTATGGCAAAATATCTTATTTTTAACGCTGATGACTTTGGAGCCTCTGCCGGCGTGAACCGGGGCATTGTGGAATGCCATGTCAACGGCGTACTCACCAGCACCAGCCTCATGGTGACGGGCCGGGCGTTGCGGGAAGCGGCGGCGATAAGCCGCGACCACCCCGGGCTGGCTGTCGGCCTTCACTGGGATGTTTGGGGCGAGGACGAGCGCGAGTTCGACATCGACAACGTGACAGCGGTCCGGGATGAGTTTCGCCGGCAACTCGATGAGTTCGAGCGTGTCATCGGGAAGCTGCCGACCCATGTCGATTCACACCAGCACGCCCACCGCGAAGAACACTTGATGCCGGTCTTCCGGGAGCTCGTGGCTCCGCTGGGTGTGCCGTTGCGCGCTGACGGCCAGGTGAATTTTGTCGGCGGATTTTATGCCCAATGGGAGTGGAAGGTGACGAATCTGGAGCATGTCAGCGTCGGGTTTCTTCAGCAATTGCTCCGGCAGGAAGTCCCGGTCGGATGGACGGAAATATCCTGCCATCCAGGATTTGTCTCGACCGATTTTACATCCGTATATTTGCAAGAACGAGAAGCCGAAGTTCGGACGCTGACCGATCCCCGTATTCGCGAGACCATCAGAGCGTTGGGCATCCAGTTGCGGAGTTACGCCGAGTATAAAAAAGGCAACCATTGATGAGTGAATCCGTGCTGGTTGTAGCTCCGCATCCGGATGATGAGGCCATCGGTTGCGGGGGCATGATCTGCCTTCACCGCAAAAGGGGAGACCCAGTCCATGTCGTGTTCTTGACTTCAGGAGAAAAAGGCATCCCCAGGCGCCGGGCGGAAAAGGTCAGGGCGATCCGGGAAGCCGAAGCGGTGAAGGCCGGGAAAATCCTCAAAGTCAACGAAATCCATTTTCTGCATCTCCCGGATCTGGGATTGCATCACCATATTGAACAAGGCGCCGCCGCATTGCATCAACAAATGGCAGCGCAGCGCCCGGACCTCATCTACCTGCCGCATCCGGAGGATGGCCACCTTGACCACGCCACGGTTTTTCCCATAATTTGCGCCGCCAGGGCGCGCCTCGCGGGAAGCAGGAAGTTGCCCCAACTCCGCGGTTTCGAGGTTTGGAGCCCGATGACACGCTACGAATGGGTCGAAGATATCTCTGCCGTCATGCCGCGGAAACTCCGCGCCATTCGCTGTTACCGGTCCCAATTGGAAGTATTTCGGTATGATCTGGCAGTGCGCGGCCTCAACCAATATCGCGGAATCCTCGGCGGAGCCTGCCGCTTCGCCGAGGCGTTTACATACTTGCATGCCCTCCGGCCGGAACGGTCTTAGTGCGGCGTCCCCATTTACGTATCGGGCTCGCAAATCGTGAGTAATTCGGGATAGTGGACTTTCCAATTCCGCATGCTACCTTTTTTTAGCGAAACAATTAAGGCACTGACCCCTATTCGTCCGTTGAGGGAAACGACTGATGCCGCTCTGGGTAAATTGCGATCACTGCCGCAAAAAAATCCGTGCCAGGGATGCCGTCGCCAACACCGCGAAATGCCCGCAATGCGGCCATCTCCAGTGGGTGCCGGATGAAAAACCGCAGGCCGCTGCGGAAGCGTGGGGCGGTGGGGCTTTCAGCAACAAATCCGCCGCCGCTGTCGGACAGGAGACCCAAACCCAGACCCCCCGGAGAGGATTGGAAAGTCTGCTGGGTGAAGACCATATTGCTTTTGAAATCGGATTTGCCGACACTGCCAGTAAAGCGGGAACGGAAGAACGTCAAGCGCCTTCGCCAGAGCAGAGAAGGAAGAGCGGCGTCTTTGAACATTCTTATTGGGCACTGATCTTGACGCTGATTCCACTCGCATTGTCGCTGTTTTCCCACGACAAGAAAGACTTGGTGGAACGGTTCGAGCGCACCCAGAAAAATAATCCAGCCATCTTTGAAGCTTGGGAGAGCAAGAAACACCCGACGCTGGATGAATTGATCCAGATGTTGCCTGGCCGGCAAATCGAAGGAGCGTATCTGCCGCGCGATACTTGGTGGCATTGGGCTTATTCCGGAATGGCCGCCGTGGTGTTCTTGGTATTCATTGTTCTCATGTTCCCACGAAGTTCGACGAATGTCCGCGACTTGATTCTGATCGGTTCGTTTACCGGAATCATCGGCGTCTCTTTTCTTCTGGCCGTGCAATATGTTGCCTACTATGCCCAGGGCTTTTTCGTGACCGGCGGCGGTGCGATAACAATCCTTTTGCTGATTTTGAATTTTATTGAGTTTTCCTATCGGTCGGCCCTGGATCCGAACATGAACTTTCCGTGGAGTTTCCTCGGTTTCACCTTGGGCGTGGGGCTTCTCGAAGAATTGTGCAAAGCGCTGCCATTGCTCTTTTATTACCGCACCTGCGAAACCATGAGCTGGCGCGGCGCTTGCCGCTGGGGACTGGCCTCGGGTGTCGGGTTTGGCGTGGCCGAGGCGGTTTCCTATGCGGCCGACTTCTACAACGGCATTGATACCAAGGGCATCTATGTGGTGCGTTTCATTTCCTGCGTCGGCTTGCACGCCATTTGGAGCGCTTCGGTCGGGATCACCCTATTCAATTGCCAGCGGCTCATTCAAGGCGACTTGCGATGGAGCGATTACGTTTGGCCCTTGATCCGCATCCTGGGAATTGCCATGGTGCTGCACGGCCTGTATGACACCTTGTTGAAAAAAGACATGTTCGAAATCGCGCTGGCCGTCGCCGTGATCAGCTTCGGTTGGTTGGCCTGGCAAATTGAATCGCGGCGCGAAGTGGAAAGAAAAGTGCTGTGCACCTGAGCCTGCAGCCATAAACGATTCATATTCGCTCAGGATTCATCGCTCGTTACCTTCTACTCGTTTTCGCCCCAGCGGCGCAAAAGTTGGTGTTCCACTCCCAATTGATCGCACACCCGACCGACCACAAAATCGATGACATCGTTCAGAGTTTGGGGCCGAGTGTAAAATGCCGGCATGGCAGGCAGAACAACGGCCCCGGCTTCAGCGCAGGCGGCCAGGTTGCGAAGTTGAATGACGTGCAAGGGCGTTTCCCGCGGAACCAGGATCAGTTTCCTTCGTTCCTTCAGATGTACGTCGGCCGCCCGGTGAATAAGGTTTTGCGATGAACCGTGAGCGATGGCGGCGACCGTGCCCATGCTGCAAGGGCATATCACCATTCCGGCAGTCAAAAAGGAACCGCTGGCAATTCCAGCGCGAAAGTCCAAAAAATGGTGATACCGCACCAGACCCGAGGCGATTGGTTGCGTTGTGCTGCCGAGAAGTTCTTCCAGATCAAAGCATTCCAAGTTAATCCGGCGATCCGTTTCCTGCTCCAGGACTTCCACGGCCGCTGGACTCAGGATGAGATGAACCGTCCGCCCGCCTCGAAGCAACACCTCCAGGAGCCGGATTCCATAGGGAGCCCCGCTGGCTCCGGTGAAAGCAACAACCAAATCGCCCGCCGCCATGAATACTCTCCATACAATTGGCAAGCCAATCGAATGGCATTATAGTAGATCAAGGCGTTCAACTGGATGGAGTTTAGCCCGGCCAAGTCGTACGCGAGAGGTTGGAATCTGTGGATTCGTTGCAGCAACGGACGAGTCGTTCATGCGTGGGAATCCTGGCGCTGGTTCTCTGGTGTTTCCTTTCAATCGCACGTGCCGATGAAGAGTGGCAATTCGATTTGCTGCGACTTAAGAATGGCACTACCTTTCCGGGAATGTTGCTGGAAGAGAATGGCAACACGATCAAATTCCGTTGCGTGCGCCGTTCGCCCGGTTCTCCGACCGTAGTCATCACAACCAGTTTCAATCGGCATGAAATTGACCGGATCGAAAAACTAGATGCCAAGAATCGGGAAATCCTGGATGGGCGGCTCAAGGCACTGGATCCGACCGGCAAGGGAGAATCCACCCGGATGGAATATCTGGAGCTGGAGGCGGTGCTCTGGCTCAAAGACGGGGACCCGCCCGGCCTGCGCTATGGTTCTGAGCATTTTGTGCTGATCTCGAATGCCCGCGAGGATATCGTCCGACGGGCCGCGGTTCGCCTCGAACAAATTTACGCGGCATTTGGACGCTATCTTCCACCCCGGCGCCAAAACGGGAAACCCACTACCATTTACCTGGTCCGGTCGCTGGACGAATACCAGGTCTTGCTCACAAACCAGGGACGCAACATTTTCCATCCAGCGCTTTATGACGCGCAGCGCAACCAAATCCTTTGTGCTAGCGATTTACAACGGCTGGGGGATGAACTGGAACACGTGCGCAAGAAACACCGGCAGATTCTGGATCAATTAAAAGACAACGAAGCCGATCTGAATCGACTTTACAAGGGAAAAATTCCCGCTGCCATTCGCGAGCCGATCCAAAACAAGCGGCAGGAGATTTACAATGCCAACGTCAAAAACGACGGGCTGTTCAAAGAGGCAACACGCCATTTATTTCAGACGCTCTATCACGAAGCCTTTCATGCCTACCTGGTCAATTTTGTTTACCCGCCGGAGGATGGTGAAGCCCCGCGCTGGCTCAATGAAGGCCTTGCCCAAATTTTTGAAACTGCTATCGTCGAAGCCGGTGAATTGCGCGCCGGGCACGCCGATCCGGAACGATTGGGCAGGCTCAAAGCCATCGGCCGGAAAGGGGAATTCCTGGCCTTGGGCGAACTGCTGGAATCCGGACCCAAGAATTTCCTGGTGAATCATACCAGCGACCTGAAAATCTCCGACCGCTATTATTTGCATTCCTGGGCTTTGGCGTTCTATTTGACTTTCGATTGCCGCCTTTTGGGTACTCCCGGCATGGATCAGTACATTCAATCTCTAAAGCGAGGGACGGATCCAAGCGAAGCATTTCAGAAGTTAGTTGGGATGCCCCTGGGGCGATTCGAGAAGGAATTTCACCGTTATGTTTTGAAATTGCGCCCGGATGGGAGTACCGCGCAATTGCCTGGCAAGAAATAAATTCTCTTTGAGGAAGCGAATTAGTTGTTCCCGAGGGATGCGGCGGTCCTGGCTGCCGGGAATGCTGTAACCCTGGAGCCGGCCGGAATCGAACCATTAGGTCATGCTTGGCAAAAAGCAAATCAGTATGAATCAAATCTGTTAACTTTATCAACAGCCCGCAGACCTAACCTTTAAGAGGCATTTTTCTAAAATTTTGTTGCCACCGGCCAGGGGTCACTGTACACTCAAGGCTGTATTGAGTAGAATTGTCTCCACTCGCAAAACTATTTCTTTAAGTAGTACTTTCGGTGAAACGAGTTTCTCTGTTTTTGGAGATAGCGCGTGTTTGTTTTTCTTTGTTCCTTTCTTAGTAAGGAGGAATCATGTTTCACAGGTATCGTCGATCTGCTTTTACTTTGATTGAGCTGCTGGTGGTGATTGCCATCATCGGCATCTTGATCGCACTGCTCTTGCCGGCAGTGCAGAAAGTCCGGGAAGCGGCCAACCGGATGACTTGCACGAATGGCCTGAAACAACTTGGCATTGCTGCCCATGCCTTCCAGGACGCCAACGGCCGCTTGCCTCCGGGAATGGACAAGCAGCACGTGGGTTGCATTGTTTACATGCTTCCCTATTTGGAGCAGGATGCCCGGTTCAAGGATTTTTCGTTCCGGCCCGCACTTTATCAATGGTACTATCAGGATCCGATTAACCGGCCTCCCACCGATGGTACCCGCAATTTACCCCCGCCGCCGATTCGTGGCGAAAGGTGGGCTTGCCAGGGTGAAATGAAGTTTCTGTTGTGCCCGTCCGCTCCTTCCCCGGAATCCACGACCACGACCTTAATAACGGTCAATTACGACGTGGCATCTGATCCTCCGACGGGGGACTGGACCATCAACATGCAGCATGGTTCCAATCGCGCCCATACCTTTTCGTCGATGCCGGGCGCACTGATCATGGGCCGTGCCAATTACCTGGGAGTCGCCGGGGAATGCCGGAATACGCCTCTCTATCGACCTTATAAAGGCTTGCTGGGCTATACCGACACGTTCTATCCGGGCAAGAATCCCAACGGTTTGGACAAGGTTCCCGACGGCACGAGCAACACCATGCTCTTCGGGGAATATGCCGGCGGCAACATCGTTTGGGGCGGGTCGGGTGGACTACCAGACGGCTGGGCTACCGGTGGCTGGTCGTGCGGCTTCAACTACACCTGCTTTGGAACTTATCAGAACAACGGTGTCAACCAGTGGGGTTATTTCAGCAGCCGGCACACCGGCAATATGTTCAACTGCTGTTTTGCCGATGGTTCCGTCCGCGCGGTGCAAAATAGCATCACCTTCCCGGTCTTCCTGGCCCTGGGCGGCTACCAGGA
>Ga0306920_100003932_pt1 | contig 18962 bp, 14 predicted proteins | sample flu12Cox44000170_FD_204666 | JGI IMG/M metagenome (GOLD analysis project Ga0306920, IMG submission 204666) | Lab enrichment of tropical soil microbial communities from Luquillo Experimental Forest, Puerto Rico - flux4day.12C.oxic.44.000.170 (v2)... | ecosystem: Environmental > Terrestrial >... | reverse complement strand
CTGCGGACACAGCCGCAGTGTCCTCGAGGCGTGCACCCGCGGGCAGCTCGACATCGAGCATCGTCCAGCTCTCGTCGGAGGCGGGTATGAACTCCGTGGGAGTGAGCATGAGGCCAACGATGGACAGCGCGAAGAACGCGGCGCCCGCCACGAGCGTCTTCCAGCGGTGGCGCGTGCTCCAGCGCAATACCCGCTGGTACCAGCTCATGATCGGACCGTCGGCGTGGGCGGCGATCTTGTCGGATTTCAGCGTGTAGGCGGCCACCACCGGCGTAATGAGGCGCGCCACCAGCAGCGAGAAAAACACCGCCGCCGCGACCGTGAGGCCGAACTGCTTGAAATACTGCCCGGTGATCCCGCCCATGAAGCTCACCGGCAGGAAGACGGCAATGATGGTGGCTGAAGTCGCCACCACGGCGAGTCCGATCTCATCCGCCGCATCGAGCGCGGCCTGGTAACCGCTCTTGCCCATGCGCATGTGACGCACGATGTTCTCGATCTCGACGATCGCGTCATCGACCAATACGCCCGCGACCAACGACAGCGCGAGCAGGCTGACCTGGTTCAGACTGAAGCCCATCCACTGCATGAACGCGAACGCTGGGATCGCCGAGAGCGGGATGGCGAGCGCCGCAATCAGCGTGGCGCGAACGTTGCGCAGGAACAGGAAAACCACCAGCACGGCGAGGACCGAGCCCTCCAACAGTGCCTCCATGGCCGAGTGATACGTCCCCTTGGTGTAATCCACCGAAGTGTAGGCCTGAGAAACTGCGACCTGAGGATTCTCTTTCTTGATCTTGCTGAGCTCCTGCTCCACCGCGGTGAGAACGTTGACGTCGGAGGTCCCTTTGGCCTTGTAGACGCTGAACATTGTTGCCGGCCGTGCGTTCAGGCGTGCGAATGTGCGAATCTCAGCCACGCTGTCCTTGACGTCGGCGAGGTCGGAGAGGCGCGCAAACCGCCCACCGTGCAACATGATCTGCGTGTCGGCAAGGGCGTTGGCCGTCCGTGCCTCGCCCAGCACGCGGATCGCCTGTTCACCGCCGCCGATCTGCGCGCGTCCGCCCGGGGAATCGAGGTTCAGGGTGCGCAGCTGCTGGTTGACCTCCGCGGCCGTGACTCCGAGCGCCTGCATGCGTGCCGGATCGAGCTCCACACGGATCTCGCGGCTCACCCCGCCACCGCGGGTGACCTGGGACACTCCTTCGACGGCGAGCAGCCGCTTGGTAACGGTGTTGTCCACGAACCAGGACAGATCCTCCTGGGAGAGGCTGCTCGAGCTCACCGCATAGGCGACGATCGCTTCGCCATCGATATCGATACGCTGGACGGTGGGCTCCTGTATGCCCTGCGGCAGATCCACCCGCACCTTGGCGACCGCATCGCGTACGTCGGCGACGGCACGGTCGATGGGTGTGCCGATGTTGAACTGAACGAAAGTGCGCGACTGGCCCTCGATCGCGAGGGAAATGATGTTGTCGATGTTGCCGACACCGGCGACCGCACCCTCGACCTTCTGCATGATCTGAGTCTCGATCTCCTGCGGCGAGGCGCCGGGCTGAGAGACCTGGACCAGCACCACCGGAAACGCGACATCGGGATTGAGCGTCACCGGCACTCGCAGGAATGCGACCGTGCCCATGAACATCAGCACAACGAACAACACGATGGGTGAGACCGGATGCCGGATCGCCCAGGCAGAAATGTTCTTCATGATGTGAACTGTCAGCCGCCGGCTGGCGTCTGCGGGCGGGTCGCAGGAGCGACCTTCACCGTCTCGCCATCGCGCAGGAATCCACCCGCGGTCGCGACCACGCGCTCGGTACCCGTCAGGCCCTCGGCGACGATCACGCCCGTCTCGGTTGTCCCGGAGACGCGCACCGGGTGCCGTTCGACCTTGTCCGCCGCGTTGACTACCAACACGTAGCTGCCGTTCGAGTCCGCCATCACCGCGGTCTGCGGCAATACCGGGCGCTGCGCCTTGTCGACCGCCACCACCGCACGCGCGAACGCGCCCGGTCGAAGCGCCGGATCGGGCTGGAGGCGGATGCGGATATCGCCGAGCCGGGTCTGCGGGTCGATGATCGCGCCGAGCAGGCGCACCTCGCCGTGGAAGGGTTTCTCGAGGCCTGTCAGGTAGACCGTTGCCGGTTGACCCGTCTTCACCTGCGCAAGGTCCTGCTCGGCGATCTGGCCTCGCATCTCGATCTCGCCGCCACTCTCGACGCGAAAGAGTGCATCGCCACCCGGGTTGGCGATCTGACCGATCTCGGCTCGCCGGGTGAGTACGATGCCGTCCACCGGGGCGGTGATGCGCGTGCGTCCCAGGCGCGCCTGCGCCTCGGCGAGCTGCGCGGCGACGACCTTGACGTTGGCTGCATCGGTAATCGAGGTGGCACGACGCTTCTCGATGTCCTCGGCCGAGAGCGCACCGGCAGCCGCCACGCCTTCCGCGCGCTTGTATTCGGCGGCCGATAACGCCGCCTGGGCACCTGCCTGCTCGAGCGAGGCCTCCAGACGATGCACCTGCTGCACGAGCACCGAATCGTCGATTTTGGCGAGTACCTGTCCGCGCTTCACGTGATCGCCCGCCTCGACGTAAACCGCGACGATCCGTCCGGTGTCCCCTTCGTTGGCGATCGGCATGTCATAGCGCGCGGCGATGGCGCCCGTGAAGGTGACGCTCGACATCACGGTCTGGCTGCCCGGCACGATGACACTCACCAGAGGGACATTGCCGCGGTCGGCCAAGGTCTCGTGTGTCCGGCCGTGCCCGGCCATCAGTTTCCAGGCGACCGCGCCGATCAGCAGTAATGCGATGAGCCCCCCCAGGGTCCACTTCCAGCGCGCCGCGCCGCTCACCTGCGCCGGGATCCCGAACCGTGAGCGCGACTCCGGCTCCGGGGCCAGGCCGGGGATGCGCTCGAGGGGGCGCTCGCGACCGATCCACGTGACCGGCTCATTGCGGCTCTCCGGGGGACTCAGGAGGTGTTCTGGGTTCGTGCCCACGCGCTCTTCCCTTCGATCTGGGCTACCAAGATGCCGCCCGTCAAACGCTTACCGGTGCAACTCGTCCCGGAGTGTAGGACTCCCTTGCCCCAAATCCATCGCCGGAAACGCCAGGCAGACGCTGGCAGGCGACGGGCCGAAGCACGCGGCACCCGCGGGGATATTCCCGCAAAAACAAAGCAGGTCGTTATGTAAGCGTCCCGCTCAGTGAAACCCGGTCCGAAGGCGGCCCCTTCCACGGGGCGCGCAGTCTAACAGACCGGGGCAGACGTCTGGTTCTTACCAGCATGGCCGGCCCCCTGGGGACCCCGTCTCGCAAACCTAACGCGAGGAGACCAGAGGCCGTGGGCCGGCTCTGGGCTGCAGCTGAGCTGAAGCTTGGCAGTCTGACCGGTAAAGGGGCCAGACATGCAACTCCTTGAGTCATCAGTTGGATTCCATGCATGCTTAACGGCGGGGGGACACAGTGTCAGACCGACCGGCAGCGGCCGCGCAAGAGCCAACGGGAAGGGTATTTCTCAGCTATGCCTCGGAGGACGCTGCTGCCGCCGAGCGAATCGCCACGGCATTGCGCTCTGTCGGCATCGAAGTGTGGTTCGACAGAACCGAGCTGCGGGGTGGCGATGTCTGGGATCGCCAGATCGAGGACCGAATCCACGACTGCCGGCTATTCATTCCACTGATCTCCGTCAACACGGAGCACCGCGACGAAGGCTATTTCCGCAGGGAGTGGGCCCTCGCGGTGGACCGTACGCGGGACATGGCCGAAAAGAAGACTTTCCTGGTTCCGGTGGTCATCGATGGCACGCACCAGCGGGACGCGTCCGTTCCCGAGAAGTTCCGACACGTGCAATGGTCGCGCCTGCCTGACGGCCATCCTGCGCAGGACTTCGTCGCCCGCATAGCGGCGCTGTTGGATCGGGAGCACGTCCCGATGAGCCCGGCCACGGTCAATTTGAGGGGCGCCGAAGCAGCCGCTACGCCGCCGGCGCGTACCCGGCTCTGGCTATGGCTCGGGCTCGCAACGCTGCTGAGTGCAGTGGCGATCGGCACCGTTACGTGGCGATACATGGCTACGCCTCCGACGGCTGCGCGCGCAACGAGCTCCACCGCAAGTGCCGCGGGAGCTTCGATCGCCGTACTGCCCTTCGTCGACCTGAGCGAGAAGCACGACCAGGAGTACTTCGCCGACGGGCTGGCGGAGGAGATTGTGGATCTCCTCGCCAAGATTCCGGGTTTGAAAGTCATTGGGCGAACCTCCTCCTTCCAGTTCAAGAGCAACAGCGGTGACCTGAGGAAGATTGGAGCGACGCTAAACGCCTCGCACATCGTCGAGGGCAGCGTCCGCAAGCTTGGCGACCGTGTCAGAGTCACCGTGCAGTTGATCGACGCGGGTGACGGCACGCATCGATGGTCGGGGACCTACGATCGCGACACCAGCGACATCCTGTCGCTGCAGAGGGAAATCGCGACCGCCGTCGCACGTGAGCTGGAGGTCTCAGTGTCCGATTACTTCGGGCCGGGCAGTACGACCAAGTCGGCCGAGGCCTACGATCTATATCTTCACGGCATTCGCGATGTCGACACCTACAACCGAGAGGCCGTACTGCGTGCAATCGCGGCGTTCTCGAAAGCCGTCGAGTACGACCCCGCGTATGTCAATGCCTGGATAGGCCTTGCCGATGCTTATGACGTAGCGGCGACCACCCACGTGTCGCCGTACGCCGAGGCCTATCGCCAGGCCCGCTCCGCCGCCGACAAGGCGCTGCAGCTCGATCCGAGGAATGCCGATGCGTACGCGATGCGGGCGTTCATTCGCATGAATCAATGGGACTGGCAGGGAGCAGACGACGATATTCGCCGGTCGCTTGAAATTCGCAAGACTAGTGGAGCGATGCAGGCGGCCGCCAACTTGGCCATTGCGCGAGGCGATTTGGCAGAGGCGGAAAGGCTGCTGCGAGGCGTCCTCGCGCTCGACCCGCTCGATACCTTTGCACTCGAGAATCTTGCCTCAGGCGTGTATCCCGCCTTGGGACGGTTCGAAGAGGCGGACCGGCTGTATTCCAAAATGAGGGACCTCGATACCGATTACATCTGGCTCAATGAGAACCAGTCAATAACTGCAGTCCTCGAGGGCAATTTCACCTTGGCGTTGCAGCTGGCAGAAAAAGAAAACGACCCGGAGGGGAAGGAGGCGGCGCGCGCGATCGTCTACTCCGCGATGGGTGACCCGCATAGATCCGGGCAAGCGCTGGAGAGGCTCCTGCGCATACCGAACGTGTCCGATTACACCCTCGCCCAGGTGCACGCCTATCGGGGCGAAAAGGATCTCGCCTTCCGATCTCTGGAGACCGCGTACCAGGGCCGGTGGCCTGATCTGCTGAATTTGAAGACAGATCCGCTGCTCGCCGCTCTTCGCACGGATGACAGATATAAGGGGCTGCTGCGCAGGATGAACCTTCCGGAGTCGCCGTGAAGGTGCACCGGTCCCCGTCGACGATTGTCAGGCAGCACCCGGACAACCGCCGGGCTTCACTACGCGGTCAATTGCGGCGGGATATCTCGCGAGCTTGTCGGCCGGCCGCCGAGGCCTGGTTACTAACTCGCCGCCGCAGTTCGGGCAGGTATTTTTGAGGATAGTCTCGGCGCACATGCGGCAAAACGTGCACTCAAACGAGCAGATGAGCGCGTCCGAAGATTCCGGTGGCAGGTCGCGATCACAGCATTCGCAGTTGGGCCTAAGTTGAAGCATCGCGTAACCACCTACCGAGATGGTTTGGTGCCGGGAATAGGACTCGAACCTACGACCCGCGCATTACGAATGCGCTGCTCTACCAACTGAGCTATCCCGGCCCCGCCACGGAAGGCCGCGCATTCTACATTTTTTTGCGCAGGCGGATCACGAGGTCGATGCCGGCCACTTCCGTACCCGGCGGCGGTGGGGGAAGGCGGCTGAACTCGACCGCGGGCACGGGAACATCGATCAGGGCGCCGGTCGAGAGGTCGTGGAAGTGGTAGTGGGGCTCGACGTTCGAGTCGAACCAGGCGCGCGCGCCATCGACCGAAAGCTGACGGATGAGGCCGTGCGCCGCGAACAGGTTGAGCGTGTTGTAGACGGTAGCCTTCGACACCCGGGCGCCACTTGCGCGCAGCTGGGCCAGGATCTGCTCGGCAGAGAGATGCTGGGCGGCCGCGAGCAGCAGCGCTGCGATGCGTACCCGCTGGGCGGTGGGGCGTATGCCGCACTCGGTGAGGCGCCGTTCGCAACCGTTAGCGCCGGCGGCGCCCGGCGAGGCAGTTAATTCCATGGGGCGGGATTATAGGGGCTGGGTCACGCCTGGGCGAGCTTGCTGTGCAGGTGCTGCGCGAGCTCGGCGATGGTCGGGAAATCGAAGAGCTCCGTGAGGTCCACTTTGCCGGGGTACTCGCGGTCGATCTGCTCGTGGATCTCGATGAGCTTCAGTGAGCTCGCGCCGACCTCGAACAGGTTGTCGTGGATGTCGACGCGCTTACCCTCGAGGGCCGTGTCGCAGATGGCCTTCAGCTTGTCCTCGATCTCGGTGCGCGAGCCGACCTCGGGCCCCTGCTGCGCGGCGCGTAGCGCCGCAAGCTCACGCAGCTCGGCGTCGAACTCCCCGTCGGCGTAATGCTCCTCAAGCAGGTGGCGCTGGATCTTGCCGCTGGTGGTCTTCGGGATGCGCTTCACCGGCACAACTTCCGACACTTCGAGTCCCGTCTGCTCGTTTATGAGCCGCGCCACCTGTCGCGCCAACGGCAGGAATTCCTCCGGCGAGCCGCGGTGGAGTACGAACACCACCAGCTGCTCCACCTCGGCGCTGCGCGGACGCACACCGGCAGCAACCACCTTGCCGAGCTCGAGACCGGGTACGCGCTGCGCGATGGTCTCCAGATCGTGCGGGTAATAGTTCTGGCCGTTGACGAAGATGATCTCCTTGGCCCGCCCGGAGATGTAGAGCTCGCCCTGGTGGATGAGCCCCAGGTCCCCGGTGCGTAGCCAGCCATCGGTGGTGAAGGCAGCGGCGTTGGCCTCCGGGTCCTCGTAGTATCCGCGGGTGACGTTGTCGCCCCGCATGTGCACGTTGCCGATGCGGTCGGCCGGAAGCTCCCGGTCTTCGTCGTCCGCTATGCGCACCTGGCAATACGGAATGGTCCGTCCCTCGGAGACCAGCTGCACGCCGTTGCGATCCGTGGCATCCACCAGCCGCACGGCGCTCCCGGCATTCATCTGTTGCCGATCGAGGGTGATGGTGCGCAGCGGCGCACCCACCTCGGGGAAGCTCACCGCGAGCGAGGCCTCCGCGAGCCCGTACACCGGGAACATCGCGGTGCGCGCGAGCTTCGCGGGTGCCATGCGGTCGAGGAACTCGTTGCACAGCTCCACCGAGATGGGCTCAGCCCCATTGAAGATGAAGCGCACGGCCGAGAGGTCGAGGCCCTCCACCGTGCGCTCGCCGAGCACCTTCAGGTAGTGCTTGTAGCCGAAATTCGGCGAGCAGAGGATCGTGGCGCGCACGCGCGCGGCGAGCGTGAGCCACAGCAGCGGCCGGCGGATGAAGAGCTCCGTCGGCATCAGGTGCGCGTGCACGCGATTCACGAACATTACGAGGTGGAAGCCGATGAGCCCCATGTCATGGGTGAGCGGCATCCACGAGAGGCTCACATCGTTCTCGGTGAACCCCGCCGCCTCGGTGGCGCCGTAGGCGTTGGCGAGAATGTTGCCGTGGGTCAGCACCACCCCCTTCGGCTCGCTGGTCGAGCCAGAGGAGAACTGGATGAAGGCGATGTCGTCCGTGCCGACCCGCTGCACGCTGCCCGCACGGGAGATGTCATCGAGGTCGTCGATGAGGAAACTGCGCGCCCGCAGCGATTCGAACAGCTGCTGCTCGCCCGCCTGCGCGGCGAAGGTGCCGATGCGCTCGAGCGAGCGGCGCTCGGTATACAGGAAGGGCGAGCCCAGGCGCCGCGCGATGCGCAGCAGCTTGTGGCGGTGCTCGTCGCTGATGCCGAGCGCCACCGGTACCGGCACGATGCCGCCGAGAATTGCCGCCCAGAACACGTCGATGAACTGCTCGTTGTTGCCGAGGAACAAGATCAGCTTGTCCCCGCGGCGGGCGCCGAGGCGCTGCAGGTGATAAAGGATGCCGAGCGCGCGCTCGTACAGCTCGGCAAAGGACAGCTCACGCGCATCGTTCTCGCCTTCGAGGTAGGTGAGACTGCGCCCGAAGCTGCGGTTGTTCTCGATGATTTCCGTGAGGGTTGTGGCTTTGGGACTCACCGGGCTTCCAGCCTCATGTGTAGCGGATGACGGGTGCGGAGATTGATCTGCGCCTCGAGCTCGAGGGGCTTATCGGGGACGTAGCGCAGGCGGTCGCGGCGCGCCACCTTGTAGAGGTGCACGAGCATCTCGTACAGGGCGAAGGTCTCGCCGATGCAATGCCGGGGACCGGCCGCGAAGGGCATGTAGGCGAAACGCGGCCGCTCGGCTTCGTGCTCGGGCGCAAAGCGATCCGGATCGAAAGTCTCGGGGTTGCTCCAGAACCGCGGATGACGGTGTATCAGGTACAAGGGCAACAGCACATTGGTGCGTGCCGGCAGGGCATAGCCCCCGAGCACATCCGGCTCGATCGTGCGGCGTGACAGCACCCAACCTGGCGGGTACAGGCGCAGCGCCTCGTTGACTATCTGCTGGGTGTAGGTGAGCGCCTCCACCTGCACCAGCGATGGCGCCGCCAGCTCCTGCGCCGCGTCGAGCTCGGCGTGCAGCCGTGCCTCCACCTCGGGGTGCTGCGAGAGCAGGTACCAGGTCCAGTTGAGTCCGCTCGCGGTCGTCTCGTGACCGGCCACGATGAGTGTCAGGATCTCATCGATCAGCTCGCCTTCTCCCATCCCGCGGCCGCTCTCCTTGTCCCGTGCGCTCATCAGCATCGCCAGATAGTCGAAGTGCTCCTCTTCGGGCCGAGCGCGGCGGCGCGCGATCATCTCGCGTACCAGCCCGGCGAGGGAGCGGAACTTGTAGACGAACTGCAGGTTACGGGCCGAGTCCTTGGCCACTACCTCGAAGGGATTGGCGCCGAGCTGCTGCGTCACCCGTTCCAGGTCGCGACCGATGATCGAGCGCATGACGATCTCCAGCGTCAGGTCGCTCATTTCCTCGGTGATGTTGACGAGCTCGCCGCGGGCGGCGAGGGCCTCCCAGCGCGCGATGAACCGATCGTTAGCCTGCGCAATGAGGCTCGCAAATTGAGTGAGCACACGGCGATGGAAGCACGGCTGCATCATGGCTCGCTGGCGCTTCCACATTTCGCCTTCGCTCGTCATGATCCCCTTGCCCAAGAGCAGCTTGATCCGATCGATCCCTGGACCCTTGGTATAGTTGCGATAGTTCGAAACCAGCACGCGCTTCACGTCATCGGGGTGGTGAATGACGTACGTGTAGGAGTGCCGCGATGGCACGTACACGCGGTAAGTGTCTCCATGGCGCGCGAACAACTCGATCATCCGCTCCAGGGAATCGTCCGTGGAGCCGACGTCGAATTGCAGCTCAGCCTCGGGCGGCTGCGGTTGCGGCGTTACGGCGGCGGTCATGCAAGCTGTTGAAAGCCAAAAGTTAATCTTATATCAGACGGACCTGCAGGGTCAGTGGCCGGAATCCGCCGCGCGTGCCTTCGCCGCGCAGCTTCCCTACGCACGCCGGCTCGCGCTGCGCAGCGCGCACGGCACCGGCCCGGCGAGTCTGGCGGGGATCGCGCTTGCGCTGCGCGCGCTCGCGGAGCTTCTCGGGCGAACGGTCCGGCCCGGCGAGATCGTGTTCGCGCACGGACACAAGCCGCGGCTCGCCTCATCGCTCGCCGCATCGCCGGTGGTCCTCGCCGGTGAGCCAGCAGTTGCGCGCGCCGAAATTCCCCGCGGCGATGAAGGGACTGCGGTCGATTTCAGCATTTCGCACGCGGGGCCCTGGGTCGCCTGCGCCGCGCTCGCGCGCGCTCGCGTCGGACTCGATCTCGAGATGGGCACCGGCTCGCGCATCGCCGACTGGGTCGTGCGTGAAGCTGCGCTCAAGGCGAGCGGTGAGGGGCTGCGGGCGCTGCACGAAGTCGAGGATCTCATCGAGCGCGAAGGTCAGCTGCGCTGGCGCGGGGAACTCTGGTACCTGCGGCGGCTCGAGGGGTTCGCCGGTGCCTCGGCGTGCGTCGTCAGCAATTGCGAGATGCCTGCCGTGGAGAGGCACGCGATCGCGCTCGCGGAGTTGTTTGACTCATGAGCGCGGATGACGGCGGCAGGCTGCGCAACACGCTGTACCGCACCGCTACGCGCTCGGGACGGCGGATGACGCCGGCGCGGCGGCTGCTGTACGCGATTGTGGTGCCGCTCGCCATCGGGCTCATCCGCATGTGGTGGCGGCTGTGCCGCGTTGTGCGCATCGAAGGCCTCGAGCATCTCGAGGCAGCGCTCAGCAAAGCGCCATCGCTCGTGCCGTGCTACTGGCACCAGCACCAGCTCTACTGCGGCAAGTTCCTCGTCGACCAGCGCGCCCGCGGCATGATTCCCGGCTGGCTCATCAGCCCCTCGGTGGACGGCGAGATCGGCGCCATGATGGTGCGCCGCTTTGGCGGCGCGGTGATCCGCGGCTCCTCGACGCACACCGGCGCGCGCGCGCTGCGGGATTACTACCAGGCGCTGGTGCGCGATAACGTCTCACCAGTCATCACGCCCGATGGTCCTCGCGGTCCTCGGTTCAAGTTCAAGCCGGGCGCACTGCTGCTCGCACAGATGTCGGGGCGGCCCATCCTGCCGATGTCCTACGCCGCCTCGCGCGCCTGGCTGATCAAGTGGGATCGGTTCGTGATCCCCATGCCCTTCTCGCGCATCGCGCTCGCCATTGGGCCGCCCTGCTATGTGCCACGGGTGACGGATGCGGCATTGCTCGAGCGGCTCCAGGGGCAGATGGAGCAGGAGCTCCGGCGCCTCTACGGAGTGGCGCGCGATGCACTCGTCCGTCGGGGTTGAGATAAGCCACTCGCGCCGTCATTCGCGCGCACGGTTACCGGGTGATTCTGTTAAGTGATGAAACCGTGATCGAACAGGCTCTTAGCTTGTGTTCCTCAGTCAGTGTGCGAGAATCGCGTGCAACCACTTGGAAAGCGGCCGCGCTGAATACTCGAGTCCGTGACGGCGCGTCACGACAAAGGACGAACAACTGACTAGGCTGGCGCGCACAGGTTGGTGGGAGGTCCGAAGTCAATGACGACTCCGCCGCCGGAAAAGCCGGCGGACTTCACCGCGTCCGACATTCTATCGGCTGACGCCTGGACCGGGCGTAGCGCCAAACCCATCGTCGGCATCGACGTCGTCTGCACCAAGATCGCCGTGGACTTTCAGAACATGCGCCGCGAGGGCATGGAGGAGTGCGTGCGGCGCAACCTCGAGCTCTTGCGCGGTGCGACAAGCGCCGATTGCGCCTTCCTCGCTGCCCTGAATCCCGAGGACCGTACGATCGCCGATGTGCAGCTCGCACGCAGCGCCTTTGCCCAGTGTCGCCCCGAGGGACTGATGGGCACGAGCGTCGAGTCCTTTCCGTGGCTCAAAGGGCGGCTCGAGCACCTCCGGCTCTCGGAGCTGCGCGATACCGGTGCCCCGCGCAAGGAGCAGGCTGCAGAGGCGGCGAAGCTGGCCGAGCTCCAGATCGGCTCGGTGCTGAGCGTCGCGCTGTGCACGGGGGGCAAGCCGGCCGGATTCCTCGCGCTGGCGCACGCGCTCCCACGCGGCGCCTGGGATGTGAACCTCCAGCTGCTGATGAAGCTCATCGGCACGAGTCTCGCCACCGGGCTCGAGCGCATCCGCACCGAGGCACGCCTCGCCAAACTGGAAGAACGCACCAATCTGTTCCAGGCCGCGGCCAACGACGGCCTGTGGGACTTCGACGTCGAGAGCAACGAGGTGTACTTCTCGCCGCGCTGGAAGGCGATGCTCGGCTACGGCGATGATGACATGCGCGGCTCGCCCGACTGGCGCAGCCTCGTGCATCCCGATGACCTCGCGCGCGTGCAGTCCGCGATCCGTGACCACGTCGCCGGCAAGACACCGATCTTCGAGAGCACCCATCGCATGCGCCACCGCAACGGCGAGTGGCGCTGGGTGATCAGCCGTGCGACCGCGCGCGTCGACAAGCACGGGCGGCTCTTGCGCCTGGTCGGAGTGGAGCTCGACATCACCGAGCGCAAGCTCTACGAGGAGGCGCTGTTCCGCGAGAAGGAGAGCGCGCAGATCACGCTGCAGTCGATCGGCGATGGCGTCATCACCACCGATGCCAACTCGACCATCGACTACATCAACCCGGTGGCGGAGGAGCTCACCGGCTGGCGGCTCGAAGACGCCATGGGGCGCCCGGTGGAGGAAATCTTCCGCGCCTTCCACGAGGAGACCTGCGAGCCGCTCGAGAACCCGCTGTCGGTGTCGATCCGGCGCATCCGGCCCATCAAGTCGGTGCGGCCGATGCTGTTGATCCGCCGTGACGGCAACGAGCTGTACGTCGAAAGCACCGCCGCCCCGATCCGCGATGGCGCAGGCCATGTGGCCGGCGGAGTGCTGGTGTTCCACGATGTGAGCGAGTCGCGCGAGCTCAACCGCCGGCTCTCCTACCACGCGAGCCACGACCTGCTCACCGGGCTCGTGAACCGGCGCGAATTCGAGAGCCGGCTCGAGCGCGCGTTGAAGAGCGCCAAGGCCCGCGAGGCGTCCTACGCGCTGTGCTATCTCGATATCGACCAGTTCAAGATCGTCAACGACACCTGTGGCCACAGCGCAGGCGATGCGCTGCTCGGGCAGGTGGGCGCACTGCTGAAATCCAAGGTGCGCTGGCGCGATACGCTCTCGCGGCTCGGTGGCGACGAGTTCGGCATTCTTCTCGAGAGCTGCTCGCTCGATGAGGCGATGCGCACCGCCGAGACCCTGCGCGAGGGCGTGCGCAACTTCCGCTTCACCTGGGAAGATCGGGTGTTTCGCCTGGGCGCGAGCATCGGCGTGGTGCCGATCACCGCCGACAACGAGGATGTGGCCTCGATCCTGTCCGCGGCGGATTCCGCCTGCGCCGCCGCCAAGGAAAGCGGCCGCAACCGCGTCCACAGCTTCGCCGAGAACGACATCGAGCTCATGCGGCGCCGGCGCGAGATGCAATGGGCGGCACGCATCAACGCCGCACTCGAAGAGGGGCGGTTCGAGCTGTTCCGCATGGCGATCCAGCCGTTGCAGCGGGCCGAGACCGGCGCGCATTACGAGCTGCTGCTGCGCCTGAAGGATGAGACCGGACGCATTGTGGCGCCCAATGACTTCATCGCCGCCGCCGAGCGCTATGGCATCACCCCGGCGATCGACCGCTGGGTGATCGAGAATGCTTTCCGCTGGCTGGTCTCCGAGGCCGACGAGCGCGAGAAGCTGCTGCAGTGCTCGATCAACCTCTCTGGGCAGAGCCTCGGCGATGACAAGTTCCTGCCCTTCGTGATCGATCAGTTCCACAAGAGCGGGCTCGATGCTTCGAAGATCTGCTTCGAGATCACCGAGACCGCGGCCGTTGCGAGCTTCTCGCAGGCGAACCGCTTCATCCAGGCGCTGAAGGAGCTCGGCTGCAAGTTCGCACTCGATGACTTCGGCACGGGCCTCTCCTCCTTCGGTTACCTCAAGCACTTCCCGGTCGACTACCTGAAGATCGACGGCAGCTTCGTGCGCGAGATCCTGCGCGATCCGATCGATCGCGAGATGGTGCGCTCGATCAACGAGATCGGGCATCTCACCGGCAAACAGACCATCGCGGAGTTCGCCGAGAACGCCGAGATCATCCAGATGCTCACCAGCCTCGGCGTCGACTACGCCCAGGGCTATGGCGTCGCGCAGCCGCAGCGCGTGGTGAAATCAGCCGTTGCCTGAGGCCAGAACGCCGGTTGCGCCGGTAAACGGCGCCGAGCCGCCGCTGGTATAAGGTCGGCACCGTGAGCGACCGCAGGCTGTCACTTTCCCGCGTATTGCGCGCGCTGCGCGCCCGCTACGGCGAACCGCGTCCGCCTGTGAGCACCGATCCTTTCCAGCTCATTCTGTGGGAGCAGGTCGCCTACCTGGCACCGGACGAGCGGCGGCAGGAGGCCTTCGAGGCGCTGCGCACCCGCGTCGGGCTGGCGCCTGCAGGCATCGCTGCGGCGCCCGCGGCAACGCTTGCAGCGGTGGCACGCATCGGCGGTGCAATTGCCGCAGGCAGCCGGGCAGGACGTATGCGGCGCTCGGCGCAGATGGTGCTGGCTCGCTGGCACGGTGATCTGCGCGGCGCACTCGCGCTGCCCACGGAAAAGGCGCGCCGCGCACTCGCGGCTTTCCCGATGATCGGCGAGCCGGGTGCGGACAAGATCCTGGTTTTTGCCGGTACTGCCCCGCTGGTACCGCTCGATTCCAACGGCCTGCGCGTGCTGCAGCGGCTGGGCATGGCGCCGGCATCGGCAGACTACCGTCGCGACTACCGCGCGGCTCGCGAAGCTCTTGCCGCGCAGGCACCGCGCACACGGCGTGCGCGCAGCGCGGCCTACTTCCTGCTGCGGGAGCACGGCCAGCGCACCTGTCGCCGCAGCGTGCCGCAGTGCACTCTCTGTCCGCTCCAGCGTGGCTGTCCTACGGGAAGGGCGGTGCGGCGAGGCGAGGCGCCGTCGCTCGCCTGAGCGCCGCATCGGAGTGCCGGGGTAAGATCGCGACCACTGCGGACTGTTCCCGAGGTGTACCGTGATCTTTCTCCTGGTCCTGCTTCCGGCAACCGGGCTCACCATCGCCGGCTACTTCGTCCTCTATCTGTCCTCGCGCACGGAAGGAACGCTGCGCACCTTCGGCCGTTACCTCGGCTTCTGGGCGTTCACGCTTGCCGGGCTGCTGATACTCGCAGCGCTGTTCGCGGCTGCGCACTTCGGACATCACGGTATGTTCGCTACGCACGGCCGCTATTGCCCGTGGCACGGCGAACGCGAAGATGGCTGGGACGCTCGCCCGCAGGAAGGACCGCGCGGTCCCGCGGCGCCTGCACCGCCGGCGGCCCCGGGAGATGCGGAAGGCCCGGGGCCTGCGACATCGCCCACGCACTAGCGACCACAGCGGCCGCAACTGCACGATGAGACCGCTCTCGCTCATACCGCGGCGACGCCGCGACTGACACTTCGCCGCCGACGCGCATGAGCTCAGATGACCGCAACGCCAAAGAGATCGCGTACTGGAACGGTGCCGGCGGGCAGCGCTGGCTGGCAGCGGCGCGGACGCACGATGCGCTGCTCGCGCCGGTCGCCGGGCTGCTGCTGGAGCGTGCCGCGGCGCGCCCGGGCGAAGTCGTCCTCGACATCGGTTGTGGATACGGCGCCGTTTCGATCGCGCTCGCACGACAGGTGGCGCCTGACGGTCACGTGCTCGGAGTGGACGTTTCCGCAGCGCTCCTCGAGCGCGCGCGCCAACTGCTGCCGCCGGGTCTGCCGCTGAGCTTCGTGCTCGGCGACGCAACCGTGCATGCCTTCGAGCCTGCTCGGGCAGACCTGCTGTTCTCGCGCTTCGGCGTAATGTTCTTTGCCGACCCTGGACGATCATTCGCCAACATGCGCGCCGGGCTTCGCGCGGGCGCGCGTGTGGCGTTTGCCTGTTGGCGCGAGCCGCGTGCCAACCCCTGGTTGATGCTGCCGTTACAGCAGGCGTACCAGCATGTTCCGCCTCTGCCGGAGGCAGGACCGGAGGATCCCGGGCAGTTCTCGTTCGCTTCCGAGCGACGTGTACGCGGCATTCTCGAAGGTGCGGGATTCAATGCGGTCAAGTTCGAGCCGCTCGAGCTGTCGTTCGATCTGGCCGAGGGCCGTGGCCTCGACGCGGCGGTCGAGACCTCCGTCAGCATCGGACCTGTCGGCCGGGCGCTCGACAGTCAGCCGCCTGCGCTGCGAGCCGCGGCCGCAGCATCGATACGGGCGGCGCTCGCGCGCTACCAGGTAGGGGAGAAGGTAGAACTGCCCGGCGCGGCCTGGATCGTCACCGCCCTAAACCCCTGATCCCTGGCCGAGCCGGCCCCGGTGCGCTAGCCGCCCCCAAAGTCCAGCCGCATCGACAGGTCGATCGCTCGCACGTGCTTCGTAAGAGCGCCCACCGAGACGAAGTCCACGCCGGTCTCGGCAATTTCGCGCACCGCCTCCAGTGAGACGCTGCCGGAGACCTCGAGCTTCGCTACTCCGCCCTGCGCGCGGTTGAGCGCGACCGCTGCGCGCATGTCCTCGAGGGTGAACTCATCGAGCAGGATGATGTCGGGTCGCGCGTTGAGTGCCTCCTGCAGCTCACCGGGGGTCTCGACTTCCACCTCGACAGTCCCGCCGGCGGAATTGCGGCGTGCCGCCTCGATCGCGCCGGTGAGCGAGCCCGCCGCCGCGATGTGGTTCTCCTTGATGAGCACCTGGTCGTAGAGTCCCATGCGATGGTTGTGCGCGCCGCCGCAGCGCACGGCGTACTTCTGCGCCGTACGCAGCCCCGGAATGGTCTTGCGCGTGTCGAGAATGCGGCACGCAGTGCCCGCGACGGCATCGACGTAGCGGCGCGTAGCCGTCGCGGTACCCGAGAGCAGCTGCAGGAAATTGAGGGCTGTGCGCTCACCGCTCAACACCGGCCGCGCCGGACCCGCGATCGCAAAGATCACCTGGTCAGCCGCCACGCGCTCGCCGTCGGCCGCGTGCCACGTGAGCTGCACTCTCGCGTCGAGCTGCCTGAAGGTCTCATCCGCCCACGCCCGGCCGCAGAGCACCGCGGGCTCACGCGTCACGACGGTCCCACGCACGCGCTGCGCCGCCGGCACCAGTTCCGCGGTCACGTCCCCGCTACCGAGGTCCTCGCGCAGCGCGGCTTCGACCTGTTTGGCGATGTCGGCCGGGAGTTGGGGCACCAGCTGTGGCACCAGCGCTTCGGCTCAACGCCCCATGAACGGCAGACCGTGCGTCGCGCCGGCCATGCACATGATCATCGGGATCGACAACACGAAGTTGATGCGTGAGGCCATGCCGGCGGCCTTGCGGGCGGCGGCTTTCTGTTCATCCGTCGCCGCGACGATGCCGAGGATCTTTTTCTGGTTCGGCCAGATGATTCCCCAGACGTTGAGCAACATGATGGTGCCGAGCCAGGCGCCGGTGCCGATGGTCCGCAGGTAATACGCCGTGTGACCGACGGGATCGGCCACGGCGCCGAAAGTGAAGGCGGAAATCAGGCTCGACCCGAGCAGCCACGCCCCACCCAGCCAGGTCGCGACGGCCGCCCAGCGGAACCAGAACAGCGCGCGCGGAGCGACGTACTTGGTGATGCCGGCGCCTCCCGGCCCTCCCTTGTCGGCCGCCGCGTCCGCAAGCGCAGGCGTCTGCGCCACGTTGAAGTAGTAGAGCAGGCCGATCCAGAACACCCCCGCAACGATGTGGAACCAGCGTGCCAGGCCCAGCTGGTTGAATTGCGAGCCGCCGATCAGCAGCGCGAGCACAACGGCGATGACGATGCCGAGGATCAGCGAGTGACGGTGGTTGTTCAGAAGATTCATGGCTTTAGATCTCCAAGTTCTTGTTTCTATGGGAGTGGATAGCCGGCAGGCGTTTGAAGAATAGGCGAGGCACCCCCATAATTCAACGCATGCTGGCGGCACGGCGAACGGCGCGCGCCGATGCGCTCTGAATCCACGCCGACGCCGACGGAGCCTGCGGAGCGCCCGCCGTCTCCGTGTATCAATGTCTGCTCCCTGGATGCGCGCGGCTACTGTATCGGCTGCCTGCGCAGTGGGGAGGAGATCGGCAGGTGGCTGTCGATGAGCGCGGCAGAGCAATGGCAGCTGCTCGATGTGCTTGCCGAGCGACGCAAACTTACGAGGTAGTCGAGATGGATGTGGTGGAGCGAATCAAGGCGGAGTTGTCCTCCAGCCCCGTGGTGCTGTTCATGAAGGGCACGCCGGATTTTCCGCAGTGCGGTTTCTCGGCGCAGACTGTGGCCGCGCTGCGCGCGGTGGGCGCCGAGTTCAAGCACGTCAACATTTTCGAGGAACCCGAGCTGCGCGAGGCGCTCAAGCGCTACTCGAACTGGCCCACCTATCCGCAGCTGTACATCAACGGTGAGCTGGTAGGCGGGTGCGACATCGCGCTCGAGATGTATCGCAACGGGGAGTTGCGCAAGCTGCTCGCCGAAGCCGGCGCCGCGAAGTAGCTTCCCCTCCGGGGTGGTTACAGCGGCGGCAGCTCCGAATCCGCCTCATCGCCGGGCACATCGGCCGCATCGCTGAGCCAGCCGAGCTCGCGCGCCCGCTCGTCTGCGCCGCGGTGGCTGTCGCGCAGGCGGTTACATACCAGGCAGAAGAGGTCCGCACAGCGCTCCGCGTCGTAGCGTGCGCTGTGCGCGCTGTCCGCATCCCATTCGAATCCCGCCACGAGGATCGCCTTGGCGAGCACGGTCTGGCCGAGTGCGGCGCCGGCGAGCGTCGCAGTGTCGAAGCAGGAAAAGGGGTGAAAGGGATTGCGCTTCACCTCGGCGCGCGCCACGGCGGCGTTGATGCAGGCGAGATCGAAGGCGGCGTTGTGCCCGACGACGATGGCCCGGCGACAGTTGTAGGCGCGTACGGCATGACGCACCTCGCGAAATACGCGCTGCAGCGCATCGCGTTCGGGGACTGCGGGGCGCAGCGGGTGCCAGGGATCGATGCCGGTGACCGCGAGCGATGCCGGGTCGAGCCGCGCGCCATCGAAGGGCTTCACGTGGAAGTCGTGGCTCGCCCCACGTCGCAGCGTGCCCTCGGTGTCCATGTCGATGAGCACGACTGAGATCTCGAGCAACGCGTCCGTGGTCACATTGAAGCCGCCGGTCTCCACATCGATCGCCACCGGCAGGTAGCCGCGAAAACGCCGCGACATGAGCGCCGCGGC
>Ga0306920_100003931_pt1 | contig 18962 bp, 15 predicted proteins | sample flu12Cox44000170_FD_204666 | JGI IMG/M metagenome (GOLD analysis project Ga0306920, IMG submission 204666) | Lab enrichment of tropical soil microbial communities from Luquillo Experimental Forest, Puerto Rico - flux4day.12C.oxic.44.000.170 (v2)... | ecosystem: Environmental > Terrestrial >... | reverse complement strand
CTCCCCCGCCATACCTCCCGCGGTTTCCTCCCTTGGAGGTTTTCGGATCGCCGGCCCGGACGCCGGCGTACCTCGGCAGCCACGTCGTGCACGGGCCGGCATCCGAAAACCTTCACAAAACCGGCTGTTGCCGCACCGCAGTACTGATAGCCGCTTTGCCTCGATAAGCGGACATCACGATTGTGATTGCTTCTAAACGGAAAATGGACACGCTGCGGAGATCGCGGGAATTCTGCTTGGAAAATCGAAGGAATTCTTCGTCCGGTGCTTAAGGTCCGCTCCCGCAAGGGGAGAGGGCACAATAATCGGCATCGACGCTCGCTGCCCCTTCGCGGCGCAGTAGAGCTACGTCCACTGCATCGACTGCGGCAGCAGCCAGCCGTTTGCATATTTCGTGTAGGCGAGATTTTGCTTGCGTACGATGGTGAGCACGCTCTGCAGCAATGGCATGGTCGCGCCGCTTTCGACCGCGAAGCGGTTGAGCTCGCGGTAGCCGGCCATCCTGCGCTCGTAATCAGCGACGCTGCGCAGATCGATCACCTTCTGCCCAACCTCCATGCCCTTCCAGGCCGAGAACGGCATCTTGGGGTTGAGCAGGTAGCCGCCGAATATCTCGGGATCGCCTGTTGCGTTGTCCCAGCTGTAGAGGGTGGCCTCCGGCAGCTTGGACCCGCGATTGAGCTCAAAATACTTGGCATATTCGATGACCTCGAGGTTGGCTTCGATGCCGACCTTCTTCCACATGGCCGCAATGGCGCGGGCGATGTCGTAGTCGCTGGGGAAATGCCCATTGGTGGTTGCAAAGCCGATCGCCACCGGCTTGTCCGGACCATGGCCCGACCTGGCGAGATACTGCCGGGCGAGATCGGGGTCGTACTTGAAGGAGAAGTCGGGCAGATAGCCCGGGGAGCCCGGAGTCGCGACCACGGAGAGCGGTACGGCGGCGCCTTCGTAGAAGGCCTTGGAAAGCGCCGCCTTGTCGATGGCGTGATGGGCTGCCAGCCGCACGTTCGTATCCGCGAAACCCAGATCGTTGCGCACCTGCAGCAGGATCACGCGGGTGATCGGGTTGAGCTCGGCGGCAAACCCGCTTTCCCTTCGGAAGCGCTCCACCTCGCGGACGGGAACATTGATGGTGCAGTCGACCTGCCCGGACTGGACGGCGGCCACGCGCGCGGACGGGTCCTTGATGATCTGGATCGTGATCCGGGATATCCTGGGCTTCGGTCCCCAGTAGTCGTCGTTGCGCTCGAGCACGATACGGGAATTGAGCTCGTATTCGACGAGCTTGTAGGGTCCGGTGCCGACCGGCTTGGTGCGGAAGGCATCGAGACCGGCGGTCTCGATATATTTCTTGGGCACCACAAAGCTCCCGAGAAACGCCATCCATTGCGGTGCGGTAGGCGCGGGCGAATCGAACTTCATGACCGCCCTGGTGGGCGATTCAATCACGATATCCTGCACCTTCTGCCACGAGTTTGCCGTGTCGAGCTTGGTGCCCGCCTTGATGCGCTCGAGGAACGTGTAGCGAAAATCCTCCGTGCTCATGCGGTCGCCATTGTGGAACCGCACATCATCGCGCAGCTCGACCGTCATGTTCAGCGCATCGGGCGCCAGGCTCCAGCGCGTGATCAGATGTGGAACGAGCGCGAGCTGCGGGTCCTGGTCAAGCGGCTGATCGAACACGGCCTTGAAGATCGGCTGCGCATCCGGCGTGAAGCGCTGATTGGGATCCCACGACGGGATGTCGTTCGGCCACCCGATTGTGGCCGCATCGTTGCCGGCTGCGGCTGCGCGCAGAGCCGGCGCCGCGAGAGCCGCCGCGCCCGCCATTGCCGTTTGCAGGAATGCTCGTCGCGGCAGCTTCAGGTCCATGGCGTTCTCCTCGAGCTTTTATGGGATAATCAGGGCGCGCCTGTCACTTGGCGATGTTGACGTACTTGCCGTTGACCACTTTGAGGACGGCGCTGGCACCCGCGCCGTCGCGGTTCTCGTCCATCGTGATCTCGCCCGCCACGCCTGGAAAATGCTTGAGCCCGCTGAGGCACTCGCGGATCTTGTCGCGGTCCGATTCGAGGTCGGCGGGCTTGTTGGTGATGCCCGCCTTCTCGAAGCAGTATTTGTACGAATAGATGATGTCGTAGGCGCGTGGACCGCCGTAGGGCGGCGCCTTGCCGTTGTTCTTTGCCATCGCCTTCTTCAGGTAGGCCTGCACCTCGGGCCGCGGATCGTCGAGCCACGCCGCCGTCGACATATAGGTCCCCTCGGCCGCCTTGCCGGCAATGTCGATGAAGCCCGGCGCGCTGGCGCAGGCGCCGCCAATGATCGGGACATGGAGGCCCTGCTTCTGCATCTCCTTGGCGATGGCCGCGGCATTCTGATAGCAGGAGCCGAGCCCGATGCCGTCTGCTCCGAGCGACTTCGCCCGCGTGACTTGCGCCGAGTAGTCGGTATCGTTGGTGCGATAGGAGAGGCTGTCCAGCACCTCAATGCCGTGCTCCTTGAACAGGGCCGGCAGCACGGCGACGCCTTCCGCCTTGGAGACCGCGTCCTCCGCATCATAGATGATGACCACTTTTTTCGGGTGATACTCTTGCACCCAGGCGGCGACCACCGGCTTGAGCTGCTTGTCGCTGGTCAGCGTGTTGCGAAACGCCCATTTGCTCATGGCCGAGAGGCCGGGTTTGGCCGAGCAATAGGAGTTGATGACCGTTTTGAGCCTCTCGAGCTGTGGCGCGATGGTCTCGAACTCCGAGCTGAAGCATGGTCCCGAGACTGCCAGCACCTTGTCGCGCTCGACCAGGCGGATGAACGCCTTCAGCGCCTCTGCTTCCTGCGTCTGCGTGTCGTAGCAGATGAGCTCGATGGGAAGCCCACCGATGCCGCCGTTGGCGTTGATCTCCTCGACCGCGATCTCCATCGAGATCTTCCCGGTCTGGCCCCATTCGGCGCCCTTGCCGCTCATGGAAGCAAGGCAGCCGATCTTGACGTTGCGACCCTCGAGCTTGGCGGCATTGGCATTGGGTGCGGGGAAGGCAAAGGGCAGCGCGGCGGCAAGCGCCGCGACCGTGAGGCATCCCAGCTTTCGCATCGGTAGTTCCCTCCAATGTTGTGCCGTGATCAAGCCGCGGCCTGTCCGAGATATGTCCGTTGCACCTCCGGCATGTCGAGCAGGTCCTTGCCGGAGCCGCTCAACACGATCCTGCCGCGCTCCATCACATACCCATGATCGGCGATCTGCAATGCAAGGCGCGCATTCTGCTCGACCAGCAGGATGGTCTTGCCCTCTTCCCGCAGCTCGCGCAGCGTGAGGAAGACCCGGGTCACGAATTTCGGTGCCAGCCCCAGCGACGGCTCGTCGAGCAGCAGCACTCGCGGCCGCGCAATCAGCGCACGTCCGATTGCCAGCATCTGCTGCTCGCCGCCGCTGAGGCTCCCGGCCATCTGATTGCGCCGCTCGGCCAGTGCCGGGAAGCGCTCCAGCACGCGAGTGATGTCACGGCCGAGCCCGGAATCGCTGCGCACATAGCCGCCCATGCGCAGGTTATCGAGCACCGTCATGCGCTTGAGAATGGCGCGTCCCTCGGCCACGTGGCTGATGCCTTGCGCGACGATCTTGTGGGCTGGCTGGCCGGCGATGCTGACGCCTTCGAGCTCGATCTCGCCCGCGCTCGGCCGCACGAGCCCGCTGATGGTCTTCAGCAGCGTGGTCTTGCCGGCACCATTGGCTCCGATCAGGGTCACGATCTGTCCCTGCTCGACCGCGAGATCGATGCCGCGCAGCACCTCGATCCTGCCGTAGCCGGAATGCAGGCCGTGGATTGCGAGCAAGCTCACAGCTGCACGTCCTCGCCGAGATAGGCTTCGATCACCAGCGGGTTACGTTGAATCTCATCAGGCTCGCCGTCGGCAATCTTGATGCCGAAATTAAGCACCGTCACCCGGTCGGAGATTCCCATGACCAGGCGCATATCGTGCTCCACTAGGATGACGGTGATGCCGCGATCGCGAATGCGCGTGATGATGCCATCGAGCTCCTCAGTCTCGCGCGGGTTCATGCCCGCCGCCGGCTCGTCGAGCAGCAGCAGTCGCGGCTCGGTGGCCAATGCGCGCGCCATCTCGAGCCTGCGCTGGTCGCCATAGGAAAGGTCGGATGCTTTCGCGTCCGCTCTATCCGCAAGGCCGAAGAATTCCAGCAGCTCGCCCGCATGCTTGCGCATGCGACGCTCCTCCTCCGCCTCGCCAAAGGGACGCTGCAGGACGGCGGCACCCAATGCCTGCCAGAGCGAAGCGAACGATCGACTGTGCGCGCCGATCATGACCGTCTGCAGGACGGTCAGATGCGGGAACAGGCGGATGTTCTGAAAGGTGCGGGCGATTCCCTTTGCCGTGCGGCGACACGGCCGGGTGTCGTCGACGAGCTCGCCTTCCAGCAGGATCTGACCGGCATCGGCGCGCAGCACACCGGTCACAAGATTGAAAAAGGTGGTCTTGCCGGCACCGTTCGGACCGATCAATGCGTGAATGTCCCCTTTGCGCACGTCCATCTGCAGCCCGTTGAGAGCGAAAAAGCCGCCGAAGCGCTTGGTCAGCCCCTCGATTGACAGGCAGGGGCTCGGTGTCGCCTCAGGCATGGATGGCCTTTTGCCGCAGCCGCCGCCAATGCGGTATCGAGTCGCGGGTCAGCAGGCCCTCCGGCCGAACGATCATCATCACGATCAGAATGATGCCGTAGACGATCAGGCGCTTTGCGTTCTCGAAATCAAGGAAGCGGTAGAGCCAATCGTAGATCCGGTTCATGGGGAAGGAGCTCGTCCATTCCACCGGGAGGAGCTCGAGCCAGTCGCGCAGCGAGCGCAGCAGCTCCGGCAGCAGGCTCAAAGCCGCCGCGCCCACGGCAGGGCCCCAGAACGTGCTGCCGCCGCCGACCACCACGAAGGTCAGGATCTCCACCGAGAGCATCACGTTGAAAGTCGTGGAGTCGATATAGGTCGCCTGATGGGCATAGAGGGCGCCGGCAAGGCCCGCGATCACGGCGCCGATACCGAAGGCCAGAAGCTTGAGCCTGACCACGTCGATGCCCATCACCTCGGCGGCGGTCTCGTCCTGATGGATCGCATCCATTGCGCGGCCGAGACTCGAGCGCTCGAGGCGCCCGAAGAAGACGACGATCACGATGATGAGCACGATCACATAGTCGAGCGTATGTGGATTGAAGGGAATATTGCGGAAGCCCTGCGCACCGCCGACATAGTCCCAGCTCAGCACGATGACCTGGACGATCTCGGAGAAACCCAGCGTGAGCAGCAGCAGGTAGATGCCCTTGATGCGCAGTGCCGGGAAACCGATCACGACGCCGATCACGCCGGCGAGCACGGCGCCGACGGGCAGCGCGATCAGGAATGGAAATCCGAGCCTTTGCGTGAGCACAGCCGACGCATAGGCACCGATCGCCATGAAGCCCGCCTGCCCGATTGAGACCTGGCCGGTCTTGAACGGCGCAAAGAAGCTGTAGGCCGCAATGACGTTGATGCCCGCGAATATGAGAATGGACTGCGTGTAGGCGTCGATCAATCCATCGAACATGGACGCGCTACCTTTGCTCCACGGTGCGCGTCCCGAACAGCCCGGTCGGCCGCCACAGAAGAATGAGAATGAGAATCAAAAACGAGAAGAAGTCGCGCTCGGTCGTGCCGATGTAGGCGGCGGAGAGGATCTCGATCATCCCGAGCATCAATCCTGCCAGCATGGCGCCCGGCACATTGCCGAGTCCGCCGAGCAGCATGACGATGAGCCCCTTGACCGCTGCGGTAAGCCCCATGAACGGCGATATGTTGCTGTTCTTGATGCCGTCGAGGACACCCGCCACACCGGCGATGCCGGAGCCGATGACGAAGGTGATGAGCACCACCCGATCGACATTGACGCCCAGCAGCGCCGCCGTCTCGTGGTTCTCCGCGGTGGCGCGGATGGCGCGCCCGAGCTTCGTGTGCTCGATGAACAGCCACAAGAGCGCCATCAAGGTGACGGCAACGGCGAGGATGAAAAGCTGCGCCAGGCTCACCGTGACGGGTCCGATGTGATACAGCTTCTGCTCGATGGTCTCGGGAAACGCCATTTGCTGGCCGCCGAAGATGTAGACCGCCAGATTCTGCAGGATGATCGTGAGCCCGATTGTGCTGATGAGCGGTGCGAGCGGCTGGTCCTTGCTCACCGGCCGGACCGCGACCAGGACGGCCACGATCCCGAGCGCGCCGCAGATGATCATGGCGCCGATGAGCGCGCCGTAGATGTTGGCGCCCGCGTAGACCACCAGATAGAGGCCGGCAAACGCCCCGACCATGAATACCTCGCCCTGGGCGAAATAGAGCAGGTTGAGCACGCCGAAAATCAGCGTGTAGCCGATCGCCACCAGCGCGTAGGAGGCGCCCAGCATCAGGCCGTTCACAAGCTGCTGGTAGATCATGCCGGCGCGGCCAACATCCGTTCCTGACGATGGACAAGCACGGCGAGCGCAATCACCAGAAGATCAACGACAACCATGGGCCACAGCGCGCTCTCCCAGCGGCCGGACCTGGACGCGCCGGCGGCGAGCGCGGTCGGGCCCGCGAACTGCGCGAGATTGGAGGCTTGGACGAGAATGCCGTTGACAGTTCCGGTTTGCGCGGGTGTGGCGGCAAACAATGGGGCGACCGCAAACAATGCCGACGCGACAACGCCACCGGCGCCGCACAGCGCGACAGCAAAGCCGTAACGGGCAATGTCAGCCACTGCGATCGAGAACGCGCCGAAGGCCGAAATCGTCATCACCGTGCCGGATGCCGCGATCATCACCCAGGGCCGCACGCCGCGGTGCAGCAGCCAGCCGCCAAGAACGTTGCACAGCCCATTGACCACTACGACCAGGGTGGTCAGTGCTGCGGCGGTTGCTGGCTCCGTGCCGCGCTCTTCAATCATGAATGTCGGCATCCACGTGATGATGGCATAGAACTGCGCGCCATAAAGCGCGAAGCAGCCGCCGAGGAGCCATGGCCCCGGTCGCGCTGAAACAACCCGAAGATTGCTCCAGAACGCAGCGCCGGCTGCTGCGATCTGGCGCTCGCGCGCGCTCCATCCCGACAGCAGCATGAGCACAGCGCCGGCTGCCGCCGCCGCTGCAAGGACAACCCACAGCAATCGCCAGCCGCCCGCCAGCAGAATGAGCGGGGCCGCCAGAATCATGATGGAGATGCCGCCCGGCATGTATCCGGGCCACAGTCCAAGAGCGAGCGCTCGCTCGCGGCCGCTTGCCGCATCGGCAATAATTGAGGGCGCGGCAACGACCACGGCAAGAAATCCAATGCCTTCGACAAAGCGGGTCGCGATCAGCTGCGCGGCATCGCGAGCGAGACTGCCGCAGGCGCCGCTGATCGCCATCAGCGCCAGCCCGCCGACAGCGAGCCGCCGGTGATTGAGCCGGTCGGCGGCAGCGCCCAGGAAGACAGCTGTGATCATTCCGGTGGCGCTGAACATGGAGGCGAGCCAGCCGGCGGTGACGAGGTCGAGCCCGAGCTCGGCGCGTATTGCAGGAAGCGCGGGCGGCAGCTTGCCGACGTGGGCTGCCGCGATGAGCCCCGCAACCAGCGCAAGGACGATGCTCGCGCGCTGCGTCGGCTCCTCGATGGTCATGTGCCGCGCGCCGCCCTGGCGGGCGCCGGGTGCAGCTCGCCAAGCTCGCCGGCGAGGTCGTAGCTCGCCAGCAAACGATCGATCATCCCGCTCGCTTCCTCCCAGTCATAGGTTCTGAAACTGTGGCCACTGGTGACGAAGCGGGCGCCGGCATAGAACATCTCGTACTGCGTGTGACGCGAGCCAAACTCGGAGCCGACCGCGTCCCACGCCGCTTTGAGGAACTTGACCTTGTCGTCGGGCGCCATACCCACGGCGCGCTGTGTGGTCCTGATGATCCGGGCGAGATCGGGATGCGCAAAATCATGAATCGATGACGGCAGCATGATCAGCGCGCCGCCGGCGAGCTCGCGCAGCGTGTTGATGACGCGCGGATAGAGATCCTGGGTGAGAACCTGCGCGGAATACATGTAGTGCCGGTTGGGGACATACCACTCGCCGCGCATGGATCCTTCTGCTTCCATTCCGGCGAGCATCGCGTTGACCATGCCCGATTGCGCCGCCAGAAACCCCAGCTGCTCGCGCACCGATGGAATACTGGTGGTGCCGATCGCGTCAGCTATGCGGCGCGCAAGCCCGGCGAGAAACCGCATTTTCACCGACAGGCGGATCTGCGCCTGGTAGTTCTGATAGGAATGCCCGGGGGTATCATGGAACTGTGCGCGGCACATGTCGGTGTCGCGGTAGACGAAGAGGCGCTCCCAAGGCACCTTGACGTCTTCGAAATACATCAGGGCGTCGTTCTCGTCGAAGCGCGAGGACAGAGGATTGTCGAACGTCGATACCGCCGCGGCCTCGTAGGACTTGCGCGAGAGCACGCGCAGCCCCTTGGCGTTCATCGGCAGCGCGCACGAGAATGCCAGCTCCTCCTCGCCGGGCTTGAGCGGCTGCAGGTTGGCGACCATCACCTCGTTTGCCATGATCGAGCTGGTGCCAAGCATCTTGGCGCCGCGGATGGTGATGCCGCCTGAGTCCTCGTCCACGATGCGGGCAACGAGCTCTTCCACCTGCTCGCCCCAGTCCTTCGCGCGCTCGGCCTGCGGATTGATGATGACGTAAGTGAGGAAATAGTCATTGCGGCTGGCTTCTTCGAAATAATCCGCCAGCGCCTTGGCGCGTTGCGGGCCGTGCTTCTGAAAGACGTCAAGCCCCATCCGTTGGCCCACCAGCGTCGAGGCGACGTGATCGGGCGAGCGTCCCATGAAGCCGAACGTCAGCCCCGCCCAGGCCTGCATGGCCTTGCGGCGTTTCATCATCTCGCCGTAGTTGCGCGGCATCTGCCAGGCCCGATTGACGCGCCGGTTCGTTCCGTCGGGGCTGTACGTCATCAGCTCGATGTTTTCCGGCCTTGCCTGATAATCGTAGAGTGCGGCGGCCGATTTCACCGCATTGCGGAAAGCGGGATGCTCGGTGACGTCGGTGACCACCTGGCCGTCGATGTAAACCGTCCGGCCGTCCTTCAGAGACTTGATGTGGTCCGCCCCGGTCTTGCAGAGATTCATGGTGCGCTCCGTCGTGCCGTCGGTGCGCCGCCTGCGCGCGCTCGCAGCGGCCATGGCTCACCTCACCGATAGCCAATCTGGCAATGCATGTCACACCTGGTCTATTTATGAAAGCGGCAACGACGGGGTCGGCGCGCGCCGGACAGAAATCCGATGAAGATGCATTGCCTCTCGGGTGGGCGCCTGCGCATGCGCAAGTCCATCTACGTGCCGGATGCCGATCGCAGCGAGACCATCGAGCTGCCGGTCATCTCCATCCTGCTGCGCCACCCGCAGGGCAACGTTCTGTTCGATACCGGCTGTCATCCCTCGGTGCCAGAGGACCCGCGGGCACGCTGGGGCGGATTGGCGAAGCTCATGGTGCCGATCATGCAGCCCGGCGAGCATGTGATGAACGGGCTTGCGGCACTCGGGCTCTCTGCCGACGATATCGATGTGGTCGTGTGCTCGCATCTGCATCCCGATCACTGCGGCTGCAACGCGTTCTTCAAGCGGGCCACGTTCGTGATTCACGCCAACGAGCTCGAGGCGGCGCGCGCCCCGGATGCTGCGGAATCCGGCTATCTCTCCGCCGACTGGGAGCATCCCATGGTGCTCGACACGATCGCGGGCGAGCGCGACCTGTTCGGCGACGGCCGCATCATCTTGATCCCTTTGCCAGGCCATACGCCGGGCACGACGGGCGCACTCGTTGCGCTTGAGCGCAGCGGCACGTTTTTTCTTGCCTCCGACACGGTGAGCCTGCGCCTGACGCTGAAGCACGGGATCGTTCCGCGCAACACGTGGAATGCCGAAGCGCTGCTGAAATCGCTATCGGAGGTGGGGCGCATCGAAGCGAGTGGCGCCACGATCCTGTGCGGTCACGATGCTGCGCAGTGGGATGGACTGCGCAAGGGCGCCCATGCCTATGACTGAGCCTGCCGAAGCCCATGTGCGGCCGAAGATCATAGGTGCACGGATCAAGCGCACCGAGGATTTACGGTTGCTCAGGGGACTCGGCTCATATGTCGATGATCGCGAGCCCCGCCGCACGCTGCACGTCGCATTCCGGCGCAGCGATCATGCGCACGCACGCATCAGAGCGATCGATTGCTCGGCGGCGCGCGCTGCGCCCGGGGTGGTGGCGGTGCTCACTGCCGAAGATCTGGAAGGTCGGGTGAAGCCGCTCCTCGCCACTTCGCGCATGGCCGGATACTACGCGACTCCCATATTTCCGCTCGCGCGCGGCAAGGTTCGCTACGTCGGCGAGCCGGTGGTAGGAGCCATAGCCGAGAGCCGGTATGCGGCCGAGGACGCGCTCAAGCTGATCGCGATCGATTTCGAGCCATTGCCGGTCGTCATCGATCCCGAGCAGTCCGCGCAATCCGGCGCGCCGCTGTTGCATGAAGAGGCCGGGAGCAACGTGCTGCTGCGCCGCGAGTTTGCACGCGGCGGTGTGGATGCTGCCATGGTGTCCGCGGCCATCCGGGTGAAAGGCCGCTTCCGGATGCACCGCAAGGCCACGGTTGCCATCGAGGCGCGCGCCTGCCTTGCCGAATACGACAGAGGCCGCGATGCGCTGTGTCTGTACTCGACCACGCAGGTTCCCGGAATCATCCGCGATGCGCTCGCGGCGGCGCTGGAAATGCCGGGGCATCGGCTGCGGGTCATTGCACCTGATGTGGGCGGTGGCTTTGGCGGCAAGGGATCCCTCTATCCGGAGGAGATCTTCGTGTGCGCGGCTGCGCGACGGCTCTCCGCCGCGGTCAAATGGGTAGCCGACCGTCGGGAAGACCTGATGGCATCGAGCCAGGGCTTCGACGAGATTGTCCACGCGGAGCTTGGGCTCGACGCCGATGGCCGCGTCATTGCGTTGCGCGCCGATGTCGTCGGCGACATCGGCGCCTACTCCATCTATCCCTGGACCGCGGCACTTGAGCCAGTGCAGGTGGTGAGCTTTCTGCCCGGACCCTATCGCATCCAGCACTATCGCGGCCGCGTGCAGGGCGTAGCGACGTCAAAAGCGCCAATGGGACCGTATCGCGGGGTCGGCCGGCCGACCGCGGCGTTTGTGATGGAGCGCCTCATCGACATGGCCGCGGCGCGTATCGGCATCGACCCGAAGGAAATTCGGCTGCGCAATCTCGTCGGGCCGAATGAGTTTCCCTACAAGGCCGCCTCCGGCATCGTCTGGGACAAGTCGGGTTTCCAGGATTGCTTGAAAGCGGCGTGTGGCGCCATCGATTACGAATCCCTGCGCGCGAGGCAGGCGCAAGCGCGCGCCGCCGGCTGCTGGTTCGGTATTGGCATCGCCTCCTATGCGGAGCTCACCGGCATCGGCTCGCGCATCTCGGTAGCGCCGGGGATGCCGATCAATACCGGCACCGAGACGTGTTTGCTCCGCATCGATTCCACCGGCGCGGTGACGGCATCGTTCGGGATTGCCTCGCACGGCCAGGGCCTCGAGACATCGCTGGCGCAGATCGTAGCCGGCCATCTCGGTGCGCGGCTCGACGACATCCGCATTGTGCAGGGCGACAGCTCGGCCACTGCGGGCGGCAGCGGCACCTATGCCAGCCGCAGCATGGTGCTGGCCGGGGGCGCGGCGACGCTGGCATCACAGGCGGTGCGCGAGAAGGTCCTCATTGCCGCATCCCATCTCTTGGAGGCAGCCCCCGCCGATCTCCTTGCGCAGGATGGAAAGGTATCCGTGGCCGGCACCGACCGCTCGGTCAGCTTTCGCGACATTGCGCGCGCGGTCTATTCCGAGATGGGACGCCTGCCGCCGGACGCGCGCGAGGAGCTTGCTGCAACGAAGACCTACGACCCGGTTTTCGGCACCACGAGCTCGGCCACCCACGTGGCGGCGTTGGAGATCGACCCCGAGACCTGCGAAATTCGTCTGGAGCGCTATGTTGTGGCGGAGGATTGCGGGCGGCTGGTCAACCCGATGATTGTCGAGGGCCAGGTCTGCGGCGGCGTGGCCCAAGGCATTGGCGCATCGCTCTACGAGCAGGTGGTGTATGACAGTGCGGGACAGGTGCAGACTGCCACGCTGGCGGATTATCTGGTGCCGTCGGGCTGCGAAATCCCATCGATGGATATCGTACACATTGAGTCGGAATCGCCGACCACCCTCGGCGGCTATCGCGGCATGGGCGAAGGTGGAACCATCGGCGCGCCAGCAGCGGTTGCCAATGCCGTCGCCGATGCGCTCTCGCCTCTTGGCATCGAGATCGACGAGCTGCCGGTGACGCCGGATCGTCTCTTCCGGCTCGTCGAGGCGGCGCGCCGGCAGGCGGCCTCCTGAGCGGGGGAGGGCATGGACCTCGGACTGAACGGAAAGATCGCGCTGGTGACGGGCGCCGGGAGCGGTGTCGGGCGCGAGATTGCGCGCAGCCTTGCTGCGGAGGGAGCAATCGTTGCGGTCAACTATCGAACCTCGGCGACCGATACGGCGACGCTGGTCGCTGAGATCGCGGCCAAAGGCGGGAAGGCGAAGCCTTACCGGGCCGATGTTGCCGACCTCTCCGCTGTCAAGGCGATGGTGGACGCCATTGTCGAGGAGCTCGGCGGCCTCAACATCCTCATCAACAATGCCGGTCTGGCGCTGCGCAAACGCTTTGTGGAGACGACGCCCGAGGACTGGCGGGCTCAGATCGATGCCTGCCTCTACGGTGCGATTCACTGCTGCCATGCGGCTGCGCCCCACCTCAACAACTCCGGCCACGGCCGCATTGTCAGCGTCATCGGCGACTCCTCGCGGGTCGGCGAATCGGGGCTTGCCATCGTGGCGGCCGCGCGCGCGGGCGTCATTGCGCTGATGAAGTCGCTTGCCCGGGAATTCGGCCGCTCCGGCACGACTGCAAACACGGTCTCGCTCGGCCTCGTCGAGACCGATCACGACAAGGCCTGGGTGGAAGCAAACCGCGAGAAGCTGGTCCCGCTCTATCCGCTGCGCCGGCTCGGTCTTGCGAGCGATGTGGGCCCCATGGTGGCCATGCTCGCTTCGCCAAGAAGCGCGTGGATCACCGGCCAGGTGCTCAGCATCAGCGGGGGCTACAGCATGGTCTGACGCCCTAGCAGGGATGAATATGCTGCAAACCGATCTGATCGCTCCAATCCCTGAACTTTTGCACCGCCATGCTACTGCGCGCGGAGCCAAGGTCGCGTATCGAGACGCGCGCACGGCGGTGACTTACGCGCAGCTTCTGGACCGGACCGGAAAGCTTGCCGGCCATCTTGCCGACCATGGCATTGCTGCCGGCGAGACCGTCGCCATCATGCTGCCGAACTCGGTGTCGTGGGTCGAGGCGTGTCTTGCGATCGCCCGCGCCGGCGCCTTGAGCGTGCCGATCAGCTATGATGCGACCGAGCCGGAGATCGCCTATCGGCTCGCGGACGCGGGCTGCAAGGCGCTCATCACCGCCGGCGAGCGCGGCGATCTCTTTGCCCGCCTCAAGCCGGCAGCGCCAAATCTCCGCATCCTGATTGTCACGGATCGCGGCAGCACCACGGCAGACGCGTTGCGCTTTTCCGAGCTGACCACCACGCCGGCGAGCGCGCCGCGCGACCCGGCGATGATGCGGGAGCCTGCCTTCATTCTCTACACCTCGGGCACCACCGGCCGGGCGAAAGGGGTCAAGCTCACGCTCCACGGCATGTTGTGGGTTGCGGCCGCCTGCTGGGCGCCGATCTCCGGCATCTCGGAGCGCGACACGCTGCTCTCACCGCTGCCGCTGTTTCACTCCTATGCCTTGAACCTGTCGGTGCTCACCATCCTGGCGGCGGGGGCGAGCGCCTACATCATGGAGCGGTTCTCGACCAGCGAGGCATTGCGGCTCCTGCACAGCGGGGAGTTCACCTGCATGCCCGGCGTACCCACCATGTTCCACTATCTGATGCAGGCCACCCACGATGCGAGCAACGTGAAATTTCCGAACCTGCGGCTATGCATCTCGGCTGGCGCGATCATGCCGGCAACCCTCAATCGCGAGTTCGAAAGCCGTTTCGGAATACCGCTGCTCGACGGCTACGGCATTACCGAGACCTCGACCATGGTCACGCTGAACTCGCCCGCGGGCGGCCGCGTCATGGGCTCGTGCGGCGTGCCGCTGCCGGGACTTGCCGTGCGCATCGTCGATCCCGCAAGCGGCCGCGACGTCGATCCGCCGCAGGAAGGGGAGCTGATCGTGCGCGGGCCCAACGTCATGCCGGGCTATCACAACAAGCCGGAGGAGACGCACGCGGCGCTGCGCGAGGGCTGGTACCATACCGGCGATCTCGCGCGCAGCGACGAGAACGGCTTTCTGACCATTACTGGACGACTCAAGGAGCTCATCATTCGCGGCGGCCAGAACATCGCGCCGGCTGAGATAGAGGAGGTCGTCAATACGCATGAAGCCGTGCTCGATTGCGCGGTGGTCGGGATTGCGCACCCCCATCTCGGCGAGGTGCCTGCACTGTTCGTGGTGCCGCGTCCCGGCCAGGTGATCGAGACCGAAGCGCTGCTCGCGCACTGCCGGACCCGCCTTTCTGCCTACAAGATTCCGCATGCGGTGCGCTTCATTGAAGAGATTCCGCGCACCGGATCGGGCAAGATTATCCGTTACAAGCTGCGCGAGACGCTGAACGACGTCGAGGCGTAGGGGCGGCGGACCCTTAACACCGCCCCTACCAAACCTTGCGGCTCGGATCGAAATTCTTCCGTAATCCGCTCCAGCAGTCCGCATAACGCTCGTCCATGAGCGTGAGCTGCGATGCGAATGCGGTGGGTGAGAGCGGATAGCGGGTCTCGAACATGAAGGCCATGGTCCCGGAAAGCTTGAGCGGCACAAGCGGCGCGTTCGAGCCGTTCTCGAACGCCTCGCTGTCGGGACCGTGCGCCATGAGCGCGTTGTGCAGGCTAATCCCGCCGGGAACGAAGCCGCCGGGCTTGGCGTCATAGACGCCATAGATTAGTCCCATGAACTCGCTCATGACGTTCATGTGGTACCAGGGCGGGCGGAAGGAATCCTCCATCACCAGCCAGCGCTCGGGGAAAATGACGAAATCCACATTGGCGGTGCCCGGCCGCTCCGACGGAGAGGTCAAGACCGTATAGATCGACGGGTCGGGATGGTCGAAGAGCGTCGCGCCCACCGGCGAGAAGCGGCGCAGGTCGTACTTGCATGGCGCGTAATTGCCGTGCCAGGCAACGACATCGAGAGGCGACTGCCCGATCTGCGTCCGGTAGAGCCTGCCGCCAGATTTGACGTAGAGCTCGCACGGGGCTTCCACATCCTCATAGGCGGCGCAGGGATAGAGAAAGTCGCGGGCGTTGGCGAGGCAGTTGGCGCCGATTGGTCCGCGCTCCGGCAGGTCGAAATACGCGCCGTAGTTTTCGCATACGTAGCCGCGCGCGTTCCCGCCGAGCAGGTCGACGGCGAATTTCAGGCCACGCGGGATCAGACAGATTTCGCCCGGACTCACCTCGATCACGCCGCATTCGGTGCGCAATCGCAGTCCGTTGAGCTCGGGAACAATGAGCAGCTCGCCGTCGGCATTGTAGAGATATTTGTTCGCCATCGACTGCGTGGCCACATAGACGTGGGCCGCCATGCCGAGCTGACAGAACGCATCGCCGCAGCTCGCAATGGTTCGCAGCCCGGAGAGGAAGTCGAGCGGTTGCGCGGGCATCGGAACCGGATTCCAGCGCAGCTGGCCGATGGGCAGGGGGCTTTCGTCGCGGCAGGGCGCGGTGCGGATGAGGTCGCGTTCGACTTCGACGAAATCGCGCGCGTGCAGGACCGAGGGCCTGATGCGATAGAACCAGGTACGCCGGTTGCTGGCGCGCGGAGCGGTAAACGCTGTTCCGCTTAACTGCTCGGCATAAAGCCCGTACGGCGCCCGCTGCGGGGAATTGCGCCCGATCGGCAGCGCGCCGGCAAGCGCCTCCGTTTCATGCGTGCCGAGGAAGCCCGACTGGTAAGGCAGTGCCGCGGCCGCGGCCAAGGAGGTGGTTGCAGAGCTTGTCCCGGGCTTGTCCAGCATCGCTGCCTCCAATGACTGAAGACTTGGCTCAATCCGAGCAGGAAACTTCGAGCACTTAGAATAACACGAAGGGAAGCGGCCGAGCCATGAGCGTTTCCGTTGCAAGGCCGCTGGGTGCGCAGTAGGGTGCGCGCGCGCAACCGGCTGGCGCATTGCCGACTTGGGCCAAGCACGTGCGCTTCGCCTCCATTGCGCTCGCCATCAGTGTGGAGGGCATTATGCGAGGTTTGCTTCTTTCCCGACGGTTTGCTTGCGCATCGGCGGTGGTGATTGGCGGCGCGACTCTGCTTGCATCCCTCTCTTCCGGCATGGGGGAGGACACTTCCGATCGGGCGGGGTTCACAAGCATCCCGGGCAAGCCTGCTGCCGCTCCCGCGACCGTGCTTGCCGGCCTCGATTTTCCAATCTGTCACACGCCGGCCGCGAGCAATGCCACCGCCGCGCTGATCCGTCTGTCGCAGACCCGCACCGAGGTGCCGCCGACCGAGATGAAAGCGGCGACGCCCGCGCCCGAATTTGCCGACATCGACCCGCCGTTGTGGGATGGGCTCGGCCCCATCACCTACAAGGTCAGCACATCGAACGCGATGGCGCAGGCCTATTTCAATCAAGGCCTGCGGCTCCTTTATGCGTTCAATCACGGTGAGGCGCAGCGCGCCTTCCGCAAGGCGCAGAAGCTCGACCCCGCATGCGCGATGTGCTTCTGGGGCGAGGCGCTGGTGCTCGGCCCCAACATCAACCTGCCCATGCAGGAGGATGCGATGGCACCCGCGTTTGCCGCCATGGAGAAGGCGCGCGCTCTCGCAGCCAATGCGAGCCCGCGAGCGTGCGCTGATTGCGGCTCTTGCCCTGCGCTATGTGGCGGACGCCAAGGCCGAGCGGGCGCCGCTCGATGCCGCCTATGCCGCGGCCATGGGCGGGGCCGCAGCCGAGTTCCCCGACGACGATGACATCGCGGTGCTCTACGCCGAAGCGGTCATGGATGTGAGTCCGTGGAATTACTGGCAGCCGGGCGGCCGTGAGCCGAACCCGCAGAGCGTGCCCATCGTGCCGACCTTGGAACGCGTGCTTGCGCGCAGCCCGAACCATCCGGGCGCGATTCATTATTACATCCATGCCGTCGAGGCCTCGGATCGCCCGCAGCGTGCCGAGCCATACGCCGACCGGCTGCGCGGAGCCATTCCCGGCGCAGGCCATCTCGTCCACATGCCCAGCCACATCTACTATCGCGTCGGCCGCTATCTCGACGCGCTCACCGACAATCGCGTCGCAGTCGGCGTGGATGAGAAATATCTCACCGAGACCAACGCGCCCATGGCCGTGTATCGGCTCGGCTACTACCCGCACAACGTTCATTTCGTGATGGCATCCGCACAGATGGCGGGCGATGGACCGACCGTCATTGCCGCGGCCGAGAAGCTACACGGTCTCATTCCCGACGAGGTTGCGCGCGGGATTGCGATGGTGCAGCCGGTGAAGGCAGCGCCCTATTTCGCGCACGCGCAGTTCAGCACGCCCAACGCCATCCTGGCGCTCGCGGATCCGGGCGATGCCATTCCCTACGTGAAGGCGATCTGGCGCTACGCGCGCGGTGTTGCGTTTGCCGCGCGGCGTGATTTCGGCGCCGCCGCCGCTGAGGCGAGCGCCATCGAGGCGATCGAGCGCAGCGCGGACTTCTCGCTCCTCAATGCGTCGAACGTCCCGGCGCAGGACGTGCTCAAGCTCGCGCGCACCGTGATCGCAGCCCGCATTGCCCAGGGACAGGGCGATTTCAACGCCGCGGTCGCGCGGTTTGAGGAGGCGGCGGCCATCCAGGATGTGCTGCCCTACACCGAGCCGCCCTACTGGTATTACCCGGTACGCCAGTCGCTGGCGGCGGCGCTCTTGCAGGCGGGCCGGTTGCCCGAAGCGGAGGAGCAGTTCCAGCGCGCGCTCAAGCGCGCGCCCGCCAACGGCTGGTCCTATTTCGGGCTTGCCGAGCTCTACAAGGCGCGCGGCGACGCGGCCGCCGTCGAGAAGGCACAGGCCGATCTCGCGCGCACCTGGGTTGGCGACCGCGCGCTGCTGCAAGTGTCGAACTTATGAAACAGGCGGCTGCGGCCTCGCTTTCGCGTTATCACGCCAGCGTCCCGAGCAAGGCCTTTGCCTCCCTCAGATCGAATGTGTCGAAGCCTTCGGTGAACCAGTTATAGATTGGAGTAAGCAGATCACGGGCCTCATTCCGCTTACCCCGATCACGGCATAGCCGCGCCATGCTCATTGTCGCCCGCAGTTCCCAGGACTTTGCCTGCTGCGCGCGTGAAACCGCGAGCGCCCGCTCGAAACACGCTTGCGCTTTCGTCGCATCCGGTTTCGGCGAAAGCAACGCGATCTCCCCGGCACTTCGATGCACCTCGGCTTCGCACCACTCTTGCTTGGTTGCTTCGATGGCTGTCATCGCTTCGGCAATGCAGCGCCTGGCATCATCGAGTTTACCGACGTCCGCGAAGGCTCTCGCCAAGGCTGATAACCAGTAGGGCAGATAGAGCGTCGCTCCCGTCGAGCGGAATGCTGTAAGTCCGGTGCTAATCGTTTGGATTGCATCCGAGGCCTTCCCGGTCACTGCAAGCAGGTTTCCTTGCAGAACCATCCCGACCGCCTTCCAATACCGGGCATTTTTTTTCGTTTGCCACAACAAGAAGTTCGTCGTTTGCCGTCATTGCCGTCGGGTAGTTTGCCGAGAGAAAATGAGCTTGCGGCGTGAGAGCCAGTGCGAACATCAGCGTGGCCGCGTGACCGATC
>Ga0306920_100003929_pt1 | contig 18973 bp, 21 predicted proteins | sample flu12Cox44000170_FD_204666 | JGI IMG/M metagenome (GOLD analysis project Ga0306920, IMG submission 204666) | Lab enrichment of tropical soil microbial communities from Luquillo Experimental Forest, Puerto Rico - flux4day.12C.oxic.44.000.170 (v2)... | ecosystem: Environmental > Terrestrial >... | reverse complement strand
ATGCACATGATGACCGACGCGCTGGTCTCGGCGGGCGTGGTGGCGAGCGGCCTGGTCGTGCTCTACACCGGCTGGCTGTGGGTCGATCCCGCGGTCAGCGTCACCATCGCCGTGGTGATCGTCGCCGGCACCTGGTCGCTGCTGAAGGACTCGGTCAACCTCGCGCTCGACGCGGTGCCGGCCAACATCGACCGCCAGAAGATCCATGACTACCTGCTGTCGCTGCCCGGCGTCAGCGAGGTGCACGACCTGCACATCTGGGCGATGAGCACCACCGAGGTGGCGCTGACCGCCCACCTGGTGCGGCCGGGCGCCGGCCTCGACGACCAGCTGCTGGCCGAGGCCTGCCGCGAGCTCAACCACCACCACGGCATCGGCCATGCCACCCTGCAGATCGAGGCGGGCGATCCGGCGCATCCCTGCACCTTGGCCCCGGCCGAGGTGGTTTAGCGATGAAAGTCGGCATCATCGGCGTCGGCACGGTGGGGGCGGCGACCGCGATGGCGATGGTGCTGCGCGCCCGCGCCCGCGAGATCGTGCTGGTCGACGCCAACCGCGCCCGCGCCAAGGCGGTCGCGACCGACATGCATTATGGCGTGCCGCTGTCGCCGCTGGTCTCGATCACCGACGGCGACTACGCCGACCTGGGCGGCGCCGGGCTCGCGATCATCTGCGCCGGGGTGAACGAGAAGGCGGGCGGCGCCACCGACCGCAGCGACCCCGCCGGGCGCCTGCGTCTGCTCGAGCCCAATGTGAAGGTCTTCCAGGACATCGTCCCGAAGCTGGTCAAGGTGGCGCCCAAGGCGGTGATCCTGATCGCCACCAACCCGCCCGAGCCGCTGGTCGAGATCACCCGCCATCTCGCCGGCCACGATCGCGTGCTCAGCACCAGCACCACCTTGGACAGCCTGCGCTTCCGCCTGCATCTCTCCGAGCGGCTGAAGGTCAGCCCGCAATCGGTCGAGGCCTACGTGGTGGGCGAGCACGGCACCTTCAGCGTCTTGCTGTGGTCGTCGGCCCGCATCGGCGGCATGCCGGTGGCCGAGCTGCTAGCCCGCCGCGGCCTCAGGCTCGACGAGTTCCGCCAATCGATCGAGCGCGACGTGCGCTATGCCAACATCACCATCATCGAGGGCATCGGCGCCAGCCAGTACGGCATCGGCATGGTCGCCGGCCGCATCGCCGAGGTGGTGCTGCGCGACGAGCAGGCGGTCTATCCGGTGGGCGCGCACAATCCGCGCTACGGCGTGGCGCTGTCTCTGCCCAGCGTCATCGGCCGGGCCGGCGTCAGCGAGGTGCTGTGGCCCGAGATGTCGGCCGACGAGACGGCGGGCGTCGAGAAGAGCGCCGAGCGGCTGAAAGAGGTCGTCGCCACTTACCTCAAGTGACGTACCTCTACTTCGCGGCGTCCCCGCCGTGGCCGTGGACCTGCATGCCGTGGATGAAGTGCCGGCCGCTCGGCCCGGTGCCGCTCACCTGCAGCACGACGTCCTCCTCGACCTCGATGAAGTGCGGCACGTCCGACGGCTCGGTGTAGTAGCTGCCGGCCTTGAGCTTGCGGAGCTTGGTGGCGTCGAAGGTGTCGCCATAGCCGTTGGCGAAGGTGCCCGACAGCACGGTGACCTCGCGCGAATCGGGATGGGTGTGCGGGGCGATGCGATAGCCCTTGGGGAACTTGAGCCGGATGGTGTAGCGGCCGGGCAGCGCCGGATCGCCCATCAGGTTGACCTGCTCGAGGCCCGGCATGGCGTAGGCCGCCAGGGTCGACCATCTGAGCTCCTCCGGCGTCACCACCATGGCCGGCAGCTTGAGCGGCTCGTTGCGCTCCACCAGGACGACAGCGATGCTTATTCCGAACGCCAAGCCCAGAACGGCAAAGCTTGCTTTGTAGTCGGCGAGAATTCTCACGGAAACCTCCATCAACGCGCGATTGGACAGCCGTGCCCGGCGGCAAACGGGGAGGGCGTTTCCAACCGTGGTGCGCCGGCGCGCCGAAGCGCCCGGACTGCGTTGAGTGGAGTTATGTTGCACAAGACCCGCACCACTTGCATGGTCACGGGTAGGCGCTAATTGCCCGAGATTCGCCGGTGAAACAAGCGCCCCCCGAGGATCAATTTAGGATCAGTTTTGCTCATCCTTCCATGACCAGAATTGGCTGGATTGCGCCCGCGTTGGCGCTTGCTGCGGCCTTGGCCGCCTGCTCGACCGAGGCCGAGCGCGAGGTGGCGCGCATGAACCAGGCGACCACGGTGGCGCTCGGCGAGATGGCCGCCTGCTCGGCCCGCGCCGAGGCGTCCGACGCCTTCCGCCGGCTGAAGACCCGGCTGCCGCCGGTCGACGGCACCCTGCCGTCCGCCGCGCTGCTCGCCGACCGCAGCCGGCCGACAGTCGCCGAGGCGGCGCTGCTGGTCGAGCTGCACAGCGGCTACATCGCGCCCTGCCGCCGGCTGACAATCGAGCGGCTCGCCACCATCAACCCGGCTTTTGCCGAGGTCGCGGCCAAGAGCTTCGCCGAGGCCGATGCCGCGTATGCCAGGCTGGCGCGCCGCGAGGAGAGCTGGGGCGACTACGCCGCCGCCTCGGTCGCCCGCCGCCAGGCCTTTGCGCTCGCCTTCAGCCAGGCCGGCGAGCGCATCAACCGCGGCCTGGCCGTGCGCCACGTGACCGAGTTGCAGCAGCGGTCGTTTCCCTGACTTCGGGTCAGTGATTTTGGATGAAGGGGGTGTAATTCCCGGTTGACGTCCTATATACGAATAACGATAACAAAAGGGACGTCAGATGAACGGAAAACAGATAATCTCCTGGCCGGTCAACCTGCGCCGGCGCGAGGCGGCGCGCTACCTCGGCGAGGTCCACGGCATCCCGGTGGCGGCCAACACGCTCGCCAACTGGTTCAGCCTGGGCCGCGACGGCCCGCCCGCCTTCAGGACCGGCCGCATTCCGCTCTACCCCAGGGCGGCGCTCGACCAGTGGGCGAAGGCCCGGCTCGGCGCTTTGCGCACGCGTTCCCCCGGCCGCGGAGGCACGCAATGAGGCCGCGCGACGAACTCGCGGCCCTGAAGGATCGGCTGGAGAGCGATGCCGAGCGGATCACGGTCGCCCTGCTGGGCGAGCCGACGGCCAAAGGCCGCCAGTCCTGGCGCTGGGGCAACCGCGGTAGCCTGGCCTACGACTTCGACCGCCACGTCTGGCACAGCTTCGAGACGCAAGCGGGCGGCGACGTCTTCGACCTCATTCGCTTCGCCAACGTCGGCTGGGATTTCAGCCAGGCGCTCCAGTGGGCGCGACACTGGGTTGGCGGCGCCCCTGCCGCTCCCCAGCCGCACCGCCACCTCGCCCGCTTCAAGACGGCGGCGACCGGCTGGGCGCTCAACCTGTGGCGCGCGGCAGAGCCGCCGCACGGCACGCCGGTCGAAACCTATCTCGCCAGCCGCGGCCTGAAACTGCCGCAGCGCTGCGAGCACGCCCTGCGCTTCCATCCCGCCTGCCCGCGCGGAGAGGCGCGCCTGCCGGCGATGCTCGGGCTGATGAGCGGCATCGTCACCGGCCGGCCGCTCGGCGTGCACCGCACCTTCCTCAGCGCCGACGGCCGGGCCAAGGCCAACCTCGAGCCCAACAAGATGATGCTGGGCCGCGCCAAGGGCGCCGTGCTGAAGCTCACGCCCGACGAGGACGTGACCCGGGGCCTCGGCCTGGTCGAAGGCATCGAGGACGGGCTGGCCGTCCTGAACAGCGGCTGGGCGCCGGTCTGGGTCTGCCTGTCGGCCGGCGCGCTGGCGTCGTTCCCGGTGCTGGGCGGCATCCAGGCGCTGACGATCTTCACCGACAACGACACGGCGGGCGCCGCGGCGGCCGCGGCCTGTATCGAGCGCTGGCGCGGTGCCGGCAAGGAAGCATCCGTGGTCGCGCCGCCACGGGATCTCAAGGATTTCGGAGCAGTAGCGGAGGCACGTCATGGCTGATGGAGACATTCTTTCGATGGCGGATCGCGCTTGGCAGCGCACCGACGGCCTGGAGTGCGTGAGCGCCGCCCGGCTCAAGCCCGAGCCGGTGCGCTGGCTGTGGCCGCACTGGCTGTCGCTTGGCAAGCTGCACCTGCTGGCGGGCTCGCCCGGCACCGGCAAGACCACCATCGCGGTGTCGCTCGCCGCCGCCATCACCGCGGGCGCGGCCTGGCCCGACGGCGCCTCTGGAGGCGGAGCGAGCGAACCCGGCGACGTGCTGATCTGGAGCGGCGAGGACGGCATCGCCGACACCTTGCTGCCGCGCTTCCTCGCCGCCGGCGGCGATCCCAACCGCCTGCACTTCGCCGGCGCCGTCAGCGAAAGCGGCCGCAGCCGGCCGTTCAACCCGGCCACCGACCTGCCCAAGCTGATCGGCGCCGCCCGGACCATGCGCGGCTTGAAGCTGATCGTGCTCGACCCGGTGGTGGCGGTGATCGTGGGCGACAGCCACAAGAACTCCGAGACGCGGCGCGATCTCCAGCCGGTGGTCGGCATGGCCGAGGAGCTCGACGTCGCCGTGCTCGGCATCACCCATCTCAGCAAGGGCACGACGGGGCGCGAGCCGCTCGAGCGCGTCATGGGCTCGATCGCCTTCGCCGCCGTGGCGCGCGTGGTGCTGGCGACGGTCAAGGCACGCGATCCGCGGCAGCCGCACCGCCTGGTGCGCGCCAAGTCCAACCTCGGCCCCGACCGCGGCGGCCTCGAATACACCCTGCTCGGCGCGCCGGTGCCCGGCCACGACTTCCACGCCCAGCGCGTCGACTGGGGCCAGCCGCTCGACGGCAGCGCCCATGAGCTGATGGCGATCGAGGCGCCGGACGAGGAAGCGGGCACGCTGAGCGAGGTGCGTGCCTTCCTGGAGGATCTGCTGGCAGGGGGGCCGGTGGCGACCCGGGAAGTGAGAATGGCTGCAACAGAGCATGGCCACAAATGGCGCACGGTCGAGTTGGCCAAGGCCGAGCTCGACATAAGCGCGAAGAAGGGAGCGGGCGGCCGGTGGTACTGGGCGCTGCCATCCAAGGCCGACTCAGCCCCGGAACTGCAATACAGCAAACCTGATCATGTTTGCGGTGTTGATAGCGAGGCGGGCTCAGGGGTGAAACAACAACACCGCAAACTCGACCACGTCCGCGGTGTTGATGGAAAGGCGACTCCCCCGAACGAAAGGCGGCAGGAGCTGGAGCACCAGATCGGCGACCTGGAAGACAGTATCGTGCGTCACAAGGAGGCGATGGCGATGCTTGCCTCCCTATGCCATCCGATTGGCGAGGCACGGGAGCAGCTTCGGGTCATGGAGGGAGACCTTTCGACCCTGAAGCAGACTCTCTCTCAGTTGTCCGGGCAATAACGTCCCCCGGATCAACAACACCGCAAACACGCTCAGGCTTGCGGTGTTGATGGGCTGGGGCGGCGGTGTTGTTGTCCGGACTCCGCTCGGTGAGGAAGCCCCAAGGACTTCGCGGCTGAAGTCTGCCTTCCGCGAAGCAGCGTGCGCGCTACTTCTGCGGCAGGGCGATCGCCAGACCTGGCGCCGATGATCCGAACCGGTCGACCTGCAATTCCACTGCCTTGGCGTCCTTGGGCACGGCGAACTTGACCACGCCGTCCTTCGCCGCATTGGCGTCGACCACCTCATTGAGTGAACCAACGGGTGCCTGCGGAACGCCATCGACGACCAAACGGAAGTTGGCATTCCAGAAGTTTGCCGGGAACCGGCCCTCGTTGAGCATCCTTGCGGTGACTTCGAGGGCAAACTCCCTTGCATCGTTTTCATCGAGCTGAATCTTGAGGATCGTGTAGGTCCTGTCTTCGCGCTTTATGACTTGCCCGGCCGCAAGTGCGATCGGATAGCCGCTCGCGGGCGGCGCGCCGGCAACATTGCCCGACGATGGTGGTTGCACCGGTGCTGGTTGCACCGGTGCGCCAGCCGTCGCCTTGCTGGTCGCACCGGCAGACGTCGAGGGCGCAGATGTCGATGGCGATGCGGAAGGCTCCGAGCCTCCTGCGGTTGGTTGGTTGCGATGGCTCTCGGTGGGGAGCACCAGTCCCATGGCGAGCAGAACCGCCCCAAGCACGCCCGAACCGATGCGTCCCTTCGGTCCCGGATCAAGTCGCGCGGTGATCCGTCCAAACACCGCGACCGCGAGGAAAGCAAGCCCGGCCAGAACCAGCACGCTGTTGGTCGGCGCATTCACAAGCGTCTTGATCAGATCGTCCATGAAGTGCCCCCATCGACGCACCAAAGCGGATGCAAGACTAGCACCGCAAACGCCGGTTCAGCAGCGTTCGAAAGAACTAAGCCGCTTTCTCAGCGAAGCAGCTCACACAGCCGCTCGGGCAATGAGCCTTGGGCGGCCTGGACTTTCGCCGCGAGCAGCACGGCCACGCTGATGAGGCTGGTCACTTCGCCGCTGAACGCCAGAGCGACGGCGGTCGCAAAGGGCACCTTGCGGAGCGTCAGGCTTTCCTCGGGCTCGGGCTGCGGTTCGCCCTCTTCGAATTCCCACGCGACATAGCCTGAGGAGTGCGCATTCGATGTCCCGCCCCACGCATCGCCGCCGATCAGCCTGAGCCACTGGCCGCCGTGATAGCCGCATTCTTCCCGGAGCTCCTTCTGCGCCATGGCGAGCTGGTCGGTGCCGATCGGCGCGCCGCCGGCCGGCAGCTCCCAGGTATAGCGCCCGAGGACGTAGCGATATTGACCGACCAACGTCACCAGCCCCTGCGGGTCGACGGGCAGCACGCAGACGCCACGTTGCTTCACCCGGACGCTGTGATAGGTGCGAGCCGGCTGTCCGGCGTGGCTCACCAGATCCTGCCTCACGTCAAAGTAAGGACACGACAGCCGGATTTCCTCGTGCAACACCTTCCACGGATTCGAATCCACGTTTTGGCTCCTTTGACGCGGCTATGCGCAAGAAACATATCAGAACGTGTACTCGAACCTCAGCCGGAACTGGTTGCACATGAGATGCCATTGGGCCGCTAACACCGCCGCCAAGGTGAGGGAGGCGGTGTTGACGCAATGGCGGACTTGCCGACACCGCCATGAATCGAACACCGCCACCAACGGGATGGCGGCGGTGTTGTCGATGCGCTCCTAGCTCACGCTTCAGTAGTAACCGTAGCCGGGGCCAGGTCCGTAGTAGCCGGGGCCAGGTCCGTAGTAGCCCGGGCCGGGGCCGTAGGCATAGCCGCCGCCGTAGTTGTTGCTGCTGTTGATCGCCGCGCCGATGAGCGGCGCCAGCTGCTGGATGATGCCGCCGATCTGATTGGCGCCGGAGGCGGACGCTTGCGCCTGAGAGGAGGACGCGTGCGAGCGCGCGGCGACCTGGTCGTAGGTCAGGCGCGGCGCGGTGTCGGCCTTCAGGCGGGCGAGCAGCGCGCCGTCGATCGACACCTGGCCGGTGCCGCCGCGGCTGCGGTCGTACTGCTGCGCGGCGGCCATGGTGGCCGGACCGGGCTGGCCGTCGGCCGCCCCCGGATCGAAGCCCAGCGCGATCAACTGATTCTGGACTTCGCGCACATCGTCATGGCCGAGCGGCAGCGGCGGAAGAGTGGCGTTGGCCTGCTGAGCGGGGGCCTGCTGAGCGGGAGCCTGCTGCCCCGGGACGGCCACAGGTTGGGCGGCGGGCGCCGCATTGTCGGTACTCTGCGCGCCGACGCCGGCGGCCCAGCCGGCCAGCAGAGCGGCGCTTGCGATGCCCGCAATCCAAAGCGCGGGCTGGCGAACGATTGATGACATGGCGGGTTACCTCGTTGGGTTACCTCGCCTAGCAAACGGCGCGCGTTGGCCTGAGTTCCCGCAGCACTGTGCGTGCGTTCAGAGTTGCGCTCTTGTGGTGCGGAAAATCACATAAAAGTGCAATCGCTTCGCGCGAGGCTGAAGGCTGAAGTTTACGCGTCCTTTCCGCGTCGCCTGCTTCGCCATTTCATTTCTTTCGACAGTGCCCGCCGTCGCCTGCGGCGAGCGAGGCCTGTGGAAGTGGCGGCGCCGGCCCGTGGTGGGACGCCAAAAGCAAGAACCGGCCGGGTTGTCGACCGAGGGGAATGGTGACGAAGCGACGAGCACACTCATCGTTCAGGAGGATCGTGACATGACGTTCACTTCGAAAGACCTTCCCAATGGCGGACACACGCAGTTCTTCACCTTCCAGTACAACGACACCCTGAGCCAGGCGCGGGGTCTCGACCTGGCCAAGACCATGATGGCCGATTGCGACAGCGACCTGCAGCAGATCGTGAACTGGTTCTCCGGCCGATCGCTCGATACCGTGCTGCCCATCAACATCTTCATCGACACGGTGGCGACCGACCCGAACACGGGGGCCGCCACCGGCTTCGTCGGGGCGAGCTGGTCGGGCTACGGCCTAGTCCCGCTCAACGTCACCATCAGCCTGGGCGAGCTGGCGATGACATCGGGGACGGCGCCGATGTTCGCCCGCGGCCTGATGGTCGCGGAGGTGACCGAGATGTACATGCGCGGCATGGCGACGCTCGGCTTCAGCCCGTGGTTCGGCAACCTCGATGAAGGCAACAAGGGCGAGGCGCTCTCCCGCTTCCTGTCGACCCAGTTCCTGCTCAAGAACTTCCCCGGCATCGCGGCGCTTCCCTCGGTGTTCTCGACCAGCCCGCTCACGACGAACGTGTGGCTCAACAGTCCGCGCGCCAACTTCCTCGATGCGGCCGACGACGACACCGCGCCGGATCCCGAGATCGCCTGTTGCACGCTGTTCCTGTTCTACCTGCACGACCAACTCGGCTTCCGCATCGAGGACATCATCAATGCCGGCGCGCACACGCTGTCGCAGGTCTATGCCAACCTGACCGGCGACAGTGCGAGCAACGCCTTCACCAAGTTCAGCAGCCTGGTGAACAGCCACTATCCGCACGCCGCGGATCAGTTCGGATTTTTCTCGCCGTCCTACAATCCGCCGCTGGACACCGTCTTCCCGGTGCGCAACCTCGCGGCGCTGGTCGCGACGCCCATCGTGACCTGGGTGTCGTCCACCCAGCCGGTGTTGAACGTCCTGCTCGACGGCCCGACCCCGGTCCCGGTGGCGATCGCCCTCTCGAGCGACCACCCGAACATTATTCCGGCGCCAAGCCTCGGCGTGTCGGCCACACAGGCGTCGTCCACCACGCCGTTCACGGTGAAGCCGCAGCCCGCCGGCTTCTTGAACCAGCCGGTCACGCTGACGGCGACCTATGCCGGGGTTCAGCGCACTGCGCTGGTGATGGTCTTCGCCCCGACCGCCGCCGCCCTGCCGGCGCTCCAGATCGATGTCGACCGGTCGGCCGATCTCTGCCAGCCGCTGTTCGTCGATGGCAGCTCGCAGACCTTCGGCGTGACCAACCTGTCGGTCTTCGGCGCCCAGGCTGGCCTCGTATTTGCGTGGTCGGTGACCGGCGCGACGCCCGATGCGACCAATGGCCAGACGGTGACCCTGTCGAAGCTCCCGGCCGCGGGAAACACGGTGGAGATAGACGTGACGGTCACCAGTCCGCAGGGCTTGCAGGCGAAGGGATCGCTCTCCTTCAAGACCGTCGCCCTGGACTTCAAGGTGCTGCAGGGCGAGCTGGTGTGTCGCATGAGCAAGCTCCGCACCATCAACCTCTCCATTGCTCCGTGGATTCCGATCGAGAAGGGCGGTCTGGTCCGCGAGCAACTGGGCCTGCTCGACCGTCAACTCACGTCGGTTTCCCGCGCGACGCGGAGCATGACGCAGGTCATGGAGCAGATGCGGGAGCAGGCGGCGAAAGCCGGAACCAATCTGCGGTAGCTCGGCCGGTGCCCGGGAGCAGCGGGAGGGGGGCAGAGGCACGCTGCGGCCTTTGCCCCGCTGGGTCCATCGACAACACCGCCACGATGCGAACACCGCCACCCAAAGGATGGCGGCGGTGTTGGAAAGCCTGGACTGCCACGCGGGCGGGGTGATACCTGCAACGGGATTCGATTCGGAGCGAAGGGCGTCTTCCGGGCGGGTCCGTCGACCGGCGATGCTTTCATTTTTCTGGCCGCCATGCCGAAGCTGCTCCTGATCCGCCATTGCCAGTCGATTGGGACGCACCCGGATGTGCCGTTGAGCGAAGCCGGCGCCAAGGCCGCGGAAGCGCTCAGCACCCGACTCCATGACCTGGCGCCAGACGCCGTCTACTCCAGCCCCTACGAGCGGGCGCAGGCGACAGTTCGGCCCTTCGCGATCTCGGCTGGCTTGTCGGTTGGGCTCGATGACCGGCTCCGCGAGCGGGTGCTCTCGGACAGGGATCTTGCAGACCGGTGGGACCACGTCCGCCGATCGTTCAACGACCCGGACTACCGTGCGCCAGGCGGCGAGAGCCTCAATCAGACGATGCAACGCGCCATCGCCGCCTTGACCGACATTGCCGCCGCGGGCCATCGGCTGCCGGCCGTCTCCAGCCACCGCAACCTGATCGCTTCCGTCCTACGATCGATGGATCCGGCGTTTGGTTTCGAGCAATTGCTGGGCTTGCGGACCCCCGACCTGTTCGAAGTGGAACTCGACGCCGGTCGGCCGATCAGGTTCGCGCGACTGGACGCCCTACGCCGCGTCGAGGGGCAATGACGCGGCCCTCGCCGGCTGGTTACGGCGGAACCGCGGCAGCGCCTGCTGCGTTAACCCTGCAGGAAACGCCATAAGCCGTCCTCGGCATGGTCTATCTGGACAGCCCGCTCTTGGCCTCACGGCAGAGCGGGCTGCCTTATTAGAGGGCTGGTCTTGATTGGCGATCACCGTCCGGCGAAGTCATGCTACCGTGCGAGCGACATGCCGACCCTCATGACGCTCGGCCCGAAGCTCGCCATCCTGGCGACCGCCCTGGGCCTGCTGCCCGCCGTCGCGTACGGCCAGTCGTATTCCCAGTCCTATTCCCAGCCGGCCTATCCGCGCACCGCCGGGCCCGACGTGGCCTATTGCCAGACGCTGGCCAACACCTACGCGCGCTACATCGGCCACGACTGGAACTACGGCGAATATGCCCGGCAGCGCGCCAACAACGATGCCCAGGTCGCGATGACCCGGTGCGAGAGCAATCCCGGGTTCGCCATCCCGGTGCTCGAGCGCGAGCTCAGGAACAACCACTTCACGCTGCCCCCGCGAGGCTGACGCGCGGCTGACAGCGGCAGCACCACTGACTGTGGTGGCGTCGCGTCGCAGGCCGCGACGCGCAACCAGACCGCCTGCCAAATGTTGAAGCGGCACAAGCACAACTTTGGAGGAAGCAACATGACACGAACCTTACTTATTGTTGCGGCCGGTCTGCTGTTCGCATCCCCGGCCTGGGCGATCGATGCGCCCAGCCCCTCGGGCTCGGGCAACAACGTCAGCGGCGCGCTGAGGACGCCCGAGGCGCCGGCGGCTCAGCCCGCGCCCGCTCCGGCGAGCACGCCCTACGTCGACACCTATCATGCGATGTCGCCCGAACCGGCGTTCAATCCGGCGGCCTACCGGACAACGACCGATTGCCTGAACGCCGCCGCGGCGGCGCATGCGCAACTCAGCCAGTGCGAGCGGGGCCGATCGCGCTAGATCAACCCGCCAACACCGCCACTTCGCTCGGGAGTGGCGGTGTTGTCACCGCGAGTTGCTATAGACTCTCCTGTCCCCCAACCCCCGTGACAGGAGATGCGCCATGGCTGCGCCGCGTCCGTCCAAGACCCATATCGGCAACCACGCGCTGAAACCCGAGACGCTGATGCTGAGCTACGGCTACGACCCTGCTCTGTCGGAGGGCGCGGTCAAGCCGCCGGTGTTCCTTACTTCCACCTTCGTGTTCGGCTCGGCCGAGGAGGGGCGCGACTTCTTCGACTATGTCTCGGGCCGCAAGCGGCCGCCGGCGGGCAGCGGCGCCGGCCTGGTCTATTCGCGCTTCAACCATCCCAACAGCGAGATCGTCGAGGATCGGCTGGCGGTCTACGAAGGCGCCGAATCGTGCGGGCTGTTCGCCTCGGGGATGGCGGCGATCTCGACCACCATCCTGGCGATCGCCCAGCCGGGCGACGTCATCCTGCATTCGCAGCCGCTCTATGGCGGCACCGAGACCTTGCTGTCGCGCACCATGGCGCGCTTCGGCATCGGCGCGGTGCCGTTCGCCGACGGTGTCGACGAAAGCGCGGTGCGCGCCGCCGCCGACGAGGCGCGGCAGAAGGGGCGCGTGTCGCTGATCCTGATCGAGACTCCGGCCAATCCGACCAACACCCTGGTCGATATCCGCCTGCTGCGCACGATCGCCGAGGAGATCGGCACCGCCCAGGGCGTGCGGCCGCTGCTGGTCTGCGACAACACCCTGCTCGGGCCGGTGTTCCAGAAGCCGCTGGCGCATGGCGCCGATGTCTCGGTCTATTCGCTCACCAAATATGTCGGCGGCCATTCCGACCTGATCGCCGGCGCGGCGCTGGGCTCCAAGACGGTGGTCGAGCCGATCAAGGCGCTGCGCGGCAGCGTCGGCACCCAGCTCGACCCGCATTCGTGCTGGATGCTGGGCCGCTCGCTCGAGACACTGGCGATCCGCATGGAGCGGGCCGATTCCAATGCCCGCCTGGTGGCGGAGTTCCTGCGCCATCATCCCAAGGTCGAGCGGGTGCACTATCTCGGCTTTTTGCCGGAGGGCTCGCCGGCCGAGGCGGTCTATGCCCGCCAGTGCAGCGGCGCCGGCTCGACCTTCTCGTTCGACGTCAAGGGCGGCCAGAAGGAGGCGTTCGCCTTCCTGAACGCGCTGCAGATCTTCAAGCTGGCGGTCAGTCTCGGCGGCACCGAGTCGCTCGCCAGCCATCCCGCCGCCATGACCCATTCCGGCGTGCCGGCCGACGTGCGCGATCGCATCGGCGTGCTCGACACCACCATCCGCCTGTCGGTCGGCATAGAACATCCCGACGACCTGATCGCCGACGTGGTCCAGGCGCTGGCGTCGATCAAATGACTAGGGGCAAATGAATACGGCGGTGGGCCTTGGGGGAGCCCACCGCCGTGTCATTGCACAGCTATTCATAAATTGGGCCCGTCAGTGTGGGTCTCTCTGCCTTCGTGGGGTGTGGGAAGGGTGAAGGCAGAGTGGAGGGCCGAATGGGTTGAGGGTATCTCTGGCGACAATGCGACACTCTGGCATTACGGTTTCAATTGTTTCGCCAATTGTTTCTTCTGTCTCACGGAAGAAAAAGGGAGCGGGCCATGTTCAATTCCACCGCCGTGGTGATCGATGCCTTCGTCGAGGAGCTGCGCAAGGGCTACGGCGCCACCTACACCAACCTTGAGCCCGACTATCCCGGCATTCTTTCATATGTCGGCCGCATGGCGCTGGAGCTGATCGCCAACAGCGACGCGCCCTACCACGATCTCAACCACACGATCTGCGTCACCCTGGTCGGCCAGGAGGTGATCCGCGGCAAGCATCTGCGCGAGGGCGGGGTCAGCCCGCACGACTGGCTGCACTTCATCATCTCGCTGCTGTGCCACGACATCGGCTACGTGCGCGGCATTTGCCAGAACGACGGCGAGGGTCACTACGTCACCGGCAAGGTCACGGAAAAGGGCCAGGAAACGGTCGAGCTGCGCGAGGGCGCGACCGATGCGGCGCTGACGCCCTATCACGTCGAGCGCGGCAAGCTGTTCGTGCGCGAGCGCTTCGTCCGCAACCGGCACATCGACGTCGACGTGCTGTGCGCCAACATCGAGTACACCAAGTTCCCGGTGCCGGCGCAGAACGAGGCGGCGGCGACGGCGAGCTACCCGGCGCTGCTGCGGGCGTCCGACCTGATCGGCCAGCTCGCCGATCCCCACTACATGCGCAAGATCGCCATGCTGTACACCGAGTTCGAGGAGACCGGGGCGAACAAGGTGCTGGGCTACAAGACCGCCGGCGACCTGCGCGCCATGTACCCGAAGTTCTTCTGGTCGGTGGTGACGCCCTATATCAGCGATGCCCTGCACTGCCTCGGCATGACCCAAGAGGGCAAGGTGTGGGTCGCCAACCTCTACGCCCACATCTTCGCCGAGGAGCACCGCCTGCCGAGCCTGGGGGCCGAGCGCGTACGGCCGTGAGTGCATGACGGCGATTCGACCTTTCCAGTCTGACGACCTCGACGCCCTCTACCGCATCTCGCTCGCTACTGGCCTCGCCGGCGGCGATGCCGCGCATCTCTACGAGGACACCAGGCTGATGGGGCACATCTACGCCGCACCTTATGCCGTGCTCGAGCCGCAGCTGGCGCTGGTGGTCGAGGACGGCGAGGGCGTCGGCGGCTATGTCGTCGGCACGACCGACACGGCGGCGTGGGAAGTGAAACTGGAACAGGCGTGGTGGCCGCCGTTACGGAAACGCTACGCCCTGCCGGCCGAGGCCGACGCCGAGCGCTGGACGCCCGACCAGCGGCGGGCCTTCACCATCCACCGTCCGACACCGACGCCGTCCGCCGTCGCGCGCCAGTACCCGGCGCATCTCCACATGAACCTGCTGCCGCGCCTGCATCGGCGCGGGGTCGGCACGACGCTGTTCGAGCGCTGGACCGCGCTCGCCCATGCCCGCGGCGCAACGGCCATGCATGTCGCGACCAACCGGGCGAACGTTGGCTCGGTCGTGTTCTGGCGGAAGATGGGCTTCGAAGACCTCGACGGCCTGCCGCAAGGCCGGACCCTCTGGATGGGCCGCCCCTAAATTTGCTGGGCCTGAACTTGTGGCGAAAACAGGGAATGCCTGACCGACCGGGAACAATCGCGGACCACCAGGGTTGAATCGCAACCCTAGTGAAGGAGATTCGCGATGAGAGTCGCACCCTGCGTCCTCGTGGCGGTGCTGGCCACAACCGCCGGCACCATGGCCGGCTGCGCCGACCCCTACTATAGCGGCACGCGCTACGGCTACACGCCGCAATATGCCTACGCCTATCCGGACCGCAATTACGGCACCCCCTACTACGGCAGCTACCACGGCTACACGTCGAGAGGGGACTACTATCGAAACTACCAGGGCGCGGTGAAGCCGGGCCCGGAGGTTTATCCGTAAGCGGCTGACGGCTACGCGACCTCGCAGCGGATCAGCCAGTCGCGCGCGCTGGCGATGTCGTCGAACGCCTGGTGTCGCAGCTCTTCCGCCTGCGCCTGGATGCTGGTGGTCGACAGCCGGCCGAAATAGCCCGATGGCCGCTTGCTGGCGGCGGCCTTCAAGCCGGCCTTGAAGGCGCGCGGCAGCCAGTCCTGCAGGATCCATTCCTGATCTCTCGGATGGATGACGGACAATTCGGTGTCATCGCCCAGGATCTTGTGCGCGCCGTGCGCGGCGATCATCTCGAGCACCTTCTCATGGACGAAGCGCAGCTGCAGGCTGGTGACGTAGCGCCTCCATACGACGACGATGGCGGGAATGCGCGCGTCGTAGTTCACGGTGCAGACCGGATTGTCGTGGATGTCGGCCGCCAGCAGGCGGCCCTCCTCGGCCTCCTCAAGGAGGCGTTTGCCGAGCTCGTCGGCCGAAGCCGGTGCTGCCACGAGGAGCCTCTCCCTTGAACGAAGGGGCCAGCTCCTGCGAGCCGACCCCTTTTTCTCATTTGGTGGAGCCAGACGGGATCGAACCGTCGACCTCTACAATGCCATTGTAGCGCTCTCCCAGCTGAGCTATGGCCCCGAAACTTTGCTGGCGGCCGCGAGGTATAAAACCTGCCCCGCGATGTGGCAACCGCGCCTGAGCTAGCGGTCGCCTTCGCCCTTGTCGTCCTCGACCTCGACCTCGATGTCCTCGGCCTCATCGGCCAGATCGTCGGTATCCTCGATCGCGTCATCGGCCTCGGCATCGTCAGGCGCGGTCTCCTCGAGCGCGGCCTCCTCCTTCTTGCTCTTGGCCAGCGCCGCCTTGGCTGCGGCTGCGGCGGCTGCCGCCGCGGCAGCGGTCGTCGCCGCCGAGGTGCGCCCGCGCCTCACCTTCACGAAGTCTTCGCGGTCGTGCTCGCGGCCGCACTTGGGGCATTTGATCGGACTCTTGTTCAGGTCGTAGAAGCGCGCTGCACAGTTCTGGCAGGTACGCTTCGTGCCCCAGGACGCCTTGACCACTCGCAGTCTCCCGGAAATTCCGCTGGAAGGGCCTTTCGGCCGCGAAGGGGGGCGTATGTCACGCGCTCTTCACCCTGTCAAAACCAAATTCGGGCATGGTAGGAGGGGCGTCGCGCCGCACTTTCGCCGTTCTTTCAGGAGCTTGCCCTGTCGTCCGCCGGACACCCCGCCAAACTGATCGCCCACCCGGTCGCCCGGTTGAAGGGCCGTGCCCGCGCGCCCGGCGACAAGTCGGTGTCGCACCGGGCGCTGATGTTCGGCGCCATGGCGCTGGGCGAGACCGCCATCACCGGGCTTCTGACCGGCGAGGACGTGCTGTGCACCGCCGCCGCGCTCAGGGCCATGGGGGCGCATATCACCCATGAAGAGACCAACCAGATGGGGGGCGTCTGGCGGGTGAGGGGCTTCGGCGTCGGCGGCGGCCAGGAGCCGGCTGAGGTGCTCGATCTCGGCAATTCCGGCACCGCCGCCCGGCTGCTGACCGGCATTTTGGCCAGCCATCCGTTCACCTCGTTCATGACCGGGGATGCCTCGCTGCGCAGCCGGCCGATGAAGCGGGTCATGGATCCGCTGGCTCAAATGGGCGCCCGCTTCGAGGCGCGCGAGGGCGGCCGCATGCCGCTTTGCATCGTCGGCACCGACGAGATGGTGCCGATCGAGTACACGCTGCCCATGGCCTCGGCCCAGGTGAAGAGCTGCGTGCTGCTGGCCGGCCTCAACACCGCGGGCGAGACCACGGTGATCGAGCCCGAGCCCACGCGCGACCACACCGAGCGCATGCTGCGCCACTTCGGCGCCGAGGTGCGGGTCGAGGCCGCCAAAGGCCCAGGGAAAGGGATGGGCAAGCGCATCACCGTGGTGGGCTGGCCCGAGCTGAAGGCGCGCGACATCGACGTGCCGGGCGATCCCTCGTCGGCCGCCTTCGCTGTGGTGGCGGCGGCGATCCGGCCGGGCAGCGAGGTTTTAGTCGAGAATGTCGGCATCAATCCCTTGCGGGCGGGGCTTTACACCACCCTCAAGGAAATGGGCGCCGACCTCACCTACAAGAACGAGCGCGAGGTTGGCGGTGAGCCGGTGGCCGACCTTGTGGTCAAGGGCGCCGAGCTGAAAGGCGTCGAGGTGCCGCCCGAGCGGGCGCCGACCATGATCGACGAATACCCGATCCTCGCCGTGGCGGCCGCCTCGGCCCGCGGCACCACCCGCATGCTGGGCCTGGCTGAGCTGCGCGCCAAGGAAAGCGATCGCCTGTCGAGCGTCGCCGCTGGCCTCGCCGCCAACGGGGTGAAGCACGAGATGGGCAAGGACAGCCTCACCGTGCAGGGCGACGGCAAGCCGCCGCCTGGCGGCGGGCTGGTCAAGACCCATCTCGACCATCGCATCGCCATGGCCTTCCTGGTGCTGGGACTGAGCGCGCGCGAGGCGGTGACGATCGACGATGGCTCGCCGATCGACACCTCGTTCCCCGGCTTCACCGCCTTGATGAACGGGCTCGGTGCGAACATAGAGACGGCGTGAACTCTCCATCCATTGGGCAGCGCCTCGTCATCGCCATCGACGGGCCCTCGGCCTCGGGCAAGGGCACCCTGGCCAAGCGCCTGGCCGACCATTTCGGCCTGCCCCACCTCGATACCGGGCTGCTCTACCGGGCGGTCGGCTGGCTGGCGCTGACCCAGAGCCGGCCGGCGGCCGAGGTGGCGGCCCGGCTGACCGCGGCCGACCTGGTCGATCCGGTGCTGCGCGGCGATGAGGCCGGCCAGCAGGGCTCGAAAGTCGCGGCAATGCCGGACGTCCGGGCCAACCTCTTGAAATTCCAAAAAGAATTCGCATCTAGGGGCAGCGGCGCGGTGCTCGATGGGCGCGATATCGGCACCGTCATCTGCCCCGACGCCCCGGTGAAGCTCTTTGTTACCGCCACACCGCAGGCCCGGGCCGAGCGGCGGTATCAGGAGTTGCGGGAGCGGGGGGCCGACACTATAAAACCGCGCGTTCTTGCCGAGATGGCGGAGCGGGACCGTCGCGACAGCGAACGGGCGGCTGCACCTCTGAAAGCCGCACCCGATGCTTACCACCTCGATACCAGCGACATGGATGCCGATGCGGCCTTTGCCGCCGCTTTGGCTTTCATCGAGCGCAAGGGCTTTCGAGCGGCAGGGCCTTAAGTCGCCGCCTTTCGCTCGAAGACTAAAAGCGGCGATTGCGGACGGAACCAAGGCCGTCCGTCGGAGTTTCAAGGCACTGGATCCGCCGGATCAACCGGTTGGCCGACGGGCGGCAGCGTTTCGCCCGGGATCATGGAAGGAAGAGGTTTTGAATGGCTAAGGGCAGCGCCCTGCGCAAGAATCCCAACGACTCCGCCAGCGCGGAGTTCGCAGCACTCCTCGACGAATCGCTCGGCGGTTCGGCGAGCTTCGAAGGATCGGTCGTCAAAGGGACGGTCATCCGCATTGCCAACGATTTCGTCACCGTCGATGTCGGCCTGAAGTCGGAAGGCCGTGTCGCGTTGCGTGAATTCACCAACGGCGGCACCAGCGCACCCGAGATCAAGGAAGGCGACGTGGTCGACATCTTCGTCGACCGCATGGAGAACAAGGACGGCGAGGCGGTCCTGTCGCGCGACAAGGCGCGCCGCGAGGAAGCCTGGACCCTGCTCGAGAAGGCGTTCAACGACGGCGAGCGCGTGATGGGCACCATCTTCGGCCGGGTGAAGGGTGGCTTCACCGTCGATCTCTCGGGCGCCGTGGCCTTCCTGCCGGGCAGCCAGGTGGACATTCGCCCGGTGCGCGACATCTCCCCGCTGCTCGGCACGCAGCAACCCTTCCAGATCCTCAAAATGGACCGCTCACGCGGCAACATCGTCGTGTCGCGTCGCGCGGTGCTCGAGGAGAGCCGCGCCGAGCAGCGTTCGGAGCT
>Ga0306920_100003928_pt1 | contig 18974 bp, 5 predicted proteins | sample flu12Cox44000170_FD_204666 | JGI IMG/M metagenome (GOLD analysis project Ga0306920, IMG submission 204666) | Lab enrichment of tropical soil microbial communities from Luquillo Experimental Forest, Puerto Rico - flux4day.12C.oxic.44.000.170 (v2)... | ecosystem: Environmental > Terrestrial >... | reverse complement strand
ACAGTGCATCGCTCGCGGTGGTGTGGGCGTTGTAGGGCAGCGTGTCGAGGAAGAGGTCGGCCAGACGGTGGCGCGCCAGGTGCGCCGCGGGCGGCAGCCGCGGGGCAAACACCAGGCGCTCGGGAGCGACGCCGCGGGCCAGCGCCTCCCGGCGCAGGTTCCCGACCACCGCGGCGTTGTCCTCCAGGAGCCAAAGCACACTCGCGGGGACCTCGCGTAACAGCCGCATCCAGAGCTCGAAGACGGTGGGCGTGATCTTGAAGGGCTGGTTGAAGCAGCAGAACACCAGCGCTTCTTCCGGCAGTCCTGCTGCTGCGCGGCTCGCTGACTGCGCGGCGATCGTGCGCCTGTCATCGTTCACCTGGTAGCAGTCCGGCAAGTGCACGACCTGCTCGCTGTAGTATCGGCGCTCCTCGGCGGGCAGCACGATCCGATCGGCCAGGAGGTAGTCGATCTGTGGCAGGCCCATCGAGCCCGGGTAGCCGAGGTAGCTCACCTGGAGGGGTGCGGCGCGGCGCGCAAGGATCCCGGACCGGGCGCCCGCGGTATAGCCCTTGAGGTCGACGGCGATGTCGATCTCGAGCGAGCGCAGCCGCTCCACCACCTGCGCGTCGCTGATGCTCCGCACGTCCATGAAGCGATCGAAGGCGCCGAGCAGCCGCTGGCGCATGGCGCTGCCGTCGTCGGGTCCGAAGGAGACCGCGGTGACCTCGAAACGTCCGCGATCGTGCGCCTCGAACAACCCGGCGGTGAGCAGCGCGGTCGCGTGTTGATGGAAGTCCGCGGACAGGTACGCGATGCGGATCTTCTCGTGCCGGTAGCGCGGGCCGTTCCAGGTAAGCCGGCCGCTCTCGGGCAGCTCGACCTCCGCCGCCGTGCGCGCGCAGCGCAGCTGCAGCGGCGGCGAGTCACAGATGCCAAGAAACGTGAATGGCCTGATCGCAGGTAGCCCGGCCGCGACGGCTTCGCGCACCTCCGCACAGGCGCGGTCGAAGTCTCGCCACTCGCAGCACATCATGCGCGCGCCGAGCGCGGCACCGCGGGCGAATTTATGGTCCGGGTCGATCTCGAGGAGCCGCCCGTAGCTCGCCGCCGCCTCCTGCGGCCGCTTCTCCTCGAGGAGGCCCAGGGCGCGCAGCTCGTGAGTCTTGGCGAGCCCCGGTGCGAGCGCGAGCGCCCGCTCGCAGTAATCGAGCGCCTCGCCCGTGCGCTGAGTCGCGAGCCGTACGTCCGCGAGGTTGCTGAGTGCGAGCGCGAAGTCCGGCTTCAGCCGCAGCGCTCGCTCGCAGGCGGCAGCTGCTTCTTCGTAGCGGTTGAGCTGACGCAGCGCACCACCCAGATTGCTGTACGCTTCTGCGAGATCGGGCTTCAGTAGCAGCGCGCGCTCGCAGCAGCGCAGCGCCTCTTCGGGTCGCCTGAGCGCGAGTAGTGCGCCCGCGCAGTTGCTGAGCGTCTCGGGGCGACCGGGGTCGAGCTCGAGCGCGCGCCCATAGCACTCGAGCGCCTGCGGGTAGCGTCCGAGCCGTTGCAGCGCATCGCCGCAGCTGCGGTGCGCCGCGATCAGGGCCGGATCGAGCTCGAGAGCCCGACGGAAACAACCGACCGCTTCCTCGCAGGTGCCGAGCGCCAGATGTGCCACACCCGAGTTGTGGTGAGCGGTCGCGTACGCCGGATCGAGCTCGAGGGCGCGGTGGAAGCGCTCGAGCGCCGCGGCGTGGCGGCCGAGCTGCAGCAGCGCCTGTCCGAGATTGTTGTGACCGCCCGCATTGGCGGGTTCGAGCTCGAGCGCACGCCGGTAGCAGCTTTCGGCCTCCTCGAGCGAACCGCTCGACAGCAGTGCGTTGCCGAGCCGGCGCCGCACCGCGGCATCGGCCGGCTCGAGCTCGGCGAGGCGTCGCAAGCTCGCAATCGCCTCGGGCAGCCGGCGAGTCGCGGTCGAGATCTCGGCGAGGAGGCTGAGCGCCCCACGGTCCCCAGAGAAGTGCGCCAGCGCCGCGCACATCTCCTCCGCGGCGCGCCGTTGCCCACTCTTCCAAAGGGTGAGCGCCTCGGCGACCGAACCTGCAGCGCGCGGCGGGGCGCTCGGGGAGTGGGGCTCGGGCTCGGACACGCGAGGCTCTAGTCGTGCTTCTGGCGCTTCAGGCACTCGAGGTCCTCGGGCTTGCAGTTCTCCTCTCCGAGACCGGTCACGAAGACATCGAGCCAGCTGATCGCCGATTGGGCGAGCGGTGCCGCCTGCTCGCTGGTGGCGTTCTGCTCGAGCGAGGTGGTCGCGGTGGTCGATACGCTCGCGGCGGTGGCTGCGGCACCCGAGAGCGTTGCCGTGATACCGCTCACCGACGCCGGGACACCGCTCGCCGTGCCGCCGAAGTTGATGTTGCTCGCACCGACCACCGAGACCGCCGCAATGTTGATGTTGCCGGCCGCGCCGATGCCGGCATCGCCCGCGTTCACCGTGCCGACGGGCGCGATCAGGTCGACGTTGCCGGCCGCCTCCGCTGAGCTCGTCTGGATCGTGCGGATGCCGCTGCCGGCGACCGCGGCATTGAAGACCAGGATCACATTGCCGTGAGGATCGACGCTATAGGTGGGTGGCGGCAGCGACAGCGACGACTTCGCGCCGTTGCCGGCGTCGATGTTGCCATCGTTCGACCAGATGAGGATGTTGCCGCCGCCGAGGGTGAAGATGCGCGAGGTCTCGACGTTGACATCGCCGAAGGAGTAGATGTCGACGTTCCCCGCACCCTGCGCGACGATGCCGAGCTGGGACGGTGGCTTGGTGATCGCCCCCGAGGAAGGCGGGTTGGCGACGCCGACATTGACCTGCCCTCCCGGGACGAGGAGATCGATGCTGCCGCCGGCGAGCGTGTAGATCTCGCTATAGGTGAGCTGCAGATTGCCGCTGTAGGGGCTCGCCGGGCCCGTGCTGCCGGCGTGGCTGCCCGGAAAGAGCGTGTTGATCGCCGTGTAGCCGCGCGTGAAGCCGCCGCTCGGTATCTGGTTCGCCTCGAGTCCCGAAAGGCTCAGCTCGTCGAAGAACACACCGTCGACGAACGGGCGCTGCTCACTCGGGCTGAAGCTCGCGAACGCGGCTTCCGCCTGCGCGAGCGTGAGACCGCTCCGGCCGGTTACCGCCTCGGTGTAGGCAATCAGTTGCGGCTGATAGACGGATGAGGGCGCGATGATGGTCTTGTAGAAGCCCGCGTAGTCGGGGTTCTGGCCAAGGCCCGCCATCAGGGTGACATTGCCGCCGGTCGCTGTGGCGAGACTCGGGTTGAGGAGGTTGCCGACCGTGGTCACACCCACCGAGAGTCCGAGATCGATGTCCCGGCCGGCGAGCATGTCCAGTCGCCCGGGACCCCCGACCTGCACCACGCCCCCGCTGGTGTTGGGGAGACCGTTATCGCCGAAGGTGGCAGGATCGCTGAAATCCCGGCCAGCGGCGATCAGCGTCAGGTCGTTGGCGTTGAGGCCCTCACCCTGGTACTGGAGGTTGAGGATGTCGCGTCCCGCGGCGATCTCACTGGCCTTGGGCGAGGAGACAACGATTCCGGTGATGTCGCGGCCGGCGACGATCGAGGTCGGCGTCGGGTCGTTCAGGTGTCGGCTGCTGTAGAAGTTGTTGCCTTCGGAAACGGCCACGACCCCGAGGGCGCCAAACGCCGGATTCGCGGACGCGGCGATCTGGGAGTCGCCCGCGTCCGATACCCGCAGCTCGAGGCCTGAAATATCGCGTCCGGCAAAGAGCTGCAGCTGCCCGGTGTCGGAGGGAAAGAGGACGCTCTGGAAGGTCGTGCCGACGACGTCCTGGGTGAGCGAGGCGAGCCGCAGGTTGGCGGGGTAGACGTACAGTCCCTGCGACTGCGAGGTTGTGAAGGTCTCGACCGTCTGGCCAAGCAGCTGATCGATGTTGGTCCCGATGTTGTTCAGCGTCACGCTGCCCGCGCTGCTCTGGGCGTTGAAGGCGGAGTTCGCCCCGTAGGTGAAGAACACGGCGTTGCTGACTGCACCGGACGTCGCGCGCTGCTGGTAGAGCACGGTCGGATTGAGCAGCGCATCGATCACGATATCGCCCTCGGCCCACGCCGAGAGCTGCGCGTCCTCGACCGCGAACAGCGAGCCGACCGGCAGGCCCCCGGTGCTGGTGAGATTGGTGGCGAACGAGCGCCCGGCGCTCAGGGTTCCGATACCGTCGGCCACCAGGAACTGGCCGCTCGTGACGTCGCGGCCGGCATTCACGGTGAGTCCACCGCTTGCGAAATGCGGCGCCTGTGCGCCGGCTGTCGCAGGCAGCGGCTGACTGTCGGCGGCCGCGGCGGAGACATTCAGGACATCACGGCCCGCCGTGACGCGCAGGTCGCCACCCCCGAAGGTGGCGAGCGTCCACGGCGCCGGGTCGTAGGCCCCGAAATCCACGCCCCACTCGGCAGAGACGCCGCCCCTGCTGATATTGCGCAGCTGCCAGTCGGAGATCGCCACCGTCACGGCATTGCCAACGACGTCGCCGCCCGCGCTCACTGTGAGGGTGCCACCCTGAGTGGCGAAGCTGATCTGACCGATGTTGCCGCCCCCGAGCCTCACCGGCGTTGCCGGCGCCGCCGCAATACCGCTGGTATAGGCTCCCGAACCCGCGCCGAACTGGACGTTGTTCGCCGCCATGAGGTCCACACCGCCGGTACCGGTACGCACCAGCACACCCGGCGCCAGCACGAGGTTTGCTGGGACCGCCGCCCCCGACACCGGCCCGAGCTGCGGCAGCGTCGCGAGCGGATTGGCGCTCGAGAGATCGGCGCCGGCGATGAAGCGCAGCGACGAGGATGGCGCGGGCGTCGTGGGCAGTGAATCGCCCACCATGCCGTCGGAGATCGTGCCGTTGATGGTCAGGTTGCCTGATGCCCGGACCGTGAAGTCGATGGGCGCGGGAAGCTGCAGTGCATAGAGATCGAGCGGCTGGGAGAGGGTCAGATCCACCGGCGCGCTACCGGCTGTCCCGGCCTGGAACAGAACCCCCGGCTGCACGAGGAGTGTGGGAGTGGCCGAAGCGCCAGCGATCTGAAAGCGCCCCGGGATCACAGTGAGCGCCTGGCTGAGATAACTCTGCAGCGCGCCCTGGATTTGACCGAAGTTCGCGGTGGGGTCACCGATCTGCGCGTACGTATAGACGCTCACCGGCTCGATGATCACCTGGCCGACGCCGCTTACGGTGGCCGGATCGATGGCGTTGATTGCGACATCCCCGGTGCTCGCGATGGCCGGCGCACGCAGCAGGAGTGTCCCCATCTGCGCAGACCCGCTGGTCGACACCACGCTCCCGCTGTCGAGTGAGAGCGTGCCGCTCACCGTGGAAAGCTCGATCTCACCGCCGCGGCCGGCGGCACCGCTGCCATCGGCCCGCAGAACGCTCCCGGGCTCGAGCACCACGTTGTTGGCGGCAAAGAGGCCGATCGACCCGCGCTGTCCCGCTGAGGGCGCGCTGAGTGAACCTGCAATATCGATCGTGCCGCTGTCGGCCGTAAGCGAGATCTCACTCGCGCTGAGTGTGGTGCCGGCGGTCACATCCAGATCGCCGTTCTGCACCCTGACGCCGACCTGGTTGGTGAAGCCGCCGCTCCCCAGAATCGCCGCGAGACTGGAGAATCCTCCGGCGAGCTGTCCCGCGTAGAGCGTGAAGCTGCCACCGATGGCATTCGGCGCGGCGTTCCCCAGCAGGTTGCCGTTCACCGTGACGGTCTGTCCCCCGGCGAGCGTCAGCGAGCCGGCCGGAGCGTGGCCCGCGCCCGCGACACTCACGGTTGCACCGGCAGGTACCGTCAGGTTGCCCGCAGCGCTGAGGTCGACGATGCCGCCGGCGGCACCGACGGTCTGGTTCACGGCACTGACGTCGATGCCGCCGGCATCGATCACGGCCTTGGGTGTCAGTGCGATGTCGCCCGAGGCGAGGAGCGAGATGCGACCGCCCGGCACGATGATCGTCCCGCCATCCTGGATGGTCCCACCCTCGAGCCGCAGCGAGCCGCCGAGCGAAGTGGCGAGCGTCGCGGGTGCCGCGGCGGTGCCCTGCTGCGCGATCTGCAGCGTCCCTGAGGAGGCGAGCGTCGTCGCCGAGCCGCTCGCCGCCGTGAGTTGCGGCGCGCTCACCGTGAGGTTGCCGCCAACCATCACCGCGCCCGTGCCCTGCCCCGTTACGCCGCTCGTGGTCTGGAAACTCGTCTGGGTGTTACCGTTGATCGTGAGGCTTCCGGCCCCGAGCGTGAGAGTGTCGGCGACGAGGCTCAGGCTGCCGACGCCCGCTGTCGGCGACGCTGCCGCGCCCGCCACGCCCTCGAGCGTGAGCGATTTGCCGCCGAACGTGCTGGTCCCGCCGGCGTTGTTGATCGAAGCCGCGCTCAGTGTCAGCGCGCCGAGCGTCGGCGCACCCTGGGGGCTCACACCGAGCGAGACCGGCGAGAGCAGGTCGATCGAGCCGAGGCTCGAGAGCCGAATCGCACCGGCGGATTGCATCTGCGAGAGCAGAGCCGGTGTGATGAGCAGCGTGTCGCTCGAAGCGCCGTTGCCGAGAGCGATGCTGCCCGAGGCGAGCGACCAGCCGGCGCCCGGGGCATTGATCGTGCCCGCTACGCTGACGCCTGCCGGCGCATCGAGCGCCACCGCACCGTGGGTGCTGAGCTCGGCGCCCGTGTCGATCTGGACCACGCCGCCCCCGCTCGCGCCCGGGGGCCTCAGGACCACTGGCAGATTCGTGTTGGAGACCGCGAGCAGCGCCGCCCCGGAATCGCCCGATCCGTCCGCATTGCTGAGGGTCACCGGGACGCTCGCCGGAAGTGTCTTGGGCGCCGTCCCGCCGCTGCCGGAGGTGGAGGACACGCGCGCGCCGGATTGCACCTCGATCGACTGGTTGGCAACCGCGAGCACCTGCCCCGCTGTGAACTGCGCGCCCTGCCCAACGGTCACCGAGTTGGCGGTCACGGTGATCGAGCTTCCGTCGGCGGATAGCTCGCCGCCGAGCAACAGATCGCCGGCGTTCCAGCCCGATATCACCGGCGCGCCGATCGACACGCCGGTGCTGGCGGTGGCCTGCGAGCCGGCAGTCACGGTCAGATCGGTCGCACTGATCTCGACGATCGCGGCCGAGCCACCGCTGCCCGGCTGTGATTCGACCTTGCCGAGGGCGCTGAGGCTGGTGCCGGCGGCGATCAGCAGTGTGCCGGCGTCGGCCGGCAGCAGCGGCAGCGGCTGGTTAGGCGCCGTCGGCGGCTTGTTGAAAAAGCCCGAGGCGAGACTCAGCTGGTACTGCGCGAGAGACTGGCTGTAGCTCCCCGGGTAAACGGCGAAGCCGCTGTAGCCCGCCGCGCTCTGCAGCCCGGTGTCGCCGAAGCTGAGATACCCGCCGACGACGCGTGTCCCGTCGGCGAGCGCGCCGATGGTGCCGGGCTTGAGGCTCTGGAATCCCGGTTCGATCTGCACGAGAAAAGCGCCGGGCATCAGGCCGTAGCGCGCGGGCAGAACCGGATAGACCCCCGCCGGCAACCCCGGCACACCGCTCAGGTAGACGCTCTCACCGGGCGTCGCGGCCGAGCCGGTGAATTCCTGGATGTCGTACGCGGCGTACTGGCCGCGCGTCGAGGGGAGCACCGCGAAGAGCCCCGTGGCCGCGGAGTTCTGCTGGCTGAGCGCATCCACCGAGCCGCCGGTCCCGGGCACCCACTCGTAGGCAGACAGGTCGCCACCACCTCTCAAATCGATGATCGCGCCACTCGCGAAGGTGACGTGCGGCGCGGTGAGTGAGACCCGTCGGGCGGGTACGCCCGTGACCGCCATCTGCGACTCGCTGGCCGAGTGACTCGCAAGGTAGATCCACTCCGCCTGGTTCAACACCGTCTCTCCATAGGGCAGGAGCGCGTTGTCGGCGCTCACCGAGGTGACACTGCCATTGAGCAGCGACAGCGAATTGGAGGCGGTGAGTGCGATCTGTCCGAACGGCGCGAGGAGCGTCCCGCTGCTCGCGATGCTGGAGGCCTCGATGGTGAGCGATCCTCCGACGGAGAGCGGCGTGCCGGGTGCAGCGGATGTCTGGCCGATCCGCACCGTGCCGCCATCGAGCGAGTCAGTGATGGTATAGGCCGCGTTGGTCGCGGGGTAGACACGGGCCGCGTCGATCGTCAGGTTACCGGAGAACGCGAGTGCCCCGGAGAGCTGGTTGCGGAACAGCGGCAGGAACGTCACGTCGCCGCTGCTGCGCAGCGAGACAGCGCCGATACTCTGGAGCGTCGTGAATCCGGACAGTGCGATCTGCTCGGCATTGACCGCGAGCGTGCCGACGCCCGAGAGCGGTGTCCCCGTGCCGGTGATGGCCTCGTTGCTGTCGGTGAAGGCCACGTAGGCCGCCTCGACGTCTGCCTGAGTTCCGTAGCTCACCCCGAGGTTGGGCGCATCCAGGCTGACCATCCGCCCGAGCTTGAGTGGAGTACTGGTGTTGATGTTGATGGCGCTGTCGGCGCGCAGCCGCAGCACATCGATCCCCGACTCCTCGAGCTGCGCGATGCCCAGCACCGCGAGATTGCCGTACGGGGCGGTCGGCACCGAGCCTGCGACGCTCGCTACGATATCGATGGTCGGCGGAGTGGTCGGCAGCGGTGTGGTGATCGAGCCGTTGTGGGTGAAGAGCGTCTGCGTCACATCGAGCTCGAGGGAGCCGCCGAAGAGCGTCCCGGCACTGCTCGCGCCGCCGGCCGCCGACAGGGTGCCAAGGAGCGACACTGATTCGACGGACTGGACCAGGAGGCTTCCCCCGGCGCTGCCCACCGTCGCATTGGCGTAGCCGCCGATGCCGCCGAGGGTCGCCACGGTGAGCGGAGCGCTCGCGCCCGCAATGTCGATCTGCGAGCCGGCAGTCGCGACCACCTGGCCGCGAAACGCCTGCAGGTTGACCGTGCCTCCGGAGAGCACCGTGCCGAGATTGAGGTTCTGGCTGTTGGGAGTGAGCACGGCGGCACCACTGACGTCGAGGATGCCGTGGGGTCCGAGCTCGATGAGCTGGTCCGGGAGGTAGCCCGGATCGTAGACGAGATTCGGTGCCTGAATCTGCGCCGTGATGGTGCCGCCGGGTGCCCGCAGCGTGCCATCGACCAGGATGCTCCCCTGCCCGAGGAGGCTGATGCTCGAACCCGCGTTGGGAGTCAGCACCACGCTCGCACCCGGCTGGATGTCGATCGCGCCGATCGGGAAGGTCTGCAGCGCCTGCTCGCTCCCCGATGGGGCGACTTCGAGCGTAATCGTGTAGGGCTTCTGGCTCGCCACCGGCAGGAGCTGCGCCTGCGAGAAGTCCTCGACGGTCCCTCCGGTGGGTCGCATGAAGTACCCGGGCGCGAGCTGCAGCGACTCCGCCTGCCCGCTGATCGCGGTGCCGGCCCTCACGGCGAGGACATCGCCGTTGACGGCGCCCGTGGATTCCGGGCCTGAGGCGAACAGCGTGACGTTCGAGAAGCCATCCTGCGAGAAGAGCGCCGCACCGAGCGCAAATGCCTGCGTGGGATTGGTGAGGGAATCGGCGCGCTGGGCGCTCGCCCAGGTGTTGCCGCCCTGAGCGACGGTGATGCGCGGCGCGGCGAGCGTGAAGGCACCACCTCCTGCCCCCTGTACGCCAAACGCGTCGAGCTCGACATTGCTGCCGATCTCGAGCGCCGACTGGTAGGGAGAGGCATCGAGTGTGATCTGTCCGCCTGTGCCGCCGACGACCTTGTTGTTGGGCATGATCCAGGCGCCGCCGCTCGCCCGCAGGCTCACGTCGTTGCCGATCACGAGCTCGCCGCCGAGAGTCGTCGGCGAGAGAGGTGATGTGAGCGAGAGCGCGATCGTGCCGCCGTTCTGGTAGGTCGGCGCGAGCGTCGGCGAATAGAGCGACTGAAACGCGGAGTCGTTGGTCCATTGGCCGCGCACATCGAGTGTCACGCCCGCACCGATGTCGATGCCGAGCCTTGGTGCGCCGGTCGCCGGATAGCTTGCGGTCTGGACGCTGTTGAGCGCGATCGTTCCGCCCGGTCCCTCGATGCTCGAATCGATCACGATGCGCGGCGCCTGAGCGAGCAATGCGCCGCCGGTGCCGAGGTTGAGCGGCAGCCCCGCGGGGAGCGTGACGCTCGTATCGTCGTAGATCTTGGTCTGTGCAAAGCCGCCGCTCGTGAGATAGGAAATCGGCAGCTGCATCGGCTGCTGGGGAAGCGGGGTGCCATCGGCCACGATGATCGGTGCGACGCTCGTCGCAAGGCTCAAAGGCGGCGCGAAGAACTCGGGCAGACCCCCATTACCGCTGGCGAGATTCGCACCACCGATGACGAGCGTGCCGCCGGTGGCGATGGGCGAGGTCCCGTTGACGGAGGCGAGCACGCTCGCGAGGCTGCCGGCCGGCACCGCCGCGAGGCTTCGCTGGTAGGGTCCGTTGACGGCGCTGCCGAGCAGCGTCCCCTGCAGCGACATCGCAGGAGCGGCGAACTGCACCGAGCCGGCGGAGAAGCCCTGCACGTAGCCGTTCTCATAGGTGCCGAGCCCCGGCGTCGTTCCGGTGATCTGCACGCCGAAGCCGGAGAACGTCTGAGTGTAGGTCGGATTCAGGACGCTCGTGTAGGGCAGGAGCGGGTTAGCGGTGCTGACGCTGTACGCCTGGCCGCTCGCGCTGATGAGCCAGGAGGTCTGCACGAGGCCCGGTGCATAGATCCATCGCCCGCCGGAGACGTTGATGGAAGCGCCGCTCGCGACGACGATGTCGCCGTCGGACTGAAAGCTGGCGCTGCCGCCGACGGCGGTGCGCTGCAGGATGTTTTCCTGAATGCCCTGCAGCGCCGACTGCCAGGAGGAGCTGCTGATGATCGGCGGCTTGCCGTCGCGCGTGTCCACGATCACCGTCTGACCATGCAACGGGCCGTTGCGCTGCGCCGGGTCGTCCTCGAGCTCGTTGGCGCGCAGCTGGAGGGTGATCAGGTTGGCGGACATCGGCAGCTGCGCGACGCTCCCCGCGAGGTCGATGCTGGTTCCCGCATCGACGCGGATCTGCGCGGCAGTGTTGCCGGTGGTTGTGAGTCCGGCGTCGGGGTTGGCGGCGGCGAGTACCGTGAGCTGCCCGCCGGGCGCATTGATCTGCCCGCCGTGAACGTCGATCTGCTGCCCGATGAGCCGCACGGTCGATGGGAGCTGGGTCTCGCCCACGACCGCGGTGGAAGTGTCCGTGGGGTCAGCCGCCACCTCGATCTGGCTCGTCGGGCCGATGGTGAGCGTGCCGCCCTCGTTGGCGCACAAGACCTCATTCAGCTGGCAGCCTGCGCCCTGTCCATGAGGACTTCCCTGCGCGGCCTGGAGTATCACCGAGCCATTGGCCGTGACGGCCGTGGTCGCTGAGATGCGGCCGCTCTGGTTGACGGCCATGCCGACGAGCGACACGTTGCCGCGGGCGGCGGAGAGCGATCCGCCTGGCTGATTCGCGGTGACGCCATCGCCGCTCACCTCGACAATCAGGCCGCGCATGGCGGGATCGTTGCTCGCCGCAAGGTACACGGACTGGCCCGAGGCCAGCACGATCTGACCGTCGGGCACCGAGAGGCTCCCGCTGTTGCTGACGTTCTGGCCGGCGAGCATCAACCGCCCGCCGCCTGCCGCGGTCATCTGCGCACCCCCCTGCACGATGACGGCTACCGGCTGAGGCTTGCCCTGCGCATCGAGCACCAGGTTGCCTGAGGAGTCGGTGACGTACACCCGGCCGTCGGACTGCAGCGCCGGACCCGGGTTGCCGGCCGAGATCGGGGCGAGGATGCCGTTGGCGAGACCGGCGTCACCCTGCGCGAGACCGAGTGATGAGGCGATCAGCCCCGCGACGTTCACCTTCGAGGTGGCGCCGAACACGAAACCGTTGGGATTGATCAGGTAGATCTGCCCGTTGGCCGTCACCGCCCCGAAAATGCTGCTTGGGCTCGCCTGGTAGATCTTGTTGAGCGCGATCGAAGTCGCGCCGGGCTGGTTGAAGATCACCTTGCCGTCGGCGCTGATATTGAAGGAGGCCCAGTTGAGGATGGCCTGGTTGCTCGTCTGTGAGACGGCGAAGGTGTTGCCCGCCTGGACCCCGGTCGCCTGGCCGGAGGTGACGAACCCCGCTGGCGCCGTGAAGCCGGGAGTGTTGTTTGCGGCGCAACTGCCGGGTCCGCAGGGCACGGGAAGCTGGGCGGAACGCCCACTGTCACCGAGCAACAGGGCGCGGGCCACCGCGAGGCCGATGGCAGACGTAGCGAGGAGCCTCCGGCGCGCGCGACTCGAGGGGAGCATGCGACCCATGGTCAGTCAGTCTTGTTACGTTGGCGTGGCGGTGTGCTAGAACGAACCCCTGACGTCGAAGAGCACGCGCGAATCGTGTGCGGCGGTCGTCGGGCCCGGGAGCAGCGACTCCACCCACGTGAGGTAGCCGGTGATGCTGTGCCCCGGCAGCAGGTCGAGACCGGCGCCCCAGCTGCGGAGACTGGTGTGGCTCGGCTCGCCCGGCAGCGCCTCGAGGTGGCGGTCGCGAGCCGCATCGAAGAATACGTACAGGTCTGCCCAGTTGACCTGGTGCGCGGCGAAGGGTGCAGTCTGGAGCTGCACGGTGCCCTTGATGGCGCTGTCACCGAGTTCCTCGGCCTCGAGGTAGCCACGCACGCCATCCGCACCCGCAATCGAGAGCTGCTCATAGACCACGAGCGGATCGAGCGCCAGTTGCCCTGCGGCGCGCAGGACCAGCAGGAGCTTCGCCGGCAGGCGCAGCGTCAACGCGCCATCGCCGCGCAGGTAGATGTAGTTGCCGCGCGCCTGGTAGCGGTTCATCTCGAAATCGAGGTTGCTGTTGGCCGGCCCGCGAGGCCCGGCGTCGACGCTGAGATCGAGCGAGCCGGACCGCACCAGCCCCGGAGAGGTGAGGCGCTGCCAGGCACTGCTGTAGGTGAGAGAAGCGTTGACATACGACATCGGCTCGATCACCGATGGCATGTTCGAGAGGCTGATGGTGTTGCGGAAATGCTTGTAGTCGAGGCCGAGCGTCAGACTCTGCACGCCACCGAGGGCATTCATGACCGGAATGCCGAGGCGTCCCATGTAGACCTGGCCGTTGCCGAGCACACCGAGCGTGCCCACGGTGGCGACATCGCTCGAGGAGTTGATGAAAGCGAGGCTCGGACGGATGCCACCATTCAGTGCGTGCACGCCGTAGACGGCATTCAGAATTCCGACCTGGCCCGCCTTCTGCGGCGCCCAGGTGTACTGTCCGGACAGGGAGTCGAGCTCGCCCCAGAGGTCGTAGTAGCCGAGTGACACGGTCGCCCGCAGCGGCTCGGTGCCGGGCGTGTACTGGTTGTTGAGGTCCACGCCGCCGTGCACGGGCAGATGGTCATCGACCTTCAGGGCGAGGTCCATGGTCCCCGGGTCAGGTCCGGGCTTCAGCACCGGCACCACGGAGCGATCGGCGGTCTGAGTGTTGACGGCGTTGAGCTGGCGCTGCAGATCGGGAAGCCTGGGGACCTGGCCCGGAGCGGTGGCCGGCAGGGCTTCCAGGATTTTCTCCTCGGAGAAATAGCGCGCCCCGCTGATGGTGCGCTCGCGCAGCCGGCCCTCGGTCACGCGCAGCCGCACCACGCCATCGGTCACTTCCTGCGGCGGCACATCGACGAACACCGTGGCGTAGCCGGCTTCGTGATAGGCCTGCTCGAGCGCGCTGCGCGCAGCCTGGACGTCCTCGAGCGTCTTCGCCTCCCCGAGACGCGGATACAGTACCGTCTCGATCGCGCGGTTCGGCAGGACCGTGTTACCGAGGACGCGATATTCCTGCACGCTGAAGCGCGCTTGCGCGCCCGCACCGGCCGCCGGCGCCGCCGGTGGCGCTGCGGCGGCACCGCCACAGACCAGTGCGGCGGCCATCAGGGCCACTCCCTTGGCCGCCAGGAATTCTCCGCGTCTCAGCATCGCAGGTCAGACTCTCGGTTCTTGGCAATAGAGAAAAGCCGGCCCCTCGGGTGAGGGGCCGGCGAGTCGCAGGTACCGGTTGTGTTTCTGTGTCTGGATCCGAATCAGTTCTGCTCCGCCGGCACGTTGCAGCTCTTGCCTAGCCGCGTGTACGGATTGATGTAGATCTGGAGCGTGCCCGTCTTGCCGTTGCTCGTCAGCGGCACCGCGGCAACGTTGCCTCCAACGCCCGGGATGGCATTGACGCTCGGCTCCTGAGGTGCGGTGGCGAGCTTCGGCAGATCCGTCTGCAGGAACTGGGACAGCGACAGTGACGTCCCGGTCGTCGCCGGGTTCGGCACCAGCGTGGCCTCGTACCAGTAATCGTACTGACCGGTCGCCGAAGCCAGGTTGCTCGGCGCCACGCCATTGATGGTCGCCAGCACCAGGTTGGTGAAGTTGGTCGAGTTATGCGGGTCCTGGAGCTGATCGATGGACGTGTAGCCAATGGCGCCCGGCGTGCTGTTGACCTGGTTCAGCTCATCGGTGGTCGAGAAATTCCCGGTCGTGCCTGGGATGGAGTTCGTCGAGCTGCACTGATAGCCGAGGAAGTAGATGTTGGCTGATGTGCGTGTGCCCGAACCCGGCTCACGATTGATGACGGTGATCGGATCACCGCTCGTCACCGAGGAGATCGGCTGGCCCGTCAAGGCATCCGGAACGTTGTGCCAGTCGCTGTAGCTGCCGGAGAGAATGTTGGCGGCCGACTCGCGGCTGAGATTGACGGTGCTGAAGGAACGACCGGAGATATTGATCGCGAGGCCGAAGGTCTGGTCGATCAGCCTGACGTTGGTCAGTGCTTTCATCTGCGCGGTGGTCGCCGAGCCGAACACCGCCGTCGAGTAGCCGCTCGGGTAGTCGGCGCCGGTCAGCTGACCTGGCTCGACGTCCGTGACGCCGAGATCCACCACATCGTTGATGACTGCGCCGGTCCAGCTGTCGTTCGGGCCGTTGGTCGTAGTGCTGCCACTCACGGTGCAGGTGGCCGTGAGGCCGGAGCCGGTGCAGCTGGCATCGCTGAGGTTCAGGCGCTTGATCTGCTTGCTGGTGGCGATCGGCAGGGCACCCACCACCGAGCCGCCTTCCGTGCGGTAGTAGAACGTGACCAGCGAGCCGGTCGTGATGCCCGGGATGGTGACGGCAGTGTTGCAGGAGAGCGCAAAGAAGTTCTTCGTGCCGCCGGTTGCGCTCACGAGCAGCGCATTCGCCGAGCCGCCGCAGACGTCGGCTTCGAGGCCATTCAGGATGGCGTTCTTCGCCGCTGACGAGCCCGTGATGTTCAGCGTCTGGGTCGCCGCGGCGGCCTGCGCGATCGTCGGCGCGGCCTGGACATAGCCGCCCGCGAGCGCCGCCGCAACTCCTGCGGCAATCAATGGGTATTTGTGAGTCATGATGCGATTCCTTGAGTGACAGTTAGTGCTGCGAGGCGCGAGCCGTGCTCAGGCTGCTGCCGCACGCCGGCGGCCGACGCCGATCAGACCGAGGAGTCCACTGCCAAACAGCCACACCGCGGCCGGCAGGGGTACCGCGGCTGGGCTCACCGACAGAGTTCCGGTCGAGGCGAGCGTCAGGTTCGTCCCGAGGAGATAGGACTGCGCCTGCCCGAGGCCGCTGTTGCCCGTCAGCGCGTAGAGATTCATCTGCTGGCCGAGGCCGATGCCGGCCGTGTCAGGTCCCTGACCGTATAGATCGGTGCTGCCGGCAATACTCCCGGCTCCCGCGCCCCAGACCTGTCCGGTGCTGCTGCCGGAGGTAAATGCATACGCCTTGCCGCCGGTAACGTAGGTCCCCGCCAGGTAGGCAACGTCCTGCTGGAATCCGCCGGCCCAGGTCGTGAGGCTCGGAGAGAGTCCGAGATTCGACGTGTTCTGCGCCTGCGAGGCCGGATTATCGGTGATGCCGACGATCCCACCGGGCTTCCGGTAGCCGGTGCCCGTCGGGGTAGTCGGGAACTGGATGCCCTCGACCGCCCATGTCAACGCGTCGCCGGCGGTATTCGCCGCGTTGATGTAGGCGGTCAGCGCAGCGGTCGGCGCGACGCTGAAGTTGGCCTGGATCGCGGTACTGAGGATCGCGGTGGGCGGATTTGGCGAGTTGCCCGCCGCAAAGCTCGTTGTGGGCGCGATGCCCGAGAGCGACATGCCGGTATCGAGCGCGAAGGTCGTCCCGGCCTTCTGGTCGGAGACGAACAGCCACAGGTCGGAGTTGCCGGAGGACGGCAGAGGTACCTGCGCCTGCGCGGTCACGTAGCCGGCCATGAGTGCACCTGCTACGCCATAACGAATAAGGTTCTTCATAAACGAGCGACTCCTCTTGGATGAGCACTGATCCCTGACTAACACGCGAGTGCCGCGCCCCGCGGCGCAGGCAGAGGCGTTGACACAGAGGAGACCGTTGAACCGCCGCACCCTGTGATCACGCGACGCATAGAGTCAGCGAAGGTCATGACGCTATCGTGAAGTTTCTGTATCACAGCAACCACGCGACCGAGGCCGCCGCACCCGCCCGCGTGACATGCGCTGACGAGTGTCTGACATGCATACGACAGCTCACTGCCCGATGGGGATCCTCACGGTCTCTTCGACGCCGTCGCGCGTCAGCGTGAGTGCCACGGTCTTGCCGCCCGCTCGCAGCGAGCTGTCCACGGCGTCCTCATCACCGACCGGGACGCCATTGACGGCGGTCAGCGTGTCGCCTTCGCGCAGACCATAGCGTCGCTGGAAGTGCTTGGCGGGGTGTAGCCGCAGGCCTGGGCGCCCTTCCGCGGTGTAGCGCTCCGCATAGAGATTGCTGAACCATCCCTCCGCGGCGCTCGGCGGCTCTTCACGCTGCGAGATGAGCGCAGGTGTCGCGACCGCCGCGGCGGTGGTGTCGAAGCGCGCGACACGCACTGCAGCAGAGGTGTCGAGCTGTTGGCGCGCAAGGCTCAGGGTCTCGCGGCGTCCGCCGAAGTCGAGCACCACACGATCCGGGAAGACCTGGTACAGCCTGCCGCCACCGGCTTTGGCAAGCGCAGCGCCCGTGTGATAGAGCCGCGTGGGCTGGCCCTGCTCGCCGAGCATCGCGTAGCCATCGTTCGGGTCGGAGCTGGCGATGACGCCGCTCAGCGCCAGGTGCGTTTCCGCAGCGCTGTCCGCGCCAGGTTGCGCGGCGGCTGGCTCGACGCCGAAGAGGTGTGCGCCGGCGATCTGCTGCGGATCGAGCCAGGTGAGCTTCGAGCGGGGCGGGCGTGATGTGTCCTGGCGCGGATCGGCAACCGTACGCGCCTCGGCGCCCAGCCGGAAAACGAACTGCCCCGCATCCACCGCCATCAGCACACTGAGCAGCACGGCGGTCCAGCGTGGCGCCCGCCGCAGCCACTCGCGCATCGCTTTGATCAGGGGACGCATCCGCTTCATGCTCGCTCACGATGATTGCTGCCGCGTGACGTGTCCGGGCGGGGGAGCGACGGCGCCTTTTGGCGCGGCCATCCTCACCTGCGTATCATCTCCCGTCCACAGCCCTCTGGTACCAACACTCACGATGTCAGCTTCGAATAGCGACCCGCTACAGCGCGCGCAACTGGCGCTCTCGCAGGGGGACCTGCGGGAGGCCAGGGCCCTGTGCGAGGGAGTCCTCGCCCGCAACGCGGGAAGTGCCGATGCCCGTTATCTGCTCGGCCTTGCGCACGCGCTCGCTGCTGAGCCCGAGGCGGCGATCGTCCAATGGCGGCAGGTGCTGGAGCGGCGACCGCGACATTTCGCTACGCTCGCCAATCTCGGCGTCGCGCTGTCGCGGCAGGGAGAGCACGCGGCGGCGGCCGAGCGATTGCGCGCCGCGCTCACGATCGATGCCTCGCAGCCGAGCGTGCATTTCAACCTCGGCAACTCGCTCCTCGCACTGGGCGATGTGGAGGGCGCCATCGGCAGCCTCACGGCCGCGCTGGCGCGGGATCCGCACTTCGCCGCTGCCCGCAACAGTCTCGGTGCGGCGTACCGCCGTGCCGGACGCCCGCAGGAGGCACGAGTCGAGTTCGAGGCGGCGATCGCCGCCGATCCCGCGTGCGTCGAAGCGCACTGCAACCTCGGTGCTCTCTTGGTGGCCGAAGGGAGCAGTGCGGCTGCGGCTGCCAGCTACCGGCGCGCGCTGCAGGTCGACCGCCATTGCCTGGAGGCCGCGCTGGAGCTGGCGCGCGCTCTCGAGCAGCTCGGACAGCTGGAGGCGGCGCTCGGCGTGCTCGCCGACGCGACCAGCGCCCATCCGCAGGCGGGGGAAGCTCATTACGCACGGGGTGTGACGCTGCATCGCGCGGGACGGCTCGAGGGGGCGCTCGCGTGTTACGAGCAGGCGATCACGCTGCACCCGGACGATGCGGGTCCGTGGCGCGATCGGGCCCGGGCGCTCGAGGCTCTGCAGAGACTCCCCGAATCTCTCGAGAGTTATCGGCAGGCGGTCTCCCTCGCCCCGGCCGATGCCGTCAACCTGGCTGGGCTGCTGAGCGCGTGTGTCAGGATGTGCGAGTGGGCGCTCGGGGCGCAGCTGCTGCAGCAGCTCCGGGCGATCCCGCCGGACATCGAGGCGTTGCATCCGTTCCTGTCGCTGAGTGTCTGCGAGGATCCCGCGGAGCAGTTGCGCTGCGCCCGGGCGCATGCCCGCGGGTTCAGCGAGTCGCGGCTCCCCGGTGCGCCGTGCGTGCGTGCCTCGGGCGAGCGGCTGCGCGTGGCGTACGTGTCGGCGGATTTTGGCGAGCACCCGGTGTCGCATCTTCTCGCGGGTGTGCTGGAGCGGCACGACCGTAAGCGTTTCGAGCTGATCGGGGTGTCGCTGCGTACAGGCACAAGTTCCGCATTCGCGCAGCGCATGCGCGCGGCGTTCGATCGCTTCATCGAGACGGGTGGGCGCAGTGACGAGGAGGTGGCGCGGCTGCTGCGCGCGCTGGAAGTGGACGTGGCGGTGGACCTGATGGGGTACACGCAGGGGCTGCGGCT
>Ga0306920_100003923_pt1 | contig 18992 bp, 15 predicted proteins | sample flu12Cox44000170_FD_204666 | JGI IMG/M metagenome (GOLD analysis project Ga0306920, IMG submission 204666) | Lab enrichment of tropical soil microbial communities from Luquillo Experimental Forest, Puerto Rico - flux4day.12C.oxic.44.000.170 (v2)... | ecosystem: Environmental > Terrestrial >... | reverse complement strand
CCCACCAGGGAAAGAAATCGGGCATGTCGGACGAGATCTTGTTTTTAAAATTCGCCGGACGCTTCTCCAGGAACGACATCACGCCTTCCTTCACGTCCTCCGAACGGCCGCGGGTGTAGATGCCGCGGCTGTCGACCTTGTGCGCCTCCATCGGATCATCGGCGCCGAGCATGCGCCACATCATCTGGCGGATCAGCGCGATCGACACCGGCGCGGTCTTGCTGGCGATTCCACGCGCAACCGCTCGCGCCGTCGGCAGCAACTCGTCACCCGGCACCACCTTGCTGACGAGGCGCCCGGCGAGCGCTTCCTGCGCCGGAAAAACGCGGCCCGTATAGCACCATTCGAGCGCCTGGGAGATGCCGACGATGCGCGGCAGGAACCAGCTCGAGGCGGCTTCGGGCACAATGCCGCGCTGGGAGAACACGAAGCCGAAGCGCGCTGCCTCCGAGGCGATGCGGATATCCATGGCAAGCTGCATGGTGACGCCGATGCCGACCGCCGGTCCATTCACGGCCGCGATCACAGGCTTGAGGCATTTGAAGATGCGCAACGTCACCTGGCCGCCGCCGTCACGCACGTTTGGATCGCTGTAATCGACCCGGCCGTCGGCAAGCCGCCGGATGGCGCCGCGCCTGGCGTCGCGGTCGAAGGTGTCGGCGCCCGAAGAAAGATCGGCGCCGGCACAGAAGGCGCGGCCCGCGCCCGTAACGATGATGGCGCGGACGTCGTCGTCCTTGTCGGCGGCGTCGAACGCCGCGATCAATTCGCGCTGCATGGTCGCGTTGAAGGCGTTGAGCTTCTCGGGCCGGTTCAATGTGATGGTGAGGATTTGCTCGGCGACCTCGTATAAAATGGTTTCGTAGGGCATCGGGGGGTCTCCCTATGTTCGGTCGCAACGAATAATGCTGGATTGCTTGGCTTCGCGCGCAATGACGGAGAACGCGGCAGTCTCTCCCGTCGTCATTGCGAGAAGCGGAACGACGAAGCAATCCAGATTGTGTCAGCAACCAGTTTGGCTACTGCACCGGTACGCTCGGCCACGGCCGCTGCCCGCCCCGCAAGCCCTCGAACGTCTTGGCCATGCCGAGCACGCCGATATCGTCGAAGCGGCGGCCGATGATCTGCACGCCGATCGGAAAACCCGCGGCATCGTAACCGCCATTGATCGAAATGGCAGGGTTTTCCGCCATGTTCCACGGCAGGGTGTAACAGATGTGCTCGAACGGCTTGTCTGGATCGTTGAGCGGTGCGGCGGGTTCGGCTGCGAATTTCACCACCGGCGCAACCGGCGAGATCACGTAGTCGAGATCGGCAAAGAGTCTTCCGGCGGCAGCGCGGATCGCCATGGTGGCGTTGAATCCGCGCACGACGTCGACGCCAGAGAGTTTTGCGGCTGTCTCCGCCCATCTGACGATATAAGGCAGCGCCTTGGCGCGCTCGGCCGGTGAAAGCTGCGAAAGCTCATCCCACAGGCGCGCGCGCCAGAAATTGTCGAGCCCGTCGAGCATCTGGCGCGTCAGGAATCCATTGACTTCGGTGACGACGGCGCCCGCGCCTTCGAACGCCTTCGCCGCCTTCACCACGACATCGCGAACGTCTTCTTCCAGCGCCTGGCCGACACCGGGATCGAGCAGCAAGCCGATGCGTATTTTGCGCGGAGACTTGTCGAGCGCCTTCCAGTTGATGTTGTCCGGCGGCAGGCTCATGCCGTCGCGCCGATCCGGCTTTGCCATCACGCTCATCATCAGCGCGGCGTCGTCGACGGTGCGGGTCATGGGTCCGACGACGCGGCCGACATAGGGCGGATCGACGGGAACGCGTCCGAGGCTCGGCTTGAGCGCGACGATGCCGCACCAGCACGCAGGCAGCCGCACGGAGCCGCCAATGTCGGTGCCAAGATGCAGCGGGCCGTAGCCTGCGGCACACGCAGCACCCGCGCCTGCACTGGAGCCGCCGGGGTTTTGGCGGAGGTCCCAGGGGTTGCGGGTGAGGGGATGGAAGCTGGAAAGGCCGGATGAGAGCATGCCGTAATCCGGCATGGTGGTCTTTGAGAAAATCACCGCGCCCGCTTCGCGCAAGCGCGCGGCCGGCGGCGAGTCCACCTCCGACGGCACCAGTTTGGTGGTCGCAGTTCCCATCGCCACCGGCACGCCTTTGGTCGCGATATTGTCCTTGATGGTGACTGGCACGCCGTCAAGCGCACCGGCCGGCTCGCCCTTCTGCCAGCGCCCGGTCGATTGTTTTGCGACCACGCGCGCCCCTTCCGGATCGAACGCGTACAGTGCCTTGATGTGGGGTTCCCACAGCGCGACGTGCGCCAGCACGTCGTCCAGCACTTCCGACGGCGAGAATTGGCGGGCGCGAAAGCCCGCCATCATGTCGACGGCGGAGAGATCGTGCAGCGCTGATACGTTATCACGAGATGGCTCACGCATGGCTTCCCATCGGCAAACGGGTTTCGATAATGCGGGCGAACATGCTGGCGCCGACGGGAAGGATCTTGTCGTCGAGCGTGAAGGCGGGGTTATGCACCGGCACCGAGCCGTCGTGGCCGAGCCAGAAATACGCGCCGGGCACGGCTTGCAGCATGTCGGCGAAATCCTCGCTCCCCATCTTGAGCTGCGAGCGGGTCTTGACATTGGTGGGGCCGACAACGGTCCTGGCCACTTCCGCAACCATCCTGGAGTGTTCCTCCTGGTTCACCAGCACGCTGAAGATGTCGCGGATTTCGACGTCGATCTCTACCTGGAACGCTGCCGCCATGCCGGCACAGATCGCGCGCATCCGCTCGCGGATCAGGGCGCGCACCTCGTCGGAAAACGCGCGCACGGTGCCGGCGAGTTTCGCTTCGCCGGGAATCACGTTGTAGGCCGAACCGGCATGGACCTGCGTGATCGAGACCACCGCCGCCTCGGTCGGGGAGACATTGCGGCTTACGATCGATTGCAGCGCCTGCACGACCGCCATCGCAATCACGATCGGGTCCTTGGAGCGCTCCGGCATCGCGCCATGGGCGCCGTAGCCGTTGATGGTGATGTCGAAGAAGTCCGCGCCCGACATCGCCGGTCCCGGCAGGATCGCAAGCTCGCCGTGATTGAGATCGGGTGCGTTGTGCAGGCCATAGATCTCGTCGCAGGGGAATTTTTCGAACAGCCCGTCCTTGATCATCGCGCGCGCGCCGCCGAGGCCTTCCTCCGCCGGCTGGAAGATGAAATGCACGGTGCCATCGAAATTGCGGGTCTCGGCGAGATAGCGCGCGGTGCCGAGCAGGATTGTGGTGTGGCCGTCATGGCCGCAGCCGTGGAAGCGACCGGGAATGGTCGAGCGCCATTGCAGATTGGTGTTTTCTTCCATCGGCAGCGCGTCCATGTCGGCGCGGAGCCCAATGCGCTTGCTGCCGTTGCCCTTGCCCTTGAGCACGCCGACCACGCCGGTGCCGCCGAGCCCGCGGTGAACCTCGATGCCCCATTGCGCGAGTTTCTCGGCGACGATGCCGGAGGTGCGCACTTCCTCGAACCCGATCTCGGGATGGGCGTGCAGGTCTCTGCGAATGGCGGTGAGTTCGTCGGCGAAGGCGTCGATTCGATCGATGTTGGGCATTCCGATTATCCGGTTGCGGGAGAGGGTGAACGTGATTTTTCGGCCGCGACGAAGGCGGGGCCGTTCGGCTTGAGTCGAATGCCTGGGCGGAGTTTCGTCCAGGGAAGCGCTGCGGGATCGGCAGGCATCGCGCCGGGCGCGGCGCAGATCAGGAGCTTTTCGGCGATTGGTTCGAAATCGGCTCGGAAATGCACCGAACTCTTGTTGACCAGGATCGCCTGACGCGTCGGCTCGATGCCGACATAGCGGAACATCGATTGATCCGCCAGTTGCGCCTTGTGCGAACTCACGACGACACGCACCTCGCCGGTGCGCAAACACGCCGACGGGCCCATGTCCATGTCGCGGCCGCCGAAATAGGGCCCGGGTGCGACAAACTTTCCGTCGGACAGATTCTCGACGATGAAGGTCCCCTCGTAAGGATAATCGCCCTTGATTCCCGATTTTCCACCAAGCACGAGCTTCACGGTCGCGCCCGCGCCTGCGGCGTGGGCGACCTTGGCGGAGGCGGGATCGCAGATCGCGCCGATTGCGGCGCTCGCCGCCTTGTTGCGGACCAGCGCGCGCAACATGCCGGTGGTGTCGGAATCGCCGCCGGCGCCCGGATTGTCTTGGGTGTCGGCGATGATGATCGGTTTTTTCGCCGTCTTCGCAAGCTCCATCGCAAGCCGTACGCCCTCGTCGGGCGTATAAATGCGGCCATCGAAATCGCTTTCGTGAGCTTCGATGATCGCGGCGAGCCGGTCGGTGGCAGCGTCGGCATCTGCCTGCGTTCGGCCGTAGACGAAGACGCTGGGACCGCAATGCGGAAAATCTGCGGCCGGAAAGCCCGGGCAGAAGGATAGCGTCGGCACGGCCTCGCTCTGCATCGCCACCAAGTTTTGATAAATGCTTTTGGCGGGGTGATCGTTGGTGCATTGCCAACTGATCGGAATCAGGAACGGTAACGGCCGGAAGGCTTTTGCCAGATGCTGCCTGGTTGCAAGCAACCGCGCAAGGTGACGCGCGGCGGCGCGGCCCGTCTCCGCCATGTCGATATGAGGATAGGTGCGATAGGCGATGAGTGCATTCGCGTGGCGCATCATTTCGGGGGTGACATTGGCGTGCAGGTCGAGGCTTGCGACCAGCGGCAGGCTATCTCCGATGACCCGCCGCACGCGGGCGAGGATCTCGCCTTCGCCGTCGTCGAGATGCTCGCTCACCATGGCGCCGTGAAGGTCGAGATAGACCGCATCGAGCGGGCCGGCATTTTTGAGACCATCGACGAGGACGCCGCCGATGCGCTCATAGGCATCCCGGGTCACATGGGCGCACGGGCTTGCGGCCGCAAAGATGGTTGGCGCCAGCTCCCAGCCGCGCGCTTCGGCTTCGCCGATGAACCCCGCGATCCCGACATTGATATTGCGCAGCTCGAGCACGCCGGCTCGTTGCGCCATCGAAGGCCAGCCGCCGCCGTGAACGAAATCGGCATAGGTCGCTTTCGTCGGCGCAAAGGTGTTCGTCTCGTGCAGAAAGCCGCCAATGGCGATGCGGGGCATGGGTCCGTCTCAAAGTCGCGCGAACGTTAGACCCGTACGCGTGAACCGGCAAGCGAGGAAGCAATTCAGTCTTGCATGCCCCGCCCTCTCTCATTGCGAGGAGCAAAGCGACGAGCAATCCAGAATCGTCCAAGCGCCAAGAAATCTGGATTGCTTCGCGGAGCCTGTCATCGGGCGCGCGTTCGCGCGACCCGTTGGCTCGCAATGACGCGGACTCAGGACACGCCGGCCGCAACGGGGCGGAAATTGGCGAAATCCCATGCCCGTCCTGGCGCTGCGTCAAGCAGGGCGCGGGTATAGGCTTGTTGCGGATTGATCAGGACTTGCGCCGCCGGCCCTTGTTCGACGATGCGGCCCTTTTGCATCACCGCCACGTCGTCGCAGATTTGCGCGGCAACCCGCAAATCATGGGTGATGAACAGAAGCGCTACGCCGAGCCGGTTCTGGATTTCATGGAGCAGTTCCAGGACCTGCGCCTGCACGGAGACGTCGAGCGCGGAGACTGCCTCATCAGCCACCAGCACGTCGGGATCGAGCGCAAGCGCGCGGGCGATGGCGATGCGCTGGCGCTGGCCGCCGGAGAACTGGTGCGGATAGCGGGAAATCGAATCCGAGGGCAGATCGACCAGTTCGAGCAGTTCCTGCGCCTTCGCCAGCGCTTGCGCACGATCCACGCCGTAATTGATCGGTCCTTCCGCGATGGTCTCGCCGACGCTGACGCGCGGATTGAGCGAGCGGTACGGATCCTGAAACACGATCTGGATCTTCTTGCGGTGCGGCTGCAACAAGCGGTGCGAGAGATTGGAGATTTCGCGGCCGGCGAGCCGGATGCCGCCGGAGGTCGGGTCGATCAGGCGGACGATGCAGCGCGCCACCGTGGATTTGCCGGAGCCACTTTCGCCGACAATGCCGAGCGTGCGGCCCTTGCGCAGCGTCAACGTGACATTTTCGGCCGCCGTTACCTCGCGGGCGCGGCCGAAGAAGGAGCGTTCGCGATAGACCTTGCCGAGCGCGTGCGCTTCCAGCACCACGGGTTCGCCTGACTCGGCGCGGCCAGCGCGCGGCACCAGGCTCGGCACGGCCGCAAGCAAGTTACGCGTATATTCCATTGCAGGCGTGCGCAGGACTTTGGCAAGTGGCCCGGTCTCGACCAATTGTCCGGCGCGCATCACCGCGACGCGGTCGGCGATTTCGGCGACCACGCCCATGTCGTGGGTGATGAAGAGCACGGCGGTGCCGTGGTCGCGCTGCAGGTCGCGGATCAGGGTGAGAATCTGCTTTTGCGTGGTGACGTCGAGCGCTGTCGTCGGCTCGTCCGCGATCAGAAGTTTCGGCTCCAGCACCAGCGCCATCGCGATCATGATGCGCTGGCGCTGACCACCGGACAGCCGGTGCGGATAGGACGCAAAGATCCGCTCGATCTCGGGCAGCCGCACCTGTTCCATCATGTCTAGGATTCGCGCCCGCCGGGCGCGGGCATCGAGATCGGTATGGGCGCGCAAGACCTCGTCGATCTGGCGTCCGACCGGAACCACGGGATTGAGCGCCGTCATCGGTTCCTGGAAGATCATAGCCATGGTGGTGGCGCGCATCTGCCGCAGACGGCGGTCGCCTGCGGTCAACAGCTCCTCGCCGACGAGTGTGATGTTGCCGCCGGTCGGCCGCAGCGAATTTTTTTGCAACAGGCCCATCACGGTCAGAGCGGTCACCGATTTGCCGGAGCCGCTTTCGCCGACAAGGCAAAGAGTTTCGCGCGCATTTACTTGGAGCGACACGCCGTCAATGATGGGCGCGCCCTTATTTTTGCCGAGGCTGACGACGAGGCCGCTGATGTCGAGGATGGGGGGCATGTTATCCAGCGCCCTCCGCCGTCATTGCGAGGAGCGTGAGCGACGAAGCAATCCAGTATAGGTGAAGGTCTGGATTGCTTCGCGGAGCCTGTCATCGGGCGCGCATCCGCGCGACCCGTTGGCTCGCAATGATGGAATTAATGTCACTTCCCGTCCTCCCGCTGCTTCATGCGCGGGTCGAGCGCGTCGCGCGCGGCGTCGCCGATCAGGTTGACCGAAAGGATCGCGACCGACAGCACCAGCCCAGGCCAGAAGATCAGCGACGGCTTGATCTGGAAATAGGCGCGTCCCTCGGCCATGATGTTGCCCCAGGTCGGGGTCTCCGGGCTGATTCCGGCACCGAGGAACGACAGGATCGCTTCCGTCAGGATCGCGGACGCGCAGACGTAAGTGCCTTGCACGATCAGCGGCGCGATTGTGTTCGGCATCAGGTGCCGCCACATGATCTTGGGCAGCGACGAGCCGACCGAAATCGCGGCTTCCACATAGGGTTCCTCGCGCGCCGAGAGCACCACCGATCGCACCAGGCGCGCCACGCGCGGAATTTCGGGAATGGTGATCGCGACCAGGACGGTCATCAGGCTGGCGCCCGACAGCGAGACCACGGCGATCGCCAGCAGTATGCTCGGGATCGCCATCAGCCCATCCATCACCCGCATCATGACCGCGTCGATCCATCTGAAGAAGCCGGAGACGAGCCCGATCACAAGCCCGATGCCGACGCTGAACGCGGCCGCGCCAAGTCCGATCAGGAGCGAAATCCGTCCGCCGTAAAGAATTCGCGACAGCAGATCGCGACCATAGCCGTCGGTGCCAAGCAGAAACTGCGCGCTTGCGGGTTTCAGGCGCAGGGCGGGCGCGAGCTGCAACGGATCGTGCGGCGAAAGCCAGGGGGCAAGGACGGCGGAGGCGATCACGAGCGCAAGGCAGATCGTGGCGGCGGCTATGATCGGCGTAGCGGCGAGGAATCCCAGTCCCGGCCGCAATGGCGTCGTGATCGGGATCGATGGTTCGGGGAGGGTTTCGACTGCCATCGCCGCCCTCGCGTCTAGTGGTCCGATTCTAACATTCGCATCCCGTTTCAGTGGCCACCTTTGCGAAGGTTAGAATCAAGGGACCATTAGCATATTTAAGATCCTAGTGGAGTATAGGATTTGACATTCGCTGTACGAGCTCGCGGCTAGGTGGCTAGCGAATGTCAAATCCACTCCACTAGTAGCGGATTCGGGGATCGAGCAGCGTGTAGGCGACGTCGATCAGGAGGTTGACAGCGATATAGATGCCCGAAGTCAAGAGGATCATCGCCTGGATCACGGGATAGTCGCGCGCGAGCACCGCGTCCACGGTGAGGCGACCGACACCCGGCAGGTTGAACACGCTTTCGGTGACGACGACGCCCGAGATCAGAAGCGCAAAGCCGGTGCCGATCACGGTGGTCACAGGCACAGCGGCGTTGCGAAGCGCGTGGCGGAGCAGCACGGCCATTTCGCCGATACCCTTGGCGCGCGCGGTGCGGACGTAGTCTTCGCCCAGCACGTCGAGCATTGCGGCGCGGGTCATGCGCGCGATCAGCGCGACATAGATAAAGGAGAGCGTGCAGGTGGGCAGGATGAGACGCTCAAGAAACGGGCCGAATCCCGCCGTGATGCTGCGAAAACCCTGCACCGGCAGCCAGCGCAAATCGATGGCGAAGATCTGGATCAAGACATAACCGATGACGAACACCGGCACGGAAAAGCCGACCACCGACAATCCCATCACAAAACGGTCGATCCAGGTGCCGTGCTTCCACGCCGCGATCACCCCTAGCGGCACGGCAATGAGGATGGAAAGGATGATGGTCGAGATCGCAATCGAGATCGAGGGCTCGACACGCTGGCCGATCATCTTCAAGACCGGGACGTTGGAGATCAGGGATACGCCGAGATCGCCGTGCAGGAGCTTGCCGATCCAGGTGAAGAACTGGGTGTAAAGCGGCTCGTTGAGGCCGAGCGAGGTGCGGATGCGTTCGAGCTGTTCGGGGGTCGCGTTGTCGCCGGCGAGGATCGCGGCGGGATCGCCCGGCGTCACGCGCAATAGCAGGAACACGAACAACGCGACCACGCCCATCACGGGAATGGCGGCCAGCACACGGCGAAACAGGTATCCGAGCATGAGTGATCCTATTTGCATCGTCGTTGCGAGCGCAAGCGAAGCAATCCAGAATCACCTCGTTCCGTCATGGCCGGGCTTGACCCGCCTGCGGGCCGAAGCCCCTTCGGCGTGACAAAAGCCCCGGCCATCCACGTCTTTGTTTCCCGAAAGGCAGGTAAGACGTGGATGCGCGGGCCAAGCCCGCGCATGACGAGAGTGGAGATGGATTCGTTTCTGAGTTGCGATTGCAAACCCCATGCCATCTCAGTCAGCAATGTCGGACCGGCCTAATGAGGCGACCGATTTTCACCGATCGACATCGCACAGATGCGCGACAGGTGCAGGTAAGGCAGGCCGGTTTCGCTCGCCCATGAGTTGAACTGGGCCTGCACCTTGGCCAGATCGCCCTTCGACTTGACTTCCCCGGCGATGTCGAGGCCGGCATCGCGCAGGCACGCCACCACGTCCTGCGAGGTTACAAACCCGTCCCAGCCGATGAAGCGCAGGAACATCTGCCCCGAATTGCCGCCGAGTCGGCTGCCGCGCTTGGTGAGCAGGTCGAGCAGTCCGATCTGGTCGGAGGAGGGCCATTTCGCCAAAAATTGTCCGAAGCTGCCGTGCTCCTTGGCGATCTCCTGAACGAAGGCGGCATTTTCCCGCACCGAGCTGATCTTGGCGCCATTGCGCACGATGCCGGTGTCGGACAATAGCCCGTCCCAGAAATCGTCGGGTTGAAAAACGAGCTTGGCAGGCCTGAAGCCAAGAAAGGCTTTCTCGAAGCCTGGCCACTTGGTCTCGATCACGCTCCAGGCAAATCCGGCCGAGAACACGCGCCGGGTCATTTCCGCAAGAATGCGGTCGTCGCCAAGCTTTGCCAGCGCCTTCATGTCGGGCTTTGGCGGCAGAAGCTTTTGCAGCGCCTTTGGTCCGCCCTTGCGCTTTTCGGCGCGTGCCAAAATGGTCTTGAAGGGTGTCGTGCGGGAAATGGTTTGAGCCGCTTTGGCTTGAGGTCTGGCCATGGCAAAGGTCACTCCAGGGTGGCGAGCAGGCCCGCCATCAGGCGGCCGCGCTCGGCGAGGCTGTCGACCTCGATGTGCTCGTTGAGCGTATGCGCGTCCGCGCCGCGCACGCCGAGCCCGTCGAGGGTCGGGATACCCATCGCGCCGGTAAAGTTGGCATCCGAGCCGCCGCCGGCGCTGCCATGCGGAAGTTCCACGCCCATCGCCTCGGCGAGGCGGCGCGCCTTTTCATAAAGCGCCATGGTGCCGGCATCCGGCTCCCAGACCGGCCGGGTCACCCCGCGCGTGACCTTGAACGCGACGTCGTTTTCGGTGCCCGAGAGCGCCAGCATGCGCTCGACGCCGCGGTCGAGGTCGCCCTGCCGCTTGGCCATGCTCAGCGCTTCGCCGTGGCAGGTGGTGGCGACGCAATTGACCCATTGGCCGCCATGCACGATGCCGACGGAAAACGTGCAATCTTCGGTGGTCATGCCGTCGATGATGAGAATCTGGCGCGCCATTTCGCGAATGGCCGAGCGGCCTGAGGACAGCGTGGCGCCGGCATGGCTGGGCTTGCCGATCGCTTCGAGATTGAAGCGCGCAATCGCATAACGACCAGTGACGACGCCGTTGTTGGGCCGCCCGGGCTCCGGCACCAGCACGTATTTGTTGCGCGCGGCTTCCGCCTCGATGATGTCGCGGGTCGACGGCGTGCCGACTTCCTCGTCCGGCGTGAACAGTACGGTGACCGGCAGCGGGGTGGTGAAGGAGGCGCGCGCCAATTGGCGAATGGCTTCGAGGGCGAGATAGTTGCCGCCCTTCATGTCGAAGATGCCCGGGCCAAAGCACTTGTTGCCCTCGCGCCGCCATCGCAACTTCTCAATTGTGCCGATGGGGTGAACGGTGTCGAGATGGCCTGATATCAGAATGCCGGGCTCGCCCCGTTTCGGATGCGGAAATTTGGCGCGGACGCAGCCAGCAAAGCCTTGACGCCCCGCAATGCGTTCGATCGAGGCGCCCATGATCGCCATTTCGCGCGCGGCCAGATCGAGCATCGCTTCCACCGCATCCGCGTCCCAGGTCGGGCTTTCGCATTCGACCCAGTTTCGCAAGCCCTGGAGCATGGCTTCGGAATCAAAGGGAAGGTTGGCTGGATTCATTGCAGGAGGCTCTCGGATGCGAAGGGAAGCCGCATACGAGAAGGAGGCGATCCATTTGTAAAGTGAAATGGGCGCGAGAGCGTGAGCGTATTCACCTTGGGGCAAGCTGGTTTCAAGAACGACATTGACCTCCAACCCGGCCAATGCAAGTCTCAAATATCGGTTGAGTTACAGCGCGTTACGCCGCCTAAATAACGTGCCGCATGCACAGCGAATGACCTCTCTTTGACCGGTTTGGAGCCAGGAGAAAAGCGAATGTACCAGATCTTGCGTCGGAAACGCCCCGTGATGGCATCGATGATCGCGCTCGCGGCGCTTTCGGGCTCGATGGCTGTGACCGGGCCGGCTGCTGCCGCGACCATCACCGCTGTGATGCATTCCGACCTTCGCGTGATCGATCCCGGTTTCACCACCGCCTATATCACCCGCGACCACGGCTACATGGTCTATGACACGCTGCTTTCGCAAGACGCCAACTTCAAGATCCAGCCGCAGATGGCGGACTGGAAGGTTTCCGACGACAAGCTCACCTACACTTTTACGCTTCGCGACGGGTTGAAATGGCACGACGGCGCGCCGGTGACGGCAGAGGATTGCGTCGCCTCGCTCAAGCGCTGGGGCCGCAACGACGGCATGGGCCAGAAGCTGATGGACTTCACCGCCAGCATCGAGGCGACCGATACCAGGACGATCACGCTCAAGCTCAAGGAGCCTTACGGCCTGGTGCTGGAATCGATCGGCAAGCCGTCCTCGCTGGTGCCGTTCATGATGCCGAAGCGTCTGGCCGAGACGCCGCCCGGCCAGCAGATCAAGGAACAGACCGGATCGGGGCCGTTCAAATTCGTGGCGTCGGAATTCCAGCCTGGCGTCAAGGCGGTCTACGTCAAGAACACCGATTACGTGCCACGGAAGGAGCCGCCGAGCTGGACCTCGGGCGGCAAGGTAGCGAAGGTCGATCGCGTCGAATGGATCACGATGGCGGACGCACAGACCGCGGTGAACGCACTGCAATCCGGCGACATCGATTTCATGGAAAATCCGCCCTGGGATTTGCTTGCCGTGCTTGCCGCCAACCCCGAGATCAAGGTCGACACATTGAACAAGCTCGGCTTTCAGACGCTCGGCCGGATGAACTTCCTTTATCCGCCCTTCGACAACGTCAAGGTTCGCCGCGCTGCCTTCCTGGCCATGAACCAGAAGGACGTGCTCGATGCGCTGGTCGGCAACCCCGACTATTATCGCGTCTGCGGCGCCGTCTTCGTTTGCGGCACGCCGCTGGCTTCCGACGTCGGTTCGGAAACCCTCGTCAAGGCCAATGGCGTGGCGGAAGCCAAGAAGCTGCTCGCCGAATCCGGCTACGACGGCACGCCAGTCGCTTTGATGGCGCCCGGCGACGTCGTCACGCTGAAGGCCCAGCCGATCGTCGCGGCCCAATTGCTGCGCGCGGCCGGCTTCAAGGTCGATGTGCAGGCAACCGATTGGCAGACGGTCGTGACGCGCCGCGCCAGCCAGAAGTCGCCGAAGGAGGGCGGCTGGAATATCTTCTTCACCAACTGGGTCGGCGCCGACGTCATGAACCCGGTCGTCAATCTCTCGATCAACGGCAAAGGCAAGAATGGCGGCTGGTTCGGCTGGCCGGACGATCCGAAGATGGAAGCGCTGCGGGATGCGTTCGCGCGCACTTCTTCGCCGGACGAGCAGAAAAAACTCGCCGACGAAATCCAGAAGGAAAACTACGATCAGGTGATCTATATCCCGCTCGGCCAGTTTCTCATCCCGAGCGCCTGGCGCAAATCGCTCTCAGGCGTGCTCGACGGCCCGGCAACGCCGATCTTCTGGAATATCGACAAGTCGGAGTGAGGGGCGGCGCTTACAATTCGTCAGGCATCGGCTGCGCACGGTAGAGGAGGCGGCCGAACGCATAAATCCGCCTCTCACAAATGGCGGCCTAAGCGATGTCCGCTTTTAGCCTCGGAAGAGGACATCGCAGAAGTGCGAGAGGTAGAGAGTCTTACAATAGCGAAACAGCTTGCGACGCAGTGCGCGTTCTGTGCCTTCTGAGCTAAATCCCCTATTTCGCGCGACCGACTAATCCCGCTTTATAAAGCCGCTCATCCATATACATGCGGCGCGTAGACTCATAGATGGGCGTGTGCGAAATCTCGCACAGATACCTGGGGATCGCCCAGAGCGGCTCGGCCGACGTCATCCAATCGATGCGATCAAACCGCTTGAGATTGACGGGACGCGAGTAGGCGCGAAGCGTCTTCTCACCTTTAAGGTTGTAGTAGTGCTCGAAATACGACAACGCAAGCTCGCGCAAGGAACGGTAAACGGGGGAGCGGGAACGCAGGCCTGCATAATTCGACTTCCCGATAGCGCCCCAACAGCCGTTTGACCGATAAATCGCAATGACGTGATCGTCGTCGCGGACCGACGCCAGGTCGAGAATCAGCGATGGGCTTCCATTGACCCTCAATGCCGCCGCGGCAAGCAGCGCTCCTTCGAAGCAGTGCGCAGCCTTGTACTCGAGGACGAGACGAGGCGAGCGGCAAGTCTCTCCGGACTTCTCTTTGTTGTAGGGAAGGTCGTCCAGAAATCGTTGGATTTTTTCGGGCTTAGACAGCTTGCGAAGAACTTTACACATGCTGGGCGATAATCTTTCGAATGGCATCGGGAATCCAGGTGGATTTGAACGTCTTCGGTTCACTCACTCAGTCGCTTGGCGGGCCGGCACCAGCATTTGAAAGTCTACCAGCTTGCGCATCGGCCCCGGATCAAGATGGACGCCGCGCTCCTGCGCGATTACGGTGGGAGCCTCTTCAGTCGGACGGCGCTCGAAGAACTGCAGCAGCTGCATCAGCGTGAGTCCCTCTGGTCCGCCGGAAATCAGCTCCGCCGTTGCTCGGTTGACCTCAAATTCGATAGACCGAACTTAACAAGTTAGTTTCCGAACTCCAAAAAATGCAAGAATCTTAAAGTCCGAGATCGACAACGTGCAGCGCAAAATCGACAGCGGCGGTGGCCGGAATTAATCTCGTCGTCGACTGATCTGTTTTGGGTCCCTTGCAGACATTCGGCGAGCCTAACCGGGCGTCCGCTCTACCCCAATAGCGGACCTCACGTGGGATCAGGCGCCAGCCTTTGAGCGGCGGAGCCACTCGTCCAAACCGATGCGGCCGAGGCGGGCTTCGCCCAATGGCACGAGGGAGTGCTCCTCGACCCGGCCACCCCAGTATCGGACCCCTGGGTCGCTCACGACCTCACGCGGGTCACCAACCGCCTTCAAATAGCGGGCGATGATTTCGTTGAAAGGCGCTCGCTCCGGGCCGGCAATCTCGACGATGCCGCTGCGCGGTGCCGCGAGCGCCACATCGGCAACGATGGCGGCAACGTCGTCCGCCGCGATGGGCTGGAACAGGCCCGGCGAGAGCGTCACCACGTTTCCATTCGTACTTGAAGCGGCGATGGCATCGAGGAATTCCAGAAACTGCGTTGCGCGGACGATGGTGTAGGGGATGCCGGAGGTCTCAATCAGTTTCTCTTGGGCGACCTTGGCCCGGAAGTAACCGTTGTCGGGCGTCCGATCGGTTCCGACGATGGAGAGCGCGACATGGTGCTGGACGCCCGCTGCGGCCTCCGCCGCGAGGAGGTTACGGCCGGAGGTCTCGAAGAATTCCAGCACCGCCTTGTCTTCAAATGAGGGCGAATTGGCGAGGTCGATCACCACCTGCGCGCCCGCTATCGCCTCTTTGAGCCCTTCGCCAGTGATAGTGTTGATCCCGCTTTTGGGCGAGGCGGCGACGACGTCGTGGCCCTGCTGGCGCAGAATGACGACGGTTTTCGTGCCGATCAGGCCCGAGCCTCCGATCACGACGATCTTCATGGTCGACACTCCGTTGTATCGATGAAGTCCCTTGATGATTGCTAAATGGGTTCGAAAAGCGTTTCGAATGCCAAGAGAAAAAATATCCCATCCTCGGCGCAAGTGTAGTTGACATACCGACGCACACAACGGACATCCGTTTCGGGTCATTCGAAGACATTCGCCGGGTCTAAGCGGATGTCAGCTCTATCTCTCAAAGCGGACATCAGAGACACGCGCCGTCACGCCTGGAGTGGGCCATTTACGGACTCATGCGCCGCAGCAGACCCTCGAACTATTCGATCAGTTCGTCGGCGCGGCCCGACAGGGACAGTGGAATGGCGATACCAAGCGCCTTGGCCGCCTTGAGGTTGATGACCAATTCCACCTTCGTCGCCTGCTGAACCGGAAGGTCGGCAGGCTTGTCGCCTTTGAGGATCCGTCCCGTGTAGAGACCGGCGACACGGTAAGAATCGGTAATTTCAGACCCGTAGCTCAACAGTCCTCCGGCCATCGCGAATTCGCGCCTCGCATGGACTGCGGGAACCGCGTGGCGGACTGCCAGCGCTGCGAGTTGTTGGCTCTGGCTGGTAAAGAGCGCATCGGCGCTGATCACAAGCCCTGCGGCATGCAATTCGATCAGCTTTGCGAAAACGCCATCAAAGTCGCGTTCGCTATTGGCGGCTTGCAGCACACGGACCTCCAGTCCGAGCGCACGGGCAGCCGCCAGCACCTCCCTCTCCTGGGGTTCGGCAACCGTGGGATTAGTCGGATTGACCAGCAAGGCGATGACGCGCGCCGCGGGCAACAGCTCGTGCAACAACTCCAGACCCTTCGCCGCAATGACTTCCACCGACATTGAAGCCGCGCCGGTTATATTGCCTCCAGGCCGACTAAGACTGGCGACGAGGCCGAGCTTGATCGGATCGCTGCCCGTCTCGAAGACGACCGGGATGGTCGAGGTCGCTGCCTTAGCCGCAAGTGCCGCCGCCGTGGTGGTCGCGGCAATAACGCTCACGTGGCTGCGAACCAGGTCAGCTGCCAATGCAGGCAGTCGATCATTATGGCCCTCGGCCCAGCGGTATTGAATGGTGATGTTCTGGCCGTCAATGTAACCGGCCTCTGCGAGCCCTTTGAGAAACGCCGCCAATGGCCGCGGATAACTCTGCGGCGAAGCAGGATTGAGAAATCCGACGACCGGCATTGCCGATTGTTGCGCGTAGGCCGCGAGCGGCCAAGCGACCGGCGCACCACCGAGAGCGGCAATGAGGTCCCGCCGTCTCATGTCCATCACTCGGGCTCAGGAGAAGGCCTCGTACCAGCTCAAACTAGCACATTGGGAGGGGCCGGTGTGACTTGGTCGAAAGGAAACTACCCACCCCCCGGCCGGACCCGAAGTCGCTCACGCTCCATCGAAGCCTTGCTATAACGCTCGTCGCCGGTAACCTCTTCTCCAACCCAATTTGGTAACTCTAGTTGGCGATCTTCTCTGTCAAGCTCAACTTCAGCAATCACAATCCCTTCAAGAAGCCCCTCATAAACATTTATCTCCCACATCACACCAGCATGTGGAACATAGTGTCGCACTTTTTCCAGGTGACGCCCCGCGCACATCGTGCGCAGAATTTCTTCCGCCTCTGAAGTCGAAATTTTGTATTCATATTCGCGGCGACTTAATCCGCTGCGCGGACCCTTGATAGCTAAAGTTGCCCCATCTTCCAGTATCCGCACACGTACTTTGCGACCATTTTCAGATACGGCTAATCCGTCACGAATGCGACTGATCTTTACTACCGATGCTTTCCAACCATCGTTGGCGACCAAGAACTTGCGTTCAATCTCGATTGGCATAGGTGTTCAACAGTTTTGCCCCACGTAAGAAATATATCAAGCGTTAGGGCGACCTCAATACCGTCAAAGAGGGTACCCATCCGCCGCCGGTCGAAAGAGACTCTTATAGTGAATGTCGCACCGATAACTTCGTGTACCATTCTGAGCCGAAGGAACTTCGTGATGAGATTGCGCTTATCCGACGCTGCCACATTCGCCTTTTTGGCAGAACAATACCGCACGCACGCCGTGATGTGCCGCCAAATGGCTTTGGTGACAGTTGGTCCCATCAAAGAGGGCTGGCTTGAGTTTGCTGACGAGTGGACAAAACTGGCGCAGGAGACAGAGGTAAAAGCTGCGCTAGAACAGGAATGACTGATTCCGCTTTGGCTCAGTTCGTTCTCTGCGGCAGCGTTTCGAATGCAGCGGAAGAGGCAAGAGCGAGCCGCCGCAACGCGATAACGCGCGCCTCGATCTTGAAGGCGCGCTCTCGACGGAAAATTTCTGGCCCGGATCACCGTGCGTTCGATGTCCGCTATGGACTCATGCACCGCAGCAGAGAGTCTAGCTATTCGATCACCTCGTCGGCAATCGAAAGCAAATCGGGCGAGATGGTGAGACCAAGCAATTTGGCGGTCTTTTGGTTGATGACCAGTTCGAACTTGGTCGGCTGCGTGATCGGCAAGTCAGCAGGCTTGCTCCCATTGAGAATGCGACCGGCATAGACACCGGCCTGCCGATACAGGTCCGGCAAGTCGATGCCGTAGCTCACCAGCCCGCCCTCGACCACATACGAGCGCAAGCTGAACATGGCGGGTACCTTGTAACGCGTCGCCAAACTCGCAAGCTTGACGCGTCGAACGACGAAAAAAGAGTCGGTGGCTACCACCACTCCTTGAAGACCATCCCTTGCGATAGTCTCGAAAGCGGAATCGATTTCGGCATCGGTGCTGGCGTTCAGGACTTGAAGGTGCAGGTTGGCGGCGCGAGCCGCGTCTTGCAGGTTCTCTAGTTGCCCCGCGGCCGCAGGAAAGGTCGGATTGACGAGGACAGCAAGCTTCGTTGCTTGCGGAAGTAGATCGCGGAGCAGACCCAGCCGCTTGGCCTCCAGGGTAGCGTTGAGAACGCTCAACCCGGTAATGTTGCCTTCGGGACGTCCCAAGCTGGCAACGATACCGAGCTTAATCGGATCGGTGGTAAAAATGGCGACGATTGGAATGGTTGCCGTAGCGGCCTTGGCTGCCAATGCGGAGGGTTCGCCGCCAACCGTAGCAAGCACCGCGACCTGCCGTTGCACGAGTTCTGTTGCGAGCGCAGGCAGCCGACCATACTCGCCCCTGGCCCAGCGGTATTCGATTGCGAAATTCTTTCCCTCGATTGCGCCGGCTTCAGCCAAGCCTTGCCGGAATGCGGCCGCAAGAGCCACGCTTTCGTCGGGTGAGCGGGTGCTGAGAAACCCAACCACCCGCACCGCAGGCTGCTCTGCACGGACCGTAATCGGCCATAACGCGGCAACGCTGAGTCCAGCAATGATGTCCCGCCGCCGCATGCTGCCCTCCGCACTATTTGATTACTTGATCAGCCTGAGCCAGCATCATTTCTGCAGCACTTCGACGCCAGGCGCTTTCGCCCTTGGCTCGGCACCGATCAGGCCGGATCGAAATAATGGATCTCCATTAGCATACAACCGGTTTCCGATTTGAACGGGCCGTGAAACGCGCCAGGCGGCCGGCAGGCATAAGTGTTCGGCTTGAATGCTTTACCCCCCTTGCCATGCTCATCGTTTCCAACCGTCAGGTCGCCCGAGAACAGGAACACTTCTTCCCAATATTCGTGAACGAACGGCGTTGTCGTGTAGACGCCTGGCGCGAAGCGCAACAGGCGGGTCCGACTGCCACGCTTTTCGGTCTCGTTGAGCGCTCCCGACAGGATTTTCTGCTGAATACCAGGGGGATATCCAGCCGGAGTTTCCCATCCCTTCGACATGTCGAGGGTATGGAATTCTTCGTGGACCT
>Ga0306920_100003919_pt1 | contig 19002 bp, 14 predicted proteins | sample flu12Cox44000170_FD_204666 | JGI IMG/M metagenome (GOLD analysis project Ga0306920, IMG submission 204666) | Lab enrichment of tropical soil microbial communities from Luquillo Experimental Forest, Puerto Rico - flux4day.12C.oxic.44.000.170 (v2)... | ecosystem: Environmental > Terrestrial >... | reverse complement strand
CGCGGATCGTTGTGGTGCGGTCCGTCAGAATCGTGACTTGAATCGAAGCTGGAAGCGCTGATTGTAACAAGGGCAAAAGTCGCTTGATGCGATCGACGACATTGATGATGTTCGCACCGGGCTGGCGTTGAATGTTCAGAATCACGGCAGGCTTTTTGTTTGCCCAGGCGGCCTGCTTGACGTTTTCGGCACCATCGATCGCGGTGGCAACATCGGAAAGGCGTACAGGCGCGCCATTGCGATAGGCGACGATGAGAGATTTGTACCCTGCGCTTGAGAGGAGTTGATCGTTTGCGCCAATGGTGAAGGCCTGGTGCTGCCCATCGAAAGTGCCCTTGGCCTGATCAACGTTTGCGTTGGCGAGAGCGGTGCGCAAATCTTCGAGGCTGAGACCGTAGGAAGCGAGCGCGGTAGGATTGGCCTGTACACGCACGGCCGGTCTTTGACCGCCACTTATGCTGACCAACCCTACGCCGGAGAGCTGGGAAATTTTCTGTGCGAGTGTAGTGTCGGCCAGGTCTTCCACCTTGGACAGTGGCAGGGTGTCGGAGGTTAATGCCAGGGTCAAGATGGGCGCGTCTGCGGGGTTGATCTTGCTGTAGATCGGGGGGTTCGGAAGGTCCTTGGGCAGCAGATTCGAAGCGGCGTTGATCTCCGCCTGCACTTCCTGCTCGGCCACGTCAATATTCAAATCCAAATTGAATTGCAAGGTGACCAACGAACTCCCGAAGGAGCTGATCGATGTCATCTGCAACAAACCCGGGATTTGCCCGAAATTTCGCTCGAGAGGCGCGGTCACCGATGAGGCCATAACTTCGGGACTCCCGCCGGGATAAAAAGTAATGACTTGGATGGTTGGGTAGTCGACTTGCGGCAGGGCGGAAACGGGCAGTTGACGATAAGCCACAAGGCCCACGAGGATCACGCCGACCATCAGGAGCGTGGTGGCGACCGGCCGTAAAATGAACGGCCGTGAAGGATTCATCGAGCGGGCCCTCCAGGGGGCGCGACGGTGGAAGAGTCGTTGGAGCTGGAGGCTTGTGTTGCGCCGCCGACTCGCGAGGTTCGGGGATCGACTTTGCTTCCCTCCTGGAGTTTGTCCTGGCCATCGACGACCACCACTTCTCCTGGAGCCAAACCGGCGGACAGAGCCGTAACGTCGCCAGTAGAATGCGTGAGCGTCACGTCATGCATTTTTACGGTGTTGTCTCGAGACACCGCAAAGACATAACTGCCTTTTGGCCCGTGTAAGACCGCGGTCGTGGGAACGATAATCACATTTTTCTCGGTCTCCACCAGCAGATGCATGTTCACAAACTGGTTTGGGAACAGCTCGTTTCTTGAGTTGTCAAACACAGCCTTCAGCTTGTACGTGCCTGTCGTGGTGTCGATCTGGTTGTCGATGGTGAGGAGTTTGCCTGTCGCGATTCTCTCCGAGTTGTCGCGATCGTAGGCTTCCGCGATCATGGGCGGGCCGCTGCGCATCCGGGCCATGACTTGGGGAAGTTGGTCTTGAGGCAGGCTAAACAGCACGGCTATCGGCTGCAACTGCGTAATGACCACGAGACCATTCGTGTCCGTGGCATGCACAATATTTCCGATATCGACCAGGCGCAGCCCGACTCGGCCGCTGATGGGCGCGGTGATATGCGAGTAGGTGATTTGCAGCTTCGCATTGTCGATCTGGGCTGCATCCGCCTTGATGGCGCCTTCGGACTGCCCAACCAGGGCCTGCTGGGTGTCAAGTTGCTGCTTGGGAATGACGCCTTCCTTGAAGAGCAATTGGTAGCGCTCGTAATTTAGTTGGGCGTCCTTCAGCTGCGCCTGATCTTTGGCTAACTGCCCTTCGGCCTGCTCCTTTTGAACCTGAAAGGGCCGCGGGTCAATTTCAATCAAGGAATCGCCTTCCTTGACGGACTGGCCTTCGGTGAAGTTGATTTTGACGATCTGGCCGTCGACGCGGCTACGGACGGTAACTGTATTGAAGGCGGTTACGGTCCCAAGGCCATTGAAGTACACGGGTAACTCGCCCTTGCGCGCGGTCGCGACCACTACAGGAAGAGGCTGGTCCGGCATGCCCATAGCGCTACCCGGTCCTCCAGGGCTTATCGCCGCCGCTCCACCGGGGTTGCTGGCCTGAATTCCCCGGGTTCGGAAGTACCAGATTCCGGCCGCGGCCAAAACGATGATCAACCCCCAAATCCACCAGCGCCTGCGCGTCTGTGTGTCAGGGCTATCGGGAGCAGGCCCGGGCCCATGGACTTCGGGCGTCTTCGGCAAATCGACGGTTTCGAATAGGGCCATTCCGACGAACTCCTCTGGTAATGGCTGCATTGCGACCCGCTAGCGGAGGCGAGCCCCTCGCCTTGGGGACTTCATACAGCGCCATATAAAGTATAGCGTATCGAGAGAAAAGGCTTCCCCCTTTGAATAAGACGCAGAACCACTCGAAATGGATACGTCTAAAGACGTTTTGATGGCACGCGTCGCCGAGCAGGCTAGTCGGGCAAAAGACTGGTGCAGAATCAGGGGACACATCGTAAACTAGCTGGGCTTCCAGAACTCCGCACGCGAATTTGTGTCGAAAAACGAGGAAGGGAAACGCCATGCTGAAGGGTATCGTTCTTGGAATTGTCATGGGGTTCCTGCTGGTGGCTGCGGGACTCTACTTCTATTTCTCGACAGGCCAGGCTCCGGTAACCACGAAGTCGCCCGAAATGCCGTTCGAACACAAGCTCGCGCACATGGCGCTGCACGCGTACCTCGACAAAATGCCTCATCCGAAGCCCCAGGTTGCGGAGGACGAACACAGCTTTCTCGAGGGAGCCAAGGTTTACAAAGAGCATTGCGCGGTCTGTCACGGCCTGCCGGGCGAACCAGAAACCAGCATCGCCAAGGGTATGTTCCCGAAGCCACCACAACTGTTTCGCGGAACGGGCGTCACGGACGACGAGGTCTGGGAAACGTACTGGAAGGTCGATGGGGGAATTCGCATGACCGGCATGCCGGGATTCCGAGAGACCCTTGGGGAGAACAAAATGTGGCAGGTGAGCGTACTCTTGAAAAACGCCGACAAGATCTCTTCTGCTGTCAAAGCGGAATTGGCCAGCCCGATCGGGTCCGCCGCAGCTTCCAGCGCGACGCCTACTGCTTCAGCGGCACCCGCCAAGAACTGAGGAAGTTCACGCCTTAAGCTTGTCCCCGGATGAGCTTGTCGGCGTAACGAAGCTCGGGGAAGAGCCAAGCCCAGAGCACAGTAACGAGGATCGCGCCTACGCCCCCTAACACCACAGCCGGCACTGCACCCAACCATTGCGCGGCGAGACCGGATTCAAATTCGCCCAGTTCGTTCGAAGCACCGATGAAGATCATGTCAACGGCGTTCACGCGCCCGCGCATTTCGTCGGGCGTCTCGATCTGAATCAGCACCCCGCGCACAACCACGCTGACCATATCGGCGGCTCCGACGAAGAAAAGCGAAACGAGCGAGAGGGTCAGGCTGCGCGAAAAACCGAAAACAATGGTAAAGGCGCCGAATCCGGCAACGCACCAGAGCATCGTTGCACCCGCACGCCGACGAATCGGCTTGCAGGCGATCAGAAGGGCCATGACGGCAGCGCCAATCCCCGGGGCGCTGCGCAGAAGCCCTAAGCCCCATGGACCGGTGTGCAGGATCTCACGCGCATATACCGGGAGCAGAGCCATCGCGCCACCGAGCAGCACGGCGAACAAATCGAGAGAGATGGAACCGAATACGAGTTTGTGTTCCCAGATGTAGCGGAAGCCCCTAAAGACTGTCTTCAACGAGAATGCTTCGCGGGGTCTCGGCGGGCTTTGCGTTCGAATGCGCAGGGTGGTCAGGACCGAGATTCCGCCCGCGGAAAGGGCGGTGGCATACACGGCGGCCGGTCCACGGAAAAGGGCGTACAGCAATCCTCCGATCGCGGGACCAAGAATCGTGGCGCATTGAAAAACGCTGGAATTCCAGGCGATGGCGCTTTGCAATTGTTCTTCAGGCACCAGTTGCGGCAAGAGCGCCCGGCTGGCAGGCATACTGAAACAGCGCACAGTTCCGACGAAGAAAAGAATCACAAAGATCGGAGCCACCGATCCTGAACGGTACAGCGCCTCTCCTCGCAAACTTACGATCAGCAAGAGTGATGAAGAGAACGCATAGCCAGCGTAGCAAAGCGTCAGGAGCTTCCGCCGGTCAAACCGGTCGGCGGCATGGCCAGCCACGAGGAACAAAAGCACGCCGGGAAGAAACTGCACCAGGCCCGTTAACCCAAGGTCCAGAGGGCGCTTTGTAATTTCATACACCTGCCAGCCCACCGCGACCGACTGCATCTCTGTGCAAAGGACGATGCAAAAGCGCGCGATCTGAAACAGGCGGAATCCGGAAAATTGGAAGGCGGCTAATCCGGTGGTGAGGCGCTGTTCGGTGGTCGCCATTCCCTAGTAGTCTGCCATAACTTCCGCGCGCACCCATTTGACACGTTCATTCGTGGTCAGCTTCACAAAATCCGCTCGACGTTGTAGAAGTAGAAGCTACACTTCCCCGCGTTTTCCCACCGGGAACTGGACGCGAGCGCTTTCAGGAGACGACTGCGTTGTTCTTGCGACCTGGCACCCTCGACGAAGCACTGGCTGCTTTGGCCGAAACGCGCGCCACCGTCCTTTCGGGCGGCACAGACCTGTTCCCTGCCCTGAGCTTTGGGCCGCTACGGGGAGCGGTGCTCGACATCTCCGCAATTTCTGAGCTTAAAGGTATTCGCTTCACGGATTCCTACATCGAGATCGGCGGGCGGGCCACGTGGAGCGAGATCGTTTCGGCGAACCTTCCGCGCGGCTTCGATGGGCTGAAAGCGGCCGCACGCGAAATTGGCGCGGTCCAGATTCAGAATCAGGCCACAGTCGCGGGCAATATCTGCAACGCATCTCCTGCGGCCGATGGCCTCGCCGCCCTGATGGCTCTCGATGCGGAAGTGACTCTGGCTTCGCATCTCAGGCTGCGGACGCTACCGCTGGGGGATTTTGTGCTGGGCAACCGCAAGACTCGACTGCAAGCAGACGAGCTTCTGACCAGCATTCGCATCCCACGCCGACTGGAAAACGCTGCATCCAGTTTTCTGAAGCTTGGTGCCCGGCGCTACCTGGTTATTTCGATTGTTATGGTCGCGGCCAATCTGGTTGCCGATTCCGAAAGACGCATTCGTGAAGCCCTGATCTGCGTGGGCTCCTGTTCTCCCAAGGCACTGCGCCTCGTGGAACTCGAGCGAGCCTTGGCGGGCTGTCGGCTAAACGCCAAAATTTCGGAACTTGTCAGGACCGAGCATTTTTCGACGCTTACGCCGATTGACGATGTCCGTGCGACCGCGGCCTACCGCAGGGATGCTGCCGAAACGTTGGTCAAACGCGCGCTCGAAGCTTGCGCGAAAAAGGCTCGTTGACTATGCCGGCGAACAGCGCACTGCGAATTTCGCTCAACGGCCGGCCTGTGGCAGTCTCTTCCGACCCGCGTTCCCGCCTCTCCAATGTCCTGCGGGAAGAATTTCACCTCACTGGAACCAAGGTCGGCTGTGATGCAGGTGATTGTGGCGCGTGCACGGTCCTCGTCAATGGCAAGGCTGTGTGCTCGTGCCTGGTGGCGGTTGGCCAATTGCCCGGCGCGGAGGTGGTGACAATCGAGGGGCTGCGTGACTCTTGCGCTACCTTCGACCGCTTGCAAAAATCCTTCCTCCAGCATGGCGCGGCGCAATGCGGAGTGTGCACGCCGGGAATGCTGGTCTCCGCCGTCGCGCTGCTCGAACAAAACCACGCACCAACTGAGTCGGAAGTGATGGATGCGCTTGGCGGCGTACTTTGCCGCTGTACGGGCTATCGCAAAATTGTAAGCGCCGTGCTCCACGCGAACCAGGCTGACCAACGCACGGCTGCGGACCCAGAGCGCGGCCCGGTCGGGCAACGCGTTGTGCGCCTCGATGGCCAGCGCAAGGTCCTTGGACAAGACATTTATGGCGCGGACGAGTGGCCCGAAGACGCGCTGCTTTTAAGGGTAGTGCGCTCTGCTCTGCATCGGGCGTGCTTCTCCTTGGGCGATCTTTCGCAGTTCAAAGAGAATCATGCGGGAATCCACGCCGTATTCACGGCCAAAGATGTTCCTGGCAGGAATTGCTTTGGTGTGCACCCGGACTTTGCCGATCAGCCCGTGTTTGCCGAAGCTGAAGCACGTTTTCGCGGCGAAGCCATAGCAGCGGTGGTAGGTGAAACTTCGGCAATGCTGGCGCTTGACCTCGCAGATTTTCCTGTCACATGGAAAGAGCTTCCCCCGTTGGCGACTCCGGAGGAGGCTCAGCGCCCCGGCGCTCAGGCAATTCACGAAGACCGTCCCGATAATATTCTCGTGAGTGGCCGCGTCGTTCATGGCGACGTGGACAGCGCTTTCGAGCGCGCCGATGTTGTGGTCGAAGACGAATTCGAAACGGGTTTTATCGAACACGCTTACATCGAGCCGGAAGCGGGCTTCGCGCGGCGCGTGGGCGATCGCGTCGAAGTACAATCCTGCACGCAGTCGCCGTACATGATGCGCAAGGATATCGCCTCGATCCTCGGAATCAGTGAAGACGCAGTACGCATTCTTCCGACCGCCGTTGGCGGCGGCTTCGGTTCAAAGCTCGATCTTTCCGTTCAGCCCTTTCTCGCCATCGCAGCATGGCATCTCGAAAGGCCCGTGAAAATGGCTTATTCGCGCAGCGAGTCGATTCGTGCGACGACCAAACGCCATCCATCGAAGATTCGTTGTCGCGCCGGAGCGACTGCGGACGGGAGATTGGTTGCGATGGAACTGGATGGCGAGTTCAACACCGGCGCGTACGCGTCCTGGGGTCCAACCGTGGCGGCGCGCGTGCCGATTCACGGTTCGGGGCCTTACAAGCTACCGCACTACCGCGCGCTGACGCGGGCTGTTCACACGAATCTCGTACCCGCGGGCGCGTTCCGCGGATTCGGCGTGCCACAGGGCACAATCGCGCAGGAGCAGCTCTACGACGAGCTTGCCGAAAAACTCGGCACGGACAAACTCGAGTTTCGCATTCTAAACGCGCTTGAGAATGACAGCCCGACGGTCACCGGCCAGATCCTCGGTGCTGGCGTGGGCATCCGCGCGTGCCTCGAAGCACTGCTTCCGCGGTGGAAATCAGCAGGCGAAGAAGTGGCCCGCTTTAATGCCACGAAAGGTTCGCCGCTCCGTCGCGGTGTAGGCGTTGCGGGCATGTGGTACGGTTGTGGCAACACGTCTCTTGCGAATCCATCCACGATCCGGATTGGATTGCAGCGCAACGGGCGCATCGCGATCCACATGGGCGCCGTCGACATTGGCCAGGGTTCCGCCACGGTGGTGACGCAGATCTGCGCGGAGGCTCTTGGCGTGCCGCTCGACAAGTTCGATCTCATCCCCGCGGATACGGACATCACGCCTGACTGCGGCAAGACTTCCGCCTCGCGACAAACCTTCGTCAGTGGCGGCGCGGCCATGATGGCGGGTCAGCAGTTGAGAGCTTTGATGCTGCTAATGTGCAAGGCCCCGGCGGAGGCGTCGATTCACCTGCAGGAGTGCGCCCTATGGATTAGAAGCGGCGAACGCCGCGAAAAGTTTGATCTTTGCAAACTGCCGCTCGATGAGCGCGGGTACGTCTTGAGCACAGAAGCGACTTTCGATCCGCCAACCAAGCCGCTCGATGAAGACGGCCAAGGCGTTCCTTACGCTGTTTACGGTTTTGGCGCCCAGCTGGCCGAAGTGGAAATTGATCTCGATCTTGGCACCGTGAAGGTTTTGAATCTGACCGCGGCGCACGATGTCGGCCGCGCGATTAACCCTACACTGATCGAAGGCCAAATCGAAGGCGGCGCAGCGCAGGGCCTCGGCATGGCACTCATGGAAGAATTCGTGCCCGGGAGAGGCGAAAACCTGCACGACTACCTGATTCCGACGATTGGCGACATGCCGCCAGTTGAATCCATCCTTATCGAGAATCCTTCCCCGATCGGCCCATTCGGAGCCAAGGGCATCGGCGAGCAGGCGCTGATTCCAACGGCGCCGGCAATTCTAAATGCGATTTGCGATGCCATCGGAGCGCGTATTCGGAAACTACCGGCGACGCCGGACAAAGTGCGCGCGGCGATCCTTGCGAAGAAAGATGGAGGCTCGCATGCCTGAGGCGATGCCAGCCGACACGATTCGCTGTGACGCCTGCCCCGTACTCTGCTATATCAAGCGCGGCTACACGGGCGCGTGTGACCGTTACGCGAATCATGACGGTCAGCTCGTCCGCGTCGATCCTCACATTCTGCTGGACCGCGCCAAGTCCCAGGGCACGCCGCTGGTTCCCTTCCTCGAGCGCGAGGGCGAATGGGACGGCAAGCTAGCAAAACCGAAGGAGACTTTTCTCACCGCTATCGGCGCGGGCACAACCTATCCGGACTACAAGCCTGCACCATTCATTGTTTCCTCTGAGGTGGAAGGGGTGGACCTGGTCACCGTGGTGACCGAAGGCATCTTCAGCTACTGTGGTGTGAAACTAAAAATTGATACGGACCGCCACCTGGGCCCGGAGCGAAATTTCGTTCGCGCGCAGGGAGAAACGGTTGGTCATGTCACGACCGCGGAATACGGCTCGCAAATGCTCTCGATCGGCGGCGTGCGACATCTTACGGGCGGTACAAAGAGTGAGGGTCGCGTTACGTGCCAGACGCTCCTCGATTTATGCAACGGAAAGGAAGTCGAACTCACGATCGATGAGGGCGCTTCAGTAAGGGTGGCAGCGGGCCAACCGCCCGTTGTGAATGGGCAGAAGGAAGAGCGCATGCGCGTGGGCTGCGGTTCCGCCACCATTGGTATGTTCGCCAAGCAGTGGTTCGGAAGAGTGGATGATGTCGTAGTTGTGGACGATCACATCACCGGCGTGCTTTCGGAGCATCAGGCTGGAAAAATGCTCGGTGTCCGAGAAACCGGTATCTCCATTAGGGGACGGCGCTCCACCCCGGGCCGCTACTTTCAAGTCGCGAATCCAGGAACGGGCTGGGGCGGCACTGATATTTCTGATCCGCTTACGATCCTCAATCCGTTCAAACCAAAATTTGCCTGGGCGAAACTTCGGTTGCTCATGGTCAGCACCACGGGTGAACAATTCGCGTACTATGAGCTGGACGAAGAGCTGCGACCCGTCGAAAAAGATCTGCCAGACGCGCTGAGAGAGTCAGTGGCCCGCATCCGCGAGAACTGCGAGCCTGCGCTCACCACCGTGCTTTTCATGGCAGGCGCGGGAGGTTCCTTGCGCGCCGGCGTGACCGAAAATCCCGTGAGACTCACAGATTCCGTCAAGCACAGCATCACGCGGGTTACGTGCGGCGGAGCGCCTGCCTATATCTGGCCGGGCGGCGGCATCACGTTCATGGTCGACGTCGGGCGTATGCCGGAAGACGCTTTCGGGTACGTCCCCACGCCGGCTCTTGTTGCACCAATTGAATTCACGCTGAGCAAGGCGGATTACGCGTCGCTCGGTGGCCACATGGACTATGTCCGTCCGCTCGAAGAAGTGCTGCGCGAAAAAGAGCGGCAAAGGCAGGTGGCCTTCTCGCCGGACAATCCGTGGCCACTCAGGCCGGCGAAATCAGGGAGCTCCGAGGAATGAGAGACCCCGCCGTTATCCGTTTGCTGCCAGACCGGCGCCGGCTCCATCTGAATGAGGGGCCGATTGACTTAGTGATTGAAGCGACGGGCGAGCCAGAATCCGTTCAACGCGGATACCAAGCGGCCGCGCGACGTTTTGTCACGATTCTTGATGAACTTTGCGCTGAATTGCCGTTGCTGCGCACACGTGCGAGCGCAACCTCACCGTGGCCGAGCGGCTCAATTGCGCGTGTTATGACCGATGCGGTTGCGCCTTATCGCGAGGAATATTTCATCACGCCGATGGCTGCAGTCGCCGGCGCAGTTGCTGAAGCGGTTCTTACAGCTATGACTCGAGCGGCCACGCTAGATCGCGCCTACGTGAACAACGGCGGCGACATCGCGCTGCACTTGGCCGAGGGCCAGCGATACACCATTGGCATGATTGAGCGTCCTGACCGGCCATCGCTCTTCGGTTCTTTCGAAATTTCCCGAGACCTGCCGATTCGCGGCATAGCGACCAGTGGCTGGCGCGGTCGCAGCTTCTCGTTGGGCATCGCTGATGCCGTCACTGTTCTTGCCGAGGCGGCGTCGCAAGCGGACGCCGCCGCCACGATCGTCGCGAACGCAGTTGATTTGCCTGGGCACCCGGCGATTGTGCGAGCACCCGCGTGCGAGCTTGCGCCCGATTCCGATCTTGGGGAGCTGCTGGTGACGCGCGGTGTCGGCGCGCTCTCTGGCTGTGAAGTTGCACGAGCGCTCGATGCCGGCGAAGCCGTCGCCAATCAATTGCAACAAATGGGACGGATCTGTGGCGCAGCGCTGTCTCTTCAGGGAAATGTACGCGCCGTCTCACCAGTCTGCCCACCCTTCGCATTCCACCGCGCTCCCGGGAGCCTTGTTCATGCCTGAAGTCGAATTACGCAAGCGCGTCGTCGTCGTCGAAGAGATTTTCCATGAAGGTGGCCCCGTCGCCGTGAAGCCGCTTCGAAGAGCCGCGGTACTTGCCGTGATACGTAATCCATTCGCAGGCAAATATGTTGAGGGGATCGCAGGGTTCATGGAGGACCTGAACCCGCTCGGGTTGGAGATGGCGAAAACACTAGTGGCGGCGCTCGGCGGAAGTCCGAAGGCGATCGAAGGCTACGGCAAGGGTGCGATCGTTGGCCAAGCCGGCGAGATCGAACATGGCGCGCTCTGGCATGTGCCGGGCGGCTACGCGATGCGCGAGGTTCTGGGCGGCGCAAAAGCAATTGTTGCGTCCACCAAAAAAGTCGGTGGGCCGGGGACGCGTCTCGATATCCCCATAACGCATATCAACGCCTCATACGTGCGCAGTCACTTCGACGCGATGGAGGTGGGCATCGCGGATGCGCCGCGCGCTGACGAAATTCTGCTCGCACTGGTCATGACTACCGGCGCGCGCGTCCATGCTCGGGTTGGCGGGCTCAAGGCTTCGGAAATCAAAGGCGAGGATGGATTGCGATGAAGGCGAAGATTCGCAAAATTGCTACGTTCGTCGAAGAAACGCGCACCGAGATGGGCAGGCCGGTGAGTCCCCCGACGCGCCGGGCGGCGGCCGCAGCGGTTATCGAAAATCCGTTTGCCGGAAAATACGCCGAAGATCTCACCGAACTGATGGAAATCGGCGAAGAACTCGGTTCGCTTCTCGCTGAGCGCGCCGTGGCAGCCCTTGGAATACCCGGTCCGACTGCCGAGAGCTATGGGAAAGCGGCAGCCGTTGGTGAAAACGGCGAACTGGAGCACGCCGCCGCGATCTTGCATCCGAAGTTGGGAACACCAGTTCGGAAAGTCCTTGGCAAAGGCGCGGCGTTGATTCCCTCATCGAAGAAATGCGGCGGGCCGGGTGTGCCTTTGGATATTCCGCTGGGACACAAGGACGCGGCCTTCGTTCGAAGCCATTTCGACGGTATGGAGATTCGCGTGAACGACGCACCGCGGGCCAACGAGATTCTGGTTGCCATTGCTATTACGGACAGCGGCCGGCCGTTGCCTCGCGTCGGTGGCCTCGCCAAAGAGCAGATCAAGGGCGCGGACGGCTTGCGGTAACAGTCGCTTACGCTGATGCACTGTAGTGGTGAGATCGTTACAAGCGGCAGGCGGGCTGCAGCTCTCGAACGGTGAACGTCCCGCTTGCCAATGCGTTCTTTCAGCAGAGTCAACGCACGATAGTCGGCACCCTTGTCGCTGGTGGCGTATTGCGGCTGCGTTCGCTCCGGACGACTCCATCGATCATGGTCATTCCGATCCCGGGCAGGTCGCCTAAGCGCACGCTCTCGAGCAATGTCTTTCCCGCCGAATGCTGCGGCGCATCCATGAACACAAAGTCCGCCGGACGCCCGACCGCTAGCAAACCGCCTTCCAGGTTACGCATCTTTGCGGTATTGCCCGTGGCGAAACAAAACACGATTTCGGGCGGCAACTCGCCCAGCGAAGAGAGCGCGGCAATCACGCGAACAATTCCCAATGGCTGCACGCCGGAGCCCGCCGGGGCATCGGTGCCCAGAATGACGCGATGCAACTGGTTCAGTTCTTTCGCCGTGCGCAGAGCAAAGAGTGCGGCACGCTCGTTCCCGTTGTGCACGATCTCGATGGCTCGTTGCGACTGCTCGCAGAGCGCGCTGATTTGAGCATCCGGCAACGCCGTATGTCCGCCGTTGATATGTCCAATCACATCAGCATCTGCCGCGAGGACTACATCTTTATCAATCAAACTGGATCCGGGAATCGAAGGGCCACCCGTGTGAATCGTGCTTTGAATTCCGTGCTTGCGCGCCCATGCCACCATCTGACGCGCCGTGGGCCCGTCCTTGACGCTGCCCAGGCCCACTTCGCCAAGCAATTTCACTCCGGCTTCGGCGAGCGACTTGAAGTCGTCCTCGCCCATGCCATGCTCAACCACCGGCGCGCCGGCCAACACTTTCACGCCACTCGGCCGCAACGCGGCAAACGACCGCTGCGCCGTGATCGCGAGCGCTTTTATTCCGACGATATCTTTCGGCCGGCCCGGCAGGTGCACTTCGCCGGCTGAAATCATCGTCGTGACGCCGCCGTGAAGACAACTATCAATCCAACCCAACTGGTTCTGCCGCGGTGTCCAGTCGCCGGCGACAGGGTGCACGTGACTGTCGATCAGCCCCGGCACAAGCGCGGTCCCGTTCGCGTCGATCACGCTGGTTGCGCCCTCCGCATCCAGTTCCCTTTCCTTTCCGATTGCATGAATGACGCCATCTATCGCGATGACGCTATCTGCATCGAGGATCGGCTGCTTCAGGTCGCCACTCAACAACAATCCAATATTGCGAACGACGAGTTTCTTGCCGCTACTCGCCTTTGCGGTTTCTTCAATTGCCATCTCTCGCAGGTGCCTCCAGAGGCCATCGCTCACGCAAATGACGGCGGCCGGTCCTCTGCTGCCGCGCCAAAGCTCTCGTTCGGCTGGGCGCCCATGCGCATCACAATCGTCCCGCCTTGCGCAATCTGCGCGTGGCTGAACCAGCTCTTCGTATAGGGCTTCCCGTCCCATGTAACCGACTGCACGTAAGGCTTGTCGGGCGCATTTTCCTGAGCCTGAATAACCAGAGTTTTGCCATTCGCAAGCGCCATCGTCGCACGATCAAACAAAGGGCTTCCAAACACGTAGTTGCCGCTGATCGGATCAACCGCGTAGAAGCCAAGCGCGCTCATGATGTACCAGGCCGACATTTGCCCGCAGTCTTCGTTGCCGGCAAGTCCGTCAGGATCGTTCTTATACATCGTTTCCAGCAGCATTCGCACGCGCGCTTGCGTTTTGCAGGGCACCCCTGCATAAGCGTACAAGTAAGCAATGTGGTGGCTCGGTTCGTTCCCGTGGGCGTACTGGCCGACCATTCCGGCAATGTCAGGCGGCGCATCGGGCGGAAGTTCGGAACTCTGGTTGAACAGCGCGTCGAGCTTTTCGACGAATACCTTTTCGCCACCGAACAATTTCATGTATTCGTAAAGATCGTGCTGATTCAGGAAGGTTGCCTGCCAGGAATTGCTCTCCGTGAAATCGCGCCACTTTTTCGAATGGCCCATACCTCTCGGATCGAACGGACTGGCCCAGCTTCGATCCGCAAAACGCCCGCGCATGAAGGTGATTGAAGGATCGAAGACGTTTTTGTAGTTGTGCGAGCGTTCGAGCAACTGTCGATAATCCTCTTGCGAACCAGCCGCGCGAGCCAAGTGCGCCACGGCCCAATCGTCGTAGGCGTACTCGAGAGTCTTACTGACGGCTTCGTCCTCCAGATCGCATGGGATGAAGCCGAGTTTGCGGTAATATCCGAGGCCGCGGTAGTCATCGACCATCGCACGCTTGCGCCATAAAGGGTACCCCTTCGCGTAATCAACGCCGGGAATTTTCTTCACATACGCTTCGGCCAGCACCGGCGCAGAGTGATATCCGATCATGCAGCCGGTTTCAACCGCTTGCAGCGGCCACACCGGAACACCCGCGGGGCTCTGCTCCGCCATCAGAATCATGGCGTTCAGCATGTCGGGCAAACGTTCGGTCTCTACGAGCGTGTACATTGGGTGCAGGGCGCGGTAGGTATCCCACAGCGAATAAGTCGTGTAATTCCTTGCCCCCGCGGGAAGGCGGTGAACCTCCAGGTCCATGCCGCGGTACTGCTCGTCCACATCGCTGAAGAGCGTGGGAGCGACGAGCGCGTGGTAAAACGCAGTGTAGAAAATCTTCTTGTGATCCAGACGCGAAGTCTCGATGGTGATCTTGGCCAGTTCCAGTTCCCAGGCTTCGTGGGCCGCACGGCGCACGGAGTCGAAATCCCAGCCTGGAACTTCGGCGTCTAGATTTCTGAGTGCGCCCTCAACGCTCACAGCGGAGATCCCGACCTTGACGTGAATCACTTCATCCTTCGCGGTAGGGCAATGCAACGCGCATTTCAGTGAGGTCCCTTGCGCTTCCCGGACCGAAGCCCCTAGCGGTTTGGATTCGGCAAAAATCTCCGCGGTGGTGAAGGGCTTCGAAAACCGCATTGCGAAAAAAATGTAGCGTCCCGGCGCCCACTCTTTCACGCGGCGTCCGCCCGTCACGGTGTCATTCCCCACAATGCGAATCTCGGAGGAAATCACATTTGTGTACATGCGCTGCGGCGGATCGGTGACGCCGTGTGCGAGATCGATGACAAAGTGGCTGGTCGGATCCGCGGGAAAAGTATAGCGATGCATGCCCACGCGAGCCGTCGCCGTCAGTTCCGCCTGAATTCCATAGTCCTTGAGGAAGACTGAATAGTAGCCGGGCTCGGCACGCTCTTGCGAATGCGAGAAACTTGACCGATAACTCGCGCTGGGATTTTCAGGAGTGCCCGGATCGGTGTGCACCGGTCCGGTCCCTGGCATCAGCAAAATATCCAGCAAGTCGGCCGCGCCCGTGCCGCTCAAGTGTGTGTGGCTGAATCCCATGATCGAAGTGTCGTCGTGGTGATATCCGGAGCAGTGGTCCCAACCGCCGGTCCACGTGTCAGGACTGAGCTGCACCATCCCGAAAGGCACGCTCGCACCGGGGTATGTGTGTCCATGGCCGCCTGTGCCGATAAATACGTCGACGAACTGAGTCAGAGCTTGGTTGCTGGCGCTCTTTTCTCGAGCAGCGCAGCGGTCGCTCGCGCGCCAGCCCGGCTTTGCTGCAGCTGCAACGCCGGACAGCGCGGCAGCCTGCACAAAGGCTCTTCTCGTCACTTTTCTCGCCATGCGAATCAACTCCTCAAAAATCTCAAATGCTCTTCTTCAGCAGGTCCCCTCGCTCCTGGCTCAGCTTGATAATTAATTCTCCAAACAGCGAATTCGCCCAGGCAAACCACGCCCGCGTGAACTTTGTCGGATAATCCTTATCAAAAGACTCATGCATGAACCCTGTCCCGGCGTGCGTAGTCTTTAGCCAACGCAGGCACTGCCGGATCTCCGAATCGTCTGTACTCGTCAGCGCCTGCGTGATGATCGCCATAGGCCAAATCATGTTGAGCCCTTCGTGTGGACCACCTATGCCTTCCGCCGCCGCACCCTTGAAAAAGTACGGGTTGTTCTCGCCGAGCGCTCGCCGACGAGTGGCCTGGTAAACCGGGTCCGCTTGCGGGCAGCATCCAAGATAAGGCAGGCTCAACAAACCGGGAATATTGGCGTCGTCCATGAAAAGCTGGTTGCCATAGCCATCCACTTCGAAGGCCCAGAATTCTTCTCGGCCCGGTCCCCGCATTTTTCCATACCTCATTAGTGCCGATTCAACATCCCTCGCTAGCGTGCGGCATCCGGTGTCAAAATCCGCATCCCGAATGACCTCTGCCGCCATTTCTGCCAGTTGCCGCAAGGAGGCCACGGCGAAGAGATTCGCAGGAACGTACAGCGAAAACGTGCAAGCGTCGTCCGAGGGGCGGAACATTGAAAAGACCATGCCGACCGGCCGTGCCGGGTTGCCGTAACCACCGAGCGCTTGCGTGTCGGTCGGCACTTCGGTGCGCCGTTGGAAGTGGTAGGGCCCCCCTCCCGTTTTTCTCTGCTGTTCTTTGAAAGTCTCAACCACCAGACGCATCGCGCGCGACCATTCCCTGTCAAACGGAGCGACGTCTCCTGTCGCTTTCCAGTAGCCATACGCCAACCGGATCGAGTAGCAGAGTGAATCGACTTCCCATTTTCGTTCTGCAACCCCCGGCCTCATTTCGGTCAGGTCGTTCACGGCCCACGACAGAGCTTTGGTGCTTTTCGGATCGGGCAAAAACGCGTTCGCGTACGGATCAATCAGGATCGAGCGCGCCTGCCTTCCAATCAGTCCGCGAAACATTCTTTGCAAATCGGCATCGCCCTCGGCGAGCGGAATGTAGGGCCACACCTGGCACGCGGAATCGCGCAGCCACATCGCGTCGATGTCTCCCGTGATTACGAAGGTGTCTGGCTTGCCGGCGGTCTCGCTGAGTTGCACGGTCGTATCAAGCGTGTTCGGGTAGCAGTTTTCGAACATCCAGGCCAGTTCGGGATCACCGATGCCGGTCTTCACCTGTGAAATCGTGGCCTCCACGGCTCGTGAGGAGAATTTGCGCTGCCCGGGAGGCGGCCTCTTCGAAACAAAGGTTTGCGCCGTGTTTCCCGTGCGCGGCAGAGCGAAGGCCATCGCGCCGAGCGTCGCGCTCCTCAAAAGTTCGCGCCTCGTATAAATACGCAGCTCCCCTTACTCAGATTTTTCTGAAGCTCATCATACGCGATGTGCGAAGTTGTCGTGGTTCCTACTCGGAGTCACCCTGGAGCACCCGAGCAAACACATCGTGGTCTACATTCGCCCCGCTCGCGATTAGCACCACGCGCTTTCCCCGCAACTGGTGCCGTTCCTTCAAGGCAGCCGCCAATGGAGCGGCGCCCGCTCCCTCCGTCACGTTGTGCGTCTCGGTAAACATGAGGCGCATCGCCTCGGCGATTTCAGTTTCGGAGACTCGCACGATGTGATCGACATTCTCAAGCATGAACCCCAGCGCTTCTTCGTCCGGGCGCCGGCAGGCCATACCGTCCGCCAATTTCGTTGAAACCGGGGCGTCGACGCACCGGCCCTGCTCAAACGAGAGTGCGTAGCAGGGCGCGAGTTCGGACACCACCCCAACAATTTTCGTCTTGAGCCCCAGGCCGTTGCGGACGGCAGCGCCGGAGCATATCCCCGAGCCCATGCCGATAGGCACATACGCAACATCGATATCGGCTACCGCCGTCAAAAGCTCGAGCCAGTACGTTGCCACTCCTTTTGCAATGTCACGATGATAGGGAGGCACGAAGTGGTATCCAAGGTCCGACTCGCGTCCGGCCGCATGTTCCCGTGCCGCCTGATAATCTTCGCCGTACTCGATCAGGGTCGCGCCCTGCGCCCGCATCGCGGCGTTCTTCTCGATGCTGTTGCCGAGCGGCACGACGACGATGGCCGGCAGCCCAAACCGCTTCGCTGCCAGTGCAACCGATTGCCCGTGATTACCTCGCGTTGCTGTGACGAGGCCGCGCGTTTGCGGCGCGCGTTTCATCAGTTCTTCGACATACACGACGGCAGTGCGGGCCTTGAACGACCCTGTCGGGGTCTGGTTTTCATGTTTCACCCAGGCCTCCGTGCCCAGCCGCTCGCACAGGAGCGGCCAGCAATAATGCGGCGTCGGGTGCATCACGCGGTACACGGAATCGGCGGCGCTTTTCACCTCGTCAATCGTCGGCAGTGTCGCTGCGGTTCTTGTCCTCATCATCGTCACTCCTCATCGCAATCAATGCTGCGATTCTCTCACACCGACCCTCGAACGTCGTCCGGGTCGAAGGTACCCGGACGCGGTCGATCCCTCCAATTTGGCTTTGCTTGCCTGATTCGCCGGCGCTTTTGCACCCGGGTTACTAAACCACGAACCCTACGAGCTGCGACCGCGAGTGTCGATTCGGCTGAGGCTCATTCGACTAATAGGTAGAAGCAAGAAGGCAGTCTGGAGGCGGTTATGGCAAAGCAGCTCACACATTCTCAATACCTTATCTCAATCGGGGGAAGCACCCTGGCCGGGCTGGGGCTCGGTGAAGCCGCCTGCCACCTCAATCATCTCTGTTGCGTCGTTGTGAGGATGGCGCTAGAGGTGCTGCCCACCATCATTCTCGGGGCCTTCGAGGCGTCCGAAGGGCTGGCCTTCGATTACCCTCGTCTTCTCGAGTGCCTGTGCCAGTTCGCGTCCATCTGGCCGCTCATGGTCTGTGTCGCGAAGGCGGTCTGAGATTCAGTCAAATGGCAGCCCGACGTAGTTTTCCGCGAGAGTCTGAGAAGCGGCGCGCGAACTGGTCACGTAATCCAATTCCGCGAGTTGCCTTCGCTGGTCGAAGGGATTGTCGTCGGCAAAGCGATGAAGCATCGAAGTCATCCACCAAGAGAAACGCTGAACCTTCCAAACGCGGCGGAGGCACGATTCCGAGTAACGCTCAAGCAGTTGCCTGTTTCCAGAACGGTAAAACTCCACCAAGGCTCGCGCGAGCAAACGGACATCAGCGACAGCAAGGTTGAGCCCCTTTGCCCCGGTAGGTGGGACGATGTGCGCGGAGTCGCCGGCGAGGAAAAGCTTTCCATACTGCATGGGCTCGACTACGAAACTCCTCATTCCGGTGATGCCTTTTTGAAGCACCGGCCCTTCGGTGAGTTTCCAGCCGTCGGCGGTCTCGAGCCGGGTGTGAAGCTCCTGCCAGATTCTTTCGTCCGACCACTTGTCGATGTCTTCGTCAGGCTGGCACTGAAGATACAGTCGAGATATCTTTGGCGAACGCATGCTGAGCAGCGCAAAACCATG
>Ga0306920_100003916_pt1 | contig 19007 bp, 17 predicted proteins | sample flu12Cox44000170_FD_204666 | JGI IMG/M metagenome (GOLD analysis project Ga0306920, IMG submission 204666) | Lab enrichment of tropical soil microbial communities from Luquillo Experimental Forest, Puerto Rico - flux4day.12C.oxic.44.000.170 (v2)... | ecosystem: Environmental > Terrestrial >... | reverse complement strand
GTTCCCGCCGGGACCGTGAAGTCACGCGTGCACGCGGCCCTTCTGACCCTGCGAAGTTTCTTCCGGCGGCCCGAGACCTCATGACCCATCCGCCGTTGGATCGGCTGGAGGCGTATGCGTATGCGGAGACTGACGTCACCGGGCGTTTGCTTTTGGAGGCTCATCTTGCCTTCTGCACGACCTGTTCGGCCAAAGTAGCGGACTATCAGCAATTGGCGGGATCACTTCCCGCTGCCACACTCGGTGACCAGCTCGACCTTCCGGCGTTCGGCCGGCTGTGGAGCGCGGTCGCGGACGCCAACGTCGCCTCGCCCCGCACGATGGCCACCGCCCTCCCCGCGTCTCTCCTGACCGCCCTGCCGCAACCTCACGTGCGTCGATGGGTGACGATCGCCTGGCCAAAGCGCGTGAGAGTGGCCTTGCTCATTCGCGATGCAGATACCGGGAGCGCGCTCTATCTGTGCCAGTTCGCTCCGGGGAGCAGATTTCCGCGTCACCGTCACGTCGGGCTCGAGGAGAACGTGGTCCTCGCCGGCGCGTACCAGAGCGGCGACATTCAGGCGGATGCCGGCGACTGGGTCACAGGAGGACCGGGAAGCGAAGATACAGCGAGGGCCGAGGACGAAGGATGCTGGTGTCTCTCGCGCGTCGAGCCACCGGGGGCGCGGTTCACCGGATGGCGGAGGTGGGTCGTCCCGTTCTTCTCTGGCTGATCCTCGTCAGCCTTCTCTCCCCGGTCACAGCATCCAGCCGTCCAAGCGCCTCGACCAGCTCTCGGAGTCTCGCCCGGGCCCTCTAGAAGAACACGGTGAGGTTCTTGGCGAGCAGCACGCTCTGGTCGAGGATGATCTTGCGGCGCGCGATGCGCCATTGACCGTCAACCTGGCGCAGCAGGTCCTCACGCTTACCGACGAGGAAATCCGTCTCGGTCTCGACGCGGTTGCGGTAGATGAGAAAGCGGCTCTTGACGCCGACCTCCCCCGGCGGAAGGCCGGCCGGGCTCGTCTGCAGGAGCTGCACGTTCGAGATCATGTGACAGATCCGGGATGGCGGCTCCTCTGCCCAGTGGACACCGGTGAGGATCTGCTTGACCCGGCGGCGAAGGGTGTCCTTGCCCTCGTCGAACCAGTTGACGTCCGTGCCCGCGCGCGTGAACTCTCGCTCCAGCTCGTTCCGAGGCACGTTGCGGCGCATGGGCATGAAGTAGTGCGTATCCTCGGTGAAGAGATCGAGCCACTCCTCGTAGCGGCGCTCGTCGAGGAGCTCCGCCTCCCGGTAGAGGAACTCCTCGATCTCCTGCTTGAGGAGGAGTCGCGCGAGGTCGGGCGCCTCGAGGCTCACCGGGCGACCAGCTCCGTCCAGCTCGAAGCCTCCATGAATTGTCGCCAGCGCCGGTAGAAGCCGCGCTGGTTGTGCTCGCTCGCCGCCCCCGGCACGATCTCGGTGATCGCACCCGGCAGCGCGAGTCCGTGGTCCTCGAAATGACGCGTCTCGCGCCCGAGGCCCATCTCGTAGTTGTAGGCGTAGCGGCGGGCAATGAGGCCGCGGCTCGCCTTGTGGGCGTAGTTCCAGTTCTCCATGTCGTCCTGCTCGGTCAACCCCGACGGCCCCGAGTATCGGATGTAGTAGTGGCGCAGGAAGTCCTTGACCTCGGGCGGCGCGTCGGCGTCGACGAGATACCATCGCCACACTTCCGCCTGGTGCGGGCCGCGCGGGTGCCAGACGGCCAGGGTGCGCGGCTGGCGCGCGAGCGGCGACGCGTTGGGGAAGAGGGTGCCCGGCCCGCCGAAGAGGCGCCAGCGAGCGCCGAGTCGCCGTTTCCGCTCCTCCTCGCACCGGCGGAAGTAGTCGGCGACCACGGGGGCGTCCTGATAGGCGGGGGCGACGGGCGCGTCGTGCGCTCGGAGAAACGCGATCATCGAGTGCCCCAGCTCAGGGAAGGACACGTCGAGCCAGCGCGCGTCGTTGCGCTCCTGCATGTCGCGCCGCCCCTTGCCGCTCGGCCCGATGCCCACCATGTCGACGGAGCGATGGCTCACCCCGTGATACCGATCGCCGGAGAAGTTCTCGGCGGGGAACTTCCAGTTGCAGGGAATGATCCACTTGTGGATCCCGCCGATCACCTCGGTACCGCCCTCGCGGCCGTCCCAGGCGTCGAGGAGAAGGTCCAGGTAGAGCTTGTACCCACCCAGATAGTCGAGAAAGGGCGGGGCTGAGGGATCCCACGTCGCCCAGATCGTCCCCTTGTAGTTCACCATCTGGGCGACTTCGATCAGGGGCCAGCGGGAGCGGTCGAGCTGCTCGCCGTAGGCGTCCTTGGCAAAGGGCACGCCCACGAGGGCACCGTCCGTGGCGTAGCTCCAGCCGTGGTACGGGCATAGGAACTCCACGGTGTTGCCCTCGTCGTACCGACACACCTTCATGCCGCGATGCCGGCACGAGTTCAGAAACACGTGGACGCGGCCGCTGCCGTCACGGCAGAGGATGACCGACTCTTCGCCCATGGAGGATGCCAGATAGTCGCCGGCCCGCGGGATCTGGCTCTCGTGGCCGACAAAGAGCCACGCGCGGGCGAAGACCTGCTCGAGCTCCTGACGGTAGATCTCGTCGTTGACGAAGATCTCTCGACTCACGATCCCCTTATCGATATCGACCAGGCCTCCGAGACTCGGGGACTTCGCGTCAGACATGTGTGTTCCTCTCTCGGCTAGAACTGCTTGAGGAGCTTGGTGCGCACCACGGGGAGGCGCGCCTGGTTCCAGGCGCTGATACCGCCGCGGTACCAGTAGAGGTTCGTGTAGCCGAGGTCGCTCGCGGTCAAGGCCGCGTTGTAGGAAAGCCAGCACTCCCACGAGAGGCAATAGACCACGAGTGGTGCCGTCTTGTCCGGGGCGACCTGGGAGAGCAGCGAGCGGAGCTCGAGGTATTCGGAGCCCGATAGCTGCGCCTTCCCCATGCCCTGGATCCACACGGTGCCCGGCAATGCGAAGGCGCCCTCCGTCCAGTCGAGCACGTTGATCAGCACGAGCCTCGAGCCCTTGTAGAGCTCCACCAGCTCCCGCGTGGTAATCGTCTTCGCCCCGGGAGCGCTTCGCGGGGTAGCCGCGTGCATGGTGCCCGTGTGACGAGCGCGAGTGGGTGCGATGCCCGCGTCGTGCCCCTCGTTGAAGTAGTACTCCGACCCAAGCGAGGCCTGCCTCAGCAGCTCGACCGCCTTGTCGTAGAGGGTCTGAGGAGTATAGGTCGACGCCGACACCGCATCGTCATCCAGCGCGGCCAGGAAGCAGGGATGGCGTTGATTTCGCGTCTGGCATTCCGCCAGGGCGCCGCGGCGCGCCTCCTCGACGGTCGCTCGACCTTGCGCCATTCCCCAGCCGCCCGCCTCGGTCAGCGCCAGGGCCTTGTGGCGCTTGGTCGAGGCCACGAACTCCTGCTCGATCCTCGCCTTGGCTCCGTCGTTGATGAAAGGAAGCGCCGCGGCACGGAGCCGCGTTGACGGATCGATCCTGGCCACGGACACCGAAGCAGGAGGAAGGGCGGTCGCAGATGTCACGGCCGCCGGGGCGGCCGTATCGGGACGGAAAGAGAAGTCGCCGGTGAGCGAGGAGGAGATCCAGGGCACCTGCTTGCCACCGGTCGCGCGCGCGACGTCGGCGGTCACCCGCCTGAACACCTTGTCGATGTCGGTGTCGGGCTGCCGGAGGCTCTGCAAAAGATAGTGGGTGTACAAGCCGTTCCGGCCCGTGCCGTCCAGGGCCACCGAGCCGGGAGCCGTCGCGAAGGCGATGTAGGTGCCCTGGGCCGCCTCCATCTGAGCCAGCCCGCGTGTGGCGGAGCGGAAGCTGCGCGCGACCGGATTGTCACGGCAGGCGTCGAGGATCACGAGATTCACGCGGTTGCCCGCCTCGTCCATCGCCGCGAGCACTCGATTGGCATCGACGGCATCGAACTCGAGTTGAGACTCGCTGCTGATGACCGCGTTCACCGGGATCAAGTAGTTTCGGCCCCGGCTCTGCACGCCGTGCCCGGCGAAGTAGAAGAGTCCTACGCCGCCCGCCCTGAGTTGCTGGCCGAGTTCGCCAACCGCCTCGATCATCTGGCGATGCGTGGCGTTCTGCCGAAGGGTGACACGAAAGCCCAGCGTGCGCAGCATGTGGGCCATGTCCTCGGCGTCGTTGACCGGGTTCTTGAGGGGGGCGACCGCATAGGACGAGTTGCCGATGACGAGGGCCGCCCGCGGCTCGGGGCGGTCCTGCGCACCGACACGACTTGCCAGGAGGAGGACCGTGAACACGGCCAACAGGACGACCCCTCCCGCCCGCAGGCTATCCCTTCTGAAGGAGCGAAGGCAGTGCGTTCCCATGACGCTGACCCTGCCAGATGGTTCTCGGCTAGGTCAAGCCCGCACCCGGCCGGCGAGCATCACGTGCGCCTTTCGGCAGATCGGCGATCGGCACCCCGATTGTGCGGGAACCGCTCGTCGGGGACCTACCCTACCCCCGACGAGTGGTGTCCCGCGCGTACATGGCCTTGAACTTGGCGGCGGACATGCTGTACCCGTCTCGGCCGTTGCGATCGTTGTAGACGAGGTAGTCTCCCTTGCGATAGCGGGTGGCTCCCTCCTTCGTTTTGATGCGGCCGGCTTCCGTGGCCACCTCTGCCCATACGGGCGTCTTCTTCACATAGCGGCCCCGACTGACCTGCTGGTACGTCTTCGCAAAGACCGTGCTGGCCACCGTGTAGATATCGCCGTCGTTGTCGACCAGCCAGTCGCCCTGTTTGGCTCGCTGCCGGCCACCCCATTTCTGATAGAACAGCCCATCGGTCTGGAGGTCGAGCCGCACGGCGACGACGGACTGACTGGGCTTCTTCCGATACTTCAGTCGCTGGCCCATCACGGTCTCATGCGCCGGGCAAGTCGAACGCCTTCGGGAAGTGGTCCGGTCGAATGTCCCGGCGCGCCGCGACCTGGCCCAGGCGATGCAGCGTCTCCATATTCGCCGGGGCGTCCATCGCGCTCAAGGATTCGACCACCTCGTCGTCGAGCGTCGGATCGAGACGCTTCACCATCTCGTCGCGCAGATCGACGTTGTACCGCAGGTAGCTGAGCACGGGGGCACCGCTCAACCCATCATTCTGGAGATCGCCGACTTCGCGGTCGAAGGCGCGCGCGGTCGGACTTTTCGACAGCCACTGCATGAGCATCTCTTGAAGAGTGGCCGTGTCGTTCATCAGGGACAGCAGCGCATTCACCGCCTGTTTGGCCGCCACCTTCGCATGCGTCACGTCAGGATCCGCCGCCCCCGTCCCCACGGAGACCACGAGGAGTCTCTCGGCGCCCGTGGGCCAGCCGAGCCGATACCCGTCCATCGTCGCGTACATCACCGACATCAGCGCCGGATTGTTGAAGGGGCTCACTCCTCCGTCCACAAACTCCCCCGTCACCGCCTTCGCCCCTGGGAGGTTGGCAATCGTGATCGATTCCGGGTCGAAGAAGGCCGGCGCCGCCGTCGATGCGCGCACCACCTGCCACAATGGATAGTCCCCGTTGCCTACGACTCCCTCTGGTCGGGTGCTGAAGTACTTGCCACGGGGATTGTTGCTGATCGGCCAGGGGCTGCCGGTATCGATGCGCTTGGTCATGACCAGCAATCCCGTCTTGAGATCTGGGCTGCCCAAAGTGGTCTTGGCGCCATAGACCTTCTTCAGCTCCGCGATCAGCTTGGCCTCGTCGTACTTGGCACGTAGCAGGCCCTGCCGCAGGAGGGTCTTCGTGAAGACGACGGCACCCAGCTGCATGTACTTGGCCCGGACTTCCTCGACCGTCCAGCCCAGGGCAAGGGTGGCCGCGATGATCGCTCCCGTGGACGTTCCCGCAATCAGGTCGAAGTAGTGGCACAGCCGAAACCCGGCGTCGCCGCCGTGCCGTTGCCGCAGGATATCCTCGATCTCCTGCAAAAGGGCCAGGCTGAGGATCCCTCGCAACCCCCCCCCGTCCAGGGCCAGGATCCGCTTCGGTGCGCCGTCCGCGGCCAGATGCTGCTCACCCGTCTTGATCGCATACGGCATGATGACGCTCTCCTCTTAGATCAGCTGCTTCAATCGGGTCACCATTGCGCTCAGGGCAGCCTGCTGGCCGGCGTCGGTCACGTGCCGCAGGCTCAACTCCAGATCGGGAAGCATGGTGGCGAGCTTCCACGTGGAGGTGTCGGCGCCCTCGATCTCATCGAGGAGCGTTTGCGCGGCCTCCACGTCGCCGGCGTCGAAGGCCGCGCCGAGCAGCGTGGGAAGCAGGAACTCGTCAACGGCCTTGCGTTCCCGAGCCCGGAGGCAGGCATGATACACGACCTGAGCGACCCCGACGGCCTTCTCCGCGTCGCCCTTGGCGCCACGCGCGCGATACAAGCGTGGCAGATTTGACGATGGGTAGTAGTCGTTGAGGTCGAGCATCATGCCGCGTTCGTAGTGCCTGATCGCCTCATTCAGGTAGCGCCGCTTGTCACCGTCGGTCGCCGCCTCCGCATAGAGCTTCTTGTAGCGGCCCCCGAGGAGGCCTTCCCGCTCCGACGTCGGGCCGGCCGTCGCGATCAAAGCCTCGAGGGCGGCGATCGCATCGCGATGGTTCCCCAGCTTCGAGCGGGCCAGGCTCGTGAGCTCGCTCACGGATGGTTGCTTGGCCACATCCGCCGGCAGCTGGGGGACGAGGTCCACGATCTGCTGCCAGGCGCCCAGATGCTCGAACAGTTTGAGGAGGCTATAGGCCGCCAGCGGAGGAAGCGGTGCGCCGCTGGATTCTTTCAAGACTTCCACGGCCAGCGCCTGTTGCTGGTCACTCGGCGCCGTGCGCACCGCGGACAGGCGTGCTTGAAACGCCGTCAGCGCTTCGAGCTGCTTGCGCATGACGGTAGCGTGCTCAGGATCCACCCTGGTAGGGAAGCCCGGGAGCACGGTGTAGATGGGTGACAAGCCCTCGACCATCGGCTGGATGCCCGTGACGAGCGCATCCCTGATTTGCCCGGCCGTGGCATCGTCGAGCGGCATCGCGGCGAGGGGATAGCGCACGGTGCGCATCTGCGCCACGTCGAAGAGCTGCCGGGACCAGTCCGCGGCCAGCAGCACGCACCCGACGTCCCGGCAGGCATGCCGGACGCCGACTTCGTAGTAGACATTGCCGTTCGGAATCGTCATGTCGGCGAGCACCAGATCGGAAAAGTACAGGCGCTCCAGCATCTCGTTGATGATCAGCGATCCGACCTCCTGATCCGCCCGCACGGCGTCGTAGCCGAGTTTCTCGATGGCGGGCTTGAACGCTCGGTCCCACAGCGCATCGAAGTCGATCTCCGCCAAGCCCTGCCCCACCGGAGCGTCCGTCTTCTTCTTCCCGAACGGCATCACCATGAAACAGATGCGGCGTGGTGTCAGGCTCACGTCACTCCTCCTTGCCCTCGCAATCGATACCAGCTACCGGTCCGACCGCACGATGGCACCCGATGCCCGAAACGCGCGCCCGAGACGGGCGAGGGCATCGGGTGCCGAGCTTGCCGTCTTTACGCCACGAGCTGGATCGTCCACAGATCGTCGCAGAGATTCGAATCGGTGAGGTACCCGTAGGGGATGGTGAAGTAGCCGTGCATGCCCCACCCCGTGCCCCACGAGTTGCGCATGATGAAGCGCTGCTCCGCGTCGTGATAGCCGACCGCGAGGATGGCATGTCCGCCCAGGAGCTTTTCGCTCTTGGATGGCATGGGCACCACGCCGGTCTTTGCGACCTGGGGAGATTCGAAGGACTCGTAGACAGAGATGCCGAGCACGATGGGCGTCCCCGCGGCGAGGCAGGCGCGCATCTGGTCCAGCGTCTGCACCACGCGGCGATAGCTCAGCGCCTTGCCGAGCTGGGCGTCCTTGAAGGCCTTGGGAGGCGGCTTCTTGGTGAAGTTGCTGATCACGTACGGCCAGTCGGTCTCCGGGCAGGCGCCGATGTGGTTCACGGACTTGATGCCGTCGCGGATCTGGGCCCCCGCGTCCTGGCTCACCGTGTGCTCCATCACGCGCTCGTTGTAGTAGATGAAGAGGCGGGAGGGCGTGAAGGGCTTGTGCTCCTTCTGCCGCATCTGCTCGTACTGGATGGCCCCCGCGATGGCGTTGGCCGTGCACGAGCCGAGCTGCCCCTGGTCATAGACGGGAGGACAGCCGGGCCGCATGTCGACGGAAGGCGGCGGCGCGGCGACGGCGGCGGGGGCCGCGTACACCAGATCGCGCTGATCCGGCACGTCGGGGGTCCAGCCGTAGTGCCCGAGGTACTTGCCGCCGGGGGCGGCGGGCTTGCTCCGGGCCTTCGCCACGCTGCGCTTCTTCGACGCCGTCTTCGTCTTCTTCTTGGCCATGTCGTTCCCTCCTGACTGCCCGTTCGAGCCACGGGGCCGAATGGCGCTTGTCTCACCCACCGCCTCGGCGCCACAGCGAGGCGGCGGAAAGGCAACTATGGTCCCTGCGTCTGACCCAGGAAATCGCGGGCCGGTGTGTCCACTCCTGCCGCGGCGGCGCCCCCAGGCGCCGCCATCACTTCAGCCAGAGCGAGGAGCGAGCGCTGATGCTGCGAGTAGTCCTCGGCGGCCGCCCCCGGCACCGCCGCTTTGGCGGTGAGACGCGCGCTCAGGTTCGTGAGCGCCACCTGCCGCGGCTGGGCGAGGAAGTTCCGGTCGAAGGTAGCGGCGGCGGCGTCCCGCGCGGTGAGGAAATCGGGCAAGCCGAAGATCGCCTTGAGGGTGGCGGGCAGCGAGGTGTGATCGTACACGGTGTGGTCGGCCACGCTCTCGGCGACCCAGGGGGAGACCAGGATGGCCGGCACGCGCAGACCGAGACGGTCGAAGCGGAAGTGAGCGATCTTTCCCGAGGGTTGGTCCGGCACCACGGCGGCGGACGGCAGCACGTGATCGTAGAAGCCGCCGTGCTCGTCGTAGAGGAGCACGAAGAGACACTGCCGCCAGATCGTCTCCTCGCCGCGGAGGGTGTCGTAGATGTTCGCGATGAGCCGCTCGCCCTCCAGCACGGAGTGTGGCGGGTGCTGATCGTTGGCGGGCCAGCCCGGCGCGCTGAAGCTCCGCGGCTCGATGAACGCGTAGTCGGGCAGAGTTCCCTGGGCCACGTCCCGGGCGAACTCCTCGAACTTCGCGAAGAGATCGGCGTGGCGGTGGAGGTTGCGGAGGGCGAAGGTCTGCGCGTAGTCGTCGTAGTAGACCTTCCAGGTATGGCCAGCGTCCATGAGGTTCTCGAAGATCGAGCGCATTCGGTAGGGCGAGCCGAGGAAGTTCGAGCGGAGCTGGCCCGCCGTCTCCGGCGTGTCGAGGAGGCCGTTGGCCGTCCCCGCGTGGAGGAAAAAGCGATTGGGCCAGGTCGGCCCCGGGACCGAAGAGAACCAGTGGTCGCACACCACGAAGTTGCGGGCGAGCGAGGAGATGACGGGGACGAGGTCGGGATCGAGGCACTGCATGATGGCCTTGCCCGCCTCGGCGCCGATGGGGCGGCGTCCGCGCCCTTGCTGCTCGGCGTAGCTCGCCACGAAGCCGTTGTTCCTCGGCGTGGCCGGGCTCGGCACGTCGCGCTGGCCGAAGATCTGATAGGTCGCGTCGTCCAGGGAATGCCCCGGGCTCGGATCCGTGACGTAGGCCTCGGGCGAGGTCGTCCGGCTCACCTTCACCGTCTCACCCGGCGAGCCCGGCGAGACCGGATTGCTCTCGTCGCCGGTGAGGCCCTCGAGCTTCTGCTTCGGATCGGGCAGGGTGACATAGCCGAGCATCCGGTCGAACGACTGGTTCTCCTGAACGAGTACCACGACGTGACGGATACCCGTGGTCTTCATGCGCTGGCCGTGGCGGCATCGAAGACGGCCTTGGCGTTCTTGGCGATCGCCCCCGGGTCCTTGGACACGATGGCCGCGGCCAGCCCCACGGAGGCGGTGGCCACCGTGATCACCTTGCGCACATCGTTGAGCGTCTTCACCGCTTTCTGCGCAGAGGCGGTCGCGCCCTTGAGCCGGGCCACTCCCGCCTGCGACTCGTCCAGAGTGAGTCCGACCACCTTGGTGATCATGTCCGACGCAGAGTTCAAAAGCGACCACTCCTCGTCCTCGAGAGTGCTGCGGTCGGACTCGCTCAGGGTGTTCCAGTGGGCGAAGCGGAAGTCTCCGAGCGCGACCGAGAGGTCCCGAAAGGACTTGGAGAGGGCGAACGCGTCATCCGAGGTCAGTGGTGGCATGGAGCCTCCCGCCTACAGGCCTTTGACGGCGTTGAACGCTTCCTTGAGGCGATTCGCGTACCGCTGGATGTCCGCCTCCACTTCCGCCTTCGAGAGCTGGTCCCGGGTCTCGTACAGCTTCTGATGCCCCTGGCCGATCGTCTTGAGCACGACCACGTAGTTGCGGATGGCCTGATCGTGGGTGACGAGCTCGTTGGTTCGGAACGCGCGCCACTCGGCCAGCGCGGCCAACCCCGCGGGATCCTTTCCCTCCTGCTGGAGCGTGGTGTAGTACTTGTCGAGCGCGATGCGCTCGATGGCCGCGTCTCCCGTGAAGCCCTGCTCCACCGTCTTGGCCATAGCGCCCACCACCACCTGGAAGGGCGCGTTCGACTGCTCGATCAGGCTTTCGAGCTTGTCCCGGCGCCAGCGGTCGGTCGCCGCCGTCACCAGCAGCTTGGACACCGCGGCGAAGGCCGTGGCCTCCCCCTCATCGGCGAACTTGGCATCCTCGAGGGCCTTGCCGAGCTCGTCCAGCTCGTTGTCGTAGATGGGAAGACCGTCGGCGGCGAGCTGCCCGAGGGCGCTCATGTATTCCTTGACGAGAGTGTGGCGCAGGAGCAGCTGCTGCCGCTGCGCCTGCCGTTGGCTCGCCTGGCGGTCGAGCTCCGGCCACTGTGACGATGGCTCGTAGCGCTTGAGCCGCGTGGGCGTCTCGACGTAGACGACAACGAGCTGGGAGTACTGCGCGGCATCGAAGGAGGTGTTGGCGAAGTCACGGACGGAGGTGAGGTTGGCGGTACACGCGCTCGCCAGCAAAATAAGGCACGCAGCGGTGATGAGCCGCAGGAGCTGGCCAGTTCGATGGCGCCTCATTCAGTCCTCCCTCGCCTTCCGGAGCCGGCGAGATCAAGTGGGTGAGCCGCGATCAACCCTGGTGCCGAGAGCATAGGCGGGCCCCGTGCGCTTTTTCAATACGAGATTGTGCCACCCGCGTTGGCGCTTGCCGCTCGTCCGGCCGGGCGTGAAGGAGGCGATTGACGAGCTCGGAAGGCACGCATCGTCTGGCCGCCTACCAGGGCCGACGTCGCGGGGGATTCGCGAGCGGTGCGGCCCCGCCGTCCGCCCCGCTCCCGCTCAGGAAGAATCTACTCGGTTGCTCCGTCCGCGGTGGGGCGGCCGCTTCGATGGCCGAGCCTCCTCGCGAGGCGATTGCCTGCGCGAGGAGAACACCTTCTGGCCGGCATGGATCGACACGAAGCGTGGCACAGCAAATGCTCACAGTCTGGACCAGGGTCGGTCCGAACTGAGGGAGGCCATCCGTGTTCTTGCTACTCGCCATTGTGCTCGTCGTGGTGTGGGGCGTCGGGTCGCTCGTGTTTCATGTCGCGGGCGCCCTGATCCATCTCCTCCTCGCCCTCTCCCTCGTGTCGGCCCTAGTTCACTTCGTGGTGGGGAGAGGTCCGGGTGCTCGCGCGTGACGGCGCGTGAGCCCAGGGAACGACCGTGGCGATCCTGCAGGCCATTTTCGCCCTCATCTCGCGGTCGCTCGGAAGCATTCTCTCTGCGCTCTTCGGCTGGGCCGTCGTCGCGCTCTTCGGCCCCACTAGCCCGCGCGAGAAGGTGTGGCTGTCGGCTCTGGTGGGCGCGGCGGCGGCCTGGCCGCTCTTGATCCTGGGCGTGATCTGGCCGCGCCTCGCCGTGATGGCCTTGGCATTCGTGCCGTTGCCACAGTGGATCCCGGGCTGGCTCATCCGCTCGGTGTGGATCGGTCTGGCCATCATCGTGCCCTTCGCGCTGGGCGCGGTTGTGGCTGGGCGCTCGCGAGGGCCGGCCGCACCCATCCCCGGCACCCGGCGGGTGGCGTCGAACGCCTCGACCCCCCAGCGGTCACCCGTCCGGGAATCGAAGCTCGTGCGCCTCCTTCGCGGCATTCCGATCACCCTCGCGATCGCGGCCTCGTTCCTCATCGTCTTCGTCACCGTTCCTCTCAAGCGGCTGCTCGCGATCGTCCGCCGACAAGTAGAGATCGATGTGGCCCTGGTCACCGATGCGCACGGCTACACACTGGTGGCGGATGAGGTCGCCGACACGCTCGGGCGTCACGGCATGAACGTGCGGCCGATCACGCCGGGCTGGACGGTGACCGCTCCTTCGCGCATCCTCTCCTACCTAGGTGGCCCGAGCTTCGACGCCTACGTGCCTCGGAACTTTGCGCGGTTCCGGAGCCCGGAGCTCGACGTGACGCTCTATCCCAACGGACTCATGCTTCGGGGCTTTTCGCGGCAGGCGGCGTTTGCGCACGGCCTGCTCGTGGAGGCGCTCACCGACGCTCCCGCCTACCAGACCTTCGATCCGGCGGCCCAGGACATCGAGCGCCAGATTCGCGGAGTGTGGGCGGCCTTCGGCCAGAATCCCGCGGCGCACGCCGGCTCGGTGGTTCTGGACTCCCGCCTGGACGAGATTGCCCAGGAGATTCGCTCGCTGCCCGTCAGCTACGACGAGTGGCAGATCGTGTACCGGCAAGCCCTGCAGCTCGACCGCGCGCTTCGTGGACACCCGCAGCTCCTCGAGGCGAGGACGTCGAGCAATCCATACATGCAATCTCCAGAAAAGGAGGCAGCCATGAGCAACGGCGCGACACGATCACTCTCGCTACGCGAGCTGCTCGGGGAGATCACCGGCAAGGTTACGCTCCTGGCCAGGAAAGAGGTCGAGCTCGCGAAGACCGAACTCAAGGCCGATCTCGCTTCCGAGCTGGCGGCAGCCAAGGGGCTGGTGGTCGCCGCAGTGATAGCCATCCTGGGCGTGAACATGCTCCTGGTCGCCGCCGCGTTCGGCCTCGCCGTCTACCTGCCCGCCTGGCTGGCCGCGGTGCTCATCGGGGCCGTGCTCGTGGTCATCGCGGGAATCCTCGGCTACGTGAGTTGGATGCGGCGAGTAACGCAACCCCTCGCCGCCACGCGAAAGACCCTCAGGGAAGACGCGCAGTGGGCGAAGGAGAGGCTGGCATGAGCCCGGGCACGAATTCGCATCCCAGGGAAGCTTCGCCGCGGGAGAGCTCGCGCCAGCTCGAAGGGGAGATCGCCCTCCTGCGGGAGGAGCTGGGCGGGCTCGTGGCTGAGCTCGACCGGCGGCGTCACGAGCTCATGGATATCAGGCTGCAAGCCCGACGACACGCGCTGGGAGCGGCGCTGACGGGAGTGGGCCTCCTGGCGAGCGCCGCGGGATTCGTGTGGCTGGGCGCCTGGCGCGCGCGCCGTCGGCGCACGGCCATGGCTCGCCTGGGCCGACTGCGCGAGGCGGTCTCGCGCATGGTCGAGCGACCGGAGCGCGTGGCCACCGAGCGCGGCATCCCGGCAAAGATTCTCACGACCGCGGCCAGCGCCGCGGCGGCCGCGGCGATCAAGAAGGCCCTCGAGCGAGGTCTCCAGTACGCACTGGGCTCACGAGCGAACTCCACCCCGGCTGGCCGGAACCCGCCTATCCGACGGCTCGACGCACGCGGGCGAACAGTGCCAGATGCCTGAAGCCGGCGCGCCGGCACGGCTAGCCCCGCTCCGACGCGCATCGGTAGTCACAAAGCCGAGGCGACCAGCGCTGGTGACGCCTTCTGGAGCCTAGGCGGTAAGCGGTCGAAGGATCCCATCAGGTCGAGCGAGCAGGCTGAGTGGGGCAGAGGACCTCTAAGCGAGTTGACATCGACCCAGTCAGCGGCTATCGATTGGGACGACGTCGAAGCCGGTCGCCCAGCACACCTTCGTGAATCACTGCCTACTCGGAGAGATGACATGTCCGTACCCCTGAAAGCTGCCGAAACGATCCTCGTGGTCGACGACGACCAAGAGGTGCTCTCCCTGGCTGTGGACGTGCTCCAGATGGCTCGTTATGTGGTCCTGAGCACCGACGACCCGCGTCATGCCATCCGGCTGGCCCGGACTAACCCCGAGCCCATTCACGTGCTGCTCAGCGACGTGGTCATGCCCATCATGAACGGTGTGGAACTGGCCGCCGAGATCACGGCGGTCCGTCCGGATATTCGCGTCCTCCTCATGTCGGCCTACCGGACACAGGCGATCGACGACTACCGGACGAAGACGCCGGGCGCCCTCTTTCTCGACAAGCCGTTCACGGTGGCGGGCCTGCTCCAGGCAGTTCAGTCGGCGGTGAGACACTCCAAGCAGACCTCCTGGCCCAAGCCGAAGTAGCTCGACGTTCCGCCGCCGCACGGACGCCCGATCCTCGAGTCAGTTCGCCACGAGCCTCCGCGGCGCGTGCGTCACCGGCTCCGCTCCCCGGGGGGTGACGATAGACGTTTCCCCCAGGCACATGCTGAGCCCGGTCTTGCTATTGAGAAGGATCATGTGGATGAAGAAGACCATGCCGGGAGCGAGCACCTGGGAGTTGCCCGCGTAGATCATGGGCTCGTCCATCCAGGTCGGCGGATAGGTCGCGCCCAGCGTGTAGCCGCAGGCGTTGAGGAAGTGACCCTTGTATCCCGCACGCGTGAAGACGCGGGCGTGCGCGGCGAAGACGTCGCCCACCGTCTTGCCGGGACGCAGCGCCGCCTCGCACTCCGCGAGGGCCCCGCGGCAGGCCTTGTACATGGCCTCGTGACGGCGATCGACCCGGCCCGTGAGCACCACGTTCATGAGGGCGGCGTGGTAGTGGCGGTAGGATGCGGCGAACTCGAAGGTAACCTGGTCGCGCGCCCTCACCTTACCGTGCCCGGTGTGATAGCGAACGAGAAGGGCCTCCTTGCCGCTGCCCATGGGCCAGCGGCTCGCGGACGGATCGCCGTCACCCGCCACAATGCCGTGGAGCATCTCCGCGTAGATGCGATGCACGGGCTGGCCGGGCACGGTCATGCGATTGGCCACGGCGAGGGCCTCGTCGGCGAGCCGGCCCGCCTGGCGCACGTAGCGTAGCTCGGCCGGGCTTTTCACCAGCCGGAGCAGTCGCACGAGGTCGCTGGCGTCCTCGGTGCGGCAGAAGCCCACCAGCGCGGCGTCGACCATCTGCCCACGCTGGGCGGTGAGCCCGTAGGCGTGGTACTCGATGCCGAGGCGCTTGCCGCGGCAGCGATAGCTCTCCAGCATGTCGCGCAGGTCTTCGCCGGGAGTGGCGCCCTGGCGGTCGCGCCAGATGCGGATGTCCTTGATCACCGAGGTAAGACGGGCCTGGCGCAGGTCGGGCGAGCGCGTGCAAAGGGCGAGCTTGCCGTCGGCGCCCAGGTACATGCCCTGGAACATACTGTAGCCGCTCGTGTCATACCCGGTGAGGTAGTACATGCTCTCTTGCCGAAAGATGACCAGCCCGTCGAGTCCGCGTTCGGCCATTGCCCGGCAGGCTCGCCGTCGGCGGGCCGCCAGCTCGTTCTTGGAGAAGTGCAAGGCCATGGTGCCTCCGATCAGGTTGGGGTGACGTCGCCCCGGCCGCGCAGCAGCGCGCTCGCGCCCAGAACCACCGCGGTGACTCCAATGAGGAACGAACTGACGGCGGCGATGGTGGGATCGACCTCGAGGACGAGACTGTTCCAGACGCGCACGGTGAGCGTCTGCACCTCGACGCCGGAGAGAAAGAGCGGGATGAGGAGTTCGTCGAACGAGGTGAGGAAAGCGAAGAGAGCGGCGGAGAGCAGGCCGGGCAGGATCAGAGGCAGCGTGATGCGGCGGAGCGCGGTGAGGCGGCTCGCGCCCAGGCTGAGGGCGGCCTGCTCGAGGCGGATATCGAAGCCCTGCAGCGCGGCGGCCATGATGATGACCACCACGGGCAAGGCGAGCACGGTGTGCCCGAGGGCCATGGCGACGATGCTCCCCGTGGCCTTGAGGCGCACGAAGAAGAAGTAGAGGCCGATGGCCGTGATGATGGTGGGCACGATCAGAGGGGAGAGGAGGACGGCATAGATCATGCCCTTGCCGCGGAACCGCCCGCGCACGAGGGCGAGAGCGGCCAGGAGGCCGAGGGCGGTGGCGAACAGCATGGTGAGGAGGGCAACCTGGGTGCTCACCCCGATGGCTTGGCGCCAGCTCGGCGTGCCGAGGAAGCGCTGGTACCAGCGGAGAGATAGGTATGGCGGCGGGAAACTCAGGTAGTGCGCCCCGCTGAAGGACACGATGAGGATGATGATCACGGGCGCGATCAGGAAGAGGAGCACGGCGCCCGCGAGGGCCGTGATGGCGGCGACGCCGGGACCACTGCGCTGACCGTCGTTCATCATCAGCGGGGACTCGGCTCGCCCCTCACCCGCGCCCCTCGAAGACACGCTCGAGGCGGACGATGTGGTTGTAGCCCACGAAGCCCACTAAGGTGAGGGCGAGGAGGACCACGGCCAACGCAGAGGCGAAGGCCCAGTTCAGCGTGATCTCCACCTCGCGCTCGATGAGCATGGCGATCATCATGTCCCCGGGGCCGCCCATGAGGGCGGGCGTAATGAAGAAGCCCAGGCTCAAGATGAACACGAGCAGCGTGCCTCCCGCGATGCCGGGGAGCGACAGGGGCAGGAACACACGGCGGAAGGCCTGGAGCCGGCTCGCCCCCAGGCTGTGGGCGGCGCGGACCAACCCCGGGTCGATCCCGCGCATCACGCTGTAGACGGTCAAGACCATGTAGGGCAGGAGCACGTAGGTCATGCCGATCACCACCCCCGCTTGGTTATAGAGCAAGGGCAGCGGCGCATCGGTGAGATGGAGCGCCATCAGGTACTGGTTCACGATGCCGTTCCGACCGAGGAGGACCATCCAAGCGTAGGTGCGAACGATGATGCTGGTGAAGAAGGGCAGCACGATGATGATCATCAGGAGCTGGGCGGTGCGGGGACGGCGCGTCACGAGCACGTAGGCGAGGGGATAGCCGAGGAGCAGGCACACCAGCGTGACGATGGCGGAGACCTTGAAGGTGGCGCCGAGCACCTGGAGATACACGGGAACGCGGAAGATCTGCCGGTAGAGATCGAGGGTGTAGCCGGACTTGTAGACGCTGCGCATGACGATGCCCAGCAGCGGATAGGCGAAGAGCGCGGCGAGCACGATCAACGCGGGGGCGAGGGCGAGCAGATGACGCAGCCGGTCCCGCCGCTCCTCGAGCGCAGTCATGGGGAGGGTCGGGGAAAGAGCCGAGTGTCCTCCGGCGACCACGCGAGGGTGAGCGCGGCGCCAGTGGACGGAGGCCGCGCTCCCACGCGATTCGACATCTTGATGACGAGACCGCCGTCCGTGCCGAGCCCGACGCGGTAGCGCGTGGCGTCGCCGACGTAGATCGCTTCCTCGACCAGGCCCTTGCAGGTATTGGCGCCCGCCCCTAGAGCCGCCACGCCCGCGTCGTCGGCCGGCACGAGCTTCTCTGGCCGCACGGCGGCGGTGACGAGCTGGCCCGCGGCGAGCGCGGCTGCTCCCATGCCGCTGAACTCGAGTCCGCCCGCCGTGCGGCAGCGCCAGTGCCCGCCGGGCTCGGCGGCGACCACCACCGCGTCGAGGAAGTTCGACTCGCCGAGGAAGTCCGCCACGAAACGCGAGGCCGGCCGATCGTAGAGCTCGGCGGGCGTGCCCACCTGCTCGATGCGCCCGCCCTGCATCACGGCGACACGGTCCGACATGGTCAGCGCTTCCTCCTGGTCGTGGGTGACGTACATCACCGTGACGTGGAGACGCTGCTGGATGTGCTTGAGCTCGAGCTGCATGTGAGCGCGGAGCTTCTTGTCGAGCGCGCCCAGGGGCTCGTCCATGAGGAGCACGCGGGGCCGGAAGACAAGGGCTCGGGCGAGGGCGACCCGCTGCTGCTCCCCACCCGAGAGCTGGCGCGGGAGCCGGCGCTCGTAGCCGGTGAGCCGCACAAGCGCGAGAGCCTCAGCCACGCGATGCACGATCTCCAGGCGCGGCCTCTTGCGGATCTGGAGGGGGAAGGCCACGTTGTCGTACACGGTGAGATGCGGGAAGACCGCGTAGCTCTGGAAGACCATGCCGAGGTCGCGCTTCTGCGGCGGCAGGCCGGCCATGGGCTTGCCGTCCACGAACACGTCGCCGCTGGTGGGATAGGTGAAGCCCGCCACCATCATGAGGGTGGTGGTTTTACCGGAGCCGCTGGGGCCCAGGAGGGTGAAGAAGGAGCCGCGGTCGATGGTGACGGAGACGTCGCACACCGCCGCCACCGGCCCGAAGGCCTTGGTCAGTGCCTGAAGCCGGACCTCGGCTCCGCCGTCTAGCCCTTCTGCAGGAGCCACTGCGACCAGCGCTCGCTGACCATGGCGCGATTGTCCGCCCACCACTTGCCGTTCTGCACGAAGGCCTTCTGGCGGTTCTCCGGACTCGAGGGCAGCCGCGCGGCGAGGTCGCCGGGGATGCCCTTGAGAGCCTTGAGATTGGTCGGCCCGTACGGGATGGCCTTGGCGACGCCGGCCTGGATCTCCGGCTGGCAGGCGAAGTCGATGAAGCGCTGGGCGTTCTCCGCGTTCTTGACGCCCTTCAGCACCGCCCAGTACTGCGACTGCAGCATGGCCTCGTTCCACTCGATGGCGAGGGGAGCGCCCTTGTCGGCGACGGCCTGGAGCCGCCCGTTCCAGATGCTGCCCAGCGCCACTTCCTTGTCGGCGAGCATCTGCGCGGACAGCGCGCCCGTGTCCCAGAACTTGCGTATGGACGGGCGCACGCGATCGAGGGCCTTGAAGGCGCGGGGCACGTCGATGGGATAGAGCTTGTTCTTCGGCACCCCGTCGGCGAGGAGAGCGAACTCGAGGTCGACGGCGCCCGAGGCGATGTCGGCGAGCATGCGCGGCCCCG
>Ga0306920_100003915_pt1 | contig 19008 bp, 16 predicted proteins | sample flu12Cox44000170_FD_204666 | JGI IMG/M metagenome (GOLD analysis project Ga0306920, IMG submission 204666) | Lab enrichment of tropical soil microbial communities from Luquillo Experimental Forest, Puerto Rico - flux4day.12C.oxic.44.000.170 (v2)... | ecosystem: Environmental > Terrestrial >... | reverse complement strand
GTTCCACAGCATCTGGATGATGTCGGCGCCGGAGCCCGACTGGATGGCCGCGGTGATGCGCGGCTGCAGGTCGTTGGCGTTGATGAACTCGAAGGTGACCTCGGCGCCGAGCGCCTTCGACGCCTCGGGCGCCTGGCGCCGAAGCTCGACGTCGGCCTCCGGGATGAAATCGACCCAGCGAACGATGTGAAGCTTGGTGCCCTGCGCGAACACCGGAGCCCGGCCGGCCGCGAGGATACCGGCCACGCCGGTCGCTTTCAGGAACGTGCGTCGCTGCATGCTATCCCTCCCGGGAGTTGTCATCCTTCGTAGATCTTCTTCAGCTCGCTCTCGGCCCACTTCACGGCGTCCTCGGCCTTCGTGCCCTGCACGGCCTTGGCGTACATGTCGACGATGATGTACTTCGTGTACGCCTCGGTGGCCTTCGCCGAGGCCGGGCCCGGATGCCCGAAGGCGCGGGTGAGGCGCGCGGCCTGCCGGAACACCTGCAGCGGCTTGTCGACCTTGCCCCACATCGGATGCTCTTCCCACTTCTTGGTCGAACCGACGCTATAGCCCTCGTTGACCTCGAACCACTTGCCGTAGTTCGCGTCCTGGTGCAGCCACTTCAGGAAGTCCTTCGCCAGCTTCTGGTTCTTCGAGTACTTCATGATCGAGTGCTGCTGGCCGCCGTAGAGCGCGAACTGGCCGACCGGCCCCTTCGGCATCAGCGCGGCGTGCTCGATGTCCTGGTAGAGTGGCTCGCCCTTGTCGTCCTTGATCTTGTCCTTCTGGCGCTTGGCCACGATGTAGATCGACGCGCCGTTGAGGGTCGCGCTGATCTCGCCGGCGTGGAACGCGCGGTTGTTGTTGGTGTCGTCCCAGGCGAGACCGCCCTCGTCGCAGGCGTCCTTCCAGAAGGTCTGGAGGAACTTCACGGACTCGAGCGTACCCTTCGAGTTGATCGCGACCTTCTTGCCGCTCGCGTCGACCTCGGCGCCGCCGAAGTCCCACAGGAACGGATAGGCGAAGGTCGGCGGATCGCCGAAGCTGTGGCCCAGCGCCTGCCCGATCGGCTTGCCCTTGGCCTTGAGCTTCTTGCCGACGTCGCGATACTCGTCCCACGTCTTCGGGAACTCCTTGGCGCCGATCTCGTTGAACCACGAGCGCCGGTACGCGACCGCGTTGCCGATGACCGCGTGCGGCACGGCCAGCCATTTCCCGCCGACCTTGCACGCCGCGTCGAACACCTCGTAGAAGCCGCCCTGCGCCTTGCCCAGGGGCTCGGCCACGTCCGAGACGTCGACGAGCCCGTTCGCGTAGAGGTGCGGCCAGTTCCACAGCATCTGGATGATGTCGGCGCCGGAGCCCGACTGGATGGCCGCGGTGATGCGCGGCTGCAGGTCGTTGGCGTTGATGAACTCGAAGGTGACTTCGGCGCCGAGCGCCTTCGACGCCTCCGGCGCCTGGCGACGCAGCTCGACGTCGGCCTCCGGGATGAAGTCGACCCAGCGTACGATGTGGAGCTTGGTGCCCTGAGCGTAGGCCGGCGCACGGCGCGCGGACAGGATGCCCTCGATGCCGGTCGACGCCACGGCGGCGACCGCCCCGCTCACTGCGATGAATTGCCTGCGATTCAGCTCCCGGCGAATCATGCGTGATCCTCCTTGATTCAGAAGTGGGGACGCCGGACGCGGCCTAACCTCCGGGAAAAGCGACGAATTAGTACCACCCGGGCTCGGGGGTGTCAACCGTCAATGGCGCGGGTGCGCCACGGCGTTCCTAGCGGGCGTAGGCGTCGACCGGACGCACGCCGGCGGCCAGCCGGGGCGCCCGGAACGTCAGCGCCAGCACCATCGCCATCAGCCCGATCGCGGCCGAGCTGATGAAGAGCCAGGCGTAGGTGCCGTACGCATCGTGGATGAAGCCGCCGGCCCACGAGCCGAGGCCCATTCCGAGCGTCGAGATCAGGAACACCGCGCCGTACGCGCTCCCCATCACTCTCTCGCCGAAGTACTCGCGCGTGACGAGTGCGTAGAGCGGCATCACACCGCCGTACGAGATGCCGAACAGCACCGCCGCGGCGTAGAAGCTCCACGTGTCGTGCGTGAAGAGGTACGAGAACACCATGACGGCCTGGAGCGCCAGGCCTGCGAGTAGCGTCGGCTTCGCCCCGAAGCGGTCGGCGATCATCCCGCAGGCGATCCGCCCGCCCATCGAGGCGAGCCCGGACACGCCGAGGACGGTCGCGGCGACCATCGTGGCCACGCCCTGGTCGATCGCGTGGGTCACCATGTGGAAGATCGGTCCGGCGTGGGCGGCGCAGCACGCGAAATGCGTGAGCGCGATCGCCCAGAACTGCGGCGCGCGCAGCACCTCGCGGGTCGAAAAGTCGCGCTGGCGCGTGGCCGCGCCGCCGAGCGCGACGGCACCCATGTCGGCGGGCGCGTTCTTGACGAGGAGCGCGACCGGGATCACGACCAGCCACGCCAGATCGCCCAGCACGATCATCGCGACGCGCCAGTCGTAGAGCGAAGTGACCCAGCGGGTCAGCGGCGAGAGCAGGAGCATCCCGGCGCCGCCGCCGGCCGAGATCATGCCGAGCGCGAGCCCGCGGTTGGTGGTGAACCACTTCGTCGCGGTCGCGGAGAGCGGCGTGAGAAAGGCGCCGGCGGCGAAGCCCACGCCGAAGCCGAACGTCACGTGCAGATGCCAGAGCGCGGTCGCGTGGCTCGAGAGCACGAGGGCGAGCCCCAGCAAGAGACCGCCCGAGATCGTCACGAAGCGGCTGCCGAGCCGGTCGGACAGGGCGCCCCAGAAGAACGAGCCGACGCCCATCGCGATCCAGTTGATGAGCGCGGTCACCGACACCGCGCTCCGGCTCCAGTGCATCGATTCCTCGAGCGGTTTGAGGAACACGCCGAGCGAGAAGAGCGAGCCCTGCCCGAAGGCGACGACGGCGGCGGCGGCGAAGACGACGACCCAGCCGTAGAAGAGTCCGCGCTGACTCATGACCGCCAACTACGATAGCATGTAGCTCAATGCGGCTCGCGTGGCCCGCGATTGCGTTCGGAGTCGCCACGCTGGTCGCGTTGCTGCTGCGCGCCCTCCTGCTGTCCCTGCTGCGCCGGTGGACCGATGGCTGGAGCTCACTGCTCCAGGCGATCCGGCTGCCCTCGATCCTCTGGTCCATCGTGCTCGGGCTCTGGGCGGGCAACGAGGTCGCGCGCCAGACCGAGAGTCTGCCGCAGCGCCTCTCCGGCCAGTTCGGCACGCTGCTGGAGGTCGCGGTGATCATCTCCGTGACCTTCACCGTCTCCAATACGCTGACCACCTTGGTGCGTAGCGCGAGCGAGCGCCGCGCGCTCGCGCTGGCGATCACGGGCCTCGGCCAGGCGGTCGTCCGCGGCGTCGTCTTCATCATCGGGCTCCTGGTGCTGCTGGGCGCGCTCGGCATCCAGATCACGCCGATCCTCACCGCGCTCGGCGTCGGCGGTCTCGCGGTCGCGCTGGCCCTGCAGGACACGCTCTCGAATCTCTTCGCGGGCGTCCACCTGCTCGCGGACAAGCCGATCCGCGTGGGCGACTACGTCAAGGTCGCCGACACGGTCGAGGGCCATGTCGTCGACATCGGCTGGCGGTCGACCCGCGTGCGCATGCTGCAGAACGTCGTCGTCACGATCCCCAACAAGCGCGTGGCCGAGTCGATCATTATGAACTACGACCTGCCGGAGTCGCGGCTGGCGCTGCCCATCCGGGTCGCGGTGGACTACGGCACCGATCCAGACCTGGTCCAGCGCATTCTGCAGGAGGAGGCCGCGCAGGCCATCGCCGACCAGGTTCCCGGGCTCCTCGCGGAGCCGCAGCCCATCGCCCGGCTCATCCCGGGTTTCGGCGAGTTCTCGCTGGATTTCACGCTCATCTGCCACGTGAAGTCGTTCACGGATCAGTTCCCGGTCCAGCATGAGGTCCGGCGGCGGATCCTGCGCCGGCTCGCCGCGGAAGGGGTCCGGATCCCCGTCCAGATCCGAGTCGTCGAGCTTCGGTCCGCGGGAGGTGACGGCCGGGCCTAGGGTTCCTCTCGAGTTGCGCCGATACTCGTCTTGTGTATAGTAGTTCCTGGCCGTGGACCTCAGAACCCGGGTCACTGTCCTTTCCGAGTCGGCGGACCGCGATGGCCCCGTGGGCTCACTGATGCGCCCTGGCGACCCCGTGGGCATCACGAAGGTGCGCTACCCCGGTCGCGGCGCCACCCGCCTCATGCGGGTCATGCAGACCAATGCCTGCTCGCTCTCGTGCGGCTACTGCCGACGTTCTGCGGAGGCAAGGTGCGGCGCACGTACCTGAGCCCCGAGGAGGTGGCGCGCGTCTTCATGGACGCCCACCGCGCCGGCCTGGCCGACGGGCTCTTCCTGACGTCGGGTGTCCCGGGCCGACCGTCCAGGATGACCGACCGCATGCTCGCGGCGGTCGAGCTGCTGCGGCGTCGCGAGGACTTTCGCGGCTACGTGCATCTGAAGCTGCTCCCCGGCGCCGAGCCCGCCCAGGTCGACGCGGCAGTGCGGCTCGCCAGCCGTGTGTCGGTCAATCTCGAGGCCCCAGGCCCCGCGTACGTGCGCGCCCTGGCGCGCGAGAAGGACTTCGCCGGCGATCTTCTGCCGAACCTGGAGCGGGCCGGCCGTCTCATGCTCGAGCGGCGGCTCGCGCAGATGCCATCGCCGTTTGCCGCCGTCGGCACGACCACCCAGTTCGTGGTCGGCGCCGCGGGTGAGCAAGACCGCGAGATCCTGGGCGTCGTCACCGGGCTCGAGCGGCGACGGCTCCTCCATCACGCGCACTTCAGCGCGTTCCAGCCCGTCGCCGGCACGCCGTTCGAAGACCGCCGCCCGACCCCGGCGACGCGCGAGCTACGCCTCTACCAGGCCGAGCACCTGGTGCGCCAGTACGGCTTCGGCTACGAGGAGCTGGTCTTCGGCGCGGACGGCAATCTACCGCTCGACGACGACCCGAAGACGGCCTGGGCGTTCGCGCACCCCGAGCGCTTTCCCGTAGAGGTCTCGCGCGCGCCGTACGAGATCCTGGTGCGCGTCCCGGGCATCGGCCCGGCCACGGCGCGTGCGCTCGTCCAGTCCCGTCGGCGCGCGGTGATCCGGTGGTCGGGCGACCTCCGCGCGGCGGGAGTCGACGTCAGCAGGGCCGGCTGGTTCCTCACCCTGCGCGCGCGCCGGCTCGCGGGCTCGCCGCCCGCGCGACAGCTTCGGCTCTTCGCCCATGGAGAGCACCTGACTCAGGCGCCGTTTCGGACCCCGGTCCCGCCCTGCGCCTACCGCTGAGCGGCCCGAATCGTCGGGGCGATGCGCCCGATCATTCGGGCACAGCGCCGTCACGCCGACGCGCTCGGACCGGACGTGTGATCGCGTAACCATCGAGTCGAATTGAGGAATTCACCGGCGCCCGGGTGTGGCATCGTGTGTGCCTATGTGCGATGGGAGCCACACCGACAAGAGAGGAGCCTACATGCGCATCGACCGGCTGATGTCCACGTCCGCACTACTTCTCCTTCTGGGAGGCTGCGCGGCGCCGGGGCAGGACACGGCGCAGACCTCGGCGCACGGCGCGCACGCGCAGGGCGCTGACGGCGGCCGCCCCGTTCTCTACAACTCGCTCGGGAGCTACTCGCACCGGATCACGACCAATTCCGCCGAGGCGCAGCGCTGGTTCGACCAGGGCCTGCGGCTCGTCTACGCGTTCAACCATCACGAGGCGCAGCGCGCCTTTCGCGAGGCGGCGCGTCTCGATCCTTCGTGCGCGATGTGCTTCTGGGGCATCGCGATCACCGAAGGCTCGAACTACAACCACCCCACCGACGCCGACCGCGAGAAGAAGGCAGGGGCCGCCGTGCAGGAAGCCGTGCGCCTGTCCGCGGGAGCCTCGCCGGCCGAGCGGGCGATGATCCAGGCGCTTGCGAGGCGGCACTCCGCCGACCCGGCGGCCAAGCGCGAGACGCTCGACCGCGCGTACGCCGACGCGATGCGCGAGGTCGCGCGGCAATATCCCGACGACCTCGAGGCCGGGACCTTCTACGCCGACTCGATGATGAATCTGCGGCCGTGGAATCTGTGGACGCCCGAGGGCACGCCGCAGGCCGGCACCGAGGAGATCGTCGCGACGCTCGAGCGCGTGATCGCGAAGAACCCGAATCACCCGGGCGCGCTGCACCTCTACATCCACGCGGTCGAGGCCAGCCGCGACCCCGGGCGCGCCGAGGCCGCGGCCGATCGCCTGCTGCCGCAGATGCCGGGCGCGGGCCACCTGGTTCACATGCCCGCGCACATCTACTGGCGCGTGGGACGCTACGGCGATGCCGTCCGGGTCAACGTCGAGGCGGTGGACGCGGATCGCGCGTACTTCAAGACGGCGACGCCGAGTCCGATCTATCGCGGGCTCTACTATCCGCACAACATCGACTTCATCTGGCAGTCCGCGGCCATGCAGGGGCGCAGCGCGGAGACGATTCGCGCCGCGCGCGAGTTCGCCTCGAACGCGCCCGCGGAGATGATCAAACAGATGCCGGACATGGAGACGGCGCCGGTCGCGCCGATCGTGTCGCTCGTGCGCTTCGGCCGCTGGGACGAGGTGCTCGCTTATCCGGCGCCGCCCCGCGAATGGCCGTACACCTCGGGCGTGTGGCACTATGCGCGCGGGATGGCCTTCAACGCGAAAGGCCAGGCCGACGCCGCGGCGGGTGAGCTGCGGGCGCTCGACGCGATCATCCAGGGGGTGCCGCCGGATCGTACCCTGGCGTTCTTCTTCCGCTCGAAGAACATGCTCCAGCTCGCGGCGAATCTCCTGGGCGGCGAGATCGCGGCGAAGGCGGGTGACTTCTCGACCGCGGAGCGCCTGCTGCGCGCCGCGGTGGCCGAGCAGGACTCGCACTGGTTCACCGAGCCGCCGCCCTGGTATTTCCCGGTGCGCCAATCCCTGGGCGCCGTGCTGCTCCAGGCCGGCCGGGCCGCCGACGCCGAGCAGGCCTACCGCGAGGATCTTCGCCGCAACCCGGGCAACGGCTGGTCGCTGTTCGGGCTTGCGCAAAGCCTGAAGGCGCAGGGCAAGACGACGGAGGCCGCACAGACCGAGGAGAGCTTCCAGAAGGCGTGGGCGCAAGCCGACGTCAAGCTGACGGCGTCCCGGTTCTAGCGAGGCGAGGGCCCGGAGCGCCGACGCTCCGGGCTACTGGCCCTTCTCGATGACCTCGGCCAGCTCCTGCGCACGGCCACGGTCGAGCGGGCGCAGCCGGTCGAGGACGCGGCGGGCGTCGTCGAGCCGGCCGAGCTTCACGTAGGCCTCGCCGAGATATTCGAGCGCCTCCGGGAAATTCGGCCGGAGCCGGAGCGCCTCGTCGTAGGCCTGCAGCGACTCGGGGTAGCGGCCCTGATTGCGAAGCGCGAACCCGAGCTCGTTCCAGGCCTCGGGGAACGCGGGTCGAAGCGCCAGCGCGCTGCGCTGCGCCTCCACGGCCACCTTCCAATCCTTGCTCAAGCGCGCGCGAACGCCTCGGTCGTACTCGCTCTCGGCGCTCGGCGTCGCGGTCGGCTGCCGCACCTGGTCGACGGCGGGGTTGCTGCTCGGCTCGGCCGGCGCGGTGGAGGGCAGGAGCGCCAGGATCGCGAGCGTGAAGCCGATCAGGGCGTTCGAGCGTGTCGTCAGCATGCCGCCAGCTTACCCCTGCGGACCCCGCGCCGTCACTGCGCGGCGCGGCCGCGCTCGGCCAGCAGTGCGGCGACGGCCTGGAGATCGGCTTCGGTGTCGACGCCGGTCGTCGACTCCGTCGTCTCGACGACGACGATGTCGATCCCGTTCTCGAGGAACCGGAGCTGCTCGAGCTTCTCGGTGAGCTCGAGCGGCGACTGCGGCAGACGATGGAAGGCGTCGAGCGCTGCCTTGCGATAGGCGTAGAAGCCCTGATGCTTGAAGCGCACCGCGCCGATGCCGTCGCGATCGTAGGGGATCGGGTACTTCGAGAAATAGAGCGCGCGGCCGTTCGCGCCGCAGACGACCTTGTTCACGTTCGGGTTCGAGGCCTCGTCCGGGGCCAGCCGGATCTTGAGCGTGCTCACCTGCGTTGCGGGACGCTCGCGGAACGGGCTGACGAGAAGCCTGATGTGCTCCGCCGTCAGCAAGGGCTCGTCACCCTGCACGTTCACGTAGACGTCCGCCGGGCGGCTCTCGGACACCTCCCACACCCGATCAGTCCCCGAGGGGTGCGCGGCCGAGGTCATCATCGTGGGAATCCGGTGCTTGGCGCACGCGTCGGCCACTTCCTGGGAGTCGGTGGCGACCAGCAGGTCGTCGAGATCCGGCGCGCGCCGCGCCGCCTCGAAGACGTGAACGACCAGCGGCTTGCCGGCAAGGTCGCGCAGCACCTTGCGCGGCAGGCGCGTCGACGACAGGCGCGCCGGGATGACGCCGAGCACGCGGAACGGAGCCGGGCCGCTCACGGAAAGGCGCGGAGCGTCCGCAGCTGTGCCGCGCGCGCGTCGCCGCCGCCCGGCGCGAACGGCACGATCACCGGCTGCGTGAGCCCGGCCCGCGCGAACTCCGCGATGCGCTCGCGGCAGAACGCTTCGGGCCCGACGACGCCGAGCCCGTCGAGGAAGCGGGCGGAGACCTGCTTCACCGCGCCGGAGCGGTCGCCGGCGCGCCAGGCGGCGTTGACGAGGTCGACCTCCTCGGCGAAGCCGGCGTTCCGGAAGAAATTCGCGTACGCGTCGACCGTCGCGTAGCCGGTGATGTCGCGCGCCAGAGCCTCGCGCGCCGCGCCCGCCTCGTCGGTGACGCAGGTGCGGATGAACGAGGCGATCTCGAAATTGCCGAGGGTGCGGCCGGCCTTCTTCGCGCCCGCTTCGAGGTGCTCGATCGAGACCGGCACGGTCTCGGGCGGGATCCAGTTGAGCACGACGCCGTCGGCGATCTCCCCGGCGAGCTCGAGCATCTCCGGCCCGAGCGCGGCCAGCACGACGCGCACGGGCGGTGAGGGCGGCGGCGCCGCCAGGCGGAAGTTCTTGACCCGGTAGAACTTGCCCTCGAAGTTGACCCGCTCGCCGGACGCGACCATGCGGATCACCTGCACGGCCTCGCGAATCTGCTGCAGCGACGGCGCGAACGCCAGGCCGTGCCAGTCGCCGACGATGACCTTGCTCGAGAGGCCGATGCCGAGGAGCACCCGCCCGGGCGCCAGGTGGCTCAACGTCGCGGCGCTCTGGCCGAGGACGACGGGGGTTCGCGTCTGCACGGGCACGACCGCCGAGCCGACGTGCAGCCGCTCCGTGTGGGTGGCGATCGTCGCCATCAAGGTGATCGCGTCGTAGCCCGCGGCCTCGCCGGTCCACGCCGCATGGTAGCCGCGCGCCTCCGTCTCGCGCGCCACGGCGACGAAGTCGGCCGCGGGGAGCGTGGCGAAGGGAGCGAGAACGACGCCGAGGCGCGTCATCGCCGCGAGTATACCGCCTCAGCCGTGGCCGTGATCGTGGTGGATGTCGGGCGTGTGGGGGTGCTCGTGCTTCATCGGACCGGTCGGATGCGGATGGCTGTGAGGCTCGGGGCCCTCCCAGCCCTCGTGCGCGTGCTGGTGGTGCTCGTCGTGGACGTGCACGTGCACGTGGCTCCCGGCCTGATGCGTATGGCGGTGCGCGTGGCGCTCGTAGACCAAAAGCCCCGCCGCCAGCGCCATCAGCGCCGTCGCGGCCAGGAGCCCCGCGGTCGGCGACTCCCCGAGCAGGAGGATGCCCCCCGCGGCGCCGAAGAACGGGGCCGTCGCGAAATAGGCGCCCGCGCGCGCCGCGCCGAGCTCGCGCATGGCGAGGATGTAGAGGACGAGGCTCGTCCCGTAACTCACCGCGCCGAGGGCCAGGCCGAAGGCGATGGTGCCGGGCGAGGGCACGCTCTGGCCGCTCGCGAGCGCCAGCACGACGTTGACCGTCCCGGCGACGAGCCCCTTGGTCTGCACGATGAGCAGGGGGTCGCCCTCCGCGATGAGGCGGGTCAGGTTGTTGTCGAGCGCCCACAGCAGGCACGCGCCAGCAATGGCGGCCGTACCGATCGCGATCGCCGGGTCGCCCGGCGCCCAGCCCAGCACCACGCCGCCGGCGGCCATCAGGACCGCCGCGACCGCGATTCGCGCGCCGAGGTGCTCCCCGAAGACGATCCCCGCGAGCAGGACGGTGAAGACGACCTCGAGGTTCAGGAGGAGCGCGGTCGTCACGGCCGAGCTGCGCTCGAGTCCCCAGAGGAGCAACGGCGGCGCGAGCACGCCGCCCGCGAGCACCACGCCGGCCAGGATCCAGCGGTCGCGCGCGGTCAACGGCCGGCCGGTCGGCTGGCGGCGCCAGAGCCGACGCGCCAGCCCGAGAAATATGCCGGCGCCCAGATAGAGCACGCCCGCCAGGAAGAGCGGCGGGACGACGTCGAGCAGCCGCTTCGAGAGCGGCGCGCTGAGCCCGAAGGCGAGCGCGGCGATCAGCGCGTTGAGGATCGCCATGAGGGGACGACGCCATTCTACTCAACGGTGCTCCGCGCGACCCTCTGATAGAGTGACGCGTGATGGCCACGCTCACCGAGCGCCCCGCCGCGCCGATTCGCGCGCCGCGCGGTCCCGAGCTTTCTTGCAAGGGCTGGCCGCAGGAAGCGGCCCTCCGGATGCTCATGAACAACCTCGACCCGGACGTCGCCGAGCGCTGGCAGGATCTGGTCGTCTACGGCGGATCGGGCAAGGCGGCCCGGAACTGGCAGGCGTACCACACGATCGTGCGCACGCTCCGTCGTCTCGAGGGCGACGAGACCCTGCTGGTCCAGTCGGGGAAGCCGGTCGGCGTGTTCAAGACCCATCCGGACGCCCCGCGCGTGCTCATCGCCAACTCGCTGCTCGTGCCCGAGTGGGGCGACTGGGAGCACTTCAGGCGCTACGAGGCGATGGGGCTCACGATGTACGGCCAGATGACGGCGGGCTCCTGGATCTACATCGGCACCCAGGGAATCCTTCAAGGCACCTACGAGACCTTCGCGGCCTGCGCGCGCAAGCACTTCGGCGGCTCGCTGGCCGGGCGGCTCGTGCTCTCGGCCGGCCTCGGCGGCATGGGCGGCGCCCAGCCGCTTGCGGTCACCCTGAACGGCGGCGTCGGGCTCTTCGTCGAGGTCGACGGCGAGCGCATCGAGCGGCGGCTGCGTCTGCGCTACGTCGATCGAGCGACGTCGTCGCTCGACGAGGCGCTCCGGTGGGCCGACGACGCCCGCGCTCGCCGCGAGCCGCTCTCGATCGCCGTCCACGGCAACGCCGCCGTCGTGCATCCCGAGCTGGCCCGCCGCGGCACGCGGTTCGACGTCGTGACCGATCAGACCTCGGCGCACGACATGATCGCCGGCTACATCCCGGCCGGCCTGACGGTCGACGAGGCGCGCGCGCTGCGCGCCCGGGACCACGAGGCCTATCGCCAGCGCGCGTACGAATCGATTGCCGCGCAGATGCGGGCGATGCTCGAGTTCCAGCGGGCCGGCGCGGTCCTCTTCGACTACGGCAACAACTTCCGACGGGAGGCCGAGAACGCGGGGGTCTCCGACTTCAGCTATCCCGGGTTCGTGCCGTCGTTCATCCGTCCGCTCTTCTGCGAGGGGCAGGGGCCCTTTCGCTGGGTGGCGCTCTCGGGCGATCCGGAGGACATCTTCGCGACCGATCGCGCGCTGATCGACGCGATGCCCGAGAACGAGTCGCTCGTGCGCTGGCTCCACCTCGCACGCGAGCGCGTGAGCTTCCAGGGTCTGCCTGCGCGGATCTGCTGGCTCGGCTACGGCGACCGCGCCCGGGCCGGCCGGATCTTCAACGACCTCGTGGCGCGCGGCGTCGTGAAGGCGCCGATCGTCATCGGCCGCGATCATCTCGACTCCGGGTCGGTCGCGTCGCCCAACCGCGAGACCGAGTCGATGCGCGACGGGTCCGACGCGATCGCCGACTGGCCCGTGCTGAACGCGCTCCTCAACACCGCCTCGGGCGCCACGTGGGTCTCGGTGCACCATGGCGGCGGCGTGGGCATCGGCTACTCGATCCACGCGGGGATGGTCGTCGTCGCCGACGGCAGCCTCGACGCGGCCCGCCGGCTCGAGCGCGTGCTGACGACCGATCCGGGCACGGGCATCATGCGCCACGCCGACGCGGGCTACCCGGAGGCGCTCGAGGCGGCGCGCCGGCACTCGATCGACCTGCCGGGGATCACGGCGTGACGGCGACGAGCCGCTCGCTCGATAACCTCGACACCATTTGGCAGGCCCGGGAGTGAGCCCGAGGCTCGTCCCCGACCTCGTCCTGACCGAAGGCGGCTGGACGTCGGGGCGGGCCGTGAGCCTCGAGGCGGGCCGGATCGCCTCCATCGAGCCCGTCCACCGCGCCGAGCCCGGCGACGTCGCGCTCGAGGGCAGGGCGCTCCTGCCCGGCACCGTCAACGCCCACTGCCACACCTTCCAGTCCTTGCTGCGCGGGCTCGGCGACGACCTCGACTTCGCGGGCTGGCGCGATCGCGTCCTCTATCCGTTCTCCGAGCGGCTCGACCGCCGCGGGATCGCGCTCGGCGCCGCATTCGCCTTCGCCGAGATGCTCCGCCACGGCGCCACCACGTGCGTCGACTTCTTCTACCTGCAAGACCAGGGCAATGAGAACGCCGAGGCCGTGATCGAGGCCGCTCGCGCGGTCGGGATCCGCCTGGTCCTGGCCCGCACGATGTACGACTGGTCGGGGGCGCCCAGGCGCTACCGTGAATCGCCCGCCGACGCCACGCGGCGCACGCGCGAGCTCATCGCGGCGCACCGCGGTGACGAGACCACCGTGGTCCAGCCGGCGCCACACAGCCCCCACGGCGCCTCCGCCGAGATGATCCGCGCGGGGTTCGAGGTGGCCGAGAGCGAGGCGACGCGATTTCACATTCACGTCGCGGAGGGCCGCTACGAGGGCGAACGGACCCTGCGCGAGCATGGCGCCACGCCGATCCGTTACCTCGACCGCCTCGGCGTGCTCGGGCCGCGGATGATCGGCGTGCACTGCGTGTGGCTCGACGACGAGGAGGTCGCGCTCATGGGCGCGCGGCGCACCGCGCTCGCCTATTGCCCGAGCTCCAACATGTTCCTCGGCGACGGGATCACGCGGCTGCCCGAGCTCATGAAGGCCGGCGTGCGGGTCGGCCTCGGGAGCGACGGCGGCTGCACCAACAACCGGCTCTCGGTCTTCGAGGAGATGCGGATGGCGGCGCTCCTGCAGCGCGTGCGGCTCCTCGACGGCCGCGCGCTCGACGCGGCGACCGCGTTCGAGCTCGGGACCCGGTCGGGCGCCGAGATCCTCGGCCTCGAAGCCGGCGCGATCGCTCCGGGGCGGCTCGCGGACCTCGTGGCGGTCGATCTCGGGGACGCCTCGCTGCACCCGCGCACGGACACGCTCAAGTCCGTCGTGTACGCGATGTCGGATCGCGCGGTGACGGACGTCTGGGTCCACGGCCGGCGCGTCGTCGAGGGAGGCCGCCTCACGACCGTCGACGAGCCCGAGCTCCTGGCGCGCGTGCGCGAGCTGACGCGCGAGTGGCGCGTGCCCGAGCCGGCGCGGCAGCCGGAGTGCCGGCTGTGATCGAGCTCGACGGCGGGCCGGTCACGCTCGAGGTGGTCGAAGCCGTCGCCCGGCGCGGAGAGGCGGTGAAGCTCGCGCCCGCCTGCGCGCGGCGCCTGGGCGAAGCCCGCGCCTTCGTCGACCGGCTGGCCGCGGGCGCCGAGCCGATCTACGGGATCACGACCGGCGTGGGCAAGCTCAAGGACGTCGTCATCCCGCCCGGCGACCGCGCCGAGCTCCAGCGAAACCTCGTGCTGAGCCACGCCGGCGGCATGGGGACGCCGCTGCTGCCGGCCGAGGTCCGCGCGATCATGCTGCTGCTCGCCGCCTCGCTGGCGCGTGGCGCCTCCGGCGTGCGCCCCATCGTCGTAGAAACGGTCGTGGCGTGCCTGAACCGCGGCGTCCACCCGGTGGTGCCCGAGCTCGGCTCCGTCGGCGCCTCGGGCGACCTCGCGCCGCTCGCCCACGTCGCGCTCTGTCTCGTCGGCGAGGGCGACGCGTCGGACGGCGACCGGCCGGTTCCCGCGGCGCAGGCTCTGGCGCGCGCCGGCCTCTCGCCGCTCGCGCTCGAGACGAAGGAAGGCCTGGCCCTCCTCAACGGCACTCATCTCATGGCGGCGCTCGGCGCCCTCGCCGTGCTCGACGCGGGCCGGCTCACCCGCACGGCCGACGTGACCGGCGCGATGTCCCTGGAGGCGCTGATGGGCTCGAACGCTGCGTTCGACCCGCGGATCCACGCGCTCCGTCCGCATCCGGGCCAGCTCGCCACCGCCTCGAACTTACGCCGCCTCACCGCGGAGAGCGAGATCATCGCCTCGCACCGCGACTGCACGCGGGTGCAGGACGCCTACAGCCTGCGCTGCATGCCCCAGGTGCACGGATCGGCCCGGGAGGCGGTGACGTTCGCGCGGTCGGTGATCGAGCGCGAGCTCGGGTCGGTCTCGGATAATCCGCTCGTGTTCCCGGCCGACGGCGCCGTCCTGAGCGGCGGCAACTTCCACGGCGAGGTGCTGGGCCTGGCGCTCGACACGCTCACCCTCGGGCTCGGCCAGCTCGCCGGCATCTCGGAGCGGAGGATCGACCGTCTCGTGAACCCGCTGACGAACGAGGCCCTGCCGCCCTTCCTCTCGCCGCACGGCGGCGTGCATTCCGGCTACATGATCGCGCAGTACGGCGCCGCGGCCCTGGCGTCCGAGCTTCGCACGCAGGCGGTCCCGGCGAGCGTGGAGTCGATCCCGACCTCGGGGCTGCAGGAGGACTACAACTCGATGGCGGCCGGCTCGGCGCTGAAGGCGCGCCGCGCGGTCGCCCTCGCGCGGCAGGTCATCGCGATCGAGCTCCTGCTGGCCGCGCAGGCGCTCGACTTCCGGGCGCCGCTGGCGCCGGGGCGCGGGAGCGCCGCGGCCCGCGCCGCCGTGCGCGCGCGGATCGCGCCGCTCGACCGCGATCGCTATCTCAAGGCGGATCTCGACGCCGCGCGGGCGCTCTGCGAGGAGGGCGCCGTGCTCGCGGCGGTGGAAGGCGCGATCGGTCCCCTGGAGTGAAGTGCCTCAGCGCTTGAGGCTGAGCTCGTCACGGTCGGCGGACCCGACGTCCGCCGACCGGCCCTTCGTGTTCTTGCAGTGGCCCTCGAAGAGCACGCCCTCGTCGACGACGATCACCGGCGCCTCGACGTCGCCGTAGACCCGGGCGGTGCCCCGGAGCTCGACGCGCTCGGTGGCGAAGACGTTGCCGATCACCTCACCGTTGATCAGGACCACCCCCGCACGCACGGTGGCGTTGACGACGCCCTTCTCGCCGATGATCAGGCTGTCGCTGGAGTTGATCTCGCCGCTGAACTTGCCGTTCAGCATGACGGTGCCTTTGAAGGTGTACTTGCCCTCGATCTCGGAGCCTTCGTCGATGAAGGCCGTGAGGTCGCTGCTGCTCCGGCTCGGTTCCTTGCTCTTGCGCCACCGCATGCGTTCGTCCTCGAGGGGCCGCCTACCGCTGACCGCTGAGCTGTGCGGTCTTGAAGTCGTCCATCAAGTAGACCGGCCGCTGGCCATTGGGGAGCTCGTTCATCTTCGTGACGTTGCCGTTGAAGAAGCCGCCTTTGGAGATCACGAGCGAATCGGTCGTGATGTTGCCGGTGACGCGTCCGGTGTCGGTGATCTCGACGTTGCCGGTCGCGATCATGTTGCCCTGATAGCTGCCCATGATGATCGCGTCGACCGTCTGGACGTTGGCGTTGACCACGCCCTTCTCACCGATCACGAGCTTGCCGCCGACGTTCATCTCGCCGCCGATCTCGCACTCGACCTGGATCGAGTCCGCGATGTCGAACTTGCCTTCCATGCGCGCGCGCTCACCGACCACCGAGAGCAGTGGCATCGCCGCGGCGGCGGGCTGCCCGTTGGCCGACGCCGGGAGAGAGTCCGGCTTCTGGGCACCCTTCTGGTTACTGAACATCGGAAGACTCCTTACGCTGTGAGGCCGCTCGGATGAGCGGGGAGGCTTAACTCTGCATCTTCAGGCGTAGCATCCCCGAACAGACGGTGTCAACCTTTGCGGCCGGCCCCTTCTGGTGGTGCGTGGAGGCCCCCAGGCGGCTTCCGGTTGTACCCGATTTGAGGGCCCCTTTCGGGCCGGCGCGGCCGTGTTTGGGGGGCTAGAAGGAGCGGATGAGCCGCTCGACCCGCTCGTCGTGGGACTGGAACGGGTCCTTGCAGAGGATCGTCTCGCGCTCCGGGTCGTTGAGCTTGAGATAGACCCAGTCCACGCGATAGTCCTTGCCCTTCAGGTTCGCCTGCCGGATGAACTCGCCCCGGAGGCGTGCCCGCGTGGTCTGCGGCGGGACGTGCTTGGCCTGCTCGATGGTCTCGTCGTCGGTGATCCGGTCGACGTGATCGTTGGCGATCATGCGGTAGTAGACGCCCTTGTCGGGCCGGATGTCGTGGTATTGCAGGTCGAGCAGCGACACCTTCGGGTCCCGCCAGGACAGGCGATGGCGGTTCATGAAGTTGTCGATCAGCTGACGCTTGATGACCCAGTCGAGCTCGCGGCCGAGCTGCATCGGATCCGACTCGAGCTTGGTCAGCACGTCGGTCCAGCGGGCCAGGATGTCCTTGGTGGTCGCGTCGGCGTTGATCGAGGCGACGTACCGCGTGGCGTACTCGAGGTACTCGAGCTGCATCTGGAGCGCCGTGATCGAGCGGCCGTCCTTGAGCTTGACCGCCTCTCTCAAGGTCGGATCGTGCGAGATATCGCGGATCGCCTGCACCGGCGACTGCAGCGAATAATCGCGGTCGAAGAACCCGTCCTCGATCATGTCGAGCACGAGCGCGGTCGTCCCGATCTTCAGGTAGGTCGCGACCTCGGACATGTTCGAGTCGCCGACGATCACGTGCAGCCGCCGATAGCGCTCGGCGTCGGCGTGCGGCTCGTCGCGCGTGTTGATGATCGAGCGCGACGACGTGGTGGCGCCCGAGATCTCCTGGCAGATGTGCTGCGCGCGCTGCGACAGGCAGTAGTGGAACCCGCGGGGGGTCTGGAGCACCTTGCCGGCGCCGGCGAAGATCTGCCGGGTGACGAAGAACGGGATCAGCGCCTCGGCGAGCCGCTGGAACGAAACGTCGCGCGAGACCAGGTAGTTCTCGTGGCAGCCGTACGAGTTGCCGGCCGAGTCGGTGTTGTTCTTGAAGAGCAGGATGTTGCCGGAGATGCCGTCCTCCCGCAGGCGCTTCTCGGCCTGGTGCAGGAGGTCCTCGACGATGCGCTCGCCCGCCTTGTCGTGGATCACCAGCTCGGCGACGTCGTCGCACTCGGGAGTCGCGTACTCCGGGTGGAACCCCGTGTCGAGATAGAGCCGGGCGCCGTTCTCGAGGAACACGTTGGCGTTGCGGGCGCCGGGGATGACCTTCTCGAAGAGGTACCGGGCGACATTGTCGGGCGACAGGCGACGTTGACCGTTAAGGGTGCAGGTGAGGCCGTACTCGTTCTCGAGGCCGAAGATCCGACGCTTCATGGGCCCGTCCTGCCCAAGCGTAACACGGCTTACCGCGTTGTGCCCAGGAGTTGCCCCAGTGCCTCCAGCGGGATGCGGCGGAACTTGCGCCGCGCCTTGGTCCGGTCGAGGACCGCGACCTCCAGATCCTTCTCGGTGAGCGTCTTGTTCTGCGTCACGGTGAGGGCGCGCACGCCGAGCTGCAGCGCTTCGTTGAGCGGCATGCCTTCCTTGTGGTGATCCTTGAGGAAGCGGCGGATCTCGTCCGACTGGCCGCCCATGGCCGCGTAGTTCCGCTCGTCCTCGATCGTGCCGTCGTAGAGGATGTGATAGATCTCGTTGCGCGCGCCGTTGGCGTCGCCGACCTCGGCCACCAGCACCTCGACCTCGAAGGGCTTGATGTCCTGGGTGAAGATGTTGCCGAGGGCCTGCGAGTAGGCGTTGGCGAGCGCCTTGGCCGTCACGTCCCCCCGGCTGTACGAGTAGCCCTTCACGTCGGCGTGACGGATGCCGGCGATCCGCAGATTCTCGAACTCGTTGTACTTGCCCACCCCGGCGAACGCGATGCGGTCGTAGATCTCGGAGATCTTGTGCAGCAGGGTGGACGGGTTCTCGGCGACCAGGAGGATGCCGTCGCCGTACTCGAGCGTGACGAGGGACCGGCCGCGCGAGATGCCCTTGCGGGCATACTCGGCCTTGTCCTTCATCATCTGCTCAGGGCTGACGTAATAGGGTAGCGGCATGGCTCAGGCCCCGTTGCCGCTGCGCGAGCGCTCGCTCAGGATCGCCTCGCAGAGACGCTTGACCTCGTCTTCCGGAACGTCACCGAATCCGGACCGCGTGATCGTCTTGACCGACGGGAAGATCCCGCGGACCAGGTCGGGCCCGCCGGTGCCGACGTCCTCGTCGGCGGCGTCGATGAGTGCCTCGATCGAGGCGCGCAGCGCCTCGTCACGGCTCATCTCGCGCTTCCAGAGCTTCTTCAGCGAGTCGCGCGCGTCCTTGGAGCCCGAGCCCTGCGCGTCGAAGTTGGTCTCCTCGTAGCGGCCGCCGGTGATGTCGTACTTGAAGAGCCGGCCCACGCCGGCCTTCTCGTCGAAGCCCGCGAAGATCGGCACCACGACCAGGCCCTGCATCGCGGCCGGCAGGTTCATCCGGATCATCTGGGAGAGCCGGTTCGCCTTGCCCTCGAGCGAGAGGTTCTCGCCCTCGACCTTCTCGTAGTGCTCGAGTTCGGTCTGGAAGAGCTTCGCCATCTCCATGGCGGGCCCGGCGGCGCCGGCGATGCCCACGCCGGAGAGCTCGTCGGACTTGAAGATCTTCTCCATGTGGCGGCTGGCGACCTGATAGCCCGCGGTCGCCTGGCGATCGCCGGCCATGATCACGCCGTCGCGGTAGCGGACGGACA
>Ga0306920_100003914_pt1 | contig 19008 bp, 19 predicted proteins | sample flu12Cox44000170_FD_204666 | JGI IMG/M metagenome (GOLD analysis project Ga0306920, IMG submission 204666) | Lab enrichment of tropical soil microbial communities from Luquillo Experimental Forest, Puerto Rico - flux4day.12C.oxic.44.000.170 (v2)... | ecosystem: Environmental > Terrestrial >... | reverse complement strand
TCGCGCGGATTTGCCGGTCGATCCGGCGGTCAGGCTGCGGGTTTTGAGCGGAAAGTCGCTCTCGGCGCGTGACTATCTGCTCGCGCTCTCGGAGCGCGAAAAGCTCAAGCAGCAGTTCGCTTTGGCTTTTGCGGATATCGATGCGCTGGTGACGCCGACCACCGCCACGCCGGCCATCCCACTCGCCGATGTCGACCAGTCCAGCACCCCCGCCCAGTTCACCCGCATCGTGAACTTGCTCGACCTCTGCGCGCTTTCCCTTCCAAATGGCTTTACTGCCGCCGGGCTGCCTACGTCATTGCAGATCATATGCAAGGCACATGATGAAGCATTGGCACTGCGGATCGGCTGGGCCTATGAGCAGGCGACGGACTGGCTTGAGCGCATCCCGTCTGTCATGTGACCTTTGCGCGCACAATTCCGGCGATGCCGTCGGGCAGAAAAAGAACGAACAGCATCAGCACCAAGCCGACGGCGATCTGATCGTATACGGTGCCGGCTATCTGCAGCATTTCAGTGATAAAATGGATGACAATGGCTGCGATCGCGGGACCGATGATGGTTCCAACGCCTCCGATCGTGGCCATGGCGACGATCAGTATGGTGAGGCTTGAAGCGGTTTCATTGGGGGTCACGAGCCCGATGAAATGGGCGTAAAGCGCACCCGCGAAGCCGGCAAAAAAGCCACTGACCGAAAACGCCAGCAGCTTCATCCTGAAAACGTCGACCCCGAGCGCTTGCGCGCGAATATCGTCGACCGCCAATGCGCGCAGCACCAGGCCCAACCGGCTGCGCGCGGCCATCAGATACATGCTGCCGGTGCTCAAGGCGGCGCCCACAAGAATGATATAATAGTGAGTGGTCGGAGTGTTCGGCACGAATGTGAATCCGGGATGCAGATTGAAGCCGAGAGTGCCGCGGGTGACCGGAACCCAGTTGGTGACGACGATGCGCAGCATCTCCGAGCAGGCGAGCGTCGCCAGCGCCAAATAGACGCCGCGCAGGCGCAGGGATGGGAAGCCAACGAGCAGCCCGAACACCGATGCGATTAAACCCCCGGCCAGCAACCCGAGCCATGGCGAAAGGCCGGCATAATACGAGAGCATGGCCGAGGCGTAGGCGCCCAGGCCAAAAAATCCGGCATGGCCGAAGCTGACCTGGCCCGCGAACCCGAACAGCAGGTCCCAGCTCGCAGCCAGGATGGCAAAGATGAGCGACATCGTCAGCGCGTGCAGCACGAAATTGTTGGTCACAAAAAACGGCGCAATGAGTGCACTCACGAGCAGCGCGGACACGAGCAGCGTGGCGACTTTGGCGCGTTGCATCGGCTAGCTTGATTACGCGCGAGCGAGCCGCTGGCCCAGCAGCCCCTGCGGGCGCAGCACGAGCGTGAGCAGCATGAGTGCAGGCCCGACAATGGCGTTGTAGCCTGTTGTAAGCCAGATGACCGACAGCGACTCGGCAATGCCGAGAAGAAAACCGGCGAGCACTGCCCCCCAGACACTGCCAAGGCCGCCGATGATAACCGTGATGAAGGCATACATCGTATAAGTGAAACCCATTGCCGGGAACGCGTAGGTCACCGGCGTGATCAGCGCCCCCGCCGCGCCGGCCAGGGCGGAGCCCAGCCCGAAAGTAATGAGGTGAATGCGGGGTACGCTTACCCCGTTTGCCTGGGCGGCCTCCGGGTTTTCCGCGACTGCACGCATGGCAAGCCCGAGCAGCGTGAAGCGGAGAAACAGCATGAGGGCGGTCGCAAGCACGAGGCTGCCGCCCAGAATGACGAGGCGCTGCCCTTCCAGCACAAGGTCGCCGATCTCGATTGCACCGCGCACCATCAACCCGGGAACGCGCTGGTAGTCGGGCCCGAAAATCGCCAGCACCGCGTTCGACAGAAAGAGCGAAAGGCCCAGCGACATCACCATTCCCCGCTGCTCATGAACCCGTCCATCAACGGTAAGCGGCCGGATCAGGACACGAGCGATGATCAGGCCGGCAAGTGTCACGACCAGGATTGCAGGCACGACCGACAGCAACGGCCCGCCGATCCCAACCGTCGCGAGCAGCACCGCCGTGTAGGCGCCCAATGTCAGCATCTCCCCATGGGCGACATTTATGACCCGCATCACGCCGAAGATGAGATTGAGGCTCAGCCCCAGGAGGGCATACAGGCCCCCGGTCATGATGCCGAGGACAGCATAGGTGAGGATGTCGAGGATCATAGGCTTCCCGCACCGAGGTAGAGGCCCGCGAGCCTGCCGCCCGCGGCGAGCACATCAGGCGTCCCCTCGTACCGGTTCGACCCGTTCTCCAGTGCGTAGACGAAGTCCGCGATCGAGAGCAGCTTGCGCACGTTTTGTTCGACAATGAGCAGGGTCATCCCGCCGATGGCGAGCTCCCGCAAATGCGCGTAGACCATATCGACCAAAGCCGACGACAGACCGATGGAGGGCTCATCGAGAACGATCAGGCGGGGCGAGCTCATCAGCACACGGCCGATCTCGAGCATGCGCAGCTGGCCGCCCGAAAGTAGGGCGGCCGGCTGACGGCGCCGCTCAGCGAGGATGGGAAAACGGCGAAAGACCTCGCTCTGGCGTTCGCTGCGCAGCTGACGGTCACGGACGAGATATGCGCCGATGCGTAGATTCTCCTGCACGGTTTGGCTTGGGAAATGGCTGCGCGTCTGCGCGATGTAACCGATGCCGCGGCGAATGCGCTGGTCCGTCGGCAAGCGCGTGATGTCCTCACCGTCGAAGCGCACGGCGCCATCGCTCGGAACAAGGTAGCCCATGATGGCCTTGAGCAGGGTCGATTTTCCGGCGCCGTTGGGGCCGATCACTCCGGTGATCCGTCCCTTGGCAACCGTGAGCGAGACTCCCTTCAAAATGGCCGATCCACCGTATCCTGCGGTCACTGCAACCGCTTCAAGCTGCGCCAAGGAAGGCCTCCAAAACTCGCGGATCGCCTTGAATCTCGGCCCCGGAGCCGCGCGTGAGCACTGCTCCATTCGCCATGACAATGACGTCGGCGCACACCCGCGCGACGAAAGCGAGATTGTGCTCGACGACGAGCAGGGTGAGGCCGCTGCCGACGAGCTGCCGCAACAGCCGTTCGATCTCCTCGATAAGCCCCGGATTGACCCCGGCAACCGGCTCATCGAGCAGGATGAGCAGCGGGTCGGTGATCAGGACCATGCCGAGCTCGACCAGCTTGCGTTGGCCGTAGGAGAGGCTGCCGGCCATGGAGTTGCCGTGTGGCGTGAGGCCTATGAAAGCAAGGATCTCGTCAGCACGCTCCTCAAAGCCGCCAGATTTTTCCGCGCGTCCATGCATGTGCGCTACCCGGAAATTTTCACGCACGCTCATGGCGGCGAATACGCGCACGCTCTGGAAGGTGCGGCCCATGCCAAGCCGGGCAGTACGGTGTGGAAGCGCCCGCTCGATCGATTGACCAACAAAGCAAATCGTTCCGCTGTCGGCCGTCTCGAAGCCGGAAAGCAGATTGAACAGCGTCGTCTTGCCGGCGCCATTGGGCCCGATCACGCCCACTGCCGTTCCCGCCGCGATATCGAAGGAAGCCTGGTCGACGGCAATCACTCCACCGAACCGCTTGCAGAGTCCTGCCACCTGGAGGATTGGCGGGGTGGTCATCTCGACTGGCTGGCCAGAGCCCCGAGGGGCCAGGCGTAATTACTTCCGCGGATCGATGAACTCGCCCGCCTGATCGAGCGGCCAGACAATGACCGTTTTGTTGTCGGGCTGATATTGCGTGATGATTTTCCGAATCGGCACGATACGGCCAGTGTCGAGTGAGGAAAACCAGAGACTGCCGCGGGCACCGATCACCGGATGCTGCTCGTCGATCGAGCCGAGGCCATCGCGGATTGCCGTTCGATCGGCGGCAAGATCGCCGCTGAGGCTCGCGCGCCGCATCGCCTCAAGCAGCATCAACGCGCCGTCATAGGTCTGCACGGCATAGAATGGAGGATAGAATCCCCAACGCGCCTTGTAGCCGTCGAAGAACGGCAGCGTGAGCTCGCTGAACGGGCGGCGCTCGGTGATGGCATTCGCCATGTGAAAGTCGACGCTGCCGTCGACTTTGCTGCGGAACTGCTCGGAACCATAGATGGAATCGCCCAGCACGAGCATTTTCTTGCCGAGCCCGGACGCGGCAAACTGATCGACAAATTGATAAGTCTGCGCTCCAGTGACGAACACAAACAGGAATTGTGGGTCGAAGCGCCGCATCTGCAGCAGCTCCGGCTGCAAATCCATCTTCGTGCCTTCCACGAACAGGCTTTTGACCGCAAGGCCTGGAATCATCTGCGGCCACTGGGCTTCTGCCTTGCTGGTGTACTCCCTGGCGAAATCGGTGTTCAGCGCAAGCATCACGGCGCGCTGCGGATGCGCGTAATGCTGCATCAGCTCGCCATGGGTACCGACGAAGTCGCGATTGGTCGGGCTGAGCTGAAACAAATAGTCCATCTTGTTCGCTGCGATCCGCTCCGGAATTGAGTCGGCTCGCCCGCTGGTGTCGATGGTGGGTACTTTGGACTGTTGCAGCAGGGGCATCGAGGCGAGGAAGTCGGTTGCAAGCGCGTAGCCGATGATGGCATGCACCCCATCGATCTCGATCAGCCGTCTTGCAGCGGAGATGGCCCGCTCTGCAGAACCCTCGGTATCGCCGACCACGTACTTCAGCGAATACGTCTTGCCGCCGACCTTCAGTCCGCCGGCGGCATTGACCGCATCGACGGCGAACTGGCCGCCATTGCGCATTGCGGTTCCGAGCTCGGCAAAGTTGCCGGTGACCGGCGACACGAATCCAATCGTGAGCTCGCCATCGGCAGCCTGCGCTTGAGCGCCCAGTGCAAGCGCGACCAGGCAAACAAAGCAGGCATGGCGCAGGGGGATCATTTTCTCCTCCTCTGCTGAAGATCTCGCTGTCTCGCGCTCCCGCGAGGAGAACATGCGCCCTCCCATGCGTCAAGCTCGCGCAAAAAATTTGGACAATCGCTAGGCTCTGCGGCACTGTCGCCGTCAAGCTGTGAGCCATCATGCTGCATCATCTGACGATCGGCGCGGCAGCACGCTTGATCGCTGCACGGAAGCTCTCGCCAGTGGAGCTCGTCGACGCGTTTTTGGCGCGGATAGCCCGGCTCGACCGCGTGCTGCACAGCTATATCACCGTCACCGGGGAAGCGGCGCGCACGGCCGCACGCACCGCAGAATCCGCCGTGCTGGAACGCCGCGACATCGGGCCGCTGCACGGCATTCCCTACGCGCTGAAGGATAATTACTACACCCGCGGCATTCGCACGACGGCAGGGTCACGGCTTTTGCTGGACTTTGTCCCCGACGAGGACGCGACACTGCATCGCCGCCTGCGCGACGCCGGTGCGATTCTCCTCGGCAAACTCAATACGTGGGAGTTCGGTACCGGCACCGGCGAGCTGACCGACGATCTACCGTTTCCGACTGCGAGCAATCCGTGGAACGTAAGCCGGTTCAGCGGCGGCTCGAGCACCGGCGCAGGAACAGCCGTTGCCTCCGGGTTGGCCATGGCTGCGCTTGGGTCCGATACCGGCGGCTCGGTCCGCACTCCCGCCGCCGCGTGCGGGCTGATCGGCTTCAAACCAACTTACGGTCGGCTTAGCCGCGCCGGCATCATCCCTAACTCCTACTCGCTCGATCACCCGGGTCTGCTGACCTGGACGGTCGAGGATGCGGCCATTCTCCTGTCGGCCCTCGCTGGAATGGACCCGCGCGACCCAACCACTGTGGAGCGGGCTGCGCCCGACCATGCGCGGATCGGTGCCGGCGTCAGGCAGCTTCGAATCGGCGTCATCAGGCGCTTTCACCAACAGGATGTTGTTGCGGATGCGCAGCTCGCGACGGCGATTGAGGACGCGATCGGCGTATTTCGCGATCAGGGGGCTCAGCTCGTTGACGTCGAGCTGCCGATTCCGCTCCAGGACTACCGTCTCTGCACTCGCGTGATCGGCTCGGCGGAAGCGTTCGCGGCACATGAGCAGGATTTTCTTTTCCGCCGACACGAGATGGGAAAAGCCCTCCGGGATAAGCTGATGAGCGGTGTCTTTATCCGGGCGGCCGATTATCTCAAGGCGGTCCGTTGGCGCCGCGAGCTTGCTGTGCGGACGGACGCGATCGTGGCGTCGTGCGACGCTATTATATGCGCCGGACCGCTGCGCCTTACGCCGCTCCTGACCGATATCGCCGGAATAAAGGATTACGTGATGGGCTCGGCGATGTGTGTGTTTAATGCAACCGGTCATCCTGCCCTTTCGCAGTGCATCGGCTTTGATGACAACGGGATGCCGCTTTCCATGCAGCTCGTCGGGCGCTATTTCGACGAGGAGACCGTGTTGCGGGCTGCTGCAGCTTATGAAGCGGCCACGCAATGGCAGCTGCAGCGGCCGAAGCTCGATGGGATGGAGTGAAAACAGATGACGCCGGAGGAAAAGCATTCGTTGGCGAGCTATACCGGGCTCGACGGGTTGACGGGGGATGACCTCGACCAGCTATGCGCAGCGAGAAACGAAGCGGTGGCCAATGGGGCCCGGCTGCCGACGCTTTGCAGAGACGTCGAGCCTGCACACATCTTCATTGTGCCATGTGATACCTCCAAGCGCGTGGGGCCATAACGCACAGAAGCATAGGTCATGATAAACATGAGCCGTTTCATGCATGGGGTCTTCTCCGCGGCAATCCTTTTAATGGCCGCAGGCGCCTCGGCGCAGCCCTATCCGTCCCGGCAAATCACGCTGGTGGTGCCGTTCGCGCCCGGGGGGCCCGCCGATTTTCTCGGCCGCCTGGTCGGCCAGAAGATGAGCGAGGACCTGGGCGCGCAGATTGTTGTCGACAACAGGCCAGGCGCCAACACCATCATCGGGGCGCAGGCCGTCGCCAAGGCAAGTCCCGACGGCTACACGCTGCTGATGGCGATCGACGGCACGCTGGTGATGAATCCATTCCTCTACAGCAAGCTTCCCTACGATCCCTTCAAGGATTTCGCGCCGATCTCGCTGCTTGCGCTGGTCCCTTCCGCGCTGGTGGGAAACGTCGACATCCCGGTGAGCTCGATGAGGGAGCTCGTCGAGCAGGAAAAGGCAAAGCCGGGCACGTATCAGATCGGCATCAGCACGCCAACCTCGCAGGTCAATGTCGGCCTCTTGAACATGATGGCCGGGACCGCGTTCGGCATGGTGCCCTACCGCGGCGGCACCACGCAGATCACCGGCATCCTGGCCGGCGATATTCCACTCGGCATGGAGAGCATCAACGTGTCGCTGCCGCTCTGGCGCGATGGAAAGCTCAAGATGCTTGGTCTGGTGAGCGCGCAACGGCTTTCGCTCGCACCGGAGATTCCCACGATTGCCGAGACCTTCCCCGGCTATGACCTCGGCATCTGGCAAAGCATGGTGGCGCCGGCGGGCACGCCCGTGGAGGTCATAAGCAAGCTGCACAGCTCGATCCGCAAGGTGCTCGCCATGCCGGACGTGCGCGAGAAGCTCGCCGCCGCCGGTATCGAGCCCGCAAATAGCGAGACGCCTGCGGAGTTCAGCGCCTTCATTCGATCGCAGGCGCAGACGCGGGCCAAGGTAATCCAGGCGGTCGGAATGAAGCTCGACTGATGGCGCGACCGCAATCCGTGATTGCCGCCCGCAGCGTTGTCGCCGCCGTTGCCTGCTCGCTCGCCGGCGCCGCATTTGCGCAAAGCGGGGATGACGCCGCCACCAGGACCTATCCGGACCGGCCGATCCGGGTCATCGTGCCATTTCCGCCCGGCGGTCCTGCCGACATCATTGCCCGCTTTCTCGGCCAGCGCATGAGCGCGGATTGGGCGCAAGGCGTGATCATCGACAATCGGGTCGGCGGAAATACCGCCATCGGGGCGCAAGCCGCGGCACGCGCCGCGCCCGACGGCTATACGCTGTTCACGCCCATGGACACGACGCTGGTCATGAACCCGCTGCTCGCGCCGGCGCTGCCCTACGATGCGCTGCGCGACTTCGAGCCGATCACGCTCCTGACCAGGAGCATCTCGCTGATCGTAGTGCGGAGCGACGGGCCCGCCACCATCAAGGAGCTGATCGCCAAGGCCAAATCCAACCCCGGCCGGCTCAATATGGGGGCCGGCACCATCACCTCGCGCCTGGGCGCGCTCATGTTCGCCAAATCAGCCGGGATCGACGTTCAGCTGGTGCCGTTCAAGGGCAGCGCCGAGATCGGCCAGGCGGTACTTGCCGGAACCGTGGATTTCGCGCTCGACAGCACCGGTACGAGCCTGCCGCTGATCGCCGCCGGCCGCTACCGGGCGCTGGCGAAATACAGCAATCGTCCGCTTCCCATCCTGCCCGACCTGCCCAGCCTGAGCATGGCCGCAGAGCTGCCCGACCTCGATGAAAGCTCGACCTGGGTCGCGCTGGTTGCGCGCACGGGAACGCCACACGGCATCATTGGCAAGATCCATGGCGAGGTCGCCCGTCTTTACGCCGATCCCGAAATCGTGGAGCGATTTGAGAAGGCCGGCATTTCCCCCGTCGGCAGCACGCCGGAGGAGCTCGACGCCCTGATCCGAAGCGAGCTTGCACGCTGGTCCGGCATTCTCAAGGAGAATGCCGGCATCAAGCTCAAGCTGGAATAACCCGACGCTGGCCGGACGAATTGACGACGAGTGAAGTCGGGTCGGACGGCCTGCACTCAAACAGCCGTCCGAGCCCGGCTCTCGGCTCGCGGCAGCCAAGCAGGCAAAGCGCGTCCCATATCACCGCCTGATTGCTGGTGATGACGGGACATTCAAGCCGCGCTTCGAGCTCCTCGATGACCGCAAAAACCGCGATATTCGCGCAGCTAATGAAACACGCATCCGCATCCGGTTGTGCTGTTTCCAGGGCGCGGTCGCGCCAGAACTGCGCCGGGGTCGAGCAATAGGCGTCGCTGTCGGCGAGCGCATACCCCACCGCCGCGAGCACATCGTAGCCCGCCTCGCGCAGGAAGGCCGCCTCATGCTGGGTCGTGGCCGCATCATGCGGCGTGAGCACCACGATCCGGCGCGCAGCGAGCGCGGCGAGCGCGCGTTGCACGGCGGTGATGGTGGTGGTTGCGCGCGGGGCACCGGCGCGCAGCAGCGCCGTGATGATCGCCCGCTCGCCTGCCGGCCCCGCCTGCATCGAGTTGGCGGTGCAATGGAATGCAATCACGTCGCAGCGGGCGTCCGCGAGCGTGCGACCCGCCTCCTCGATGCGCGGCAGCAGCTCTCCGAACGGCAAATGGTTGGCGCCGGTCATGCGCAGGCGCGTGACGTGAGCCTGAACGCCGGGCGCAAACGCTCCGAGCATCTCCTGCTCGACCATCCGGTTCGAGGACGGAATGATCAGCCCAACCCGAGCAATCATGGCTGGCGCCGCTCGCGCAATCCCGCGCGCTCGAGGCGCGGCAGCACTTCGTCGCAGAAGTACGGCAGCTCGTCGACATAATTGACCAGCGAGACCGCAATGCCGGTGAGGCCAGCCTTGCTGAGATCGATCAGCTGGCTCGCCACGTGGTCGGCATCGCCCACGATCGGCAGCCCGCCCATGCCTTGGGCGTATCCGGTCCTGATCTGCAAGAACTTCTCCGGCGGGGTGTTCTGCGCCGTGATGTTCTTGAGCGCGAGGATGCTGTCGACGGCCGACCAGTCGGCGTGCTCCACGATGGAGTAATGGAAATAGTCCTCGGCCTGCTTGCGGGTCGGGCGGCAGGTGATGACACCGACGGTGTAAACCCCAAGCTCCCTGCCCTGCGCGGCCGCCTGGCCCTTAGCGGCTGCAACCTTCTGCGCCGTCTCATCGAGCGACGTGCGCGAGGCCTGGAGAAAAAACGCATCGCAATTGCGGATGGCGAAGGCTTGGCCCACCGGCGAGGCGCCGGCATTCATGATCACTGGCCGAGCGCCGCCATAGGGCTTCGGCTTGCCGCGTATTTTCTTCATGCTCAGATATTTTCCCGCAAAGTCGAAATCCTCCTTGTCCGACCAGATCATTTTGATGACATCGATCCATTCCTGCGCGTATTCGTAGCGCTGCTCGTGATCGCGCTGCTTGACCCCGAACATCTCGAACTCGCCCTCGTTCCAGCCGACCACAATGTTCAGCCCGAACCGCCCTTCTCCGATATGGTCGGCGGTGACCATCTCCTTGGCCGCAATGACCGGATTGAACAGCGGCGCATGCACCGTGCCGAACACGGTGAGGTGCCGGGTCGAGGCCAAAAGTCCAGACGCCCAGGTGATGGTCTCCAGCGTGGCGCCCTGGTAGTCGGTGTCCCCGCCATAGCCCTTCCAGCGCCCGATCGGCAGCAGGAAATCGATGCCGGCCGCATCCGCCATCTTCGCGAGCTTGAGGTTGTCGGGCCAGCTGCCGGACCAGCGTTCCGGGATCAGCGTGACCGCGCGACCGGACGAGCAGTTTGCCCCGAACAGCCCGATCTTGAGCTTGTTCGAATTGTGCATCGACATGCGATCCTGGCGGGAAAGCAGCGGCGCGAGCACGAAACCTCCTGGAATTCGGTCGATCGCGCAGGGCGGGCAGCGCGCTGGCACGCTAGCCCACAGCCGCCCGGTTTTGAATGGGGCTTGGCCGCTCGGCAAAATGCCGTGCGATCACAAGACACCCGTCGCTGCCCAACGAGCCTTTCGCGAGCAACTTGCCTGCGTCTTATTTTCTTGCTGACGGAGTCGTCGAGTTGCGGCTGCACCAATGTCAACCTGTGCAATCTTTGCCACCGCTCATCGCACCGTCGCTGCTGCCGACACCAGCAGACCCATGCGCAGCTCGCCAACGATGCACCTTTTGATCTTGCAGTGCGTCGGCGCGCCCACCTTTCCCCGTAGGGCAACCACTCATCCTACGGCCGCGAATTCGACGGTCGCCAAATAGTCGTCCTCCAGCCGACAGCGCGGCTCCTATCGCGTTGCGACATACCTGAGCGTCTGGCTAAATCACCATAGGGAACAGATGATTAACCCACATGCAGCTTTGCATGGCTGCGCCCCAACGGCGCCTATTTTTGCATTGCAGCATTCTCCTTAATTATTTGACCAGAACAGGGTGCCCCCGGAAAGGATTCGACCATGCTGGTAGCCATCATCAACTTCCTTCGGGCCTGGCGGCGCTACAATGCGGGCCTTACGGAGCTCTCCCAGCTCGGTGACCGTGAATTGGCCGATATCGGGATCACGCGCTCCGACATCCCGCGCATCGCTTGGGAGAACGCCAACCGATGACCCGGTTGTAAAAGCGCCTACGGCCGCCCTTCGGCGGCCGCTTTCATTCGGGCCCGTGCGCGCCTAGCTTGCGGCCATGTCCCACCAGCACCCCGGCCCCGTGCACATCATCGGCGGCGGCCTTGCCGGCTGCGAGGCCGCCTGGCAGCTCGCCAGACGCGGCGTTGCGGTCGTGCTGCATGAGATGCGGCCTGAGCGCCCCACCGCGGTACACAAGACGGCAGCGCTCGCCGAGCTTGTCTGCTCGAACTCCCTGCGCTCCGACGACAAGGAGCACAACGCCGTGGGGCTCCTGCACGAGGAGATGCGGCGTCTCGGCTCGCTGATCCTGCGTGCGGCCGACACCAACCAGGTGCCCGCCGGCGGCGCGCTTGCGGTTGATCGCGACGGTTTCGCGACGGCGGTGACCTCGGCCCTGGTCGAGCACCCCCTGGTCGAGATTGTGCGCCATGAGGTTGGCGCGCTCCCACCTGTGGGGTGGACCAGCGTCATCATCGCCACCGGACCCCTCACATCGCCGGCACTTGCCGATGCGATCGCAAGGCGCACTGGGCAGAACGCGCTAGCCTTCTTCGATGCGATTGCGCCCATCGTTTATCGTGATTCCATCGATATGTCGGTCGCCTGGCAACAATCACGTTACGACAAGGCAGGACCCGGCGGGACCGGCGCCGACTACATCAATTGTCCGCTCACGCGCCAGCAATATGATGCCTTCATCGATGCTCTGCTTGCGGGCGAGAAGACGTCCTTCCATGAGTGGGAAACGACCACGCCTTATTTCGACGGATGCCTGCCGATCGAAGTGATGGCGGAGCGCGGGCGCGAGACGCTGCGGCACGGCCCGATGAAGCCTTTCGGGCTGACCAACCCTCACCCTGGCATGCAGAAGCCCTATGCCGTTGTGCAGCTGCGCCAGGACAACCGGCTCGGCACCTTGTTCAACATCGTGGGATTCCAGACCAAGCTCAGGCACGGCGAGCAGACTCGCATCCTGCGCACGGTTCCCGGGCTGGAAAGAGCCGAGTTCGCCCGGCTGGGCGGGCTGCACCGCAATACTTTCATCAATGCGCCTGCACTGCTCGACCGGACGCTGCGGCTTCGTATCGAGTCGCGCTTACGTTTTGCCGGCCAGATCACGGGTTGCGAAGGCTACGTCGAATCGGCCGCCATCGGTCTTCTGGCCGGGATGTTTGCGGCGGCGGAGCAGAAAGGAGAGCGCGCACTGCTACCACCTCCCACCACGGCTCACGGGGCGCTCCTTTCGCACATCACGGGCGGGCATCTGGCAGGGCCGAACGCCGGCGCAGCTTCTGCGCGCTCCTATCAGCCGATGAATATCAATTTCGGCTTGTTTCCGCCGCTCGGCCAGGCGGTCAAGAGCGCGAGCGGCGGAGCGCCGCATGGCGCAGAAAGATCGCTGGCAAGGAAGAGCTCGCTTGCCTGCCGGGCGCTTGCCGAGCTCGATGCGTGGATCGCAGCCGGCGTTGATGCCGTCGCCGCGGAGTAAGCGCGAGCGTCCCGCCATGGCAGTGCCGAGCGAAATCGAGGGGTGCTGGACAGCAACCGTGGTGCTCAAGCGCGATATGTTCTCGACCGTGGAACGCGGCCGCTTCAAGACTCCGGAGGGCGAGGTGGATGCGGTGCTGCGGCGGATCGACGAGGTGCCCTGGTGGAGCTTTGCCTTCGCCCGGCATCTATTTGCCCGCGAGCGGCGCGCGCTTGCTGCGGCCAGCAAGCTGGGCGTTGCCCCGCCACTTCTGTTCGCGGGACGGCGCACCCTCGTTCGTGGGTGGATCGATGGGGTCGCTTTGCAGATCGCACAACCTTACGGGGACAGCGCCTATTTCGCGTCGGCCAAGGCGGCTCTGCGCGAGCTGCACCGGGCCGGGATCTGCCACAACGACCTGTCCAAGCAGCAGAACTGGTTGCGCGGTCGGGATGGCCGCGCCTACGTCACTGATTTTCAGCTCGCATCTTGCTTCCGGCGGCGCGGCCGCCTGTTTCGGCTGCTTGCCTACGAGGACCTGCGCCATCTTCTCAAGCACAAGCATCGTTATCTGCACGGGCACTTGACTCCGGCCGAGTGGCACCTGCGCGCGCGCAAGAGCGCATTCGCAAGGCTATGGCTGATGACAGTCAAGCCGCTCTACGAACGCGTCATGCGTGGCCTGTTCGGCTACCTTGATCGCGAAGGCGGCGGCGCACGTCTGGCCTACGACGGCCCTCGCATTGTCGCATGCCTGCAAACGCACCCACAGGTGCACGATGCCGCAATCGTGACATTCTATGATCGTGGGGCTCGGCACAATCTGTACGCTTTCGTGGAAGCGGGCTCGACTGTGTCGGAACCCATTCTGCGCGATTTTGTGACGACATCGCTTCCGCAGGTCGAACCGCCGCAGCACATTCAGGTCGCCCAGGCTCTGCCCCGACACCGCGGCGGCGGCATCCGCACGGAGCTGCTGCAGCTGGTCGCCTCGAACCAGCTCGACCAAGTCGAATCGCTCATCACGAGCGACGATGAGCGCGCAATCGTCGCGCAGATCGTTGCCGAACGGCGCAATCTGCGCGACCGCTTTTAGAGCATGTCCCGGAAAAAGCCTGCCCTCGGGCTTGACCCGAGGGTGGGAACCGGTTTTCCGAAAAAGGACATGCTCAAACAAAAAGATAGAGCAGGATGACGATTTGAAGAAAAGTCATCCTGCGCGGAAAATGCGATCTGGCCGGCGCCCCGCGCGCCAGACGCGCCACGCCCGCCGCCATGGCGCAATTTCAACCGGCGTGAACGGGTCATAGTCGCTCGCCTCCGTGCGGGCGAGGATCGCGGGCGCGAGCGCGACCGGCAGCAACGCCGGAGCTACGCTCGCCGGTGCCGTCGACAGCTCTTCGCGCGCCCGTACCAGGTGTGCACGCGCGACCGAGCGCAGCTCCGCCAAGGCTGCCGACAGGCCACGGCTGGCGCGCCGGGGGCCGCCGCTCTGATCGCCCAAGAGTTCCCGGGCGCACACGCCATGGCGGTCCAACAGCTCGAGCGGGACATAGAGTTGGCCTCGCCTGGCATGGACCGCGAACGCCGCGAGCAGGCCGGCGATTGCATGCGCGTTGCCGGCATGGTGCGCGAGGTTGCCGATCTCGAGGGAGCGTCCGTCCTCCAGTATGCGCGCGCAAACGGAGATCAGATTGCCGGACGTTGCGTCCGCATAGGCCTCGAGCGCGCTCAACGTCGGCATCGGCTCGTCATAGAGATCGAATTGGTGCGCATCGGCGATGGCGGTCAGCTGGCTCGTTTGCAGGCCGTAACGCACAATCGTTGCGAGCAGGGCGGCGGCGACCGGGTGTCCATCCCCTTCCCCGCGCGCGTCCCCGAGCAGAACGTCCCGCCACCACTGCAGGCGAATCTCTCCCGCCAATGACGCGCGCGCTGCCTCGCGTATGCGGACGATCTCAAGGTTGTAGGCATAGAGCGCAAAGATCGACGCACGATGCGTGGCAGGTGCAAACAAGGTGGCGAGAAATCGGTCCCTGTCCCCGGCACGCACCAGGTCCTCGCAGTGGCTGAATGCATCTTGCATGCGCAAAAGGAGCAGCCCCGCAAATGCGCGGGCGGCTGGTCAGGTGTGCACCGGCTGCCTCGCCAGCCTTTCCTCGGTCTCGACCCGCGCGGTGCCCACACCGAGATAGATCAGAATTGGGGCTGCAATGAAAACGGACGTGTAGGTACCGACCAGCACAACCCCGAAAATCATTGTCGCCACGAAACTGTGTATGGCGTGACCTCCGAACAGCAGCAGCGCCAGCAGCGCAAGCGTGACGGTGACATGGGTGATGATCGAGCGCGACAGCGTCGAATTGATCGAGATATTGAGCAGATCCGGCATGGACATGCGCTTGTAACGGCGCAGCATCTCCCGGATGCGGTCATAGATGACCACCGTATCGTTGAGCGAATAGCCGAGAATGGTCAGCAGCGCGGCGATGCTGGAAAGATCAAAATCGATCTGCGTGAGCGACATGTAGCCGATCGTCAACACAAGATCGTGGACGTTCGCAATCATGGCGCCGAGGGCGAATTGCCATTCGAAGCGGAACCACAGATAGATCAGGATCGCAAAGATGGCGAGCATGAGCCCGATGGTGCTGTAGGCGAGCAGCTCCTTCGATACGCGCGGCCCCACCACCTCCTCGCGCCGGATCTCGACACTGTTGCCAAGCGCCGCCCTGACCTTGGCCAGCGCGGCCTGCTGCGCCTCCTCGCCGCCAGGCTGCTGCGCCACGCGGATCAGCACGTTCTCCGGCGCGCCGAACTGCTGCAGCTGGACGTCGCCCAAGCCCAGATTGCCCAGCGTGGTGCGCATTCCAGCGAGGTCGGCAGGGCCTGATTTGGACTGCACCTCGATCAGCGTGCCGCCGATGAAATCGATGCCGAAGTTGAGACCATGAAAGAAGAACAGGAAAATTGCCGCGATCGAGAGCAGTGCCGAGGTCGGAAAGCTGATGCGCCGGAAGCGCATGAAGTCGAACTTGGTATCGTCGGGGACGATCCGCATCAGCGGAATGGAAGAATGCAGGCGCACGACGCCTCCGCCTACGAGATCGCCAGCTGACGCGGACGCGCCCATCTCACCCACCAGGCCACGATCAGCCGCGTCAACGTGAACGCGGTGAAAACGGTGGTGATGATGCCGATGCCGAGCGTCACGGCGAAGCCCCGCACCGGGCCGGTACCGATGAAGAACAGCACGGCGGCCGCGATGAAGGTGGTGATGTTGGAGTCGAGAATGGTGGCCAGCGCGCGGGTGAACCCGGCATCGATGGCGGTGATCGGGGTGCGCCCGGTCCGCACCTCCTCGCGGATGCGCTCATAGATCAGCACGTTGCTGTCCACCGCGATGCCGATGGTCAGCACGATGCCGATGATGCCGGGCAGCGTGAGCGTCGCATTGAGCAGCGACAGGATGCCGAAGATCATTCCGACGTTAATGGCAACCGCGATGCTCGCAAAAACGCCGAACAGGCCATAGGTGGCCACCATGAAGACGACCACGAGCGCAGCGCCGAAATAGGAGGCCATCTTTCCCTTCTCGATGGAGTCCTGGCCGAGGCCAGCACCGACAACCCGTTGCTCGATCACCGTAAGCTTGGCAGGCAATGCGCCGGCCCTGAGCAGGATGGCGAGGTTGTTGGCGGACTCCACGGTGAAGTTGCCGGAAATCTGGCCGCTGCCGCCGAGAATGGGCTCGCGGATGACCGGCGCTGAGATCACCTCCTCGTCGAGCACGATGGCAAATGGGCGACCGACGTTTTCCTGGGTGACCTGCGCAAACTTCCGTGCCCCCGAGGTGTTGAACTTGAATGAGACGATGGGCTCGCCGGTGCGCTGATCGAAGCTGGGTTGCGCGTCGGTGAGCTCCTCACCGGAAACGATCACGCGCTTCTCCAGGAGATACGGCTGCTTGTTCTCGGCTTTCGAGCCGTAGACGATCTCGTCCTCTGGCGGCGGGCGCCCCTGCAACGCCTGCTCCAGCGCCCCTGGCGCGACGTCAACCAGCCGGAAGGTCAGCTTGGCGGTCGTGCCAATGACTTTGATCAGCTCCTCCGGATTGCCGAGCCCTGGCACCTGCACCAGGACGCGGTCCGTGCCCTGACGCTGGATTGAGGGCTCAACCAGCCCCATCGCATTGACCCGACGCTCGATGATCTCGACCGACTGATCGACCACCTGCCGCGTGCGCTCGAGCAGAGCAGGGTCGCTTACTGTGAGCCGGATCAGCCCGCCACCGGCATTCTCGATATTCACTGAGCGCTGTCCCGAGCTACCGATAAATCCGCCCAGCGGCTGCGACAAATCGCGCAGTTTGGCCAGCGCCTGCTGCACGTCTCCTTCGCGGACCGTGACCTCGACCGAATTACCCCGGATCACCGGAGCGCGGACGAGCCCAAGGCGGGCCTCGCGCAACAGCTTGCGCACATCGTCCTGCAGCGTTTGCAGCTTCTGCCGTCGCACGTCGTTGGCATCGACCTGGAGCAGGATGTGGGAGCCACCCTGCAGGTCGAGCCCGAGCACGATGTGACGCTGTGCCCACGACGGCCAACGCTGGACTGTCTTTTCTGGAAAGAAATTGGGAACGGCAAACAGGCAGCAGATGAGCGCCGTGAGCAGGATCGCCGCAGCCTTCCATTTGGAAATGTGAAGCATTGATGATCCTGACGGTGTTTTCCGGGCGCTTCAGCCGGATGCGGCAACGCGCTCAGCTGGAGCCGCCGTCATCCTTGGCAGGCTCCCCTTTGGCGCGAACGCCCGACACCATCGAACGCACCTGCCGCACGCGCACGCCATCCGCAATCTCGACCTCGATCTGATCGTCATCCACGACCTTGGTGACCTTCCCGACCAGCCCCCCTGAGGTAATGACCGTATCTCCACGGCGCAAGTTTTTGACCAGCTCCTGGTGCTCCTTGGCGCGCTTTTGCTGCGGCCGCAAAATCAGAAAATACATGATCACGAAAATCAGAATGAACGGCAGCAACTGCACCAGCATATTGTCGCCGCCGAACGGGCTCGCCTGGGCAAAAGCCGGCGTCACAAGCATCCTTGCGTCCTTGGTCCTTTGGCCTGCACCGAAAATTGGCGCGGACTATAACGGGCAGCCGCTCAATTGCAATGCGAGGCCGGCCACGGCCCGCGCTCGGATGCGCTCGCTTTGCAGCCTAACTTGCGGGAGGGGCGCTGGCCCGATAAGCCTGCGGCATCAGGTTGCGTGCAGATCACGTCGTCATGGCCAAACGCATCCGCACACCCCCGGCAAACGCGCCCCGCCAAATGCCAGCCGAGCTTGATGCGCAGGGCAGCACGCTGGAGCGCATCGCGCTTGCGCTCGAGCGACTCGCGCCTGGCGCGCCGCCGGCCCCGCCGCTCGATCGCGCCGAAGCATTCTCCTGGCAGCCGGAGGGGCGGCGTCTTGTTCCGGTCGCCAAGGTCAATCGCGTCGACATGGCGCTGCTCAAGGGAATCGATCGGGTGCGCGACATGCTGCTGGAGAACACAGATCGCTTCGCGCGCGGACTGTCAGCCAATAATGCCCTGCTCTGGGGCGCGCGCGGCATGGGCAAGTCGTCGCTGGTGAAGGCCGTGCATGCCTCGGTCAATGCCGCGCCGAGGTCAGGCGGCAGGCCAGGCGGTGGGCTGAAGCTGATTGAGATCCACCGCGAGGACATCGAAAGCCTGCCGGATCTGATGGCGTTGCTGCGGAGCACGCCATACCGCTTCATCGTCTTCTGCGACGACCTCTCGTTCGAGACAGAGGACACCAGCTACAAATCGCTCAAGGCCATGCTGGAAGGGGGAATCGAAGGCAGGCCCCACAATGTCGTGTTCTATGCAACGTCGAACCGCCGTCACCTGATGCCGCGCGATATGATGGAGAACGAGCGCTCGTCGGCCATCAATCCGGGCGAAGCCGTTGAGGAGAAGGTTTCGCTGTCCGACCGCTTCGGCCTGTGGCTCGGGTTTCACCGCTGCAGCCAGGACGAGTTCCTGGCCATGATCGACGGCTACCTGATCCACTATGGCATCGAGCATCCGCGTGAAATAGCGCATCGCGAGGCGTTGGAATGGGCGACGACGCGTGGCGCGCGCTCCGGCCGCGTCGCCTGGCAGTTCGTGCAGGACCTCGCCGGCAGGCTCGCAATCGCAATGCCGGAAGACGGGTGATCACGAGC